>Ga0272412_1000134_pt1 | contig 17131 bp, 16 predicted proteins | sample WWTPWeurt_MetaT_FD_193540 | JGI IMG/M metagenome (GOLD analysis project Ga0272412, IMG submission 193540) | Metatranscriptome of activated sludge microbial communities from WWTP in Nijmegen, Gelderland, Netherland - WWTP Weurt (Metagenome... | ecosystem: Engineered > WWTP > Aerobic digester >...
ACAAGAGCAGGATGGTGGCAGTCGCGGAAGCGTGGTGATGGAGCGGAAGACAAAAACGACCGTCAGCCCTCCCAAGATGTACAAAGTTCTTTTGCACAACGACGACTACACGCCGATGGATTTTGTCGTCGCTGCGCTGGAAGTGTTCTTCCATCATTCGCACGAACAAGCGGTGAAAATTATGTTGCAGGTTCACCACAACGGTGTGGGTGTGGCGGGTGTGTTTACGCACGAAATTGCCGAGTCGAAAACGGCGAAAGTTCTGGCTGCGGCCAAAGAGGCGGGTTTTCCGCTCCTGTGTACCTACGAGCCCGATGCGTAAACGGGCCGTGTGCCCAAGGCCGGAAACCGCCTCCAACCAGTCCAGAAACACCCCACAAACAAAAAAGCCGAGAAACTGTGGCATGATCAAGGGCCATTCGCGAAGCTCTGGGGGGGTTTATGCGCGCGTCTCGTCGGCTTGTGCTGGGTCTGTTGTGTGGTGTGGTCTTGGCTTTCCTGGGTTCGTGTCGTTCGGTGAGCCGGAGTTCCTCAGAGGATTCCGTTCTGGCGCGCGACTCCCGCGATCCGCCGCCGGCTTCGTTGTCCGCATTCTTCAAAGACAAAGAGGTTCGGGCGACTCCGGGTCTGTTCGTGACGTATGTACACAAACAGAGAACCTACCTTTTGGTGCAAAAGAAACAACTGGGGAAACCCTTTCTGCTGGCCGGGCTTGTCAGTCACGGTTCTGGAAGGCGGGCTGGGTCTTTGCTCGGGCAACTGACCGGCATCGGAGTCTTGCAAGAACTCGTGACGCTGGAGCGGCACGGCAATCGACTGTTTTTGATCCAGAAGCCGCACGCCTACCTTTCGCAGGCGCGATACCGCAAAGCGGCGGAACAGACGTTTTCCTCTGAAGTGGTCGGTGTCCTCCCCATCGTTGCAGAGGACCGGGAGGGAAAGACAAAAGACTTGCTGGTGTCCGTGGAGGAGCTGCTGCTGGAGGAACTCCCAAACTACATGTCTTCGCGTGGGGGGCCGAAAGTACAACGTCGTTTCAGCTACATCGAAAAGACGAGTGGAACCCAGGTCAGTACGTCGATCAGGGCGCGGGTGGGGTTCCAAGAGGGAGTGCTCACCGACCTGGGCCACAATGTGAATACGGTCGGGATTACGTATTCCTTGGTTGCGCTGCCAGAGAAACCGCTTCCCGAACGAAAAGCGGATGATCGCGTCGGTACCTTCAGTGTGGCTTTTCGCGATTACGATTCACCAAGTCCTGCGCTTGCGTCTCATGTCGTGAAGCGATGGCGGCTGGAACCCGATCATCGGGAAGGAAACCTTCTGGTTCCCAAAAAACCGATCGTGTTTTACTTGGACAGAGCGACTCCCAAACGGTATCAGGGGTACATCCTGGATGGAATCCGACAGTGGAACAGAGCGTTTGAAGCCGCTGGATGGAAAGAAGCGGTGAGGGCGGAAATCCTCCCAGCGCACCTCTCGGCGGACGATCCACGCCTGGCGATTGTGCATTGGGATACGGGAGAACATTCCTTGCTCGGGAGAGGTCAATCCCTGTTCGACCCACGGTCGGGAGAGATCATCGGCGCGACGTTGCTTTTGTCCGCGTCTCCGATGCAAGAAGGTTGGAGTTGGCGGAACAGTGTTCCATCGCGCGCAAGCTCGCTTTCGGAAGAGGTTGCCGGGGAAACGCCTGGGGCACCAAAAGAAGAACCAAAAGAAGAACCAAAAGAAGAAGAGGAAGAAGAAGGTTTCCGGTTTGCGATGGGACAGCAGTTGGGTGTGCTTCACACGGCTTTTCAGGCCGCAACCGCTCGGCCACAGGACACCCGTTTTTCCGAGGCTGTGACCGGACAACAGCTTCGTTTTGTCGCGATGCACGAAGCGGGTCATGTTTTGGGCCTTTGCCACAATTTCCGCGCAAGCACGCTTGCACACGCCGATCAATTGACCGATCCGGAATGGCTCAAGGGCCACAATGCGCTCGCTTCTGCGATGGAGTATCCGGCTGTGAATCTTCCGTCGGCAGAAAGCCTGCTTACGGACAAAGGACCCGACCCGGCGTTTCCGTACTATCCCGCGACCATCGGCCCTTCCGACCTTGTGAGCATCGCGTTTCTTTACACGCCCGATCCTTTGTATGCAGCGCAGCTTGCAAAGGAGGCCACATCTTGGGGATATCTGTTTGGGGGTGATGCAGAGGAACTTTTCGGGCTCGATCCTCTGGTTCAAAAATGGGACTTGGGAAGTGACCCGCTGCAATGGGCCAAGGGAAGAGCGTCTCTTTTGCGAAAACTGTGGGTGGCTTTGCTGCAAGCGGACCCAAATCCAGGACAGAGACCTGCGGAATTGACGGAACGGCTGTCCTTTTTGCTGGAGGAACACGAGCGCCTAGGGGAGGTCGCAAGGACGTATGTGGGGGGCCGATATCTTTCGCGCGATCACGTCGGGGACGAAGGCGGGAAACCAGCATCACGTCCGGTTGAAAAACAGAAGCAACTGGAAGCCCTTGCCTTCCTGTCTGCCGCTGTGCTTGCAGAGGATGCACTTCCCATCACGGGGGAATGGGCACAGAGAATGGGAACAGACTACCAAAACCTGGGGATTCGCGGCGCGGTGAACCAGGATCGACTTCCGCTGTGGCGTAGACGCTTGGAACACAGAATGAAATTGCTTTCGGACCTTCTGTCTCCTTTCCAACTGCGAAAAATGGTGGATGGAGAACAAGCGTTTGGGAAAGATCAGGTTCTGACGGTCGGGGAGATGTTGCACAAGCTGACCGAATCGATCTTTTCAGAATGTCAACAGGGGAATCCGTCCGCGTTGTCTCCACTGCGCCGTGAGATGCAGCTCAGATACGTGGATGGCATCGGGCGAATGCTGCTCCAGAAAAACCCCGGAAACAAATACGTGAGGGCGCAAACGCGACAGGAATTGCTGGATGTGCAGCAGAACTGTGCCGCGCTGCGAAACAAGAAATCGCTGGACCCCGACCTGCGTGCGCATGTGACAGAACTGTACGAAACGACTTCTGCGCTCCTTCGCAGCAGCATGCGGGTTCACACGGACGCAGAATGACCCATCGGGAAAAGACCCAGGCGATCCCGGACCTCGGACACGGTTGCTTTGGCCACTTTGCGCGCTTGCGCGGCCCCCGAACGTAGAACTTCCTCGACGAAACCGGGTTTGGACAAGAGCTGAGCCTTGCGATCTTGGATGGGTTTGAGCTTGGCAATCATCGCCTCGGCGAGTGCGCGCTTGCTGTCCACACACCCGATGCGAGCCGACCGACAGCCCTCCTGCAATTCCGTGACTTGCTCGGGCTGCATAAAGAACGGTTCCAGACCGCACACGTAGCAACTTTCGGGATGGCCGGGGTCTTTTTTGCGCAGGCGAAGCTCGTCGGTGAATGCAGAACCGATTTTCTTGCGGATCACATCAGGTTCATCGGATATCGCGACGTAGTTGCCCAGGGATTTGGACATTTTGGTTTTGCCGTCGAGTCCCATGATCCGCAACGGTGTTCGGTGAAGCGGCAAAGGTTCAGGAAACAGCGCGGGTTCTCCGAAACGAGCGTTGAAGCGCCGCACGATTTCGCGTGCCAATTCAAGATGCTGAATTTGGTCTTCTCCGACGGGGACGCGCGTTGCTTTGTACAGCAAGATGTCCGCAGCCATGAGCACCGGATAGGTGAACAGACCACAATTGATGTACTCCGCGCGGTCCCCCTTTTCCTTGAATTGGGTCATCCGAGACAGCTCGCCAAAAGGAGCAACCGTACTCAAAATCCAGGCAAGCTCGGTGTGTTCGGGAACGTGCGATTGAACAAACAGAGTCGAGCGTTCGGGGTCGATTCCGCACGCCAGCAGTTCAACCGCCATGTCGAGAACGCGCGACGGCATCTCGGTCGGAGAATAGGGTTGTGTGAGCGCGTGCAAATCCACGATGCAATAGAAACAATGATGTTGTTCTTGCAGCGCGACCCAATCGCGAACGGCTCCCAGGTAGTTGCCGATGTGAAAGCCCCCAGAAGGCTGCATTCCAGAGAACACCGTTTCACGGCGCGACTCGGAACGAGCCTCAGCGGACGTAGCTTGGTCGAGGGAAGAAAGTGCAGGGGACACGTTTTTTTGTTCCATGGCGCAAAAGATGCTTACAGCGCGCATTGTCCCCCTGTCAAACGGTCATCGTTTTGGAAACTTGGAAAGAAAACATTCACGAATTTGGGCAGAACCCATACAAACGCGACGGACTGAAGAAAAATGGTCTGCATTCCGTCGGAAAAAGTAAAATGCCCATTGACCAAAGAGGAGAAACATCATGAAGCGAGTTCTTGGAGTGCTGTGTGCGCTCGTCGGAGCAAGCGGCTGCTACGGCACAACCTACGTCGAAACACCGGGCCCCGAATACGGGACGACCATGGAGTACATTCCCGAGGGTCCGCCAGCACCGGTTTCGGTGACGATCGCGCCTCCCGCGCCTCGGTATGAAGCGGTTTTGACTTGCGGTTACGGGACGATTTACGTGCCGGGTCGCTGGGAGTGGTCGGGACGATGGTATTGGGCTCGCGGATATTGTTCGCCGGCTCGCCAGGGCTACATCTACGTTGGGCCCAGGTGGATGGGGGGCATGTATCACCGGGCGCACTGGGCCGCTGCCGGTTATGGTGCCCCCGCTTATCCGCCCGTCGTGAGTCCCGCGCCTGTGTATCGCCCCGCGCCCGTGTATGGAGGCCCGACGGTGGTCACTCCGCCACCGCCTGTGTATCGCCCCGCGCCCGTGTATGGAGGCCCGACGGTGGTCACTCCGCCACCGCCCGTGTATCGTCCCGCGCCCGTGTATGGAGGCCCGACGGTTGTGACGCCTCCGCCCGCCGCGCCCATGTATCGTCCCGCGCCGGTCTATTCTCCTCCGGTCGCACCCGCGCCTGTTGTGCGTCCCGCGCCCGTGTACACGCCACCACCCGCCGGAGGCTATCGACCGCCCGCGCCGAGCTATCCGGCCCCAACTCCGCCACCACCCGCCGGAGGCTATCGACCGCCCGCGCCTGGTGGCCAGCCTCCTCGTTTTGGCGGCGGCGGACCTACTCGCGCTGTTCCCGCACCTGGCCTCTAAAGCGACGACGGGGGCGTGCTGCGGGTGCGTTTCAAGGAGTAGCCAGAACGCATTCATCCCCGGTCTCTTCTCTTGGGCAGAGGATTCGCGGAACACTTTTGCGCGACACCTCGTCCCTCTGTAGAGATCCCATGCAAGCTCTTCTTCGCTTTCCGAGCCGTGACCGCCCAAAATCGGATCAACCGTCTTCCCCGCCCGTGCTTGATCTCCCTCCCACTGAGGATTTTGTCGCGACGCTGATTCAACAAGCGCAGCACGGGGACCTCATTGCTTTTGAACGGCTGATGGCGTGCTATCAAACGAAAATTCTGGGCTACGCTCGCGCCTTCGTGTCCGACGCGGAACAGGCCAACGATGTGGCCCAGGACGCGATGCTGCGGATCTATCGATCGCTTGGCGGCTTTCGCTTCCAGTCGTCCCCCAAAACGTGGATGTTCCGCATCGTGCGCAACATTGTTTTGGACTACGCAAAGAGTCGGCGCAGCAAAGAACGAAAACGCGAACAGTCGATTGACCACACTCCCGACAGCGAAATGAGTGCCTGTTCCGAGGGCAATCCCGAAGCGCAAGTGCTGGCAAACGAGCGAAAGGAACAGCTTTGGCAGGCGCTGTCCCAGGTCCCGGAATCGTTTCGGAGTGTGCTCCTGTTTTGCGACTTGCAAGGCATGAGTTACGACGAGGTCGCCGCAATCCTGAACATTCCTGTTGGCACCGTGAAGTCGAGGCTGAATCGGGGTCGGGAATTTTTGCGCGAAGTGCTTTTGAAACAGGGCGCGTTTTCAAACAGCCAAACTGTTGAAGGAAAAAAAACATGAATTGCGCGGATTTCCAGAAGTTGATTCCGTCGCTGCTCTGCGGAGAATTGCCTCAAACGGAAAAGTCTCAGATCGAGGCACATCTGCCCGTTTGTCCCACCTGTCGCACGCATGCAAACCAGCTTGAACAGACCACAACATGGATGCGCGAATTGGGAAGTTCCGTGACCGTCAGACGGGACTTTCACGCCGAGCTGCACGCAAAACTTGTGCTGGAACCGCCTCCGTCCATTCCGTTTGCGACGCGACTTTGGCGGCGTTTGGAGCCGATGGGTTTGGATAGCGGTCGTCGGCTCGGTTTTGCGGCCACTATGGTTGCGGCGTGTTTCCTGCTCACGTTCGCGACCCTGCGCTTCCGAGGAGAAAACCGTGCCGTCCTCTTTCTGCCCGATGAAGGAGTTGCGGCTTCCTTTCGCATTCCGAACCATCGCGTGGCCGTCGTGCAACTGGACTTTGTGGCGGACCAAACGGTGAGCGAGGTGGATTTCGAGATTTCCTTGCCAAAAGAACTGGAGTTTGTCGATGGTGGCGAACCGATTTCCGAACGCAAACTTACGTGGCGCGGCTCGCTCTCTGCAGGTTCTAACCCCATTCCCGTCGCAGTGAGAGGTCTTCGGCCCGGACAATATCGCGTCGTCGCTCAGGCACGAGGCAAGAACATCTCGGTGCTGCACGAAGTCGTCCTCGAGGTGGTGAAGTCATGAAGGGCTTGCGGAACATGCTCTGCGCGGGCGGGTTGCTTGCGTGTTTGGCACCGTCGCTTTTGCATGCGCAAGAAAAGACGGACAAAAAAGACCCGGCCCGACCGCCGCAGGTGCGGACGTACACGTCGGTTCGGGTGGTTGATGATCCCACAAAGGCGCCCAGACTGCCGAGTCAACGGAATCCGTCCTCGGCACATCCGCAGGAGCAGCCCAAAAGAAGCGAACGACCGGCTGGCCAGCCCAGCGAGCAGCCTGCTGCGCAAAAACTGGATTCAATCGCCCAAGAGAAGAGTCAACTGCGCGAAAACAATTCACCGAAAGTGGACCGTCGGGAACTTCTCGATTTGCGAAGAGACTTGCGACGGGATTTGCGCGACACGGCGAAAGAACTTCGCAAAGCCGATGTCGGCAAAGCAGGAAAGGAACAGGCGGCAGACCCACAACCGAGACCCGCTTCTCTCAAGCCTGGGGCCGAGCTGCGTCGCGAGCTGAGACAACTGCGCAAAGAACACCTGCTGCGCAACCCCGACGGAAACCGCTAAGACCCACAAAAACCACCGCCCCAATGAGCACATCACAAAGCCGCGACGGTGTGTGGAGGAAATGGGACTCGAACCCACGACACCCGGCTTGCAAAGCCGGTGCTCTACCAACTGAGCTATTCCCCCGAAAAAAGAAACGAAAGCGTCGGGTGAACCGTCAAACGCCGACGACTATATCGAAACGCCAACGCCACAAGCAAGTCGTTTTATGCAGCCAGCAGCGAACGTAGGGTCGCGTAGGCTCGGTTGGTTTTGACCGTTTTGCCAAACAGCGCGCCTGTCTGGGACAACACCGTCATTTGCACGACCCCCATCACAAGGATCGTCAAGTCGTCGGCAGAAAAATCCTTGCGAATCGAACCCTCTGCCTGACCCCGGCGCAGCGTGTCTCGGATTTGAGAAAACGTGTTTCGCACAACGCCTTGCAAACGCTTCGTCGCCGTCTCTGGCAAGGCCTGCGCAAGCTGTTCGGTCAACATCAGGCTCGCCACACCTTGGTGCCCCGAAACAGCTTTGGTCCGCAGTTCCACAAACGAATCCAGCCATTCAGGAGGCGACAACTTCGGATCTGGAAAGGAAGCTTCGAGCAAGACGACAGTGCGCTCAGCAGCGGCCTCGATGATCGCGTCGGTGGACGGAAAGTGTCGGTACAGCGCACCGCCAGTCAACCCCACTTCTGCCGACAGCGAAGTCACGGTGAGCGCAGCAAGTCCTCGAGAGGCAATCAAGCGCAACGCGGCATCCGTGATTTCATCTTTGCGTTCCGCGTGCGTCTTGCGTGTGACTTTCGGTGCCTCAGCTTTTTTGGTCCCCCCTTTTTCTTTGTCTTTCTTCTTCAACATCCCGCGCATCCTAAAACAAGACGCGACAAGCAGACGAAAGGAAAAGCGATCCGCCGTCCGAATCGATCAGAGTTTTTTTTCCACACTGATTGCACCACGCAGATCGCCGACCGAATATCCGACCGCTTGATCCGACGGATAGTCGGACGACAGTTTCCCGCGCACTTCCTCGGACAGAGTTTCTTTGCTCCCGTGGCAGGTCAGGCACACAGGCTGGATCAAAAGCCCCTTCGCGTACCGAAACGCAACCCCCTTTTCGGTTTTTGTGACCTCGAACGTCTCGATTTCATCAGGTTTTTTCCCGGCTTTTCGCAAGTTTTCCAACGTCGCGAGTGCCCGCGTTTCCCATTCGTCGGGAGTCGCAGCCGGATTGCGCTGTTTGGCGCTCACTCGCCTCACGGTTTGGCCGGTTCTTTCGGAAACAGCTCGAGCAAAACCAGGCGCTTGTTGTTTGCAAACACCGATCGCCGCCGCAGGCCCCGACGAGGAAAGCGCCGTTTTGAGCGCCTGCGAAAGCTCTGTCGAAAGCTGCTTGGCCCCCTCGCGAGCATTCGCGAGCACCGCCGGATCAACCGCCGGAATCTCCTTTTTGCAACCCACCAAAAGCAACGAAAGGACACCACATCGAAGCGCCAAAGATACGGAAACAGACCGGAACATGCGTTTTCCTCCAAGCCACAAACGGATCGCAAACGGAACCCGTGAACCGTTCTGCATCGTGCGCGAAAATGGCTCTCATGGACAAACCAAAAGAGCTTTCGGTGGGCGCGGTCAAGATGACGATTCGCGAAGGCTGTACGCACCGGGACCAATACGACTTGCGTGTCCCTGGTCGTCTTTCGCTGGACATCGCGGAAGCCCTGCGAGCGATGGGAAGCGTATCAGGCCAAGACGCACTGTTTATCGTCGAGGTCGATCAGAAGCACCAGCTCACTGTTGCCCCAAAACAAGGCCGGGTGTTCATCATGCCGCGCTTGTCTGTACCGAAAGAAAAACAGCTCGCCCATGCTTTGGAAGTGGCTGAGTTCATCTCGGAACGACTGCAACAAACAGCGTCCGACCACGCCAAGAATGGCACACCCGAAAAGACCGCAGCCAAGAACCAGGAATAGAGGCACACACAAACCGACTCCTCGCAGTCCGCCTTGCGTCCCCCTTCCTACTCCGCTTTGTTATTCCCCATCCACGCCTGCAGAACCAGTCCCTTTGGTGCCCGATTGACCCCGAGCCTCGCTCTCCTCGTCGTCTGAGCCCGAAGACTCGGACTCTCCAAGCTGGTTGTTGAGCAAATCGCGGGCTGCATCGTTTGGATCAGAAGATGTGTTGTTGCGGCGTCCGTTTGACATAAGGGCACCGTACAACACTATTTCTCTGCTTGGAAGTAGTCGCGTTCATGGGGTTTCATGTGCTCCGCAAGGAGCCAAACTTCCCATGATCGTTGCAGTGACCGGAGCCACCGGTTTTGTCGGATCACACCTGATTTCCGAACTGGCAAACAAAGGCGTTCACGTTCGCGCGCTCGTCCGTCGAGACGGACCCGATGTGCAAGCCCTCAAGGCCAGGCTCGATTCCCATGCGCCGATTGAATTTGTGACGGGCAACGTGTTGTCCAAAGACTCGCTTTTGTCTGCCTTTCGAGGCGTCGAGGCCGTGTTTCATTTGGCGGCACACATTTCCATCAGTCGTTTTGACGAAAAACAGGTCCTTTTGACCAATGTCCAAGGACCCAAAAACGTCGCTGCGGCCTGCTTGGAAACCGGCGTCCGAAAGTTGATTCACTTCAGTTCTGTTCACGCGCTGGCCACCGGGGCCCACGACGAGCCGATGGATGAAACGACACCGCTCGTCCGCGCCGAAGCCCGCCATGCACCGGCCTATGATCGCAGCAAAAGTTTGGGGGAGCAGGCCGCTTTGTCGGCTGCCAAGCAAGGTCTTCATGTGGTTGTCGTCAGTCCGTCTGGAATTTTGGGCCCCTTTGACCATGCACCGTCGAGGATTGGTCGCACTTTGCTCGATTTTGCAGAAGGGCGTTTTCCCATGCTCGTGCCCGGCGTCTACAACTGGGTGGATGTGCGCGAGGTCGTGTCCAGCGCAATCACTGCGCTCGAAAAGGGCAAATCCGGCGAAAAGTACTTGCTGACCGGCGAAGTCGCGTCGGTGCGGCGTTTGGCGGAACTGGTCGCGCAGGCCGGCGGGAAAAAAGCACCGTCTTTGGAAGCGCCGATGTGGCTCCTGAAACCCGTGGCCTACGCAGCCGAGGCTGTCGCGCATGGACTTTCGCGGTCCCCGCTGCTAACGCCGCAATCGCTGTCGATTTTGCAAAGCCCGTGCGATTTCCGTTCGGACAAAGCGCAGCGCGAGCTGTCCCACAAAGTGCGCCCGCTCGCCGAAACCGTCGCAGACGCGCTCCGCTTTTTCAAAGAGACCGGCGCGCTCGCTTGATTCCCAAGCCGACTGCTCGACTCGCCCTTCAAGGTCGGCTTGTTCTTCCGCGCAACGCACGGACCAGCTCGGCCTGTCCGTCGGCGTGATAGGACGAACGAACGAGCGGCCCCGATTCGACGTGAGGAATGCCCAGTCCGAGCGCCCATTGCCGCAATTCCGCAAATTCGTCCGGCGTCACGTACCGAGCAATCGGCAGGTGTGTTTTGGATGGCCGCAGATATTGCCCCAGCGTGACGATATCCACGCCGAGATCCGCCACTTCGTGCAGCACGTCTTTTACCTGCGCAATGTCTTCCCCCAAACCCAACATCAAACCCGTTTTCGTCACGGCACCGCGCGTTTTTGCATGTGAAAGAACTTTGTAACTTCGCGGATAACTCGCCTGGACCCGAACTTGTCGCGACAGCGCGGGCACCGTCTCCAAATTGTGCGCAAACACGTCCGGTTCTGCCGAAAGCACCGTGTCCACGTCGTCGGTGTTCCCTTTGAAATCACCCGTGAGAACTTCCAGCGTCATGTTCGGGCAGTGCGTTTTGACCTCGCGAATCGTCTGCGCCCAATGCGCCGCGCCACCGTCTTTCAAATCGTCGCGATCCACACACGTAATGACCGTGTGGACCAGGCCCAGCTCGGCCAGCGCCAGCGCCACGCGACGTGGTTCGTCCGGGTCAGGCGGAAGCGGTTTCCCCGTCGGCACATCGCAGAATTTGCATGACCTGGTGCAGATGTTTCCCAAAATCATGATCGTCAGCGCACGCCGGTTCCAACATTCCCCGATGTTTGGACAGCTCGCCGACTCGCACACTGTGTGCAGCGCCTGCCCACGCACGAGATCCCGCACCTTGAAAAACGCCTCACCCGACGGCAAGCGCGCTTTTACCCACGAAGGATGGCGCGTTCTTTCCGTCGGTTCTTGACCCAGCACGGCAAGCCGCACAGGCCCCGTCGTTTTGTCCATGTTTGTCACAGGTCGATCGCCTCGCCCAATGCCTGTTCCACTGCACTTTTTAGCGTTTCTCCATACGTGGGATGCGGCAAAACCGTGTGCAAAATCTCTGTCGCGGTCAGCTCGCCGCTGCGCGCCACGCAAAACGCCGAAATCATGTCGGACGCCGTGCCACCGACGATGTGCGCGCCCAAAATTTCGCCCGTTTCCTTGTCGAGGACGACTTTCACAAAGCCTTGCGTTTCGCCCGTCGCCTGCGCTTTCCCCGACGCCTGAAACGGAAACTTCCCGACTTGGATGTTGCGCCCCAGCGCTTTCGCTTTTTGTTCCGAAAGGCCCATCGAGCCCACTTCGGGACGACAAAACGTCGCACCCGGCATGCTCGACAGGTCCACGCGGCGGATTTCTTGCGACGGAAGCCCCGCGATGTGTTCGACGCAGCAAATGCCTTCCGCCGAGGCTTTGTGCGCGAGCAGAGGACCTCCTTTGCAATCGCCAATCGCGTAAAAACCCGGCACGGGCCGACCTGCATCGTCGAGCAAACGAAACTCGTCATCCACCGCCAAAAAACCCCGATCGATCCGCAAACCCGCCTTTTGCGCCCCCACCACATCCAAATTCCCCGTCACACCCACCGCCGAGAGCACTTTTTCCACGTCGATTTCTTGCCGTTTTCCCAACGCATCCAAAAACGCCACCCGCACGCCCGCCTCGATGGTTTCCATTCGTTCAAACCGCGCTCCGACGTGAAAACGAATGCCTTGTTTTTGCAGGTCGCGCTTCACCGCCTCGGAAACTTCTTCATCCTCGGCGGGAAGAATCTGCGGCAGTGCTTCGAGCACCGTCACTTCGGTTCCGATGGCGTTATAGAAGTACGCAAACTCGATCCCAATCGCGCCCGCCCCGACGACCACAAGCGACTTCGGCTGCTTGTCGAGTTTCATCGCCTCAAAGTACGTGAGGATGTTTTTTCCGTCCGGCACAAGCCCCGGCAGCGTTTTCGGTTTTGCGCCCACGGCCAACACGATGTGCGGTGCAGAAACCACCTCAGTACCGACGACCAATCGGAGTTTCCCCGCCTCGCGCCGCAGCGTCGCCGTTTGCTCCACATGTTCGATGCCGTTTTTTTGAAACAGCGCGCTCACGCCCCGTCGCTGTTTGTCCGCAACTTTTCGGCTGTGCGCAATCGCCGCCGCAAAGTCGAACCGCAAACCGTCTGCCACAACACCGACTTGCGCCCCGCGTTTTAACGCCGAAAAAAGTTCTGCCGAATGCAGCAACGCTTTCGTCGGAATGCACCCCCAATTTGCGCAAATGCCGCCCAGGTGCGCACGCTCGACGACGGCGACTTTTTTCCCAAGCTGCGCGGCCCGAATCGCGGCCACGTATCCGCCCGGACCGCCTCCGACGATCACGACCTCTGCTTTCGACACAGGCTGTTGTGGCGCTGCGGTTTTTTCCATCACAGCACCAGAAGCCACGGCGTCTGCAAACCCTCGACGATTTTCGCCAAAAGCTGCGCCCCCAGCGCCCCATCAAGGATTCGGTGATCACACGACAGCGTCAGCGTCATTTTCTTGCGCGCTTCGATGTGGTCTTGCCCGTTTTTTTCGACGACAGTCGCCCGTTTTTCAACCCGACCCACCGCCAAAATGCCGCTTTCGGGAGGATTGATGATCGCCGCAAACTCGCGAATCCCGTACATCCCCAAATTCGACAGGCTGAACGTCCCGCCCGAATACTCCTCGGGTCGCAATTTTTTCTCGCGACCGCGCGCGGCCAAATCCCGCACTTCTTTTGCAATCGCCCCAAGCGATTTTTGGTCCGCGTTTCGCACGACTGGCGTGATGAGACCGTCGTCGAGTGCGACTGCAACGCTCACATCCACCCGTTCGTGCGCGACTGCTTGCTGGCCACCCGGCGCAATCGACCGATTCGCCATCGGCAAAAGCCGCAACGCCCGCGCGAGCGCCTTCAAAATCAGGTCGTTCACTGACACTTTCTCGCCGCCGGTTTTTTCGCTCGCCGCGTTGAGCTGTTCTCGAAACGTCATCGCAGCTTCCATGTCCACGTCGGACACCAGATAAAAATGCGGCACCGTTTGTTTGGATTGCTGGAGCCGCCGCGCCGCCGTCCGCCGCATCATCGACAGCGGCACAAGCGAATCGCCCGGCAGAAGCGAAAGCGGTTCCTCCTGCGTCGAATGTTCGGGCTGCGCAGCTTGGAAACTCGCCCGCGCAGGTGCCGCCAGCACGTCGCGTTTCACGATTCGCCCGCCCGGACCTGTGCCGTCTATTTTTCGCAAATCGACGCCCAAATCCGCCGCAATCCGCCGAGCCAGCGGCGACGCTTTCACCCGCCCGCCCGTCTGTGCATCCGTTTGTTTCGCGGGCCCCGTTTTTGCGGCCTGGTTTTCCGGTTGCGCCACAGAAACAACGGAAACCCCCGCACCCACCGCCGGTTTCGCCGGTTCCGCTGTTGGTGCAGCCGACACCTTTGCCGCATCACTTCCCGCAGCGATCAGGGCCGAAAAGTCCTCTCCGAGTTCCCCGAGCACCGCCAACGGCGCGCCCAACTTCACCGTCTGACCTGGCTGCGCCAATAACTTCAGCAAATGCCCTTCTTCTTCGAGCGGAAAATCCATGTTGGCTTTGTCCGTCTCGACCTCGGCGATGATGTCGCCCGGATTCACTTTGTCGCCTTCTTGCTTGCACCATTTCGCCAAAACGCCTTCTTCCATCGTCGGAGACAGGCGCGGCATCAAAATCAGTGTCGCCATTTGAATCGTCTCTTTTTCCGTTAGCTGCCGTTTCGATGTTTCGTTTGAAACCTGTTACTCCAACGTGCGCTTCACCGCCGCCACCACCCGCAAAACGTCCGGCAAGACCAAAGCCTCCAGATTCAGCGCGTAAGGAACCGGCACGTCTTCGCTCGCCACACGCTCTACCGGCGCGTCCAAATCGTCGAAGCAGTGCTTTTGCACCCGGTACGCGATTTCACCCCCAAAACTCGAGTGCGGCGTCGCCTCCTGCACGATGACCAGACGGCCCGTTTTGCGCACCGACGAAAAAATCAGTTCGTCATCGAGCGGACGCAGCGTCCTTGGGTCTACCACTTCCACGTCGATGCCTTCTCGTTCAAGTTGCGCAGCCGCCAGCAACGACAAGCCCACCATTTTCGAGTACGCGACGATGGTGCAATCCTTCCCAGGCCGTTTGATGTCGCCTTTTCCAAGCGGAATCAGCAGCTCGCCGTCTGGGACCTCGCCCATTTCCCCGTACAGCATCTCGGCTTCGATGAACACGACCGGGTCGTTGTCCCGAATCGCCGTTTTCAAAAGACCTTTGGCATCCGCAGGCGTAGACGGCATCACCACCTTGAGCCCCGGCACGTTGCAATACATCGCCTCGAACGAGCTCGAATGTTGCGCTCCCAGTTGGTGCGCCGCCCCGCCAGCCCCTCGAATCACCATCGGCACATGAAACTGTCCCGCCGACATGTGATGGATTTTGGCCGCGTGGTTCACGATTTGATCGATCGCCACGAGCGAAAAGTTAAACGTCATCAGCTCGACAATGGGCCGCAGACCCACCATCGCTGCGCCCACCCCGATTCCGACGAAACCGCACTCCGCGATGGGCGTATCAATCACCCGCCGCGCGCCAAACCGCGACAGCATCCCTTGCGAGACTTTGTACGCGCCGTTGTAGTGCCCGACTTCCTCGCCCAAAAGCAGGACGTTTCCGTCCCGTTCCATTTCTTCGCTCATCGCTTGGTTTAGCGCCTCGCGAAACGACATCCTCGTCATGAACCTTGTTTTCTCCTCCATCGCCTCGAAGCAGCAGCCCAGCGAACAGTTTTGTTGCTCAACACACGTTCCCAAGGGCCACCTTCTTTCCTGCTTTCCTTAGATGCCCCCCGCAGGCCGCTCGCTGCTTGCGGGCAGCATATCAAAGAGCAGTTGCGATAGACTGAAACTCGCTGACTACGCAGAAGAGCCCCCAGGGCCGTCGCGACCAGCAAGGGGAGCGCACAAGATGCAAGATTGGCTGGATTGTCGCCTCTCGGAAGAAACCATGCTGCTTCGTTCGCCGCAGCGAGTCCGCAAGCCAGCACTCAGGACCATTCGAGACGCGAGCTTGGCTTCCGCCGCCGTTGCAGCCGGCACACTCGCGCTGTCCGTTCGTTCCGAGCGCGTGTTCGTGTTGCTGTGTGCGATTTGGCTGGGCCTGACGGTACTCAGCTCGCTCATTTTCATCCCCCTTTCGATCCTCACGGACTCTCGCTTTGTGGACATGACCGCCGACTTGAAAAAACGGGAATACGAAATGACCGTCATGTCCGGTTTCCGAGAGAAAAAAGTCAGCGGCACCTTCGACGACTTTGCCAGCGTGCTGTTGCGCTCCGAGCTCGTCTCAGACGGACTTGCCGCACCGTTTCGCCAGCAGTCGATTTTTCTGTGCTGGTCCGAACCCAAACGCGACCCGCTCGGGCCCATTGTGTTTCGGCGCGTGTCTTCGGGAGGCGAGTTCGGCAACCAGCGCGCCGTCGCGGGCGACCTGGCCGAGGCCATGGGTCTGCCCCTCATCGACGACACACGGGGAAGACGTGAAAGTCGCCCCACCAATGACCGCATGCCCAGCATGTCCGCCGTAGACGTCGTGTGATCTTCTACCGACACGAGGAGTCCCCATGTCCCTTCTTTCCGCAAAAAAGAACTGGTTCCGCTGTTTGGCCGTCGCCTGTTTGCCGCTTCTTTCCCTGCTTTCCAGTTGCGAGCTGCTCGACGCCGTTTCGCAAACCGTCGAAAAACCGCCCACCGTGCAAGCGTCCGCCTTGCAAATGACCAAGCGGCCCAGTTTGAACCAGCTTGCCGCGTACTACTGTCCCACCGTCATCACCGACGCCATGCTCCGCCTTCTGTGTACCGCGACCCTCGGTTCCCCGCCCCAAAAGAGCCAGCTCGCCTTCCAATTTGGCGTGCACCTGACCTTGACCAATCCGAACAACGTGCCTATTCCCGCGCTTGATGTTCTTTTGGCGCTGCGCCTGTTTGACGGCCTGCAAGCCGAGTCCCTCGGCGCGATTTGCTTGAGCATGTGCGGTGCCGCAGATCCCACCTGTACCGGTGCCGCCAAACCCGGTGCGTGTACCTCGACCCAAAAGGACATTCGCACCCTCGACGACTTCCAGGCCCGCATTCCCGGCCTCATCGCCGACCTCATCAGCGGCAAAGCCGAACAAGAACTTCGCAAGTCCCTGCTCGCCGCCGGCGGCAACGTCGAGCTCAACCTCGCCTTCGACTTGGGCCTCGATCAAGCCCTGTCTGTCTTTCAAAAGGTCGCCGTGACCTTCGTGACCGACCTGCTCAACGGAAAAACGCCCACTCTCGCCGTGCCCGTCGAAGCCGAAGGCACCGTCTTCTTTGAACTCAAGCCCATAGGCCGCTTCGGCGTCAGCTACGGCCCCCTGAACACCACCTGGAACATCGACCAAAGCATCCTATAAGAAGTCCCAGGAAACCTACTCCACCACGTAGCAGGTCATGGACAGCACCAGGATGCCGTTTTGGTGCTTCATTCCTGCTTGCAACACTGTCCCCCCGCTGTTCACAAGGAATTTCGTCGAAAGCAGCTTCGCCGTTCCATCCAGGATTTCGAGTTTCAGCCGAATGCGCGGCTTCCCCGTCCCCCCTTGGAACCCCTCAAACGTCAGCGTGCCG
>Ga0272412_1000135_pt1 | contig 17103 bp, 10 predicted proteins | sample WWTPWeurt_MetaT_FD_193540 | JGI IMG/M metagenome (GOLD analysis project Ga0272412, IMG submission 193540) | Metatranscriptome of activated sludge microbial communities from WWTP in Nijmegen, Gelderland, Netherland - WWTP Weurt (Metagenome... | ecosystem: Engineered > WWTP > Aerobic digester >...
ATGCTCTGACTATCCGCACCGTTCCAGACGGCGCTGGCGTTCGCTTGCTGAATTATCCGACGCCCTACCAGGCCGGCATACGGCTCCCGCCTGGCGACTATCAGATTGAAGCCACTCAGCCAGGTTATGCCGCACACAAGGAAACCGTGCGGATCAGCGACCGTGATGTGACGATGACGGTGACGCTGGACAAAGCCCGTTACGGGTTGACGGTTCGCCCGGAGCCGGCGGATGCGCAAATCCGCTTGCTTGGCAGCTCGCCGACCTATCAACCGGGGGTCGCGTTGCCACCCGGCGATTACGAGGTCGAAGTGACGCGGGATGGCTATACCCCCCGCAAATTTCCAGTGCGAATCGTTGACAGTGAAGTGACGGTGCCGGTGACGCTGACGCCGACCCCGGTCTCGACTCCGGCGCAGTATCGTCTAACCGTGCAGCCCGATCCCCCCAACGCCGAGGTGAAGCTGCTGAATGTAAAAACGGCCTATCAACCCGGAGTGCAACTCGCGCCGGGCGGCTATACCGTTGAAATCGCTCAGTCCGGTTACGAGACCCAGCGGGTGAAGGTGCAAATCGTCAGCAGCGATGTCACGGTGCCGGTAACGCTGGCCCGCACACCGGTTGCCGCCAGCCCGCCGCCGCCGGCCAAGTATCGGCTGACTGTGCATCCGGATCCGCCTACTGCCCAAGTGCGGCTACGCGGGGTCAGGACCGCCTACCAACCTGGCGTTCTGCTTGCGCCCGGCAATTACACCATTGAAGTATCCCAGTCCGGCTATCAGTCCAAACAGATGCCGGTGCGGATCGCTGGCAATGACCTGACCATTCCGGTAGTTCTCGCCAAGTTGCCGGAACTGACTCAATACCGACTGTTTGTGCAGACCGATCCGGCTGGCGCCCAAATACGGTTGCGCGGAACCAAAACAACTTACCGGTCTGGCGGCGTCCTGCTTGCGCCCGGCAACTACACCGTTGAGGTTTCCCAGCCGGGTTACGAATCGAAACAGGTCACCGCACGGATTGTAGACGGCGATCTGACTTTGCCGGTAACGCTGAACCAGCGGATTGAACCGACTCAATACCGGTTGACGGTACGCCCCGATCCACCCGATGCCCGAGTGCGACTGATCAATGCGCCGGCGACCTACCGCCCCGGAGTCACACTGCCGCCTGGCGCATATACCGTGGATGTGTCGGCCCGTGGCTACCAGTCGCAACGAGTGACTGTCCGGATCGTCGATCAGGATGTAACGCTGCCGGTTGAACTCGACCGAACCGCGTCGGCAGCGCCGACGCCATCAGCCTCTGTGAGCACGCCATCGCGGACCGGCGAATGGCTCATTCGCAATGTGCAGATCGATGGCTATGTGACCAGTCTGGATCACGCCGAAATCATGAAGGTGTTGGGCGGCTACGCCGGGCGGAACATTAATCGGCAAACGCTGCTCGATGGGGCGTTGCGGGTCTACCAGGCCACCGGAATCACCCTGAGCTTCACCGTGCGATCCAGCGCGGCGGGCGCCGATTTGTTAGCGCGGGTCAGCCGGCGGGTGCGGCGGAGCTATGAAAGCACCATTCCGATCATGACCCGCAGCCAGCTTGAATCCTCCGGCTTCGGGGTGTCAGTGGAGTGATGATGCTTGCGAGGCTTAATCGTCCTTAGAGTAGCCGGGGTGGTCGATCATAGCGGTATGGTCGCCGCGCACGATGGGTAAATAGCGCGGTTTCCAAAACCGCGTTCGCAAATAGGCGTCCAGATCGCAGCCCGCCAGATCGGTATTGCCGGCCACCCCTTCTCTCAACGCCTGCTCAATGACGCGCACCCCGACCCGAATGCTCACTTCGCGCAGCTCCCGCACCGGCGGATACACTCGCCCGGTCTGCAAATGGGCGGCGGCAGTGTATTCAGCCAGAGCGTAGGCTCCTTCCAAAACCATGCCGTCGGTAATCTCCCGGCATTCAGCCAGCATCACGCCCAGCCCCAGCCCCGGAAAAATGAAGGCGTTATTGCCCTGACCGACGTGATGAGTCCGACCGTCGTGCAGCACATCGGGAAACGGACTGCCGGAGGCAACGACCGCTCGCCCCTCGCTCCACGCAATAATATCTTCCGGCAACGCCTCGCAGGCTGAGGTCGGATTGGACAGCGGGAAAATGGCCGGGTGAGCCGTGTTGCGGGCCATCGCCTGGACAACCGGATGGTTGAACGCGCCAGTCTGGCCGCTCAGGCCCAGCAGCACCGTCGCCTTGGTATGCTCGATGGTTTCCAGCAGGGTCGGCACCTCATTGGCGATCTGCCAGTCGGCGATCCTGGCTAGCGGCTGCACATAATCCTGCTTGTAGGCTTCAACATTGCGCCCTTCCACCAGCAGACCCCGCGAATCCAGCACGCAGACCCGGTCGCGGGCTTCTTCCCGGCTCAGGCCTTCCCGCATCAAACCCTGGCTAATCGCCCAGGCCACGCCAATCCCGCCCGCGCCCGCGCCGAGAATGACGATGCGTTGATCGCGCAACGCCTCGCCTTTCAGCCGACTAGCCGCTAATAACCCGGCCAGCGCCACCGCACCGGTGCCCTGAATGTCATCGTTGAAGGATGGCAGTTGTTTGCGGTAGCGCTCCAGCACAGTAAAGGCGACGTCCTTGGACAGATCTTCCCATTGGATCACCGCCCTCGGCCAGCGCTCGCGGATCGCGCTGACGAACTTGTCGAGGAAGAGCAGATAGTTTTGGCCACGCAACCGCCGTTGCCGGACGCCCAGATAAAACTCGTCATTGAGCAGTTCCAGCCGATCCGTGCCGACATCGAGCTTGACCGGCATGGTGTGAAAGGGGTCAATGCCGCCGCCGATGGTGTACAGCGCCAGCTTGCCAATCGCAATCGCCAACCCGCCATAGCCCTGATCGCCAATGCCGAGGATGGCCGAGGAATCGGTCGCGACGATCATCCGCACATCGTTCCACGGGAAGTTGCGAACCACTTTGGTGGCGCGATCGATGTTCAGCGGCGAAAACGACAGCCCACGCGGATTCTGGTACAGATGGCTGAACTGCTGCACCGCCTGACCGACGGTCGGGGTGTAGATGATCGGCATCATTTCTTCCAGATGCCGCTCCAGCAGGGCGTAGAACAGGGTTTCGGCCCGCTCCTGCAAGGCGCGTAAATACTGATATTTGCCAATCGGATCCGGCTCGCGCAGGAAGCCGCGATAAACTCGCTCCACTTGCTGCTCCAGGGTGTTGACCTGCGGCGGCAACAGCCCATCCAGCCCCAGCGCGACCCGTTCATCCTCGGTAAAGGCGGTGCCCTTGTTGCTTAAGACCAGCCGCAACAGGGCGATACCCTCCAGATATACTTCCATGTACTGATGACCATCGGCATCGGTCTTGATGTCGAAATAGGGGCTAATCGGCTCTCGTTTCATTGGACGGCTTCAGGCAGGGTTTGAACGACGGGGAAAAAGCAGGGGCAATTCCCGGAACGATTTAAAGCGCGGCAATATGGCACTTAAACCCGACAGGGTCAAACCAGCGACAGGCGGTTCAATGGGCAAATGACGGTATGAATTAGCTGGTCAATTCATCCCGCCCCGGCGGATTCTCGCTTATAATGCCCAGCTTGAGGATGGTTATTTCCGCGCCAGCCCTACCCTCGCCCAACCCCCCGTCGGGAAGGAGAACAAACGCATGACTTATGAGAATATCCGGCTCGAAACTCGTGGCCCGGTCGCCCTGATTACCCTCAATCGCCCCAAGGCTTTCAACGCGCTGTCCAATGACCTGATGGATGAACTAAGCCACGCCTTGGATACGGTCGAGGCGGATGCCGCGATTCGCGCCATCGTCCTGACTGGCGGTGAAAAGGTGTTCGCCGCCGGCGCCGACATCAAGGGCATGAAGGATTATTCCTACATGGACGCCTATCACGCCAATTTCATCACCCGCAACTGGGAACGGGCCAGCCGCTGCCGCAAGCCTATCGTTGCCGCAGTAGCGGGATATGCGCTGGGCGGTGGCTGCGAACTGGCGATGATGTGCGATTTCATCCTGGCCGCCGACACCGCCAAATTCGGCCAACCGGAAATCAAGCTTGGCATCCTGCCCGGCGCTGGCGGCACTCAACGACTGACCCGGTTGATCGGTAAATCCAAGGCGATGGAACTGTGCCTGACCGGGCGGATGATGGATGTTCAGGAAGCGGAGCGGGCCGGATTGGTCAGCCGGATCGTGCCCGTCGCCGAGTTGATCGAAGAAGCGGTCAAGGTGGCCGAGACTATGGCCGGTTATTCGCTGGCGGCGATCATGATGACTAAGGAATGCGTCAACCGCGCTTACGAAACGACGCTGGCCGAAGGGCTGCTGTTCGAACGGCGTACTTTCCACGCCGTGTTCGCCACCGAAGATCAAAAAGAAGGTATGGACGCTTTCTCCAGCAAGCGGCCAGCTGAATTCAAGCACCGCTAACAATTAAGCCACACAAAATTAAGCCTTAATGCCGGCATGAAGCCATGCCGGAAGCCCTCGTCAGTTATATCAACCAGAAAGGAATAAACGATGGAAATCAAGAAAATTGGTGTCATGGGCTGTGGCGCAATGGGGTTGGGCGTAGCGCAGGTGTGCGCTCAGGCAGGCATTCCGACGGTCGCCGTCAAAGCGACGCCGGGGCCGACCGACAAGATTCGGGCCGGACTGGACAAGTCGCTGAGCAAGATGGTGGAACGCGGCAAGATGACCGCTGAGAAAAAGGACGCCACGCTGGGTCTGCTGCATTTCACCACCAGCGAAGCGGAAGTCGCCGACTGCGATCTGATCGTCGAATCGATCATCGAAGATTTGGAGATCAAAAAGGCGCTGTTCCAACGGCTGGAAAGCATCGTTTCGCCCCAGACGCTGCTCACCACTAACACTTCGACGCTATCGGTCACGGCGCTGATGGCGGTCTGCAAGCACCGCGAACGGGTAGCCGGTCTGCACTTCTTTAACCCGGCTCCGGTGATGAAGCTGGTCGAGATCATCCACGCCTTTGAGACCTCGGAAGACGCCATCACCACGCTGGATCAGCTTTGCAAGAAGCTAGGCAAAGACCCGGTCATCGTCCAGGACACCACCGGCTTTATTGTCAACCGGTTGTTGACGCCCTATATGCTCAGCGCTATTCGCCTGCTGGAAATGGGCACCGGCACCATTGCCGACATTGACCACGCCATGAAGTCAGGCGCTGGGCATCCGATGGGGCCGTTTGAACTCGCCGACTACATCGGGCTGGACGTGGTCGAGGCGATGACCATGAATATCTATCAGGATATGCACCAGCCGCATGTATCCCCGCCACACACCTTGACCCGTCTGGTTCAGCTTGGCTATCTGGGCCGCAAGACCAACAAGGGCTTTTACGATTATTCGGTGAAACCGGCGATCGCCAATCCGCAACTGCGCCATCCGGTCGCCTAGTTGTTATCGCTCTCCTGATCCAGGGGGTTGGGAGAGCTTTTACCCCCCTGCCATTCGCTTAAGGGATTTTTCCGTAAAAATCGGCCCTTGGTCTGACTCCTTTCAATCGAGAACGATAAAGAGCCGGTTGATAGCAGCAGCGACGCCCAATCTTCCTACGAGGCAACAGATGGAGGCATTGGCAATGGCCGACGATCCCGAAAAACTCAAACAACGCATCGCGGCGCTCGAACAGGAAGTTGTAGCGCTGAAGAAGCGCACTCATCCATACCGAAACATCCGCAAGCGCTCCACTCAATTACTCTGGGGTTTGCCGCTGTATGACATTGCGATGGGGCCGGACCCGGACCATGATGAATTGCGCGGCCATGCTCACGGGATTATCGCGATTGGCGACATCGCAACCGGAGTCCTCGCGCTGGGCGGCGTTGCTCGCGGGATCATTGCCATGGGCGGACTGGCGCTCGGCGCATTGCTGGGAGTCGGCGGAGTATCCACCGGAGCATTGGCTATCGGTGGGATTGCGGTGGGCGGGGTTGCGATAGGCGGCATCGCCGTCGGTGGCGTTGCCGTGGGCGGTAGCGCCGTGGGTTATTACACAATGGGCGGCGGCGCGTTCGGGGAATACGTCATCAGCGGAACCCGCCGGGACGCAGAAGCAGTCCGGTTTTTCAGCGAATGGTTGCCGTTGCTCCGGCACCTTCTCGCACCCCTAAAATAAAGGCGATGGCGGCATATTCTCCAGCGCAGTTTTACGGTCGCCGGAAGGGCAGCATCCGGTTCAGGAAGCCATCCTGATCGTAGAGGTGATGCTTCAACCCAAGACCGGCATGCCAGGCGATCAACACGATTGCGGTATAGCTTGCGATGATATGAAGCACCAAAGCGGTTGTCGCCAGCCACGGCAGTTTGCCAATGGGATTCGGCAACGGATAAAAGCCGAATAACTTGACTCCGAATCCGCCGGCCATCACGAACAGATAGCCGCTAATCGGCAGCAGAAACATACACCAGTACAGCCGCAATTCATTATGGTGAGAAATCGTTTGTTCCGCCGAGGACAGTGTCGGCGCCCAATCCGGCAAAGGCGTGGTTTTGCGCCAGACCAGCCGCACTACCGCCAGAATCAGCACGACCAGACCTATCGATTTATGCCAGTCGTAGTAATCCCCCTGGGTCAAACCCAATAGCGTGTTATCCCGCCCAACATGCGTCATGATTGCAGCGCTCAGATATTGCCAGACAAAGAAAATAAAGATCGTCCAGTGTAGAAAACGAGTAACTGCACCGTAATGGGTTGCAGAGTTTTTAAGTGACATCGTGGATTCTCCCATGACACGTTCACTGGTTTGATCATCTGGTTCAGTCTGGCTAAACCTGCAATATGGTTTAGCCTCGACTTCTCTACAGATCGTGGGGACGGACGAAACTTAAAAGCTTAGCTGGCGACGATGAGCCTGTTGCGCCCACCTTCCTTAGCCTGATACAAAGCGGCATCAGCCCTAGACAGCAGCGCTGTGGTATCCACTTCCTGCGCTTTGGCGGCGGCGATGCCGATGGAAACAGTAATCGCCGGCAAGTCTCCGCCCTGATAAATCACCCGCCGTTGCATGATCGCCCGCCGCAGACTGTCCAGCCGTGACCGCGCATCGTCAAGGGTAGATCCCGGCAGAATCACGGTCAGCTCTTCGCCGCCGTAGCGGCAGGCAATGTCGCCCGCCCGCAAGGAATGATTCAACAGATCGCCTAGCACCCGCAACACGCTGTCACCGGCTTCATGGCCGTAGGCGTCGTTGAAGCGCTTGAAGTGATCCACATCCAGCATCGCCGCTACCAATGGCTCACCCTGACGCTGGCAGCGGTGAAGTTCACGCAGCAGGGTTTCATCGAGATAGCGGCGGTTGAACAAGCCAGTGAGCGGATCGCGGATCGCCTGTTCCCGCAAGGCTTCCTGCAACTTGATGTTCGACAGCGCCAGCTTAGTTGCCTCGCCAACCGCAATGGCGAGGGTGTGCAACTCCCGAAATTGTCCATCGCTCTGCGCCCCACTGGCGCTGACGTGCAACAGACCGATGGTTTCACCGCGCACGGTCAACGGTACACAGAGGTAAGCGGATGGCGGCGAATGGGAGAAATGTTGGCATTGAGCATTAGTGGGGTCGGTGACTTCATGGAGTTCCCCGCGCCGCAACGCCCAACAGTGACTGGGCGGGAACGTCGCCGCTAAAGTATTGGCGTCACCCCAAGTAGCCACGACCTGTAATTCTGGCGCGGCGTTCTCGCTCATCATGGCTAAGCCGCCATTGCACCAGGCAAACAGCCGCCCAGCGCTACGGGCGATAATTCGATAAGCTTCTTCGCGGGTCTCACAGGACAGCAATAAATCATTCATCCGGTTAAGCGCAATCATTCGAGCGTCGTGACGCCTGACCTCGATTAAACTACCGCGCAAGGCCTCTTCCATCCGGCGGCGTTCCGTGATGTCGGTATGGGTTCCGGCTATCCGCAGCGGTTGGCCTTGGGCATCACGGGCCGTGACCTTGCCGCGGCCCAGCATCCAGCGCCATTCACCGTTTTTAGCCTGCATCCGGTATTCGCACTGATAGCGCGGCGTGTCTCCGGCAAAATGAGCTTGCAGCACTGCTTGACATTGCAGCAGATCGTCAGGATGCACCTGCTGTTCCCAACTGTGGATCTGCGGCGCGATCTCGGCCAGCTCATAACCCAGCATCTCAGCCCAACGCGGGCTGAACAGCACCTCGCCAGTCACGATATTCCAGTCCCAAAAGCCATCATTGGCCCCCTCCAGCACCCGTTGCAAACGCTCTTCACTCGCCCGCAGGGCATCCTCAGCAGCTTTCTGGGCGGTGATGTTTTCCTTGACGCCCAGATAATGGGTCAGCTGGCCCTGCTCGTCGTACATCGGTGAGATGTGCGCCAGTTCCCAGTACAGTTCGCCATTCTTTTTCCGATTGTGCAGCACGCCCTGCCAAGTCTGCCCGTGACTGATGGCATTCCAGAGCGCCTGGTATTCTTCAAGCGAAGTTTCACCGGACTTCAGTATCCGGGGGTTCTGGCCGAGCACTTCTTCCAAGGTGTAGCCGGTGATCTGGAGAAATTGGTGATTGGCATACTCGATGCGCCCTTCAAGGTCAGTGATCACAATGGAAGCTGGGCTTTGCTCGACCGCCTGAGAGAGTTTGCGACGTTCTGCCTGAAGCCGACGCCGGTCGGTGACATCGTGGATGAGGGAATACAGCAGCGGGCGACCATCCAGCTCCAATGGCCCGGAGTGGACTTCCACATCGCGCACTTCGCCACTGGATAGACGGTGCTGGAAATGGAAGTGTGAGCGTTCTTCCCGGCTGGCCCGGCGCATTTCCTCAGCGATCTGTTCCGGGGTCAGCGTATTGATGGCGCTGATCTTCATGTGGCAAAGCTGATCCACCGGGTAGCCGTAATAGTCGCTGGCGGCGGTATTGGCATCCACAATGTCGCCGGTGTCAGGATCAATCAGCAGCATCGCTACCTTAGACGCCGTAAAAATCGTGCGAAAGCGCAATTCACTGCGCTGTAGCGAGACCTCGGCGGCTTTGCGCTCGGTAATATCCAGGACAAAGCCAATCAGGCCGCGCGGACTGCCATCGAGATAGCGCAGGGTCGCTTTATGAAACAGCAGGGTGCGCGGTTCACCCTGCGGGTTGTTCATCTGGGTTTCATAGACCTGCACGCCGGGATTTTCAAACAACTCCCCATCCTTGGCGGAAAAGATGTCGGCGGCTTCACGAGGCCAGCAGTCATAGACTGTCTTGCCAAGCAACTCCTCTTCTGATCGTTGGAAGAGCTCAGTAAAAGCCCCGTTAAACCCCAGATAGCGCCCTTGAACGTCCTTATAAAAAACCGGAGTGGGAATGGCGTCCATTAATTCTTTCTGGAAAGCCAGACTGGTCTGAATCGCTGCCTCCGCCCGTTTACGCTCGGTGAGATCCAGCACCGTCGCCAACAGGAAAGTCCGGTTTTCACGATGAATCAGATCGAGATGGAGACCCACCTCGCAAAGTTTGCCATTGGCCCACCGATGCCAAGTTTGGCGTTCGACCGTTATATCAGCCTGTCCAGTACTGATCTCGGCCAACAGCGCCAACAACTCTTCACGGGGCGTGGTGCTTAATTCCCAGACCTCGCGTTGCCGCAAGTTCTCGCGAGGAATGCCATAGAATTCGGCAGCGGCCTGATTGGCGTCAACGATCCGCCCGTCCTCCGGATCAATCAGTATCTTGATCACGTCGCGGCTCTCGAAAATGGCGCGATACAGATCGGCAGCGTCTTCCAGAGCCTGTCGCGCCTGCCGTCGCTCGGTCATGTCTTCCAAAATCCAGATGAAACCGTCGAGCTGCTGCCCAGACGCCAGCGCCTGCCCACGCATCAGGCACCAGAACCGGCTGCCGTCCTTGCGGACCAGTTCCACCTCGCCGGCGAAGATCTCGCCCCGATTAATCACCGGATAAGCGCGTTCACCCAACGCCAGAAATGCCGCATGATCAGGGTAAAGCACCTCAGCAGTAGCGCCATTTAATTCGCCCGGCGCATAACCAAACAGAGTTTCGGCGCGGCGGTTGAGCCGGATAAGATGGCGGTCCTTAACAAAGAGAATCCCGACAAAGGCGTTATCCAGCAGAATCTGGTTTTCTTGAAGCAGCGCACGGGCCTGTCCCTCGCTGTAAGCCAAGCGGCACTCCGATTGCTGCAAGCGGCGGTGCGGTTCTCTCAGCGCCTGAGCATAGATCGCCCAGAACACAACACCGTTGCCCCAGGTCTTGAAAATATGGCCGAGCAGGTTATCCAGATCGATAACGGTGGTGTAGAGAGTCAGGCTGAACTCGCCGAGCAGCAGAATCCAGAGCCCGGTCATCAGCAATGCCTGAAAGTGGTCGCGATCCCGCCGCCAGCCCCGGATCAAAAACAGCAGAGCGACACTATAGATTGCCATGATCACGTACTCGACCGTGATCTTGAACCGGGTCAATCCCTGACCAGTAATGAAGGTGCGTGGCGCGGTCTCCGGAAAAAACAGGCCGAGCATTACTAATCCGGCGACCATGAACACCGTCGCCAGCAGCATCAATCGACGCACCTGCCGATTAAGCAAGGTTTGCAGCGATAGCATCGCCGCGATCAGCAGAGCCGAAGCGCCGATCACGCGGGCGGGCAGCCAGAAGTTGATCGCCTTTTCCGGAGAGCTGGGCGTAACCAGATCCGGCATTCCCGAATAAGAAAGGGTATGAGCGAAATCCAGCAGCGCTACAGCGAGAAAAGCGCAGGCCAGTATCTGAAAACACGCTCCGCGTTCGTGGCTGAACGAGAACCAGCCGACAGTGAAGATCATCAGCGCTGCTGCGATGGACAGGAATTCCAGCGTGGTATGCAGCGGCAGGTAATAGTGCGGGTTGTTGAACAATTGCAACGGCGGCGTCAGCGCAACGACGATCAGCAGGCCCAATGCCAACCCACCCTGCGCCAGCAGGGCAACCGGAAAGGATCGGGATGCGATCGGCAGCGATTCAATTGCTAAAGCGGGCAACGGCGTCTTCATTTAAGGGAAACAGCGAGCGCTGGAAGAGATGCTGATTTTGTAATGATACTGCCATCATGCGGTTTATCCGTTCAAATGGGTAGGCCCATCCAGTTTTCCATATTGGATTTGTGCGGCTCAATCGTCCCCGTATAATTCCCGACTTCTTTCCCCGGTTTTGGCCCCTGCGCCCTCTGGAAGTTTATGCCTACTGCACCTGCGCTGTTCTCCCACCGTCGCTACTGGGCGGCCCGCTTCGGCATCGCGCCGTTCCTGCCGATGTCCCGCGCTGAAATGGACGGACTTGGCTGGGATAGCTGCGACATCATTCTCGTCACCGGTGATGCCTATGTCGATCATCCCAGTTTCGGCATGGCGATCATTGGCCGCCTGCTGGAAGCGCACGGTTTTCGGGTCGGCATCATTGCCCAACCGGATTGGACTTCCGCCGAACCGTTCCGCGCACTAGGTCAGCCTAACCTGTTCTTTGGGATTACGGCAGGCAACATGGATTCGATGGTCAACCGTTACACCTCGGATCGGCGGTTGCGGCATAACGACGCCTACACCCCCAATGACGAAGGCGGCAAACGGCCGGATCGGGCTGTCATCGTCTACAGCCAGCGTTGCCGCGAAGCGTATCCTGCTACGCCGCTGGTGATTGGCGGCATTGAGGCCAGCCTGCGCCGAATTGCCCATTACGATTACTGGTCGGACAAAGTGCGCCGCTCGATCCTGCTGGACGCCAAGGCTGATTTGCTTTTGTACGGCAATGCCGAGCGGGCGATAGTCGAGGTCGCCCACCGCGCCGCCGGCGGCGAACATCCCAAGATGATGCGTGATGTGCGCGGCGCCGCTTTTATCCATAATGGCGACGGGCCAGAGGGTTGGGCAGAGCTGGATTCGACCGAACTGGATCAACCCGGCCCGGCAGCGCCGCATCCCAATCCTTACGCGCTTCGCCCGGCAGGGAGCGTTGAGCTGGGAGCAAAAGCCGTCACTGTCCGCCGTCCTCCCGTTCGCCACGACCGCGCCAAAACAGTCATTCGCTTACCGGCTTATGATCAGCTTAAAAATGACCCGGTTTTATACGCTCATGCTTCGCGGCTACTGCATCTTGAGACTAATCCTGGCAATGCCCGCGCCCTGATTCAACGCCACGGCGATCGTCAAGTCTGGGTCAATCCGCCGCCGATTCCATTAACTACGGCAGAAATGGATGCGGTATTTGATTTGCCCTACGCCCGCGTTCCACACCCTGACTATGGTGGGGCGCGAATTCCAGCTTATGAAATGATCCGGTTCTCGGTCAATATCATGCGAGGCTGCTTTGGCGGCTGCACTTTTTGCTCAATCACGGAACACGAGGGCCGCATCATTCAATCCCGTTCGGAGCATTCCATTCTGCGTGAGATTGAGGAAATCCGGGACAAAACGCCCGGATTCACCGGCGTCATTTCCGATTTAGGCGGGCCAACCGCCAATATGTACAGAATCGCCTGTAAATCACGGGATATTGAGCAGAGCTGTCGAAAACTATCCTGTGTCTACCCGGACATTTGCTCTAATCTGAATACTGATCATTCCGCCTTGGTAGGCCTCTATCGCAAAGCACGGGAATTAACTGGAGTAAAAAAGGTGCTCATCGCCTCCGGGGTTCGCTATGACTTAGCGGTGCGCGATCCGTCCTATGTGCGGGAATTGGCAACTCACCATGTCGGCGGTTATCTGAAAATAGCCCCGGAACATACCGAGAACGGCCCACTCTCAAAAATGATGAAACCTGGCATGGGTGCTTATGAAAAATTTAAGGCATTATTTGATCAATACTCAAAAGAAGCCGATAAGGAGCAGTATTTAATTCCCTATTTCATTGCCGCTCATCCAGGAACCACTGATGAAGACATGCTAAATTTAGCGTTATGGTTAAAGCGCAATGGCTTTCGTGCGGATCAGGTGCAGGCTTTTCTGCCTAGCCCAATGGCCTTGGCAACCGCTATGTATTACAGTGGCCGCAATCCACTTAAAGGCATCCATCGCGATCGGGGTGAGACTGTATTTTCCGCCAAAGGTCTGAAACAACGGCGCTTACATAAAGCTTTTTTGCGCTATCACGATGCTGCCAATTGGCCACTGCTGCGGGAGGCGCTTAAAAACATGGGCCGTACTGATTTAATTGGTAACGGCAAACGGCATTTGATTCCACTCTGGCAACCAGCAGGCATTGGGCTTAATGGCGGTGAAGGTGTGCGAATGGGTCGTAAGCACGGACAACAAACCATGTTGACTCAGCATACCGGGCTGCCGCCTCGCACTAACCGCCTTCCTCCAACAAGCAAGAGCGGTAGATTTGATTCCCGACCAGCACGCGCTTTTACTCAAGGCAGTCCCTGCGGTAGTGGTAAACGGCGCGATGGACGCTGATTGATCATTGATCATTTTATCCATAAGTTCCCAGTTTGATTCCACGTCTTCCAGCTTTTCAATGCAGCATTGTTCAGCTTTAAAGAAATCAAACAGGAAACACCAACAGATGAACAGGAGCCTCTGCCTTGACTGAACTTGAACAATTGCTGCAACTCATGGTCCGTCTGCGCGATCCTGAATCTGGTTGTCCGTGGGATCGGCAACAAACCTACGCCACCATTGTCCCTCACACTATTGAAGAAGCTTACGAAGTCGCTGATGCTATTGCCCGCGAAGATTGGCCTGAGTTGCAGGCGGAATTGGGTGATTTGCTATTTCAAGTGGTGTTTTACGCCCAACTTGCTGATGAAGAAGGCCGCTTTAATTTCGCTGCTGTTGCTGGCGGCATTGTCGAGAAGATGATCCGTCGCCACCCGCATGTATTCGGCAACGAGACTTATGCCGATGCTACTGCACAAACAGCGGCCTGGGACCGGATCAAGACGGCTGAAAAAGAAGAGAAAGGCAAAGCGCCTACCGGGGCGCTGGATGGCATAGCACTGGCTCTTCCAGCGTTAATCCGGGCAGTTAAATTGCAGAAAAAGGCAGCGCAAGTTGGTTTTGACTGGGGGACGGTAGCGCCAGTACTCGCCAAAATTGAAGAGGAAATTGCTGAAATCCGCCATGAAATTAACACTCAGGCGCCACAGGAACGGCTAGCCGACGAATTAGGTGACATACTGTTTGCAGTTGCTAATTTGGCCCGTCATCTGAAACTCGATCCAGAAGCCGCCTTACGCGGAACTAACGCTAAATTTGAACGGCGGTTTCAGCGCATCGAACACTGGCTGGCGGAAAGCGGTCGTACTCCAGAGCACTCTACGCTGGAGGAAATGGACGCACTATGGGAACGGGCAAAAGACGAGGAGCGATCCAGATTACAAGACCGCTAAAACCTCAGCTATGTACTGGCGCTTGCACCACCACGGATCCAACTGGCAAAGGCATTACGATTACGTGAACAAATCACCACTTTTCCCCGTCCAGAAAAACGGAGCACAATACCTTCACCACTGGTGACGCTATTGACTAGCCGACTAAGTAGTCCACCACCCTGTCGATTAGGCACCGAAATTTCATAATGCAACTGGCTATCCCATGCCACCACATGCGAATTGTCGATGATCACATCTTTACCTGGTTCCACCTCCATAATAAAGCCCGATCCGAAACCGGAAACTGCTAGTTTGCCTTTTCCAGTGGCCTCACCGACAAAAAATCCACCCGACTGAGCGAATAAGGCGTTGCCGAGACTTTGTGTGCGAGCCCGCAAATCGACACCGCTTTCCGCCGCTACAAATGCGCCATCGCTAAGCATATAACAGGTGGCTCCGACTTCAAGAACCTGAATTGTTCCCGGTAACACCGGCGACAGCAAACAGTCCCCATCGCCACGAGTTGCTTCAATATGCTGTTGGAAAAAAGACTCACCATTAGCGAATCGGCGCATCAGAGCGCTACCCAGACCGCCGGTCATTTTACCGGTAAGATCGAGGGTGTCCTCCATCATCACCATCGCGTCAGATTCGCAGTAAATTCGCTCGCCCTTATTCAAAGAAACGTGCAAAAATGGGTCAACATCTCCAGTAATCGTGAAGATCGCCATAGGATTGCTCCTCACTAGATCGATTTTTCCGGTAAGTTTTAACTACCGCTCAGACTTTCAAAACTGCACCGCTAATTCCCTGCATAGCCACTCCCTCCGACCCACCCGTAATGATCGCGCCTCAACCCGATGATTAACTGTCAACTCTAGTTCTCGCAAATCTGAATGACCGTAGATGACCGGAGTGAAGCGCACCGTAGATCCGGGATAAGAACCGGATTCAGTAATCGCCACTCGTAGTCTTTCATCCCCAATCGATACAGCAATATCAGCGACGCTAATGTCGCCAGATTGGTAACGCAGCGACTCCTGATCATCGACAAAGTAATTGAGCCGTGCTGATTGATTATGACAGAACAAATGCAACTCAACATCGCTTAAATTCATGAAGCTATTGTGTAGTGGCCCGGCATAATACGGCACTATTGCGCCATCGCGGATAAACAATGGTAACTCGTCCAGCGCAGCGGCATAGTTGACTATTCGCCCACCTTCCAACCATACGCCACGATTCAAATCGAACCACCCTCCGGGTGGCAATGTGATAGATCGTTGCTGCATTTTTACGCCATTGCGAAAAATCTCCGGACCTTGGTCATCGCCATGCAAGATCGGCGCAACCAGCAATGAATCACCGAGCAAATACTGATCGTCCAGATCAGTATATTCTGGCCCTGAATAATGATAAAGCAACGGGCGAATCACTGGATCGCCATTCCGCCAGTGATTAAAAAAACACTGGTATAAATAAGGTAACAGGCGGTAGCGACTGCGAATCGCGCCGCGAATAGCAGCCAATGGCTCAGGCCCAAACTGCCACGGCTCTTGCCGCCGGGAATGGTGGATTGAGTGATTGCGAAAAAAAGGGGAATAAGCAGCAAGCTTGATGCCAGCGCACCAATAATTCTGCGGTGACGTCCCCCATGAATCCACCCACGTCAGGGCCATTAAACGCTATCCCGGACAGACTCAGATTGAGTGAACAAGGTAATGCCATGCGCAAATGCTTCCAATTGCTGGCGTTGTCACCTGTCCACACTGCGCTATACCGTTGTGTCCCGGCACAAGCGCTACGAGTTAGCAGAAAAGGCCGACCTTTTTGTTCCAGTTGTTCGCAGGCTTTCCGGCTGGCTTTCGCCATAAAATGCGCATATTGATTGTGATAGCGATCATGAGAAATTGCACCATGATGAAAGCGCATTTCCTCGGTGCGGCTATAACCAGTAGCAGGATCATTCATATCCAGCCATACGCCATCCAATGCGCTGTTCCGGAGAAAATCCGCCAACTCATTAGCCCACCAATCGCGGCCATTATCCAGAGTGAAATCAGGAAATACCGTATCACCCGGCCACACCTTGCCTACATAATCGCGGCCACTGGCAGTCTGGCAGAACATCTGCTGTTCTCGCCCATGATCATAAACCGGATAACCCAATTCGCGCTTCACACCCGGATCAATAATAGCCACAGTGCGAATGCCAGTGGCTTGCAACTCAAGGTTTAACGCGGCGGGAGTAGGAAAACTCGCCCGGTTCCAAGTAAATAAACGAAAACCATCCATATAATCAATATCGTACCACAGGGCACTTACTGGAATGTCCGTAGCAGCGAAGTTAGCTGCTAGTTCCCGAAATTCCGCCGCGTTCTGATAACTCCATCGACATTGGTGATAGCCCAACGCCCAAAGTGGCGGTAATGGCGCTTGCCCTGTCAACTTTGCATAACGTCGGACGACTTCCAGCAGAGTCGGTCCCGCAAGAATATAAAGATCAGTCAGTCCACCAAAAGATTGATAGCAGAATTCACCAGGGCGAATTTTACCAACGTCCATGACCGCCCGACCGGAATTATCAAAAAACAGGCCGATAAAATGCTCGCCGCGTTTGAGAATAGCGAACGGAATAGCCACATAAGTCGGATCGTAATCATCGCGAGCGTAGCTATGACGGAATACCGAGACCACATCCACCGTCAAGCAGTCGGTGCTGTCGCCGAGTTTGTTCAGGCG
>Ga0272412_1000136_pt1 | contig 17068 bp, 29 predicted proteins | sample WWTPWeurt_MetaT_FD_193540 | JGI IMG/M metagenome (GOLD analysis project Ga0272412, IMG submission 193540) | Metatranscriptome of activated sludge microbial communities from WWTP in Nijmegen, Gelderland, Netherland - WWTP Weurt (Metagenome... | ecosystem: Engineered > WWTP > Aerobic digester >...
TATAAACATAAGAAAATTTTAGTATTAATTATGCCAACAATTCAACAATTAGTAAGAACAGGAAGAGCTCAAATCACTAAGAAGAGTAAATCGGCTGCTTTAGATTCTTGTCCTCAAAGAAGAGGTGTTTGTACGCGTGTTTACACTACTACGCCAAAAAAACCAAACTCAGCAATGCGTAAAGTTGCAAGGGTTCGTTTAACAAATGGTAATGAAGTGAACGCTTACATCCCAGGAGAAGGACACAATCTACAAGAGCACTCGATAGTATTAGTGAGAGGCGGAAGGGTAAAAGATTTACCAGGAGTTAGATACCACATCGTTCGTGGTGCTTTGGATACAGCCGGTGTTAACGGTCGTTTACAAAGAAGATCTAAGTATGGTGCAAAACGCCCTAAGGACAAAAAGTAATTTAAAAACTTTTAAACAAAAGACATGAGAAAAAGACAGGCCAAAAAAAGACCTCTTTTACCAGATCCAAAGTTTAACGATCAATTAGTTACACGTTTTGTGAACAACTTGATGTGGGATGGTAAAAAATCAACTGCTTTTAAAGTTTTTTATGATGCATTAGATATCGTAGAAACTAAAAAGAATAATGATGAGAAATCATCGTTAGAAGTGTGGAAAGATGCATTAACTAATGTTATGCCTCACGTAGAAGTTCGTTCTCGTCGTGTAGGTGGAGCTACTTTCCAAATTCCTATGCAAATCCGTCCAGATAGAAAAATTTCTATGGCTATGAAATGGATGATTTTATATGCTAGAAAAAGAAATGAAAAATCTATGGCTGGAAAACTTGCTTCAGAAATTTTAGCTGCTGCTAAAGAAGAAGGAGCTGCTGTTAAGAAAAGAATGGATACTCACAAAATGGCAGAAGCTAACAAAGCATTCTCTCACTTTAGATTTTAATTCATAGGAAATGGCAAGAGATTTAAAATATACTAGAAATATTGGTATTGCTGCTCATATTGATGCAGGTAAAACTACTACAACTGAACGTATATTGTTCTACACTGGAAAGTCGCACAAAATTGGTGAGGTTCACGATGGAGCTGCAACAATGGACTGGATGGCGCAAGAGCAGGAAAGAGGTATTACAATTACTTCTGCTGCTACAACTTGTGAGTGGAACTTTCCAACTGTTCAAGGAAAATTAACTCCAGATTCAAAACCTTATCACTTTAATATTATCGATACTCCAGGTCACGTTGACTTTACGGTTGAGGTTAACCGTTCTCTTCGTGTATTGGATGGATTGGTTTTCTTGTTTAGTGCTGTTGATGGTGTTGAACCACAGTCTGAAACTAACTGGAGGTTAGCAGATCAATATAGAGTTCCTCGTATGGGGTTTGTTAATAAAATGGACCGTCAAGGTGCTAACTTCTTAAATGTTTGTCAGCAGGTTCGTGATATGCTAAAGTCAAATGCAGTAGCTATCACATTGCCAATCGGTGATGAAGCTGATTTCAAAGGAGTGGTTGACTTAGTGAAAAATCAAGCTATTGTTTGGCATGATGCTACTCAAGGCGCTACTTTTGATATTGTTGACATTCCTGCAGATATGGTTGATGAGGTAAAAGCTTACCGTTCAATCTTGATTGAAGCAGTTGCTGAATATGATGAAAATCTTCTAGATAAATACATGGAAGATGAAAACTCTATTACAGAAGAAGAAATCAATAATGCCTTGAGAGCTGCAACAATAGATATGGCAATTATTCCAATGATTGCTGGTTCTTCTTTCAAAAATAAAGGAGTTCAATTCATGTTGGATGCTGTTTGTAAATATCTTCCTTCTCCATTAGATAAAGAAGGTATCCAGGGTATTCATCCTGATGATGCTGATTTGTTAGAAGAAGATCAAAAGAAAATTCTACGTCGTCCAGATGTAAAAGAGCCTTTTGCAGCTTTAGCATTTAAGATTGCAACAGATCCATATGTTGGTCGTTTAGCATTTTTCCGTGCTTATTCAGGGCGTTTAGATGCTGGTTCTTACATCTTGAATACTCGTTCAGGTAATAAAGAAAGAATTTCGCGTATTTACCAAATGCACGCTAATAAACAAAACCCAATCGAGTATATCGAAGCTGGTGATATTGGAGCTGCTGTAGGGTTCAAAGATATCAAGACTGGTGATACAATGTGTGATGAAAAACATCCAATCATTCTTGAGTCAATGAAATTCCCTGATCCTGTAATTGGTATCGCTATTGAGCCAAAAACTAAAGCAGACGTTGATAAAATGGGTATGGCTTTGGCGAAATTGGCAGAAGAAGATCCAACGTTTACAGTGAGAACTGATGAGGCTTCAGGTCAAACGATTATATCAGGTATGGGTGAGTTACACTTAGACATTCTTGTGGATCGTATGAAACGTGAATTCAAAGTTGAGGTAAACCAAGGTGAACCACAAGTTGAGTACAAAGAAGCATTTACTAAATCAGCACAACACAGAGAAGTTTATAAAAAACAATCAGGTGGTCGTGGTAAGTTTGGTGATATTGTATTCCGTCTAGAGCCTGCAGATGAAGGTTTCGTTGGTTTACAGTTCATAAACGAGGTAAAAGGTGGTAACGTTCCAAAAGAATATATCCCAGCTGTTGAAAAAGGTTTCAAAGAAGCTATGAAACAAGGTCCTTTAGCAGGTTATGTTGTAGATAGTTTAAAGGTTACACTTTTAGATGGTTCTTACCATCCAGTTGACTCTGATGCACTATCTTTCGAATTAGCAGCAAAATTAGGTTACAAAGAAGTAGCTAAAGCTGCTGGAGCAGTTATACTTGAACCTATTATGAAAATTGAAGTGATAACACCAGAAGAAAATATGGGTGATATTGTTGGAGATTTAAATAGAAGAAGAGGACAAGTTAATGATATGGGTGATAGAGCTGGTGCAAAAACTATTAAAGCTAATGTACCATTATCAGAAATGTTTGGTTATGTTACTACATTAAGAACATTGTCATCAGGTCGTGCTACTTCAACTATGGAATTTTCTCATTATGAGCAAACTCCTTCAAACATATCTGATGAAGTAATTAAAAAAGCAAAAGGTAACGCTTAATTTTTAACAAGATGAGTCAAAAAATTAGAATAAAATTGAAATCTTACGATCATATGTTGGTTGATAAATCAGCTGAAAAAATCGTAAAAACTGTGAAAAGCACAGGTGCTGTTGTAACAGGTCCAATTCCGTTACCTACACACAAAAAAATATTTACTGTATTACGTTCTCCGCACGTTAACAAAAAAGCTAGAGAACAGTTTGAAGTAAGCTCATACAAAAGATTGTTAGACATCTATAGTTCATCTTCAAAAACTATCGATGCTTTAATGAAACTTGAACTACCTAGTGGTGTTGAAGTAGAAATCAAAGTGTGATAAAAATTATATTTAGAAATAAGTGTTGAGATTTATTTCAACGCTTATTTCTTATTTTAAAAATTAAAATAATCATTAATAATTAGTTAATATGTCTGGGTTAATTGGAAAAAAAATCGGCATGACTAGCATTTTCGATGAAAACGGGAAAAACATTCCTTGTACAGTAATTGAAGCAGGTCCTTGTGTCGTTACCCAAGTCAGAACCAAAGAGGTTGACGGGTACAAAGCGTTTCAACTTGGTTTCGATGACAAAACAGAAAAACATGCCACTAAAGCTGAATTAGGTCACTTTAAAAAGGCTGGTACTTCTGCAAAGAAAAAAGTCGTTGAATTCCATGAATTTGAAACAGAATACAAATTAGGTGATGTTGTCACTGTAGAAGTATTTAATGAAGGAGAATTTGTTGATGTTGTAGGAACATCAAAAGGAAAAGGTTTCCAAGGTGTTGTAAAACGTCACGGTTTTGGTGGTGTTGGTCAGTCAACTCATGGACAACACAATCGTTTAAGAGCGCCAGGATCTGTAGGAGCTTCATCTTATCCATCTAGAGTTTTCAAAGGGATGAGAATGGCAGGTAGAACTGGAGGAGAAAAAGTAACAGTACAAAACCTTAGAGTTTTAAAAGTTGTAGCTGATAAGAATTTGCTTGTTGTAAAAGGAGCAATTCCAGGACACAAAAACTCTTATGTAATCGTTCAGAAGTAATGGAAGTAAAAGTTTTAGATATCAACGGAAAAGATACTGGAAGAAAAGTTCAACTTTCTGATTCAGTATTTGGTATTGAACCAAACAAGCACGCAGTTTACCTTGATGTAAAACAATATCTTGCTAATCAAAGACAAGGTACGCACAAATCAAAGGAAAGAAACGAAGTAACAGGAAGTACTAGAAAAGTAAAAAAACAAAAAGGTACTGGAACAGCTCGTGCAGGAAGTGTTAAAAATCCTTTATTCAAAGGTGGAGGAACTGTTTTTGGTCCAAGACCAAGAAATTATTCATTCAAGTTGAATAAAAATCTTAAAAGATTAGCTAGAAAATCTGCATTAAGTTTGAAGTTAAAAGAGTCTAGTTTAATTGTTATAGAAGATTTCAATTTTGATGCACCAAGCACAAAAAATTTTATTAATGTTTTGAAAGCTTTAGGCTTAGAAAATAAAAAATCTTTGTTTGTGTTGGGTGAATTGAATAAAAATGTATATTTGTCGTCACGCAATTTAGAGGCTTCTAATGTTGTAACTAACTCAGAATTAAATACTTATAGCATTTTAAATGCTAATAATTTAGTTCTTTCGGAAAGTTCTCTTGGCGAAATAGTTGAAAATTTAAGTAAATAACAACATTATGAGTATCATAATTAAACCGATTATCACTGAAAAAATCACTAAAGAAAGTGAAATTTCAAATCGTTTTGGTTTTGTAGTTGATAAAAAAGCTAACAAAGTTGAAATAAAAAAAGCTGTTGAGTCTGCTTATGGTGTTTCTGTTGTTGCTGTTAATACTATGAACTATAGAGCTGATAGAACTGTTAAATACACTAAAAGTGGATTAATAAGTGGTAAAACAAATGCTTATAAAAAAGCAGTTGTTCAAGTAAAAGAAGGAGAAACTATTGATTTCTATAATAATATCTAATAAACAATGTCAGTTAGAAAATTAAAACCTATTACCCCTGGCCAGCGTTTTAGAGTTGTGAATGGTTTTGACGCCATTACAACTGATAAGCCGGAACGCTCTTTGTTAGCGCCGATAAAAAGCTCAGGAGGTAGAAATAGTCAAGGAAAGATGACCATGCGTTATACAGGTGGTGGTCACAAGCAAAGATATCGTATAATCGATTTCAAAAAAACTAAAGATGGTGTTCCTGCAACAGTAAAATCTATTGAGTATGATCCAAATAGAACTGCATTTATTGCTTTGTTAGCTTATGCAGATGGACAAAAAACTTATGTAATTGCTCAAAATGGTTTGAAAGTTGGTCAGGTTGTTGTTTCAGGTTCAGATGCTGCGCCTGAAATTGGAAACACATTGCCTTTGAGTAAAATTCCTCTTGGAACAGTTATTTCTTGTATAGAGCTAAGACCTGGTCAAGGTGCTATTATTGCAAGAAGTGCTGGAACATTTGCTCAATTAATGGCAAGAGATGGAAAATATGCAACTATCAAAATGCCATCGGGAGAAACAAGATTAATTCTTTTAACATGTTCTGCAACTATTGGTGCTGTTTCCAATTCAGATCATCAGTTGATTGTATCTGGTAAAGCAGGTAGAAGTAGATGGTTAGGTAGAAGACCTAGAACTAGACCGGTAGCGATGAACCCTGTTGATCACCCAATGGGTGGTGGAGAAGGACGTTCATCTGGAGGTCATCCACGTTCAAGAAAAGGTTTACCAGCTAAAGGTTACAGAACACGTGCTTTAGCTAACCCGAGCAACAAATATATTGTAGAACGTAGAAAGAAATAACTAGATAGACATGGCACGTTCATTAAAAAAAGGACCATTTGTTCACTATAAATTAGAGAAAAAAGTTCAAGAAAATATTGAAGGAGGAAACAAAGGAGTTGTAAAGACTTGGTCTAGAGCTTCAATGATTACACCAGACTTTGTTGGACAAACAATCGCAGTACACAATGGTCGTCAATTTGTTCCAGTTTATGTTACTGAGAACATGGTAGGTCACAAATTAGGAGAGTTTTCACCAACAAGATCTTTTAGAGGTCATGCTGGAGCTAAAAATAAAGGTAAAAAATAAGAAGCAATGGGAGTTCGTAAAAGAGAAACTGCAGACGCAAGAAAAGAGGCTAACAAGTCTATCGCTTTTGCTAAATTAAATAACTGCCCTACTTCACCTAGAAAAATGCGCTTAGTAGCAGACTTGGTAAGAGGTCAGAAAGTTGAGAGAGCTTTAAATATATTAAGATTTAGCTCTAAAGAAGCTTCACGCAAATTAGAAAAGCTATTATTATCTGCTATCAATAACTGGGAGCAAAAAAATAGTGAAGGTAATGTAGCAGAAGCTGGCTTATTTGTTAAAGAAATCCGTGTAGATGGTGGTATGATGTTAAAAAGACTTCGTCCAGCTCCACAAGGAAGAGCACATAGAATAAGAAAACGTTCTAATCACGTAACTATCGTTTTAGGACAATTAGATAACTCACAAAGTAATTAATAAACAGTATGGGACAAAAGACAAATCCAATTGGAAATCGCCTTGGTATCATCAGAGGATGGGATTCAAACTGGTATGGTGGAAATGATTACGGTGATAAAATCGCCGAGGATTATAAAATCAGAAAGTATATCCATGCTCGTTTATCAAAAGCTAGTGTTTCAAAAGTAATTATCGAAAGAACTTTGAAACTTGTAACCGTTACTATCACTACTGCACGTCCAGGTATCATTATTGGTAAAGGAGGTCAAGAGGTAGACAAGTTAAAAGAAGAACTTAAAAAAATTACTGATAAAGAGGTTCAAATTAACATCTTTGAAATTAAAAGACCTGAGTTAGATGCTTACCTAGTAGCAACAAGTATTGCTCGCCAAATCGAAAGTCGTATTTCTTACAGACGTGCAATTAAAATGGCTATAGCTGCAGCTATTCGTATGAATGCTGAAGGTATTAAAGTAATGATTTCTGGTCGTTTGAATGGAGCTGAAATGGCTCGTTCAGAAATGTTTAAAGAAGGAAGAATTCCTCTATCAACTTTCAGAGCTGATATTGATTATGCTTTGGCTGAAGCTCACACTACTTATGGTAGAATGGGTATCAAAGTATGGATTATGAAAGGCGAAGTTTATGGAAAAAGAGATTTATCTCCGTTAGTTGGAATGGATAAAAAGCAGGCTACTGGTGGGAAATCAGGAGCAGCTTCAAACAAACCATCAGGTAAATCAAATTCTCGTAAAAGAAAGTAAATTTTTAAATTAAAAGAAAATGTTACAACCTAAAAGAACAAAATACCGTAAGGTACAGAAAGGTAAAATGAAAGGTGTGTCTCAAAGAGGGCATGAACTTTCTAACGGGATGTTTGGTATTAAATCTTTAGATTCATCTTTTTTGACTTCTCGTCAAATTGAAGCTGCTCGTATTGCTGCAACTCGTTATATGAAAAGAGAAGGTCAGTTGTGGATTAAAATTTTTCCAGATAAGCCAATCACTAAGAAGCCTCTTGAAGTACGTATGGGTAAAGGTAAAGGAGCCGTTGAATATTGGGCTGCTGTTGTAAAACCAGGAAGAATCATGTTTGAAGTAGGTGGAGTTCCTCTAGCAGTAGCTAAAGAAGCTTTACGTCTTGCTGCACAAAAACTTCCTGTGAAAACTAAGTTTGTTATTGCTAGAGATTTCGAAGCATAATCTAATTATTATTATGAAACAGTCAGAAATTAAAAATCTATCTGTAGCTGAGTTACAAGTTCAACTTGGTCAGTTAAAGAAAGCTTATGCCGAGTTAAAATCAGCTCACGCAATTTCTCCAATAGCTAATCCTCTTCAAATAAGAAGTGCAAGAAGAGTTATTGCAAGAGTTGCAACTGAGCTTAGCAAAAGAGAATTACAATAATTGTAGTCTGCTGAAAGATGGAAAAAAGAAATTTAAGAAAAGAAAGAATAGGTGTTGTTACTAGTAACAAAATGGAGAAATCTATCGTAGTTGCTGAGGAAAGAAGAGTAAAACACCCTTTATATGGTAAATTCGTTTTGAAAACAAAAAAATATGTTGCTCATGACGAATCAAATGAATGTAACATTGGAGATACAGTAAGAATTATGGAAACTCGTCCATTAAGTAAATCTAAATGTTGGAGACTAGTTGAAATCATTGAAAGAGCGAAGTAATTATGGTACAACAAGAATCAAGATTAAAAGTAGCAGATAACACAGGAGCAAAAGAAGTTTTGACTATCCGTGTTTTAGGAGGAACGAAACGTCGTTATGCCTCTGTTGGTGATAAAATTGTAGTAGCTATTAAGGATGCAACTCCAAACGGAAACGTTAAAAAAGGAGCTGTTTCAACTGCTGTAGTTGTACGTACCAAAAAAGAAGTGAGAAGAGCTGATGGCTCTTACATCCGTTTCGACGATAATGCATGTGTTTTGTTAAATGCTGCAGGAGAAATGAGAGGTACTCGTGTTTTTGGTCCAGTTGCCAGAGAACTTCGTGAAAAACAATTCATGAAAATTGTATCATTAGCACCAGAAGTGCTTTAATTCGATTATAAGATGATAAAGCTAAAAATAAAATCAGGTGACTTAGTAAAAGTAATTGCTGGTGATCATAAAGGATCAGAAGGTAAAGTTCTTAAAGTTGACCGTGAGAAAAATAAAGCCATTGTAGAAGGTGTAAATATGGTTTCTAAACATACGAAACCTAGCGCAAAAAACCCTCAAGGTGGAATTATTAAGAAAGAAGCTCCTATCCACATTTCTAACATAGCATTGATTGATCCAAAATCAAAAAAGGCTACTAAAGTTGGAATAAAAGTAGAAGGAGATAAGAAAGTGAGATTTTCAAAAAAATCTAATCAAGTATTATAGTTATGGCTTATATACCTAGACTTAAACAAGAATATAAGGACAGAGTAGTTTCTGCCCTTAAAGAAGAATTCGGCTATAAAAATGTTATGCAAGTTCCTAAATTGGAAAAAATTGTTTTAAGCCGTGGAGTTGGTGCAGCAGTATCAGATAAGAAATTAGTTGATTATGCTGTTGAAGAACTAACAAAAATCACTGGTCAAAAAGCAATTGCTACCATTTCTAAGAAAGACGTAGCGTCTTTCAAATTGAGAAAAGGGATGCCTATTGGAGCTAAAGTTACTTTACGTGGTGAAAGAATGTATGAGTTTCTTGATAGACTTATAACTTCATCATTACCACGTGTAAGAGATTTTAATGGTATCAAAGCTACTGGATTTGACGGAAGAGGTAATTACAATCTTGGAGTTACTGAACAAATCATCTTCCCAGAGATAGATATTGATAAAGTTAATAAAATTTCTGGTTTTGATATTACTTTTGTAACTTCTGCAAATACAGATAAAGAAGCAAAATCATTATTAGCAGAATTAGGTTTACCTTTTAAAAAGAATTAAGATATGGCTAAAGAATCAATGAAAGCCCGTGAGGTGAAAAGACAAAGAGTAGTTGAAAAATATGCTGAGAAAAGAAAAGCATTGTTAGAAGCTGGTGATTACGAAGCTCTACAAAAACTACCTAGAAACGCTTCACCTGTTCGCCTTCACAACCGTTGTAAATTAACAGGAAGACCACGTGGTTACATGAGACAATTTGGTATTTCCCGTGTTACTTTTCGTGAAATGGCAAACCAAGGTTTAATCCCAGGAGTTAAGAAAGCTAGCTGGTAAAATTATTAGAGTTTAATTGGTTAAAGGTTCGTAATAGATATATTATGAAAACCATAACCGCAAATAAATACTTATGTATACAGATCCAATTGCAGATTACCTTACAAGAATTAGAAATGCAGCAAAAGCAAATCACAAAGTGGTTGAAATTCCTGCTTCTAACTTGAAAAAGGAAATCACAAAAATTTTGTTTGATCAAGGTTACATCTTGAGCTACAAATTTGACAATAGTACTGTTCAAGGTACTATAAAAATCGCTCTTAAGTACGACAAAGAAACTAAAGAGTCAGTTATTAGAGATATTCAAAGAATTAGTAAACCAGGTCTACGTAAATATGCTGGAGCTTCTAAGCTTCCTCGTATCCTTAACGGTTTGGGTATTGCTATTGTTTCCACTTCAAAAGGTTTGATGACAGGTAAGCAAGCAAAACAACTAAACGTTGGTGGAGAAGTTATTTGTTACGTATACTAATTAATTAAAGACTTTACGATGTCAAGAATAGGAAAAAACCCAATTACAATCCCTTCAGGAGTAGCTGTTGAATTAAATAATTCTGTTATTACTGTTAAGGGTAAATTAGGTCAACTTTCACAGGAAGTTACAGACGTGACTGTAAAAGTTGAGGATGGTCAGGTCTTAGTAGAAAGATCATCAGACGACAAAGTTCAAAGAGCAAAGCATGGTCTTTACAGAGCTCTAATCAACAACATGATTGTTGGAGTTTCTGAAGGGTTTACTAAAGAACTTGAACTAGTAGGAGTAGGTTATAGAGCATCAAATCAAGGACAAAAGCTTGATTTAGCTTTAGGATTTTCTCATAATATCATTTTAGAAGTAGCTCCAGAAGTTAAATTGGAAACTGTTTCTGAAAAAGGTAAAAATCCAATTGTAAAATTAACTTCACACGATAAACAATTATTAGGACAAATCTCTGCGAAAATTAGAGGTTTCCGTAAACCTGAGCCATACAAAGGTAAAGGAGTTAAGTTTGTTGGCGAAGAGTTAAGAAGAAAAGCAGGTAAATCAGCGTAAAAATTAGCATTATGTCATTAACAAAATCTGAAAGAAGACAAAGAATTAAATTCAGAATCAGAAAGATTGTAAGCGGTACATCTGCTAAACCAAGATTATCTGTATTCAGAAGTAATAAAGAAATCTACGCACAACTCATAGATGATGTGAACGGTGTAACTTTGTTGGCTACTTCATCAAAAGATAAAGGTGTTTCAACTAAAGGTACTAAAGTAGAAGTAGCTGCAGAAGTTGGTAAACTTGTTGCAGAGAAAGCTTTGAAAGCAGGTATTGATACCGTAACATTTGACAGAGGTGGTTATTTATATCACGGACGTATTAAATCATTAGCAGAAGGAGCAAGAGCTGCTGGACTTAAATTCTAAGAAATATGTATAGTCAGTATAAAAACGTAGAGTTAGTAAAACCTAGTGGTCTTGAATTAAAAGACCGTTTGGTTAGTGTAAATCGCGTAACTAAAGTAACAAAAGGAGGAAGAGCGTTTGGTTTTTCTGCAATTGTTGTAGTTGGTGATGAAAATGGAGTTGTTGGTCACGGTCTTGGAAAATCAAAAGATGTTTCTGAAGCAATTGCAAAAGCAGTTGAGGATGCAAAGAAAAATCTTGTTAGAATTCCATTAAGTGGTCAGTCTGTTCCACATGAGCAAAAAGGTAAATTTGGTGGAGCAGCTGTGTATTTAATGCCTGCATCACACGGTACAGGAGTTATTGCAGGTGGTGCTGTTCGTGCAGTACTTGAATCTGTTGGTATTCATGATGTATTGTCAAAATCTCAGGGTTCATCAAATCCACACAATGTTGTAAAAGCTACTTTTGATGCTTTATTACAAATGAGAAGTGCTCATACTGTTGCAAAACAAAGAGGTATTTCTTTAGAAAAAGTATTTAAAGGTTAATTCAAGGAAACTATGGCAAAGATATTAGTAAAACAAGTAAAAAGTCAAATCAACTGTCCATTAACGCAAAAGAGAACTCTTGTTGCTTTAGGTCTGAAAAGATTAGGTCAAGTTGTTGAGCATGATTCAAATCCTGCTGTCCTTGGAATGGTAAATAAAGTTAAACACTTAGTTTCTGTTGAAGAAGCTAAATAACAAACAATAGTTATGAATTTAAGTAACTTACAACCAGCTGAAGGTTCAACACACAACCAAAATAAAAGAGTAGGTAGAGGTGAAGGTTCTGGAAAAGGTGGTACTTCTACAAGAGGTCACAAAGGAGCTAAGTCTAGATCTGGTTATTCTAAGAAAATTGGTTTTGAAGGTGGGCAAATGCCTCTTCAAAGACGTGTACCAAAATTTGGTTTTAAAAATGTTAACAGAGTTGAATATCAGGGTGTGAATCTTGATAAACTACAAGAATTAGTTGACAATGGTTTAGTAACTGATACTGTTGATTTTACAGTGTTAGTGCAAAATCGTTTAGCTACTAAAAACGAGGTAGTTAAAATTTTAGGAAGAGGTGAATTAAAAGCAAAATTAAAAGTATCTGCTCACAAATTTACTGCTACTGCTAAAGCGGCAATTGAAGCTGCTGGTGGAGAAGCCGTAACTTTATAATTATTAAAACGATGAAGAAATTTTTTGAATCATTAAAAAATGTTTGGAAAATTGAGGAACTAAAAAATAGAATCCTTATCACATTAGGATTATTATTAGTTTATCGTTTTGGTGCACACGTTACTTTGCCAGGCATTGACGGAACTCAATTAGCGGGATTACAAGGTCAAACAAAAGATGGTATTGGTTCAATACTTGATATGTTTACTGGAGGTTCCTTTTCTAAAGCTTCTGTTTTTGCTTTGGGGATTATGCCATACATTTCTGCATCTATTGTTGTACAATTGATGGGAATTGCTATTCCATATTTGCAAAAATTGCAAAAGGATGGTGAAAGTGGTAGAAAAAAATTAAATCAAATCACAAGATGGCTTACTATAGCGATTACTCTTGTTCAAGGTCCTGGTTATATCTATAACCTTTACAGAACTTTGCCTAGTAGTGCTTTCCTTTTAGGGTTTGATTCATTTTCTTTTTTATTTTCATCCGTTCTAATTTTAACTACAGGAACAATTTTTGCAATGTGGTTAGGTGAAAAGATTACTGATAAAGGTATTGGAAATGGAATATCATTACTAATTATGGTAGGTATTCTTGCAAGACTACCACAAGCATTATTTCAAGAGTTTCAATCAAGAATAACTAATAACAATGGAGGTCCAATGCTTTTAGTATTTGAAATAATTGTATGGCTTTTAGTTATTATTGCTTGTGTATTATTAGTAATGGCAGTTAGAAAAATCCCTGTACAATATGCTAGAAGAACAGCTACTGGTGATTATGAGCAAGATATGCTTGGAGGCAATAGACAATGGATTCCATTAAAATTAAACGCTTCTGGGGTTATGCCAATTATTTTCGCTCAGGCTATAATGTTTATTCCTGCTGCAGTTGCTGGTTTATCAAAATCAGAAACATCGCAGTCAGTAGCAAGTGAATTTAGTAACATGTTTGGATTTTGGTACAATTTTGTATTTGCATTATTGATTTTAATATTTACATATTTCTATACTGCAATAACAGTACCTACAAATAAAATGGCTGATGATTTAAAAAGAAGTGGAGGTTTCATACCAGGTATTAAACCAGGTGTTGATACAGCAGATTTTCTTGATAAAATTATGTCATTAATTACATTTCCAGGAGCTTTATTCTTAGCGCTTATTGCTGTGTTCCCAGCAATTGTAGTAAGCTTAGATGTTCAGCAATCTTGGGCAATGTTCTATGGTGGTACATCATTAATTATCATGGTCGGAGTTGCAATCGATACCATTCAACAGATAAATACTTATCTATTGAATAAACACTATGATGGTTTAATGAAAAGTGGTAAAAATAGAAAAGCAGTAGCTTAGTTTTTATGGCAAAACAATCAGCAATAGAACAAGATGGAACTATAATTGAAGCATTGTCAAATGCAATGTTCCGTGTTGAATTAGAAAACGGTCATGTTGTAATAGCTCATATTTCTGGTAAAATGCGCATGCATTATATTAAATTATTACCTGGTGATAAGGTTAAACTAGAAATGAGCCCTTATGATTTGTCCAAAGCAAGAATTACATATAGATACTAAAGCTTATTAATATGAAAGTAAGAGCATCAGTTAAAAAAAGAAGTGCCGAGTGCATTATTGTACGTAGAAAAGGTAGATTATACGTTATTAATAAAAAGAATCCTAGATTTAAACAAAGACAAGGATAGTTATGGCAAGAATAGCAGGGGTAGATATACCTAAAAACAAAAGAGGTGTTATAGCACTTACCTATATCTTCGGAATAGGAAAAAGTAGAGCTATTGAGATTTTAGAAAAAGCTCAAGTTAGTCAAGATAAAAAAGTTCAAGAATGGAATGACGAGGAGATCGGAGCAATTCGTGAAGCAGTTTCATTCTATAAAATTGAAGGAGAATTACGCTCTGAAGTTTCATTACACATTAAACGTTTAATGGACATAGGGTGTTATAGAGGAATTCGTCATAGAGCTGGTCTTCCATTAAGAGGACAAAGAACAAAAAACAACTCTAGAACAAGAAAAGGTAAAAGAAAAACTGTTGCTAACAAGAAAAAAGCAACTAAATAATAAGTAATATGGCTAAAACGACTGCAAAAAAACGTAAAGTTATAGTTGAATCAACTGGTGAAGCACATATTAATGCTACTTTTAATAACATAATCATCTCTTTAACAAATAAAAAAGGTGAAGTTATTTCTTGGTCTTCAGCTGGGAAAATGGGTTTTAGAGGTTCAAAAAAGAATACTCCTTATGCAGCCCAAATGGCAGCAGAAGATTGTGCCAAAGTTGCATTAGAAGCTGGACTTAAAAAAGTAAAAGTTTATGTTAAAGGTCCAGGAAATGGTAGAGAATCTGCTATCAGATCTATTCACAACGGTGGTATTGAAGTTACAGAAATTATCGATGTAACTCCAATTCCTCACAATGGATGCCGTCCTCCAAAAAGACGTAGAGTTTAATTTATAGTATAACAAAAGATAGAAAAAAGATTATCGAAGGATTTGACCTGAATTCATAATCTCTATCTTAAAAACAATTTAAAATGGCAAGATATACTGGTCCAAGTACAAAAATCGCTCGTAAATTTGGCGAAGCTATCTTTGGAGATGATAAAGCTTTCGAAAAAAGAAACTATCCTCCAGGACAACATGGGTTAGCAAAAAAAAGAGGTAAAAAATCTGAATATGCTACTCAATTAATGGAAAAACAAAAAGCAAAATACACTTACGGTATTTTGGAAAGACAATTCCGCAAAATGTATGAGAAAGCAGCTGCATCTCATGGTGTAACTGGTGAAATCCTTTTACAATTATGCGAAGCAAGACTTGATAACGTTGTTTACAGAATGGGTATTGCACCTTCAAGAAGAGCAGCAAGACAAATAGTTTCTCATAGACATATTACAGTAAATGGTGAAGTTGTAAATATTCCTTCATACCATTTAAAACCTGGTGATAAAGTTGCAGTTCGTGAAAAATCAAAATCAGTTGATGCAATTGAACGTTCTTTATCTAATTCTAGCCACGTTTATGAATGGATTACTTGGAATAATGATACTAAAGAAGGAACTTTTGTTTCTGTTCCTGCAAGACTTCAAATTCCAGAAAACATTAAGGAACAATTAATCGTAGAGTTGTACAACAAATAAAAACTGACACTAGTCGTAATTATGGCATTATTTAATTTTCAGAAGCCCGATAAAGTTATCATGATTGATTCAACTGATTTTGAAGGTAAATTCGAATTTAGACCTTTGGAACCAGGATATGGATTGACAGTTGGTAACGCACTTCGTAGAGTATTACTTTCAGCATTAGAAGGTTATGCTATCACTTCAGTTCGAATTGAAGGAGTTGAGCATGAATTCTCTACTATTTCTGGAGTAGTTGAAGATGTAACTGAAATTGTTTTAAATCTAAAGCAAGTTCGTTTCAAACGTCAAATAGAAGATATTGATAACGAAACAGTTTCTATTTCAATCTCAGGAAAAGAACAGATTACTGCTGGTGATTTTCAAAAATTCATCTCAGGTTTTCAAGTGTTAAACCCTGACTTGGTTATTTGTAACTTAGATAGTAAAGTAAACCTTAATATAGAACTTACCATCGAAAAAGGTCGTGGTTATGTTCCTGCGGAAGAAAATAAAAAACAAAACGCAGCTATCGGAACTATTTTTATTGACTCAATTTTTACTCCTGTTAAAAATGTAAAATATTCAATTGAAAATTTCCGTGTTGAACAAAAAACGGATTACGAAAAACTTGTTTTCGAAATAAAAACTGATGGTTCTATAAATCCTAAAGATGCTTTGACTGAAGCGGCTAAAGTACTTATTCATCACTTTATGCTTTTCTCAGATGAAAGAATCACTCTTGAGGCTGACGAAATTGCTCAAACTGAATCTTATGATGAAGAGTCATTACACATGAGACAACTTCTAAAAACAAAGCTTGTTGATATGGATTTATCTGTGAGAGCTTTAAATTGTTTGAAAGCTGCAGAGGTTGAAACATTAGGTGATTTAGTCTCATTTAATAAAAATGATTTGATGAAATTCCGCAATTTTGGTAAGAAATCGTTAACCGAGCTTGATGAGCTTGTTGCTAACAAAAATCTTACTTTTGGAATGGATTTAAGTAAATATAAACTAGATAAAGAATAATTTGCTTCATATTTTGCTCTCCAAAGAGGATTGATGCAAGATGAAGTTAAAAAAGTAACGTCATGAGACACGGAAAAAAAGTAAATCATTTAAGCAGACAGTCTGGACATAGAAAAGCTATGTTGGCTAATATGGCTTGTTCTTTAATCGAGCACAAGCGTATCAATACAACTGTTGCAAAAGCTAAAGCGCTTAAACAATTCGTTGAGCCATTGGTAACGAAGTCTAAAGAAGACACAACTCACAACAGACGTATTGTTTTTTCTTATTTGAGAAACAAATATGCGGTTACCGAACTTTTTAGAGAAGTTTCTGCAAAAGTTGGAGATCGTCCAGGTGGCTATACTCGTATCATTAAGTTAGGAAATCGTCTTGGTGACAACGCTGATATGGCAATGATTGAGTTAGTAGATTTCAATGAACTATATAACGGAGGTAAAAAAGAAGAGAAAAAAGCGAAAAGCCGTCGTGGTGGAAAAGCAAAAAAGACTGAAGCTCCGGCACCTGTTGCAGAAGAGAAAACTTCAGAAACTATCTCTGAAGAGACTACTGAAGAA
>Ga0272412_1000138_pt1 | contig 16994 bp, 32 predicted proteins | sample WWTPWeurt_MetaT_FD_193540 | JGI IMG/M metagenome (GOLD analysis project Ga0272412, IMG submission 193540) | Metatranscriptome of activated sludge microbial communities from WWTP in Nijmegen, Gelderland, Netherland - WWTP Weurt (Metagenome... | ecosystem: Engineered > WWTP > Aerobic digester >...
CCTTTTCAAATTCATTAACTGAAGACTATTCTTCGTCTTTTTTCTTCTTCTTAGGTGCTGCTTTTTTAGCTTTTGGAGCTTCTTCAGCTGCATCCGTATTGTCAGTTGCAACTTCGCCCTCAGCACCGGCAGTTTTGCCTTTACTGCGTGATCTTCTTGTTGTCTTTTTAGGAGTTGCTTCACCACCATAAACTGTATTAAAGTCAACCAACTCAATGAGACACATTTCAGCATTATCACCAATTCTTGCTCCTGTACGGATGATACGGGTGTATCCTCCCGGACGGGTTGCAACTTTTGGCGCCACTTCTCTGAAAAGTTCGCTCACAGCGTCTTTTGATCCAAGATAACTGAATACTGTTCTTCTTGAATGTGTTGAATCAGTTTTTGATTTGGTAATCAAAGGCTCAACAAATCCTTTTAATGCCTTCGCTTTCGCCACTGTCGTGCTGATTCTTTTGTGCTCAATCAGAGAGCAAGCCATGTTTGACAACATTGCCTTTCTGTGAGCTGATTTACGACCTAAGTGGTTAACTTTTTTCCCGTGTCTCATTGCTGTTATTAATAATCGCTGTTATTCTTTATCTAATTTATATTTTGAAACATTCATTCCGAATGCCAGTCCTTTTGCTTCAACCAGATCTTCCAATTCAGTTAAAGATTTTTTACCAAAATTTCTGAATTTCAAAAGGTCATTTTTGTTGTAAGAAACAAGATCTCCCAATGTTTCAACATCCGCTGCTTTCAAACAATTCAGTGCTCTCACAGACAAATCCAGATCTACAAGTTTTGCTTTAAGAAGCTGACGCATGTGAAGTGAAGTCTCGTCAAACTCTTCTGTTTCAGATTTAATCTCTGTATCCAAAGTGATACGCTCATCTGAAAACAACATAAAATGGTGAATCAGAATTTTTGCAGCTTCCTGCAAAGCATCTTTTGGCGTAATTGAACCATCAGTTTGAATATCAAAAACTAATTTTTCGTAATCCGTTTTTTGCTCAACACGGTAGTTTTCTACTGTGTATTTTACATTTTTTATTGGCGTAAAAATTGAATCTGTATAGATTGTTCCGATTGTTGCGTTTGAAGCCTTATTCTCTTCAGCCGGAACATATCCACGACCTTTAACAATTTCAACTTCCATGTTCAATTTCACTTTTGGTTCCATTGTACAGATCACCAAATCAGGATTCAACACTTGAAATGCTGTAGTGAATTTTCCAATATCACCAGCAGTAAGTTTGTCCTGTCCGCTGATTGATACGATCACTTTTTCAGAGTCAGTACCGTCAATCTGTTGTTTGAAACGAACCTGTTTCAGGTTAAGGATTATTTCTGTTACATCGTCAACCACTCCTTTAATAGTAGAGAACTCGTGACTTACTCCCTCAATTTTAATTGAGCAGATTGCAAATCCTTCCAGAGAAGACAATAAAATTCTTCTCAATGCATTACCAACTGTTACACCATAACCAGGCTCCAATGGTCTGAACTCAAACTGACCACGAAAGTCGTCAGATTCAATCATTATTACCTTGTCAGGTTTTTGAAAATCTAAAATTGCCATGTTTTATCTTCGTTTTTAATTGTTTCCCGGTTGCGCGATCTGTCTGAGTGAAGATTGGTCAGACATTTCCTTTAGCCGAAATCCAATGATTAATAAAATCGTTATTTAGAGTACAACTCTACAATTAATTGTTCTTTAATATTTTCTGGTATCATTTCACGAGCAGGAGCACTAATGAATTTTCCGCTCATTGATGTTGGATTCCAATCCAGCCAGTCAAATTTCTGACTTGTTGTACCAAGCGAGTTATTGATTGACTCCAATGATTTAGATTTTTCACGTACAGCAATAACATCACCAACTTTTAAAGAAAAAGAAGGAACGTTAACTACTTCACCGTTTACAGTAATGTGTCTGTGACTCACCAACTGACGCGCACCACGGCGAGTTGTTGACAAACCAAGACGATAAACTGTATTATCCAATCTTGCTTCACAAAGAGCAAGCAAATTTTCACCAGTAATTCCTTTCATTCTGGAAGCACGATCGAAAAGATTTTCGAACTGACGCTCCAAAATGCCATAAGTATATTTTGCCTTTTGTTTCTCCTGTAACTGAATTGCATACTCAGACTGTTTTCCACGGCGTTTATTAGGGCCGTGCTGCCCCGGAGGATAGTTTTTTCTTTCGTATGCCTTATCAGGTCCGAAAATAGGATCTCTGAATCTTCTTGCAATCTTTGAGGTTGGGCCGGTATATCTTGCCATCGCTGCTTAATTTATCTTGTAATTATTATTATACTCTTCTTTTCTTTGGAGGTCTGCACCCGTTGTGAGGCATTGGAGTAACATCAACTATTTCTGTTACCTCAATTCCTGAATTGTTGATTGAACGAATTGCTGACTCACGTCCTGAACCAGGACCTTTAACAAAAACTTTCACTTTTCTCAAGCCAAGCTCATAAGCTTCTTTTGAACATTCTTCAGCTGCAACCTGAGCAGCATACGGAGTGTTCTTTTTAGAACCTCTGAATCCCATTTTTCCGGCAGAAGACCATGAAATCACTTCACCTGAATTGTTAGTCAATGAAACGATCACATTATTGAAAGTGGACTGAACATGCGCTTGTCCTACTGCATCAATTCTGACATTCTTCTTTTTTACTTTGCCTACTTTTGCCATATTCAGCTATTATTTAGTTACTTTTTTCTTGTTAGCTACTGTCTTTCTCTTTCCTTTACGGGTACGAGAGTTATTTTTTGTATGCTGTCCACGCAAAGGCAATCCTGAACGGTGACGAACTCCACGATAACATCCGATATCCATCAGACGTTTGATGCTAAGCTGAACTTCAGAACGTAACGCACCTTCAACTTTAATCTCAGCAACAAGTGCTCTGATTTTTTGTGTCTGGTCGTCATTCCATTCACCTACTTTAATGTCTTCGCTTACATTACTTTCTGCCAGAATTCTAGCAGCAGTACTTTTTCCAATACCATAAACATACTGAAGTCCTACAACCCCTCTTTTGTTTTTTGGTAAATCAATTCCAGCAATTCTCGCCATAACCTATCGTGTTCTTATCCTTGTCTTTGTTTAAATTTCGGGTTCTTTTTATTGATCACGTAAACAACCCCGTTACGTTTTACAATCTTGCAATCTGCCGATCGTTTTTTTACAGAAGCTTTAACTTTCATCTCTTTATTATTTATATCTGTATGTTATTCTCCCTTTTGTCAAATCATAAGGAGACATTTCCAACTTCACTTTGTCTCCAGGTAAAATTTTGATGTAGTGCATCCGCATCTTACCTGAAATGTGGGCAGTAATAATATGCCCGTTTTGTAATTCCACTCGAAACATTGCATTTGACAAAGCCTCAACAATAGTTCCGTCCAGTTCAATAGAAGATTGTTTCGCCATACTACGCTATTCCGGTCATTTCACCAGTTGATCTTCTACCTCTGATTTTCCCACCTTCCATCAATCCATCATAATGTCTGTTCAGCAAATACGTTTCAATTTGCTGTAACGTATCCAAAACCACCCCAACCATGATAAGCATGGAAGTACCTCCCATAAACATGGCGAATGCATCACCAACACCAAACATCATAGCAAAAGCAGGTATGATTGCAATTGCCGCGAGGAACAATGATCCAGGTAATGTGATTCTAGATAAAATATTGTCAATGAATAAAGCCGTGTCAGACCCAGGTTTTACACCAGGAACAAACCCACCGTTTCTTTTAAGGTCATCAGCAATTTGTTTTGGATTAATAGTTATTGCCGTATAGAAATAGGTGAAAATTATAATCAATAGAGCAAAGATGAAGTTGTAAGTAAATCCGCGATAATCCGCCAATGCAATTAATACCACATTTGTTGTTTCAGGATTGATCATGGTTGGAATTGTCATGATAGCCTGAGCAAAAATTATCGGCATAACCCCTGAAGCGTTTACTTTTAAAGGAATATAACTTCTTGCTCCCGCGTCTGTGGCCGCACCTTTTGCTCCAACGACTCTTTTAGCGTAATTGATTTGAACTCTTCGCACTCCTTGTACAATCAACACAGTAATCATGATTATTGCAAAGAATACCAGTAATTCTACAATGAACATGAAGATAGAACCTGCTCCTTGATTTCTGATACCAAACTCTGAAATAATTGCACCAGGGAAACGAGCAAGGATACCAACTGTAATCAATAAAGAAATACCATTACCAATTCCCTTGTCAGTAATTCTTTCTCCAAGCCACATCGCAAACATTGTACCTGCAACAAGTAACATAATTGAAGTCACCCACCACATAGTACCAGGATCAACAATTCCACCTTTGCTGATTACGTACATCTGCAAATAACTTGGACCCTGAAATGCACAAATAACAATCGTTAGAACACGTGTATATCCGTTAATTTTTCGGCGACCGCTCTCTCCTTCTTTCTGAATTTTTTGAACCACCGGAACAGCCATTGCCAATAATTGCATGATGATAGAGGCAGAGATGTATGGCATAATTCCTAGAGCCATGATAGAGGCTTTTGAAAAAGCTCCACCAGCGAATAAATCAAGTAGTGCAACCAATCCGGTAGACTGTCCAGAACTTCCAAGCATAGACTGATCAATGCCAGGAAGGATGATGAATGAACCTAACCGATACACCAGAATAATTCCCAATGTGATCAATATACGGTTGCGGAGTTCTTCAACCTTCCAGATATTCTTTATTGTATCGACAAATTTTTTCATTTCAGATTCAGAGAATTATGCGTTGATCAGCTCCACACTTCCACCTGCATTTTCAACAGCCGTTTTTGCCGAAGCAGAAAAAGCATGAGCAGTGATTTTCAATTTAGCTTTAAGAACGCCTCTTCCCAATATTTTTACATTATCGTTTTTTGACACTAATCCATGTTCAGCCAAAATAGCCGGATTGATTTCAGCCACTTTTGCGCTATCCACCAGTGTTTGAATAGAATCGAGATTTACTCCTTTATATTCAACGCGGTTAACATTTTTAAAACCAAATTTTGGAACACGGCGCTGTAAAGGCATTTGTCCACCTTCAAAACCAATTTTATGTTTGTATCCAGATCTTGATTTTGCTCCTTTATGTCCGCGGGTAGAAGTTCCACCATGACCAGATCCCTGACCACGTCCAATTCTCTTTGTTTTCTTTACAGAGCCTTCAGCTGGTGTTAAATTATTCAGTTTCATGTCTAAATGTTCAATGTTCTTATTTTACTTCCTCAACCAAATGAGATACTTTTTTAATCATTCCCAGGATTTGTGGAGTTGCCTCTTTTTCCAAAACCTGATTTAATTTTCTGAATCCAAGTGCCTTAATAGTTCTTTTCTGATCTATTGGTTTGTTAATCGCACTTTTAGTTTGTTTAATTTTTATAGTAGCCATGACTAGTTCAATTACCCGTTAAATACTTTCTCCATTGAAATTCCGCGATCATGCGCTACAGAAACCGCATCTCTCATTTTACCAAGAGCATCCATTGTAGCTTTAACCACGTTGTGAGGGTTGGAAGATCCTTGTGATTTTGCAAGAATGTCTTTCACACCAGCACTTTCCAAAACTGCACGCATAGCACCACCGGCAATAACACCGGTACCATGAGACGCTGGTTTCAGAAACACGCGTGATCCTGAAAATTTACCTTTTTGTTCGTGAGGAACAGTTCCATTAATCACAGGAACACGAATCAAGCTTTTTTTAGCATCATCAACTCCTTTGGAAATAGCATCCACAACTTCTTTTGCTTTACCCAAACCATGTCCAACGATCCCATTCTCATTTCCAACAACCACGATTGCTGAAAAACTAAAAGTACGACCACCTTTCGTTACTTTTGTAACGCGGTTCAGGGCAACAAGTTTGTCCTTAAGTTCGATATCTGCGGCTCTAACAATATTCATTTTTTCCTTTATTAAAATTTTAATCCACCTTCACGTGCTCCGTCAGCAAGTGATTTTACTCTTCCGTGATACTGATAGCCATTGCGGTCAAACACTACGCTGGTCACTCCGGCCTTTACAGCTTTCTCTGCAAGTTCTTTTCCAACTACGGTAGCTGCCTCACTTTTATTTTTTCCTTCTGCAGCTTTGTTTTTGTATGACGACGATGCAACAAGCGTTACACCTTTTTCATCATCAATAATCTGAGCGTAGATCTCTTTGTTAGATCTGAAAACACTCAATCTAGGCTGCGACGCTGTTCCGAAAATGTTTTTACGGATTCTGCGTTTAATTTTTGCTCTTTTTTCAACTTTACTTAAAGCCATAACTTATCTTATTTCGCTGCTGATTTACCAGCTTTTCTTCTTATAAATTCGTCCGAGTAGCGGATTCCTTTTCCTTTGTATGGTTCAGGTTTACGGAATGATCTGATCTTAGCCGCTACCTGTCCTAATAATTGTTTGTCATAAGACTCAAGAGTTACAACAGGTGGCATACCTTTTTCCGTAACTGCACTAAGTTTAATTTCTTTTGGAATTTCAAATGAAATACCATGCGAAAAACCAACTGACATTTCTAATATCTGTCCTTTCGCTGCTGCACGATAACCTACTCCGTGGAACTCAAGTTTTTTAGTGAATCCTTCCGAAACTCCTTGAATCATGTTTTGAACCAACGCACGGTACAAACCATGTTTAGAACGAATTTCTTTTTGGTCAGAACTTCTTTTGAAAACCAGATTTGTTCCATCATTTTCGATCGCGATTGCAGAGTCGATATTTTGTTTCAACTCGCCTTTAGGACCTTTAACTGTGATGGTATTATCTGAGAATTTAACTTCAACCCCTTTCGCAATTACCACCGGTGCATTTCCAATACGTGACATATAAACTTGTCTTAAATTCTTTAATTAATAAACATAACAGATCAACTCACCACCAACACCTTCTTTACGCGCTTCTTTATCCGAAAGAACACCTCTTGAAGTTGATAGAATGGCAATTCCCAATCCGTTTAATACTCTCGGTAACTCTGTAGCACCACAGTACTTTCTAAGACCAGGTGTACTAACTCTTTCAATTTTGCGGATAGCCGGAACATTATTAGCATATTTCAATGCTATTTTAATAATCCCCTGTTTACCATCTTCTACACATTTGTGACTAAGAATGTAACCTTTATCCTCAAGGATTTTCGTAATTTCCTTTTTAATATTTGATGCAGGAATTTCCACTACTTTGTGACCAGCCATTTGGGCATTTCTCACACGTGTCAAATAATCTGCTATTGGATCTGTATTCATTTTAAATAGTTATTTCTTATTACCAACTTGCTTTTGTTACCCCCGGTATTTTTCCAATCAAAGCCATTTCACGGAATGTTACACGGGAAATTCCAAACTGTCTCATATACCCTCTTGGTCTTCCTGTCAACAGACATCTGTTATGAATTCTGATTTTCATTGAGTTTTTAGGCAATTTCTGTAAAGCCAGCATGGCATCCCAGTCACCTGTTGCACAAGCTTTTCTCAACTCAGTTCTTTTTTTGTCATAACGAGCGGCAAGTTTAGTTCTTTTGCGCTCTCTCGCTTTCATTGATTCTTTTGCCATGCTCTTAGTTTTTTACAAATGGAAATCCAAAACCGGACAACAGCGCTTTCGCTTCTTCATCATTTTCAGTTGATGTAACAAAGGTGATGTCCATACCAAATATCTTGTTCACTTTATCGATATCAATTTCAGGGAAAATAATATGTTCTTTGATACCCATATTGAAGTTTCCTTGACCATCAAATCCTTTAGGATTAACACCGCGAAAATCTCTTGTTCTTGGTAAAGCGATATTGATCAAACGATCGAGAAACTCGTACATTTTATCACCTCTCAGTGTCACTTTCACGCCAACAGGCATTCCTTTTCGCAATTTGAAGTTGGAAATATCTTTCTTTGAATTCATAGCAATTGCAGCTTGCCCTGAAATGCTGGACATGTCTTTAATTGCCGATTCAATTAATTTTTTATCTGAAATTGCATCACCCAATCCCTGGCTTAATACAATTTTCTGAAGTTTCGGGATTCTCATCGCCGATTTAAATCCAAACTGTTTCTGCAATTCTTTTGCAATTTCGTTTGAATACTTCTCTTTAAGTCTTGGTGTATAGCTCATTATTTAACTACCTCCCCGTTCTTTTTTAATACTCTAACTAATTTACCGTTCTCTCCTTTTGTGCGACCAACTCTTGATGCAACGCCACCTGAAACAAGCATCACATTTGAAATGTGAACACCCGCTTCTTTTTCTTCAATACCGCCCTGAGGATTGGATGCACTTGGTTTAACGTGTTTTTTTACAACGTTCACACCTTCAATTACCACACGGCTTTTTGCGCGGTCAATTCGAAGTACTTTACCCTCACTGTTGCGTGACTCACCCGCGATAACGCGAACAGTATCACCAACTTTTATGTGTAATTTTTTTTGCATTTTTATTAATCTATTATAATACCTCAGGTGCTAATGACACCACTTTCATATACTGTTTATCTCTGAGTTCACGTGCTACTGGTCCGAAAATACGTGTACCTCTCATTTCACCAGCTTCGTTCAAAAGTACCACTGCATTATCATCGAAACGGATATAAGATCCATCCGGACGACGAACTTCTTTTTTAGTGCGAACAACAACTGCTTTTGTTACCTGACCTTTTTTTACGTTTCCTGCAGGAAGTGCATCTTTCACACTTACTACAATTTTGTCACCTACAGAAGCATATCTTCTTCCTGTTCCACCCAGAACACGGATGCATAAAACATCTTTCGCTCCGCTATTATCGGCTACTGTTAGCCTGCTTTCCTGCTGAATCATTGGTTATAATTATTTAGCTCTTTCTACAATTTCTACTAATCTCCAGCACTTTGTTTTGCTCAGAGGGCGAGTTTCCATGATACGTACAGTATCCCCAGGATTGCACTCGTTTTTTTCGTCGTGGGCGACAAATTTAGTAGTTTTTTTCACGAACTTACCGTATTTAGGGTGTTTCACCTTTCTCTCAACAGATACCACAACAGATTTTTCCATCTTGTTACTGGTAACCACTCCGATACGCTCTTTTCTTAAATTTCTTTTAGTTTCCATTTCAGGATCTTATTTCAATTATTACGCATTCAATTCTCTGCTTCTCAACGCAGTTTTCAAACGAGCAATATCTTTACGGTTTGCTCTGATTTGAAGCGGATTTTCAAGTTTTGTAACAACATTCGTTAAAACAAGTTTTTGTTGTTTTGTTGTCAACTCCTCGATTTTATCCTTGATGTCCTCTAAAGACATTTCTTTAATCTCTTTTGCTTTCATCTTATTTCAATTATTCTGCATAGTCTGCACGTACAACAAATTTGCAACGCAATGGTAATTTCTGAGCTGCAAGACGCATTGCTTCTTTTGCTGTTGCGGTTGGTACACCATCCGCTTCAAAAATTACTCTGCCTGGCTGGATTACGGCAACCCAATGACTAGGTGCTCCTTTTCCTTTACCCATTCGAACCTCTGCAGGTTTCATAGTAATTGGTTTATCAGGAAAAATGCGAATCCAAACCTGACCTTCACGTTTCATATGACGGGTAAGTGCCACACGCGAAGCTTCAATCTGGCGGGATGTTAACCATCCTGCATCCATCGATTTCAAAGCGAAAGATCCAAAAGCAATTGTTCCTCCTCTGTGAGCAATTCCACGGTTCTTTCCTTTTTGCGTTCTTCTGAATTTTGTTCTTTTAGGCTGTAACATGATTGTACTGCTTTATTCTATAATTAATTCTTTTTTCTTGGTCCAGATTTTGCTTTTGGCGCGGCTCCAGAAGATTCTCCACCAGCTCTCTTTTGAGTAAGCCCGATATTTGGAGAAAGATCTCTTTTACCATAAACTTCACCTTTACAAATCCAGGTTTTAATACCGATTCTTCCATAAGTAGTATGAGCCTCTCCAACGGCATAATCGATGTCTGCTCTGAAGGTATGAAGAGGAGTTCTTCCTTCTTTATACATTTCATTACGTGCCATCTCTGCTCCATTTAATCTACCTGAAATTTTTACTTTAATTCCTTCTGCACCCATTCTCATTGTCGACGCGATAGCCATTTTAATAGCTCTTCTGAAAGAAACACGACCTTCAATCTGACGAGCGATGCTATCAGACACTAATTGCGCATCCAACTCAGGACGTTTAATCTCGAAAATGTTGATCTGAACTTCTTTACCGGTAATTTTTTTCAACTCCTCTTTCAGTTTATCCACTTCTTTACCACCTTTTCCGATAATAACACCTGGACGGGCCGTATTGATAGTTACGGTAACAAGTTTTATCGTTCTCTCAATAATAATTTTAGAGATACTTGCTTTCGAAAGACGTGCCATCAGATATTCTCTGATTTTATAATCTTCAACAATTTTCGAAGCGTAATCTTTACCTCCAAACCAGTTTGATTCCCATCCGTGGATGAATCCTAATCTGTTTCCTATCGGGTTAGCTTTTTGTCCCATTTCTTTAATTATTTTTTGCTGTCAACAATGATTGTTGTGTGATTAGATCTTTTTCTGATTCTGTGAGCTCTTCCTTGTGGTGCAGCAGAAATTCTTTTAAGCATACCTGCCTGATTAACCTTGATTTCAGAAACCACAAGAGTTTCTTCCTCAATGTTTTTACCCTGATTTTTTTGCTCCCAATTAGCAATTGCCGAACGCAGAAGTTTTTCAAGTCTTCCTGCAGCTTCTTTAGAATTATGCTGAAGAATATTAAGTGCTTTATTCACTTCCACACCTCTTACAATATCCGCAACCAATCTCATTTTTCTTGCAGAGATCGGGCAATTATTAAGATGTGCAATTGCTGTGGTGCTTTTACGCTCCTTCAATTTATCTGCTGCTATTTTTTTTCTAGCTCCCATTTCAAGTCAGTTTAGCTAATTATTTTTTTACTTTCTTTTTATCAGCATGTCCTCTGAAAGTTCTGGTAGGCGAAAACTCTCCGAGTTTGTGACCAACCATATTCTCTGTTACATACACTGGTATGAACTTATTTCCGTTGTGAACTGCAAACGTCATTCCTACAAAATCAGGTGTGATTGTAGAAGAACGCGACCAAGTTTTGATCACAGCTTTCTTATCAGCACCTTGAGCTGTTTCTACTCTTTTCACCAATTTATAGTGAACGAAAGGAGGTTTTTTCAATGATCTGCTCATACCTAATTATTTCTTTCTTCTTTCAATTATGTAATTATTCGAATATTTAACTCGTGATCTTGTCTTATATCCTTTTGCAGGGATACCTTTTCTAGATCTTGGATGACCTCCAGAAGCACGACCTTCACCACCACCCATTGGGTGATCAACTGGGTTCATTACAACACCTCTTACACGAGGTCTGCGTCCTTCCCATCTTGATTTACCAGCTTTACCAGAAATAACAAGCATGTGCTCCCCATTCGAAACGATTCCAACAGTGGCCATGCACGTTGTAAGAATCATACGAGTTTCGCCTGAAGGCATTTTAACTACCGCGTAATTCCCTTCTCTGGCTGCAAGTTGAGCAGAAGAACCAGCGCTTCTGGCAATTGCAGCACCACGACCAGGTTTCAACTCAATATTGTGAATCATTGTTCCCAAAGGAATCTCGCCAAGATAAAGCGCATTACCTAATTCAGGAGCAACACCTTTTCCAGATAACAAAACGTCACCAACTTTCAATCCCTGAGGAGCAATAATGTATCTTTTTTCACCATCGGCATAATTAACCAAAGCGATGTTTGCTGTTCTGTTCGGATCGTACTCGATAGTTTTAACCGTAGCAGGTACACCAGCTTTGTCACGTTTAAAATCAACAATACGATATTGTTTTTTATGTCCACCTCCGATATAACGCATCGTCATTTTCCCGGTGTTATTACGACCTCCGGATTTTCTGCGACTGGTAATAAGTGATTTTTCAGGTTCAACTTTTGAAAGTTCACTGTAATCCAAAGCGATTTTGTGTCGCTGACTTGGGGTGATAGGTTTTAATTTTCTAACTGCCATTTTTCAGTCTCTTAAATGTTATCGTACAAATCAATTGTTTCACCAGCCGCAACTGTAACAATTGCTTTTTTCCAAATCGGGTTTCCTTGTTCAGAAACACCTTTTGATGTGTATTTTTTCTTTGGTTTACCACCTCCGAAAGTTGCTGTTCTAACGCTTTTCACATGAACGTTATACATTTTTTCGATTGCACCTTTAATCTCAATTTTATTCGCTCCACGATCAACAGCGAAAGCAAAACGATTTTTAGTTTCGCTATCGTTGGTAGCTTTTTCAGTGAGAATCGGTTTAATTATAATATTGTTCATATGAATAATTAATTCAGGATTGATTCAATTTTACTTACCGCTTCTTCCACAATTACAAGCTTGTTTGCATTGAGAATTTCATAAGTATTCAAGCTGTCAGCAGTTACAACATTTGCACCTTGAATATTTCTTGAAGACAAGTAAGCATTTTTATTTTCTGAAGGAACAACAAATAAAACTTTGTCATAAGCCAAGTTCATGTCAGTAAGCACTTTCATAAACTCTTTTGACTTTGGCGCAGCCATATCCAGTTTGTTCAATACGATGATTCCATTTTCTTTCGCTTTGTAAGTCAGAGCAGATTTTCTTGCAAGACGTTTCACCTTCACGTTTAATTTGAAATCATAATTTCTTGGGTGAGGACCAAAAACGCGTCCACCACCTCTGAATTCAGGATTTTTAATGCTACCTGCACGAGCACCACCTGTTCCTTTTTGTTTTTTCAATTTGCGGGTAGAACCAGAAATATCTCCACGCTCTTTAGACTGGTGAGTACCTTGTCTTTTTGCAGCGAGGTATTGTTTCACATCCAAATAAATCGCATGATCATTCGGCTCAATTGCAAAAACAGAATCCGCAAGTTTAACACTCTTAGATGTCTCTTTACCTTTTATATCAACAACCTTAACGTCCATCTTACTTCTGAATTAAAACGAATGCACCGTTATGACCAGGAATTGATCCTTTGATCAGAATGAGATTCTTTTCGGTTAATACTTTTACTATCTGAAGGTTTGCAGTTTTTACTCTGCCATTACCTGTTTGTCCAGCCATTCTCATACCTGGAAATACACGTGAAGGAAAAGAACAAGCTCCAATAGATCCTGGGGCACGTAATCTGTTATGTTGTCCGTGAGTTGCTTCGCCTACACCGGCAAAACCATGACGTTTAACAACACCTTGAAATCCTTTACCTTTAGAAGTTCCAACTACATCAACAAAGTCTCCATCAGTGAAAAGAGAAGAACTTACAACGTCTCCGATGTTCAGATTTTCAAACCCTTTAAACTCAGCAAGCTTCTCTTTAGGAGTAGTTTTAGCTTTATCAAAATGTCCTTTAAGAGCCTTAGGCGTACTCTTAACGCGTTTTTCACCGAATCCAAGCTGTACTGCCTGATATCCGTCTTTTTCGAGTGTCTTAACTTGTGTAACAACACAAGGACCAGCTTCAATCAACGTGCATGGTGTTGCCTTACCCTCGGCACTGTAGATGCTAGTCATCCCGACTTTTTTACCTATTATTCCTGGCATACTTTATATTAATTAAACTTTAATTTCTACGTTAACACCGCTTGGAAGTTCAAGCTTCATAAGAGCATCTACTGTTTTAGAAGATGAACTATAAATGTCAATTAATCTTTTATAAGCACACAACTGAAATTGTTCGCGCGCTTTTTTATTTACGTGCGGTGAACGCAACACAGTATAAATACGCTTGTGAGTAGGAAGCGGAATTGGACCGCTTACAATTGCTCCTGTCACCTTCACAGCTTTTACAATTTTTTCTGCAGATTTATCTACCAGATTGTGATCGTATGACTGCAATTTTATTCTAATCTTCTGACTCATTGTAATACTTATTAAGCAGTAATTTTTCCTTTAACTTTTGCTACAACGTCATCCGCAATATTTTTTGGACAAGGTGTGTAGTGAGAGAACTCCATAGTAGAAGTTGCACGACCAGATGAAAGTGTACGTAATGTGGTTACATATCCAAACATTTCTGACAGCGGAACATCTGCGCGAACAACTTTTGCTCCCAAACGATCGTCCATTCCAGTCATTTGACCACGACGACGGTTTAAGTCGGCAACGATATCACCCATATTTTCCTCAGGGGTAACAACCTCAACCTTCATAATTGGCTCAAGCAATTCAGGTTTAGCTTTTTTCAAAGCTTCGCGGTATGCCATGCGTGCGCAGATTTCGAAAGAAAGTGAATCTGAATCCACGTCATGATATGAACCATCATTCAATTCCACTTTGAGGCTATCAACCATGAATCCGGCAAGTACCCCATTTTTCATTGAATCTTTGAATCCTTTTTCAACAGGCGGAATAAACTCACGAGGAATGTTACCTCCTTTGATATTGTTCACGAATTCCAAACCAGTTTTATTCGGATCATCCTGAGGCATTACCTTAATCTGAATGTCTGCAAACTTACCACGACCACCGGTTTGTTTTTTATAAGTTTCACGATGCTCTACAGCAGCTGTGATTCTTTCTTTATAAGCAACCTGAGGGGCGCCTTCGTTAACTTCTACTTTAAATTCGCGTTTCAAACGGTCTACCAGGATTTCCAAGTGCAGCTCACCCATACCAGAAATAATTGTCTGGCCTGAATCTTCATTTGTCGAAACTTTAAATGTTGGATCTTCTTCTGCCAATTTATTCAGAGCTAATCCTAATTTATCGACGTCAGCCTGAGTTTTTGGTTCGATAGCGATACCAATAACCGGCTCTGGGAAATCCATTGATTCAAGAATGATCGGATTTTTTTCGTCACAAAGTGTATCACCCGTGCGGATATCTTTAAACCCAACACCTGCAGCAATATCACCAGCTTCAACGAATTCGATCGGATTTTGTTTATTAGCGTGCATCTGGAATAAACGTGAGATACGCTCTTTATTCTCCGTTCTTGTATTATAAACATAAGAACCCGCATCAACCTTACCTGAATACATACGGAAGAAACAAAGTCTTCCAACGAATGGATCCGTCGCAATTTTAAATGCAAGGGCAGCCATTGGTTCATCCGGATTCGGATTTCTCTTAACTGTTTCTTCTGAATCAGGATTAATTCCTTCAACAGCACCTTTATCATACGGTGATGGCAAATACGCCATTACTGCATCAAGCATTGTCTGAACACCTTTATTTTTAAAAGCAGATCCACAAAGTACCGGTTGAACAGTCATGTTAATTGTAGCAACTCGAATAGCCGCCATAATTTCTTCACGCGTAATTGAATCAGGATTTTCGAAGAATTTCTCCATCAATTTTTCATCTGATTCAGCAACCGACTCAATCAATTTATCTCTCCATTCTTTCGCCTCGTCAAGTAAGTCAGCAGGAATATCAAATACTTCGTACGTCATTCCCTTGTCAGCTTCATTCCACGAAATTCCTTTCATGGTAAGCAAATCTATAACACCTCTGAACTCATCTTCTGCTCCAATAGGAATTTGCAAAGGCACCGGGTTACCCCCTAATCTGGTTTTTACTTCGTTGATGCAACGGAAAAAATCAGCACCAGCGCGGTCCATTTTATTGATGAAACAAAGTCTAGGAACACCATATTTATTTGCCTGTCTCCAAACTGTCTCAGACTGAGGCTCAACACCTGATGCGGCACAAATCAATGCCACAGCTCCATCCAATACTCTTAATGAACGCTCAACCTCAACTGTAAAGTCAACGTGACCTGGAGTATCAATGATATTAATTCTGTATTCTTTTGTATCAGCAACTTTCTGACCTTGCACAGTAGGATATTGCCAAAAACAAGTAGTTGCGGCTGAAGTAATGGTGATCCCACGCTCTTGCTCCTGAACCATCCAGTCCATTGTAGCAGCACCTTCGTGAACCTCACCAATTTTATGGCTAATTCCGGTATAATAAAGGATACGCTCAGTAGTAGTCGTTTTACCGGCATCTACGTGGGCCATGATCCCAATATTTCTAGTATATGATAAATCTCTTTTAGCCATTACTCATTAAAATTTGAAATGTGAGAAAGCTTTATTTGCCTCTGCCATTTTATGCATGTCTTCTTTCTTTTTAAAAGCAGCACCCTCCTCTTTAGAAGCGGCAATCACTTCTGCAGCCAATTTAGAAGCCATTGTTTTTTCATTTCTCTTTCTAGAAAATGTAATCAACCACTTCATTGCAAGTGACTGCTTACGGCTGTCACGAACAGGAGTAGGAATCTGGAAAGTTGCTCCACCCACACGACGTGAACGAACTTCAACATCCGGAGAAACGTTAGCCAACGCTTTTTTCCAAACATCAATTGAACTTTCACCTTCTATTTTAGTACCAACGATTTCCATAGCTTCATAGAAAATTTTAAACGCAGTACTTTTTTTACCGTGAAGCATCATACTGTTCACGAATTTTGTTACCACTACCTCTTTAAATTTAGGATCAGGTAAAATGTTGTGTTTTTTAGCTTGTCTTCTTCTCATGACTGTTCAGCTTACGATTTTTTTGCTTTAGGGCGTTTCGCACCATATTTCGATCTTCTTTGTAATCTGCCTTCAACACCTGCAGTATCAAGTGCACCGCGAACGATGTGATAACGAACACCTGGCAAATCTTTCACCCTTCCACCTCTTACAAGTACAATTGAGTGTTCCTGTAAGTTATGTCCTTCTCCACCGATGTATGCGTTAACTTCTTTTTTGTTAGTTAATCTTACCCTTGCAACTTTTCTCATTGCTGAATTTGGTTTTTTAGGTGTTGTTGTGTAAACACGTACACATACACCTCTTTTTTGAGGGCAAGAATCCAGCGCAGCTGATTTACTTTTGTAAACCGGAGCTGTTCTGCCTTTTCTTACTAACTGCTGAATGGTTGGCATAGTTTAATCTCGCTTATTTTCTACTATTTAACACTATAATATGTCCCAATTTCG
>Ga0272412_1000140_pt1 | contig 16981 bp, 11 predicted proteins | sample WWTPWeurt_MetaT_FD_193540 | JGI IMG/M metagenome (GOLD analysis project Ga0272412, IMG submission 193540) | Metatranscriptome of activated sludge microbial communities from WWTP in Nijmegen, Gelderland, Netherland - WWTP Weurt (Metagenome... | ecosystem: Engineered > WWTP > Aerobic digester >...
AAAGCTCAGCATGTTATTTTCTATTAGTGACTATGATGTTATTTTCAAACGCTGCCTTTTCGGCGTTTATTTTTCCATCGAATTTAACTGATAAAGTGGGTAGCTCGTCTTTGCCAAATCTAGACATACTTACCGTAAAAGACCAACAAGGGTCTGATGATGTTTGGGAGAAATATATTGAATTTACCGGAGCGAGTGCAAGTGGTTATTCGGGTGTTTTTCAATTCAATCTACCCACCGATTTTAATTCGACTACTTCAACAGTCACTTTACATGCGAATTATCGGGGACAAGCTGTCTCTTCCCAACGATGGGAATTTCAACTTCTCAGTGTAGGAACAGGGCAATGGGTTAAAGTATTGGACAATACTAATGTAAGCGATTGGATTTGGGGTGATATTAGCGTTGCAATAGATAATATTAACCAGTTTATCAATAGCAAAAATCAGATTTCCGTGAGATATATAGCGAATAATAATATTGATAATAGTCAATTGGATTATCTTGCTTTTGAGATCAATGAAAGTGATAGCGGAAAAGTAACTTCAACTACTTCGACTGTAACTCGTTGGAAACCCACTCCTGGAATGAAATGGCATATTCAATTTTCAGGCACTTTGAATACATCATTGAATGTTGCTATCTACCATATTGATTTATTTGATACTAGTGCAACGACAATTTCAACTTTGCGCTCCAAAGGGAAGCATGTGATTTGTTATCTGAGTGCAGGAAGTTATGAAAATTGGCGTCCAGATGCCAATAAATTTCCCTCAGTAGTTTTAGGAAATAATCTCGATGGATGGGCAGGAGAAAGATGGTTAGATGTAAGACGTCTCGATATTTTGATCCCGATTATGAAAGCCCGTATGGAGCTGGCTGCAAAAAAAGGTTGTCACGCCGTTGATCCAGATAATGTAGATGGTTATACCAATAAAACTGGATTTCCTCTTACATACAATGATCAACTCGCATATAACAAAGCTCTTACAACAACTGCACACAATCTTGGATTATCTATTGGGTTGAAAAATAATGTAGCGCAAATTAAAGATTTGGTGAATTATTATGATTTTACAGTTAATGAAGAATGTTTTCAGTATGCCGAATGTAGCGCACTGAAACCATTTGTGAATGCTGGTAAACCAGTATTTGGTATCGAATACAATCTATCAACTTCGAGTTTCTGTTCACAAGCTAATTCAATGAATTTTGATTTCCAAAAGAAAAGATTGTCACTTGACGCATGGGCGAGTGCTTGTAGATAACTGTTTTTTTTAAGGATGTATTGTCATTTTTTCTAATGGTGATGATGCATCCTCGATCAAAAGCGCATTAAATATTGCACACCAACGCCTGTGAAAGCCTGATTAGTTCTACCACCCTGCACATTACTATAAAAAGCACCTACGCTGAGTATATCAGGACCGAACAACGAGATTCCAGCAGATACTCTACCATTGTAGCCTATCGCATTTGCTGGCCATACCCAACCAGACCAAGCGTCAACCAATAGAAATGGACGTCTTAACATGGTTTGATCGGGTGAGCCGATACGAATTGCTGTTCCTAGGCCCAGCATACCAAATTTTCTAGGAATAAGGGTTTCTATCTGTTCTTTTCCAGCGCCTAAAAGCCCAACTAATTCAACAGGAAGTGTTGAGGCTAATTGATTATCTTCCCAAGAACCTTGCATTCGGACTTGCCAATTGTGATTACCAGAAGACACAAGTGACGCACCTACAATCGATTGTACTTTGTATCCCTTACCCAGTGTATTTCCTTCTCTTGTAGAATAACGATGCCCATCGACTTCTACATTAAAAAATAAGGGATGTGCTAATTGACTTGTTACTCCCAATAAAATGGTATCTTTTGCGCCGAGTGCACGAAAAACGCCTGTTTCATGACTCATTTCGTTAATGCCTAAACGCATATTGGCCCTGAGTCTACTCGTAAGATCATAATTCACTCTGAATCCACCATATGGCAGTGATTGATCGTTACGAAGGTTACCACCAAAGTTTCCTTGAAAAACGCCTTGCTGAAATGGATACCTAAATTCTGATGCGATGTCTATTTCATTTTGTGCTGGAAGAATGAGATCGAATCTTTCTGCATTGAACAAAGTGTGTTTGAAATCAAACGCAATGTTAGCTTGCGAATAGGGCACGCTTAATCGTGCTCGAGATTCCATGAAGTTAATATCACCAAGACTTTTATAATCAAAACCTGTCGTAAATTGTTTACTTAACTTCAATGCGAGATCATCTCTGGTTTGAAATAGATTCGCTTGTAATGATGTATCCTTATTGGATTCTAAGAGGCCGTATGTCAGCTTTAAAGCTTGAGCATTTTTATTTTGTAATTTCAATGCTTCCAACGCATTAAATGTACTGAGTTTTGTACCTTCATTCTGCAGAATATTTTGTGCAGAAACGGCATCTTTTTCTGCTAATGCAAGCGATAGGCGTTGCCATGCAGGTGTTTTTTGCCTTTCAATATGATTTTTTAAAAGCCAGAAACGAGCAGCTGATGAATTATTTTGGATAAGGTATGCAGAAACTAGTAATTCTTGCACGACAGAATCACCATACCCTTTTGCTAGTGTTTGTTTAAGAATGGAAATTTCTGTATCAGCGCCTTCCTGTGCACGAATCAAAGCCAGGTACTGAGGGTGTAATAACTGTTTGATTGAATCATCTGAGTGATTTTTATTATTAAAATCAGATCGAATATTTAATAAAGCATGTCGCCGTATTTTCAAGGCATCATCTACACGACCAATGCTGTCTAAAGCATCGGCGTAAGCGAGAGTCCATAGATAATCGGCAGAATTTTTGCGAGCCTTACGTTCAAGCCAAGCCAAAGCTTCTTCTGTTTTTCCAACTTTAGTTAAGCCAATACCGTAGACACCCCATAATTGCGGTGTTTTAGAAGCGTCTTTGCGCCATTTTTTAAGATAATGTTGAAGTGTTTGTAGATTATTATGATCAATAAGATTCCATAAAATTCCTTCCTTGGCGGTCAACGAGGCGGGATTGATTCTCAAGGCTTGTTCATAGTGCTTCAATGCATTGTTGGGATTTTGCTCGAGGATAGCTAATTGTGCATTCAATAACCAGTACATTTCCAAATCAAGAAATTGAGATTCATTGCTTGAAGCCAATTTAAGCAGTCGCTTTAAATCTGATACTAAACCGAATTGATTTGCAACATCCATTGCAAGTAATAACCAGCGAGGGTCGTTGAAACGATAATAAGTCTGTTCGCCAACCGCTATCGCTTCTTTACCCTTATCCGAATTGCGATTTAACTGTATCAATCTCTCTGGTACTAAAGTGTTTGTACTTTCCGCCAACCAAAGAATGTTATTAGCACGAAGGGCATGCTTAGTTTCTTTTAAATCCCAAGAAATTTGAGCAAATATTTCCCAGAAATTTAAATCTTTCTCGGTAACCGCTTGTTGATTCTGAAGCAATACATCCAATGCTTTTTGGGGTTGATTATTTTGCCACAATATCCGTGCATGATTAGTTACGGCATCTAAAGGTCGATTAAAGCGTTTACCTATTTGCTGCCATATCTCAATGGCTTGATTGACTTGCTGATTATTCTCATATGTTTTTGCCAATAATTCCCATGTTTGAAAATTTTTTGGATAACGCTTTACATACGAATTAAGAAATGAAATGAATCGTGATATTTGATTCTTTTGCTTGTAGGAATAAGACAAATTATCAAGTTCATTGATTGATAATTCACGTAAGCTTGATTGCTGCTCCAATAGTTCAATGACGTTATCAAAAATCTTTAATTCATTGGAAAGTGCGATTGCATTCTGAATAGATTCCTCATCCTTTCGATTCCTGGCAAGCCATAACCACTCATTAAGCGCCAATTTTGGATTGTTTAACCATCCTGCAATTTTTGCCAAATTTTCATGAATGCCTTCATCCTCAGGAGTAATTTCAATTAACTGTTGCGTTAATGCGAACGCAGCTTGAATTTCCCCAGTCGCTAACGCCCGATCAAATTGCTTGCGAATTTGCTCTGGATTATCAGGATCAAATCCTAACCGTAAAATTCCCAGTTGATAAGCTTCTTTTGGATTGCCGCTTGCCAAAGCAATATCGATCGCTTTTTCGAGTAACTCAGGATTCTCTGGAAATCTTTGTTGATAGCTTTGGAAGTACTCAAATGCACGTTGGCTGTTACCAATACTTTGCAAAGTATCTAATGCTTTAAATGCAAATTGTTTTGCTTGGGTTGGAGTAACCGATAATTGGGAAGATTCGTGATATATTTCCGCCGCTTTTTCAGGCAACCCAGCAGCAATATACCATCGAGCTGATTCTTTTAATTTTTCAATTTGTACAGCAGTACTCAGGCTAATCTTGGCCCAGTTGTAGTATAAGTTTGCAGCAACGTGGGGTTGATTGAGTTCAAGACTTAGCTGAATCACTTTATCAATTAAGTCAGTGGGTAGGTCTTTTTTGCTGATCTCAAAAATATCATTTTGTAATTTTGCTAATGTTTTTTCTCGTGCAGGATCATTTTCTGGAATTGAAAAATAACTCTTGAAATCAATTCCTAACATTAAAATACGAGCATGCAATTCTTCAGTGCTATTTTGTTTTGTAATGACCGAATCTAATTCGGTTCGAGCATTATTTTCTTCTCCAAGATTTATGTAATGTCTAGCTAATTCAACCCTTAAATTGTCGTTATCGGGGGTGATATTTAATAAAAGTTTTAAATAAAGTATCGAAATATGATCGGGCTTGGTTAACTTTAATAATTCTTTGAGTTGATCCTCTTTATGAAAAACAAGTATGAATATAAGAAATAGAACACTGCCAAGCAAAAAAATTGCTTTTTTGGGATTGTTCAATAAACCTTTATCCATAAATTTTAATAAGTAACGATGTCTAAAAAATATTTAATATGGGTAGTATCAAAACGTCACAATTAAAATAAATAATACGGCCAATAAGCAAAATAAAAGATTCATAAAAAAACAATAACTAAGCTCTAAATCATTTTAAATGATTTAGAGCTTAGTTATAAAGAATCTGCGAAAAGCTTTTTATTATCAGCTTGACTTATAGTTGACCTTGGAAATAAGCGGCAGCATCAAGAAGAGGCTTGGCATTTCCCCCTTGTTCGGCGACTATTTTTGCACTGTCCTGATATTGTTTGATTAAATTTTTTAATTGCTTGTGATGTTGTTTGTCTTTCATCTTTATAAGTTTTTCTTCCTGCTTGCGAATTTCTACCTTAGTTTGATTGCCAATTTTATGAGTATGATTCAATTGGTTGTTTTCTGCGATTACAGCCTGAGAGGAAATCAAAAAAATCACTGCAACTAATAGAGTAACTTTCTTACTAGAACTAAGTTTAAAATTTTCGATTTTCATTTTAATCTCTTTGTATATTTGGGAAATCTGTAAAAGATTTGTCTTTTATTGAGTTAGCATTCTATTAACGTTCAAAGAAACGGGCGTTGTATTGATCGTTACTTTCCTGATTCTTTGACCACCATATATTTCACCGCCTGCTACACCAGTAATTTCAAGATTGGGCACCGTTTTATCTGCCGATAAAGTTACCAGATTAGTACTACGATTCCAGGTTGCTTGAATATTTGCAGATTTTGCAGTTAATCGATCACGGGTTTTGTCACCAATCATATAATAAGGAAGATTTTTAACTGGTAAATTGAGCAATTTTTCGTATTCGGTAAATACGCTATTTAACCAATCAAATTGTAATGTGTTTCCATCATTGTCATATTTGGCTAAATTAGACTGGTGGAAAAAATGTGGCCATTTATTAAAAGTCAGCATATGACGCAATGCATTGTCTGCTTCAGCACTTAAAATCTCAGAATAAGTACGAGCTGAACATATAGCTCCAGGAATAACACAGGGATCCTGGCCGGCGTTTACAAAACGATCATGAAATATATAGTTGTACTCGTCAGTTAATAAATTAGGGGTGGTCACATTAAAGAAAATATTAGTAGGCCACCGTGGTAGGATGAGTCGGTTGGAATTAGGCTTTCCATCATCAACGGTAGTTATGTATTGTTCAACATTCTGATTGAGCTGTGACGAATCAGAAGCCATATAAGAAACTCCGGCATTGGCAGCCGCTTTCAGCAACAATGGATTGGTACCTTCTGGAAAAGGTATATCATCACTTTGGACATTAAACATTTCCGGATGACGCGCTGGATCAATGGTACATTTATTATCTTTTAATCCTGAGTGATTGCCTGTAACTAAAACGCGGTTATTTGCGGTTCTTTCAGGTAATCCAAGTAAGTCCCAAACATTACGGTTTTTTGTAATCTGCTGCTGAATTTGTGAGACAGTTGTATACGTTTCATAATCACACGAAGCAGTCGCAGGCACTGGAGGACTATCTAATACTTTATGTTGATAAGTATGATTAATATAACGAAATTCGGTGCTATTGAGCATAACGGATAAAACTAGACCATCAAAATAATTAGGAAGCAATATCGCTGCATTAGGATCAATGACTGCACCCGCTCCATTGAATGGAAAATCTAACTTAAATCCATTGGCTGTTGGATGCGTAAGACGAAATATACTTTGCTTTGCAACAGCATTATAGATGTCATTATCTGTTAGTCTGTATATTTGCTGCTCAGTCGTTTGCTTTAAATTGGGATCCCATAGCTCGTTTTCAAGAAATAAATCATCCAAATGAGCCGACATATGAATAAAACGTGCACCAACAAAAACTCCTTGTGTTGCCCAATTAATAAACTCATAGGCAATGACCTTAGAATGAATTAAGAAAGAAGCATGAGTAATAGTCGACATAAGAACTTGTCGTACAGGGAGTGATTGAGAAGGGTGCATATATTGTATGATGGATACGAGCGCTTCTTCCCCATTTCCAGTTTTTAATAAAGGAGTTACTGTCGGAATTGTTCCATCTCGTGGGCCGATATTTGTATCACTGATTGGTTGACTAGGGACAGTCGTAAAAGCAAAATCTGTTATAGGAATAGTATTGGTTTTATTAATGTATTCAAAAACTTCTTTCTGAAAAGCTGTGGGAATCGACCAAATGCCATTATAGTTTTTACCAGACGATGAAAATGATAGTCCATAATCCAAATAGACACCATAAGGAGGATTAGGATCCCAGTATTTGGCAGGCCATCCCATCAATACTGCTTCACGAACTTTAAAGTCTTTTTCATAATTGTGAAGCACGTCCCATTCGTTCGGCGTGAAATTGGGGGTCAAATCGGAAAGCGTTAAAATAATCCCATTGTAATTCCCTACACACCCAATATCGACAGCATTACAAGCTGCCCCGTTAATCGAAGCTAGTTTTTCTGGAACAAGATCATCTGTTGTGGCGTTCATTACGTCATAGGGGACCCCCATTTCGTCGAGTACCGGCTTGATATAAGCTAAACCCATATCATGAGTTGCGTCACCCGTCGCAATCACCAATACCTTAAGTTTAACGGCATTGTCAGCTAATACAACGGTTGAAATTCCGAACATAGATAGCATGATGATGCATAGAACAATAAAGCGTATATTTACATTTTGTAACATCTTTATCATACAAAAAACCTCTTCATAAAAAAATTCAGAAGAACCGAATTGAATATAACTGACAATAAGTCAATCAAATATACTTTCCACTAGAAACCAACAAAGAATAAAACTTGTTAATTATTTGTTTATGAATTATAGGCACGAAAGATAAAAGATTGCATGGCAAAATTATCCTGGGTTGTTGTAGGATATTCCTCCTATGAGTCTTGCTTTGTGTTTTGAAAAATAGAGTTTATTGATTTAAGCAATGACTTGATTTACATAGTATTGCTCTGATAACAGATAGCCATTTGCTCGCTGTTTCATAAAACAAAATGTATATAACTAGATATGAAACTTTGAGTTCTACGAAAGAAAAAATTTACATACTTCTATAGTTGTTCTTGCAATAAATGTAGTTACTTAGTTACGATTTTTCGATTTCTAGGTTAGATATTAAATCTGTTATCAGTTTCTGAGCTACTCCATTTAGGGACTCCATACTCCAACCAGATCGCGCTCCACTTGCTGACCAAACTATCTTACCAGTAGGGATTTCTATAACTCGAACTGTAAGACCTACCGCAGGTTCATTGCCTACTCCTAGTTTATATTGCCATTCATCCACACTTCCTGTTACCGCATAGGAATATTTATCCTTAAGAGAGTTAAGTAGTGTGCTTTCTCGATATTTAGTACTAATTTCTGGCCATTCGTTTTTACTTTCGGTTTCGAGTTGATGATATGGTTCAATGTTAGAAATACCACGAATTCTTAATAGGGTCGCAATAATCTCTTCTACTTGATGGCTTGCTCTAGGTGTTTGTGAATTATTCTGAAAGGGTAAAACCACCCAAGGTTTTGCCGAGGAAAGTGATACATTTTTTTGTACGTTAGTTACCGCACAAGAGGTGAGTAAAAAAATAAGTGAAATGAGCAACAAGTAATATGCTGTACGTTGCATAATTTTTTTTTGATTCAAAAACATAAAAAATCCCTCTTTAATTCTTTAATAATAATTTGCCTAGTCTAAAGTATAAATTTGATTCAATACCAAAATTTTTTGTAGAATTTTTCGGTTGGAGTATAGAGTGAGGCTTCATAATATTGCATACTCGGCGATTTTATATTCTGTTTCTATAGACTGCTGTCTCTTTTTCCTCATCCTAGGACATTTTTGTGATTTACTTTTATCAAGCTAATAGATATAAGCCAATAAAACCATAACAAAGTAAGAATTCCCACCCATGGAAATATCACTGTTGAGTAAAATTCCTATAAAGACAAAAATTGTAGGATGGATAGAATCTGTTTTGCTGGCTTTACTTCTTCCTCTTGTTGGTTATTTGATTGATCCATTAGACCCATTCTTTTTTGAATATCATTTTCCATGGTTAATCATTGCCCCGGTATTAATCAGTCTGAGATATGGTTTTGTCCATGGCTTAACTACCGTTGCGTTACTTATCAGTATCATTACAGCTACATTTTATTTCGAATGGCCGCAGGAATTTGTTTTTCCTAAAGAGCCTATACTGGGTTTAATCATTGTTACATTTATTTCTTCTGAGTTTTTTGAATTTTGGAATCGTAAAATAATTGCTCTTGAGTATAAGGAGTGTACTGCCCAGGCAAGGATGGTGAATTTGTCAAGAACATACCATCTCATCAAAGGATCTCATTATCATTTGGAACAGCATCTAGCTACTCAAGCAAAAAGCCTACGCTTAATGTTATTTGATTTAGAAAAAAAGATATTTTCTTTAGAAAAAAATAAGAACGAGTCATTGTCAGTAATTGGTCATAACATCCTTAAAATTCTTGCTGATTACACCAATGTACAAATTGCAACAATTCATTTGATTGATTTCAAAGGAAAAATTGTTGTGGATCCCATTGCTTATTTAGGTGCAACACCTCCCTTATCTTTTAGAGATCCTATTGTGGAAGCAGCACTAAAAACCGGACATGTTGTCAGTATTAACAACATGGAAAATAACGAATTAACTGAAAATACAAATATTCTGGCTGTGATTCCTCTAGTTGATGTTTACCAAAAAATATGGGGAATCATTGTCGTTAATGAGATGCCACTATTTGCGCTGCAAAGCAGTACAATAGACATTTTTACTATCGTGGGTGGGAAAATTGGAGATTTTCTAAAAAAGTGGTTTAGCGTTGATGCAGTTCATACGGATCAAAAAAAATTTGAAAATAAATTTCGCCGTGTTTTTCAAGAAATTTCTTTTTTTAAAGAATCAGCCATAGCTATTTCAATGGTCGTTAAAAATAAAGAATTGCAAAATCATTTCTCGGAGAAGCTCTATATGGAGTTAAGAGGAATTGACAAGATGTGGATTTCTGATAGTGAGGAAAATGATTGCAAAATATTTTTACTATTGCTTCCCCTTACTAATCAAATTGGTGCTGAAGAATTATTAAAGCGTACTGGAATTTCAAAATTATCTGATGAAAAAAATTCTCTTCAAGCGGATAAAAAAGAATTTGAATGCTTCGATGGAAATATAAAGGGCTGTGTATGGCTGTTGAATGCCGCAACTTCAAACAATAAAATTTTACTCGGAATCTATCATTTTCTGAAAAAAAAGCGCTAACAAAAAAACAATGGGGATTGAGTGTGTTCAAATCATTGATTCTTTTTGAGGTAATTCTTCTAGTATTAGCGCTAGGATTAGAGATATACGCAATTCAATTGATCATCATTGATAATGTTTCCAATGGAGTTTTAATTACGGCTTTGCTTAGTCATGCTATTTCAAGCGGTCTTGCGGCTTGTGTTTTTGTAGATTTGTTACAGGTGCATTTAACTGTTAATGCTAATTGGAAAGATCATCTATTTTTGTTTGTAATCGCTTTTTTCTTACCCTTGATAGGGATATGCGGATTTGTTTTGACAATCCCTTTGTTGTTTTTTCGTTCGACCAAGCCACAAAAAAAAGCAATTGCTCCTTTCAAAATTTCTAAACCTAGAAATGTTCCGTTGATACAAGATGTAGGAAAAATAGATGCCTCGTTAAGTTTAAGTTATTTATTTGAGCTATTCCGATCAAGAGATCAATACAAGAGAATTCAGGCTGTGTATTTAACTTTAAAACTTAAAGATAAGGATGCCGTGGCTTTACTACACGAAGCACTTACAGATCCTATAGATGACATACGATTGCTCGCTTATGCATTATTGGACAGAAAGGAAAATTCATATAGTAAGCGCATCAATAAAAATAAACAGGCCTTAGAGCAACCAGGAAATTACAATATGAGAAATATCTACCAAAAAATTACTAGTGATTACTGGGAATTAGTGCATCTTAATTTAGTTCGAGGCGAGGCACAGAATCGCCTTCTTGAAATGGCATGTAAATACGCCGAGACTGGACTTAAATATTTTCCTGAAGATTTAAAACTTCGTTTTTTGTACGCTAGAGTTTTGTTAAAGCAAAAAAAATATTCTCTCGCACATTCACAGTTCAAAGAAGCTGAGAATTTGGGGGTAAGTCGTGATAAGTTATTGATTTTTTATGCTGAGATTGCTTTTTATCGCCATCAATTCAATCAAGTGAAAGAGATGATTCGGGGCATTGACCGTCTTACACCCTATCCTAAGTTATCATTATGCACACAATATTGGCAGAAATCAGTGAATGAACCAGCAGAAGTACGCTGATATTACCCTGCTATTGGAAGGAACCTATCCTTTCATTAGGGGAGGAGTTTCGAGTTGGGTTCATCAAATTATTCAAGGGTTGCCACAATATACTTTTGCGATTATTTTTCTTGGTTCTAAAAAAGAAGATTACGACGAGCAAAAATATATTCTTCCTGATAATGTTGTTCATTTAGAGTGTCATTATCTATGGGATCCTGTTGCCTTAGCAAAACCCAAGGCTTGCAAGGGAAATGCTGAATATACTCGTGTATCCGAACAAATCCACGATTGGTTTCGTAATCCGCAACTAAATTTCAATCATGACGTTTTACGAGATTTTCTCGTTTCTTTTGGACAGGAAAAAGGTTTCTCTGCAGAAGAATTTTATTACAGTGAAGCTTCTTGGACACAAATCTGCAGTTATTATGAAAAATACAATTCACAAAATTCATTTATTCATTATTTGTGGACAATTAAAGCAATGCATGCCCCTTTATTCACGATAGCAAATGTGGCGCATCGATTTTCACTTAACACAGGGACATTTCATACCATTTCCACTGGTTTCGGGGGAGTTCTTGGTGTACTTTTGCACTATATATGGAAGCGTCCACTAATTCTGACCGAACATGGTATTTATACCAAAGAAAGAAAAATTGACCTACAATCGATTTTTATCAAAGAGCATCGTGATTTGTTCAGTGATCCACTTCATATGGGCATGCAATACCAAGAATTGTTGTGGATAAAATTCTTTGAATCGATAGGCCGCCTGATTTATCAGGCTTCAGACCCTATTGTGAGTTTATACGAGGCTAATCGCAAAAGACAAGTTGATGACGGAGCGTGTCCTGAAAGAACGCAAGTTATCCCCAATGGTATATCAACGGAAAATTTTTCTAGTGTTCGTATGCAAAGAACGAAAGAAATACCATTGGTGGTTGGATTACTAGGTAGAGTCGTTCCCATTAAGGACATCAAAACTTTTATTCGTTCCATGAAAATCATTGTTAAACATATACCTAAGGCTGAAGGATGGCTCATTGGTCCAGAAGATGAGGATAAAGCATATGTTGAAGAATGCAAAGCGCTGGTTCATGAACTTGAACTGGACGATAAAGTTAAATTTCTTGGATTCCGAAAAATCCATGAAGTCTTACCACAATTAGGTATATTGGTGCTCACATCTATTAGTGAAGCGTTTCCTCTGGTCATATTAGAAGCTTATGCAAGCGGATTGCCCGTTGTGGCAACAGATGTTGGTGCGTGCCGAGAAATTATTGAAGGAAATAATGAAGAAGACCGTGCTTTAGGGAGTGCGGGTATGGTGGTTTCAATAGCAGATCCTGATGCAACCGCACGTGCGGTCATTGCTATATTAACTGACGAAAATCGCTGGTATCAAGCGCAAAAATCTGGAATTCAACGTATTGAGCGTTATTACACACAATCGAGAATGTTAGATAGTTATAGCAATATATATAATCAAGCACTGATAACGAAATAATTATGGCTGGCATCGGCTTTAGATTACGTAGGTTGATAAAGTCGAATAATTTATCGGGGCTTCTCCAAGCCTATGGATTTGCTGGAATTATCAGTTCAGGCCCTTGGGTGTTGTCGATAATTGGTGTGTTATTAATTGGTATTATTAACACGCAAGACTTTTTCACTCCTTTCTTTGTCGCGCAATTTCAAATATCGGTCACATACTTAATGGCAGTTTCTTTGATATTGACCAGTCCTTTACAGTTACTGCTAACTCGCTTTATCGCTGATAAAGTCTATGAAAATCTAGATGATCAAATTTTACCGAATCTAAATGGCGCCATCTTTATTGTCGTAGCAGCGAGTGTAATTTTGGCAATTTTCTGTTTGGCATTTTTTTTTACAGGGTCCATTGTCTATCGCGTATTGATGTTAATGGGGTTGGTTATTCTTTCTACTATTTGGTTGGTTGTGATTGTATTGTCGGGACTCAAGGCATATAAAGTAATATTGTTAGCCTTCTTTTTGGGCTATGGAATTACCGTACTAACAGCGATTGAGTTAAGTGTCTATCAATTAGAAGGATTGCTTGCAGGTTTTGTACTAGGACATAGCGTACTATTGTTTTTATTGTTAGTTATAGTTTTTAGAGCCTACCCTAAAAAGAAATTGATTGCATTCGATTTCTTGGATCTCAAACAGATCTTTCCTAGTCTTGCAATAACGGGATTATTATATAACTTGGCTATTTGGGTAGATAAATTTATTTTTTGGTTTAATCATCAAACCAGTACCGAGATTATTTCTCCCTTGCGTGGATCGGAGTTGTATGATCTCCCTATTTTTCTTGCATATCTCTCTATTATTCCTGGCATGGCGGTGTTTTTGTTGCGTATAGAGACTGATTTTGCAGAACAATACAAAAAATTTTATGATGCTATTAATGAAGGTTGCTCTTTAGAGGCGATCCATCAAATATATCAAGATATGATTATCGCCATTCGGAGAGCATTTTTAGAGATTTTTAAAGTGCAAGGCATAACTGTGATTATATTGTTGGTAGTAGGAGATAAATTGTTGGAATTAGTAGGAATATCCCCTATTTATCAAGTACTGCTCAGTATAAACTTAGTCGCAGTCGGCGTACAAGTACTGCTTATGGCCGCACTCAATTTATTATTTTATTTTGATTATCGCAAAGAAGCTTTATTGCTTTGTTTAATATTTGTTTTTTCAAATATTGCATTGACATTATTAAGTCAATACTTAGGCCCCGCATTTTATGGGTACGGTTTCGCTGTATCGGTTTTATTGACGACTCTTATAGGTATTGTTTTAGTTTCAACTAAACTTAATCATTTGATTTACGAAACATTTATGCTGCGTTGATCCAATGATCAATCTGTGAAAAATATTATAAAGTAAAGAAAAATAACTAAAAAATAAATGAGATTATAAAATATAACTATGAAAAAATTTTTTTTGACTTATTGTATTATCGCTGCGATTTCGAGTGGCGTATTGTTTGGGTGCACCCTACCACAAAAGAATCGCACAACCGCATTTTATTATGGTCTACCTATTCCGCTTGATTTGCTTTCCCGATATGAACAAGTTGTAGTAGAGCCAGAAAATATAGAGACGACAGAGCATTTGGATTTTCTCCATAAAAAAGGAATTAAAGTATATGCTTACATTAGTATCGGTGAAATTAACAGAACGCGTTCATGGTATTCTGAAATTCCCAAAGAATGGTTAGTTGAAAGCCATGATGCTTGGGGGAGTGATATTGTCGATTTGACTGAGCAAGGTTGGCATGATTATCTAATTAATAATTATCTGGCTTCGTTATGGGAGAAAGGGTATCGAGGATTTTTCTTTGATACGCTTGATAGCTATCAAAGAGCTTTTATAGCCCCAGAACAACGATTGCAGCAAGAAAAGGCATTAGCGCAATTAATTAAAAAGATTCATCAGAAATTTCCAGACGTTAATTTAATGTTAAACCGAGGATTTGAAATCCTTCCAGAAGTGGGAAGTTATGTGCATGCTTTAACCGCCGAATCTCTTTTTCAAAGCTGGGATCAAAATAAACAAATTTATCAGCAAGTTATAGAGTCTGATCGAGCTTGGTTACTAGAACGTTTAAATGAAGCTAGAAAAAAATATGGAATGCAAATAATTGTCATTGATTATGTGGATCCTAAAGAAAAGAAACTGGCACGTGATGTTGCGCATAAAATACATCGTCTCGGTTTTACTCCCTGGGTCACAACTCCGCAACTTAATACTCTTGGCGTGAGTGCATTGGAAATCTAAGTTACTTCAATTCATGGTCGATAGTGATGTGATATTTTCATTAAAATTCAATGGATTGAATGTGTTTCTGGTATAGAAATTCTTAGTGTTGTTTGCAGTATTTGGGAGAATACTGTGAATGAATACACACAAGCGCACTTGCTTAACCTTATGCTGCTAGGAAATCTGGTAGCTTTATCTGTAAAAGACCTGAAAGTTCTAACATTGATTGCTTGAACTGCCACTGTTATGTCGCAAAAGAACTGGAATGCGCATTTCATAGCGTTATCACCAATTTTTGAGCCATGCATACAATTCAAAGAATGGATTGAGAGCTTGCGAGAATGGCCAACGCACGATGATTTCAATCGGCTGATGATGTTCGGTCATTCTGTCATCAAAACTCATTCGGACAAAGTGATTCGTTTCGTATCACCTATTTCTAACGCTAAAGACAAAATAAAAAATAGTGCCGAAAATAGCTATGAGACAAAAATTTATACGACGGGAGAAATTCCAACACGACTTCACAACTGGCATGATTTTTTTAATGCATTGGTATGGCACCTGTTTCCAGCAACAAAAGCGATTTTAAATGACTTACATTTTAAAACACAGCAAATAGAGTTTGCGCAGAATGCCAAGCTAAGAGGCCCTTTGAGAGATGCGGCAACGATTTTTGACGAATCAGGGGTTATTGTCGTCAGCAGTAACGCTCGGTTAATAAACTTATTGCAAGCATTCCGCTGGGAAGAATTATTTTGGCAAGAGCGTGCGAACGTAATATCTGCCATGCGTTTTTATGTTTTTGGTCATGGTTTGTATGAAAAAGCTCTGAATCCGTATGTTGGAATGACGGGTAAAGGTATCTGTTTTGAAGTACCCGATGGTTTTTTCGATCAAACGTTGTCTAAGCAATTGATGGAAATAGATAGATTGTTGGAGCAGCGTTTATTAGATGGTTTTTCATCCAACGCGGATTTGACGCCTGTGCCGCTACTAGGTTATCCGGGTTGGGATAAAAACAACAACAATCTTGCATATTATCAAAACAAGAATTACTTTCGCATGCGATCTACTTAAGTCGTTAATCAATAGATTGCAACGGAAAGCGGTTCATTTTATTTATCTAACTGAGCATATGTTTGTTTTGATGTTTTTCCGAATCACCCGCAGATTTTTGTTAAAATAGCAGATTAATTAACTAATTTATTGGAGTATTTGATGGCAGTTGAAAGGACTTTGTCCATTATTAAACCGGATGCAGTGGCGAAAAATGTTATCGGACAGATTTATTCTCGTTTCGAATCAAATGGGTTGAAAGTTATCGCGGCAAAAATGATTCAATTATCGCAATCTGATGCGGAACAGTTTTATGCGGTGCATAAGGGCCGTCCATTTTTTAACGATTTGGTTAAATTTATGACTTCCGGTCCAGTGATGGTGCAAGTCTTGGAAGGTGAAAGCGCGATCAAAAAAAATCGTGACTTGATGGGCGCGACTGATCCCAAAAAAGCGGATAAAGGCACGATTCGTGCAGATTTTGCCGATAGCATTGATGCCAATGCAGTGCATGGCTCAGACGCTGCGGAAACTGCAGCAGTCGAAATTGCTTGTTTCTTCCCCGCGCTTAACGTTTATTCCCGTTAAAATTTTATAGGCTTTATAAAAGCGTATTCTGTGATTGCTAATCTGCTTAATTTTGATGCTAAAAGCTTAGCTGATTTTTTTGTTGAAATCGGTGAAAAGCCTTTTCGTGCTAAGCAGTTGTTGCGGTGGATTCATCAGTCGGGTACGGCTGACTTTGGTCATATGAGCGATTTAGCGAAAAACTTGCGCGATAAACTGGCTCATTTGGCAGTTATTGAGGCACCGCAAGTCATTTCTGATTTTGTCGCAGAGGATGGAACGCGAAAATGGTTGCTGTCGGTTGGTG
>Ga0272412_1000143_pt1 | contig 16900 bp, 15 predicted proteins | sample WWTPWeurt_MetaT_FD_193540 | JGI IMG/M metagenome (GOLD analysis project Ga0272412, IMG submission 193540) | Metatranscriptome of activated sludge microbial communities from WWTP in Nijmegen, Gelderland, Netherland - WWTP Weurt (Metagenome... | ecosystem: Engineered > WWTP > Aerobic digester >...
CTGCGTTTGTACATCTTAGCGGTATCTAATCGACTTTCAGACGTGCCAAAAGCACAAATTTTCGGAGAAACGAATATGGCAAAACGTAAGCCTGCATATGAGGTGAGGGCACAAACCCTAGCTTCATTGTCACAGAAATTAGGCTCAGTGTTTTCCGTTCAAGCTTCTACTGAATTACAAGTTGATACTAAGGCTGAGATTGCATCCTTTGGGTGCAAATCTTGTCACACCAAATTTGGTGCGTTTGCAAATTCGCAACCTTTTTGTGTAACTTGTGGATCAGATGAGGTTGAACCTACTGAACCCGATGATGAGGATGAGGTACAAGCACTAGCCTCCGATTCAAATCTAAGTGCGGTCACTTGCACTTCATGTGGTACTCACAACATCCTAGACACCCAGACGGCTTCGGCTTTAGAAGGTAAACTCCATTGCCTTACCTGCGGTACTGCCATCAATTATGCTGCTCCTGATATTGATGACTTAGGTTCTGATCCCCTTGAAGATGAGGGTGAAGATAACCTAGGTGAAGAAGTGGTAGAAGGTGGTAAAAACTGCAAGGCTAGTGATGACAACGATGAAGATGACCTAGGTGGCGATGATGTTACCGATGCGGATTCTGACACAGTTGACGTACCCCTAGTCGATGTAGTCGATGTTCAGGACGATGAGGCAGAGCTATCAACCCTACTACATGACGGCGTTCTGGTCGCTACGTACAACGGTCTGCCCATTGCCACGTTGACAAAGGAAATGGCTGGAGTAAATGCCGACCTCTATACCAAGCCGACGTTCACTACAGCTCTGCGTCACACCGCATCCAATCAAGGCATCAAAGCTGCTCTGCGTCATTACAACTTCCAGCTGGTCGTTGCTAAATTCCCGCTACAGAAACTGGTGCAGGCTGGTGTGGAAAAAGCCCTAGCTGAACAGAGTGTACAACTAACAGCTTCCATGACAGCCCTAGGTTCAGACTTTGAACAGTGCCTAGGAATTGCCAGTGTAGGTTTAAATAAGGACTTCTTTAAGGGCAAGTCAAACGCTCTGAAGGTTGGACTTTACAATGAACTATCCAATGCTGGAGTTCATAAACCTGCTGCATTGGTACAGAGAGTTTTTGCCCAGTACAGTCAGGCTTTTGTAGCAACTCTTGTAGAGACCGCTCAGGAGCTGATGGGTAAAAGTGTCGAGGTTCGTAATCAACTTGCAGAAACCCTGGGCAGCATCAACACGCTCGCTATGGATGATGAGGTTGAGGATGAAGAAAACATCGACGATGATGGAATTGAAGTAACAGCTCGCTTGAATGGAGCTGCTCTTCGTCCAGAGCGTAAACCTGTAGCCAGTCGTGGAACCCAAACGGTATCCATTGCAGCCCTTCGTAAAGCCCTCCCGGGCGGAAACCTGTTTTAAGGAGTTTTAAATCATGCTAAACTTTCAAGAATCTCGCATCATGCAGACCATTGAGCGTCCGGTTGCTGTCGGCGCTACGGTGACTGCTGAAGGTCAGGCCCTAGTGAATGACACTACGGGTGGTGTTGCTGGTGTTAAACCTGCGACTGGCGCCGGTACGGAGTTGTTTATGGGCGTATCCCTTTCGCAACAACTTACTCCGCTCTACCTCCCGTTCATCGAGCGTCAGACTGTTGCTACTCTGACAGTGACTTGCTCGAATACGCCGGCCGCCGGTACTATCCGTGTGTACAACGTCACTAAGGCTGCCGTGGTTGCTGCCGGTGCTGCCGCTGGTAACTATTCCATCTCGGGTGCTGTCATTACCATCGTTACTGGTGGTACTACTGTCAATACCGACATCCTGGAAATCAGCTACCGTTACAGCCCGACGACCCTGCAAGTCCGTTCCATTCAGGGTGACATTCCTCCGGGTGGTGCTGCTGGCCTTACGCTAAACTCAGTTGGTGTCATCACCCAGGGTGATGTAGTTACCACCGAGTTCGACACAGCGGTCGACTGGACTGCGGCGAATCCGACTATCAAGCTCGCCGCTAACGGTCTATTCACAATCGGCGGCGCCGGTCCTACTGTGGATTGTAAGATTATCAAGGTTCCGGCAAGTGGTGATGCCTTCCTTGGCCTACACTTTGCTGTATAATCTAAAACTCGAAATGGAGTAATTGAACTATGAAACGTAATCCTTTTCAATCCACTACCTACGCTCAACCTGTACTTGCTTCCGAACTTCGTTTCGGCAACAATACAGAGCGCGCCATCGGTGGTAACGGTGAGTTGAATGCAAGCAGCAAGGTTGACCTGCTACAGCAAATCGCCAAGCTCGCAGAAATTGCTTCGACCCAGGGTGTCATTCCGATGGCCTCTACCTCGGCCGAAAAGCGGCAAGCTCATGCGCAGGCTGTGACCGCCGCCTTCGCTTCGGAAGAAGCTCATATGGAAGTTGGTGAGGTCATCGCTGATGAACTCTATCAGGCTGCCAACCGCGAAGGTTTCATGCGTCGCTTCCTAGCGCGTCAAGAGTTGGCTCAAGGCCAAATCCCGCGCGTCAAGATGCGTATGAAGAACGTCGTCGCCGTCGTCGCCGGTTCGCCCTCCAAGGTGCAAACCCAGCTAGTCCGTGACAACACGTACTTCCCGCCGGAGTTCTACATTACTACCCGTCCCTTCATCGAGAAGCGTGAGCTAGATCAATCATCCGGCGACGTGCTTGAAGAAAAGTACATCGAAGCACTCGAAGGTACTATGGTTGCAGAAGACCGCGTCTTCATGAACCTGGCCAACGCGACGGTCAATGTTGCCAATCAGAAGACCACCATCGTTGGTACGATGAATCCGGCTGGTCTGGCTGCCCTACGTAACCAAGTTACTCGTTGGAACATCCCGGCGGCGAACTGGCTAATTGCCAACGATATCTGGAACGATATTATTGGCGATAGTGGTTTCCAACAGCTTATCGATCCGGTATCGAAGCATGAACTCCTGCTGACGGGCCAACTCGGCACCATCCTCGGCATGTTCATCTTCTCCGATGGTTATCGTCACCCGCAGCATCGCGTTCTTTCGCAAGGTGACATGGTAATTGTCGGCGATCCGGTCAATACGGGTACCTACACGGACCGTGGCGGCATCGAGTCTTCGCCGGTTGATGCCAGCATCGAAGGCATCCTTGGTCGTGGTTGGATGATGGGCGAATCCATCTCGGCGGTTATTGCCAATGCTCGTGCTATTGCTATCGGCAAGCGTACCTAACAAGTTTAGGGGGAAAGGGATCTTTTGATTCTTGTTGCTAATACCAACTACCCCTTTCATCCAAGAAAAGGAAATCTCATGAAATACTACAAGTCCCTTGACTATGTACTCCTAGCCCTTGCCGCAGTCAAAAAGGGTGAGCATGTTACCGCAGCTAAGAATCTTGTTCTGGCCGCCGAGGAAGATGACGCTGACGAGATGGTTGAGGATGTGAATCAATCTCAGGAAGGTGATGATGAGGATACGGCAGAAGAAGAAATCTCTGCTGCCCTCACCAAACTAACTTCCAAGAAGAAAGTTCGCGCCAGTGAGGACAACACGGATCTGGAAGACGTTGAAGGCGAGGCCGGTGGTGAACGTGAAGCAGTAGAGGACGAGGTTGTTGCTCGTATGGAAGCTCGCAGAATTCGCGCCCAAGCCAACCTAAAGCGTATGCGCGGCAAGTAATAACATCGCGGCTTTGAAAAGGCCTCCTGTGAGCTTCATTTGGGGCTTCCGGGAGGCTTTTTTCGTTGGTACCTTACGTTTACTAGGTTAGGTTATGTAATGGCTAATACCGCACCGACAGTTTCCCTACAGCAGGTTACCATACAAGGACTGTTACGTAACCTACAAGATACATTTAAGGCCCCTGCCCATCTTTTGACTACATCTGATAGGTGGAGATTAGCCCAGATAGTGAACCAGTTCAAGACTAAAGGTGTAGAACTACCTTTGATATTCTTGAAGCCAAGCAACTTTGCACTCTCTACTACCTCGTATAACCCAGGTTCCTTACGTAGAAGGGGAATATACGGTGGTATCTCCAGTGATAGTAGTACGGTATTAAACATACCGGCCATCCCAGTTGATATGACCTTTGAGGTTGTGTATCTAACTACCGACTTCTACGAGGTATTGGAGTACTGTTCTACGTGGTTGTTAGCCTCTAGGGATGCTTCATTAAACACCACCGTGACCTACTCTGATGTTGATATAGATATAAAAGTAATAGTAGATCCATCTATATCTGTACCAGAAAGGGATAACTCAGCGGATGTTCCAAATACCTACGAACTAACTAGCAACCTGAATATAGCAACCTATTTTACTGCACCGCCTGAAAGTATGCGTTCAGTAGATATAGTAACTAAGGTAAATGCCGTACCACGGGATTACCTTTCTAAGGAGCCTTATGCTTAGTCTAATAGTTGATATATCGTGTTATCTTGCCGACGCCACTAAACGGCGCAATATCTCAGCTACGAGATCAAGCGCCGTAGGTGAAAGCAACTTTGAAACCCACCAGATTATAGATAAAGCTGTGGATGGAAACACACCTACCGTTGTTACTATATCTATGATGTCTGGAAACAAGCTGACCGTAATACACACCAAGGGTGAGGTTGAGGCATCTTTTACTGTTGGATTAGACGACTACACTATACCAGTTAAGTCTGATCTAGTATTATCCACTAATTTAAGTGCATTAACACTTTCAAATGCGGACACTTCTAATGATGTAGAAGTAACCGTAATTCAAATCTAAACCAGGAGTTACAGATGCAAGCTTATAATGGCAATGATTATACCGTCAGTTTGCCTATATCGGATGGTAAAGTTGATGATGGGATTCATATCCAACCCTATGGTCGTGTAACACTACCCCAAGGTTTCTCCGTTACCAACGCAGGTCTAGCTATGGGTAAAATTCGCATAGAAAATGATCCCGTTGTATTATCACCCGCTACTCCGGCTCCCGCTGTTGTGGCACCTAAGACTTAAGGAGCTGAAATGGCAACATATCTATCTCCCGGTGTTTACCGCGTAGAAACTGACCTCAGTCAAATTGTAGCCTCTGTGGCTACCGCTATTGGGGCTATTGTTGGAGCTTCCAAGAAGGGTCCCGCCAATCAGCCTATCCTAGTGACAGATACCAAACAGTTTAGAGACTTGTTTGGCAAACCTGATCCCAAGGTAAGCTTCATGCACTACGCTGCCCTAGCATTCCTAGAGCAAGCCAATACTCTATGGGTTGTACGTGCAACTTCATCTGATGCACTGTACCCTGGATTCTTGCTACAGAAGAAGAGTGCCTCTTCTGCCAACATGTTTGCTGTTACGACATCTAAGCCTGAAGAGTATGACTTCACTGCGGTTGTGAACGGTTCTACGGGTATCAATGAGAACCTTGCACTGTTTTACCCAGTAGGTCCGGGTTCGTACTCCTCAACTATCAAGGTCGGCCTTATCAGTAAGATTATTGCTGCACCTGCTGCACCGACATTGACTGCATCCGCCTCTGGTGGTACCTTATCTGCTGCTACCTATAGCTACAAGGTATCAGCGGTAAATGCTATCGGTGAAACCTTAGCCTCGGCAGCTACTACCAGTGTAGTTGCGGCTGGTACTACAAACTCCATCGCCATTAGTTGGACCGCCGTATCTGGAGCAACTAGCTACAAGGTCTACGGTCGCACAGGCTCTGCTGAACTATTCATTGCCGCTGTATCTGAGACTTCCTACACGGATACTGGAGCTATTACTCCTGCTGGTGCCCCACCTTCTACGGCCGCCACTACGGATGAGTTTACCATCAATGTGTACGATACCGATGTCAACAATGTGTTGCCGGTAGAGACCTTTGAGTGTACCCTAGCCACGAAGATTGACGGTTACGGTATGCAAATGGAGTTGGAACAGCGGATCAATGCTCAATCCAACTACATCCGTGTTATCAACAGTGCCAAGAATCTTGCTACTATACCCGCTCTTGCTACCGTTGCTACCGCAGCATTTACTGGTGGTACATCCGGTACTGCTGTAACTGACTCGACCATCAACAAGGGTTGGGACATGTTTGCGGATGTAGAGTCCATCACAGTCAAGATCCTAATCAACGGTGGTTACACTTCTCCGACCGTTCAGTTGAAGATGGATCAGATAGCTCATACTCGTATGGACTGTATAGCTGTGTTGGATATGCCGTCATCCAGCCAGTCAGTACAGAACTGCCTCAACTACCGTATGAATACGCTAAACCTGAACAGTAACAGGTCAGCTATCTACACGCCAGATCTGTACATCAACGACCAAGACAACGATCTGAAACTGTTTGTACCACCGTCAGGTCACATTGCTGGCAAGTACGCCTACAATGATTACGTCGCAGAAGCTTGGTTTGCTCCTGCTGGCTTGAACCGTGGCCTCCTGAGCATTCTAGGTCTGAAATGGACGTACAATCAGGGTGACCGTGATACGTTGAGCCCGGCGCAAATCAACCACATTCGTAAGTTCCCGGGTCAAGGGTACGCAGTGTGGGAACAGACAACGATGCAAGCAAAGCAGACCGCTCTAAGCTACATCAATGTGCGTAGGTTACTCGACGTTATTGGTATCTCAGTGCAGAAGGCTCTGATGTACTCTTTGTTTGAACCCAATGATGATATTCTGCGTATGCAAATCGTCAACATGATTGGGCAATTCCTTGAGAACATCAAGAATCGTCGTGGTCTATACCGTTACTTGGTAGTCTGTGATGACTCCAATAATAGCGATTATACGACTGCGAGTGGTCAGCTTAATGTCGACGTTTACTTAGATCCTGTTATCCCAGCCTCGAAGATTAGACTAAACCTTGTAATCACAAGAACAGGTATGTCCTTCAAGGAAGCGATTATTGCCGGTGGTTCTAACTAAGGACTTAGACTGTAAATAGCGTTGCTATACTCCGTAATTGAAAAGGCCGGCCAGCCCTGTTGGTACTCTAACTACCAACTAGATTACGGAGTATTCTTTCATGTTAGAGGTGATGAAATGCCGGTTAAATTTAGCTTTGATGACTTTTTACGTCGTAGTATTCAACATCATGGTGACTTATACAACTATTCAAAAGTTGTCTATACTAGTATAATGGGTAAGGTTACAATTACATGCCCAGTTCACGGTGAATTCACTCAGGTAGCAAGGTACCACATGGATGGTGCAGGGTGCCAAAAATGTACGGGTACTAGAATATCAGATAGTAAGCGTGTAAACTTTACCTTATGGTTATTATCCTGTAGGCAAGTCCATGGTGATACATATAAATATAGAAGGTCATCATATAAAGGAGCATATAGTCTTGTCGATATAAAGTGTCCTATACATGGCATCTTTCAACAAAGAGCTTACAGTCATAGGGCAGGGCATGGCTGCCCGAAGTGTGCTAGTGACTCTAATGCGAAGCTACAGAGTTATACTCAGCAATCATTTATATCCGCATGCAAACAGGTTCATTCAGATAAGTATTCCTATATGGATACTGTATATGATGGGTGTTACTCTCCAATTACTGTCAATTGCCCTGCACATGGCAACTTTACTATTCGGGCTTATTATCACCTTCAGGGTGGTCAGTGTCCAGCATGTTTAATACCTAACAAATCCACTGTTGAATCTAATTTATATGAAGCCGTACTCAGCTTGGGTATTGATGTAACGTCTAGGTCTAGGTCAATACTTAAAAACAGGGAATTAGATATACATTTTCCGGATAAAAACTTAGCTATTGAAGTTAACGGTTTATATTGGCATAGTGAAGAGTATATTGAACCCAATTATCATCTCAGTAAGACACTTGACTGTAAAAAACAAGGTATACAGCTACTTCATTTTTGGGATGTAGAGATTAACCAAAAGATGGATTTAGTTGTGAGTATGATTAAAGCTAGGCTTGGGGTAGCCAAAAGAATATATGCCCGCAACTTACGTATTGATCTGAATATAAATAATTCAGAGGGGTGTAAATTTCTAGATAGGTGTCACCTACAGGGTGCAGATAATGCAAGTGTGTATATTGGATTAAGATCAAAAAAGACGAATAGGCTCACTTGCCTTATGTCTTTTGTTAGACCAAGATTCAATTCTAATTATCAGTGGGAGATTAGTAGGTTTGCTACTGAGATAGGTATTACTGTTGTAGGTGGGGCTAGTCGTTTACTGAAAGCCTTTGAACGTGAGTATATACCAGAATCTCTTATTACTTATGCAGATTTGAGGTATAGTCAAGGTAACCTATACAAACAGTTAGGTTTCAATTTTTCACATAAGAGTAAACCTAATTACTTCTATGTGAAATCTAGCATTGTAGTAAGCCGTTACCAATCTCAGAAGCACAAACTCCCTAAATTGTTAGGTGATAACTTTGATCCTGCGTTAAGCGAAGTAGAAAATATGAATATCAATGGTTGGTACCGCGTCTTTGATTGTGGTAATTTAGTTTTCACTAAATCTTATTAATTCTCAAGGAATACCAAAATGGCAAGAACTGGTCTAAACGATATCCGTAGTCTACCCGATCCTTTCTTTGGGTACAACTTCGACCTTATTATCCCAAATGTACCGGGTGGTGGTGATGCTAGATCACTGACCATCAAGTGTATGTCAACGTCCCTACCGGGCAAATCTACGGAAGACACTATCGTATCCCTTCACGGTGTAGATGTCAAGTATGCTGGCCGTGAGATGTATACCCATACACTGTCAGTGGTGTATCTAGAAACCCGAGATTTGGGTACTCATAGAGCCATCTCTGCTTGGTTGGATCTACAGCGCAGCGCTCGCAACAACACTGGCTCCTACAAGACAGAGTACGCCACGGAAGCCAACCTTCAACTTTACGATGACACCGGCGCGGTTATACAGACCATCAAGTTGGATGGATTCTTCCCGCAAAATATGGATGACGCCGCTTTGGATGGCTCCAACTCCACTCCTGTCAACATTACTGTCACCTTCGTTTACGATACTTGGTTTTCAGCCTAAGGAACTTAGATGAGAGCTATAGAACAGGCGGCAATCAATAGGTTAAACCTATATACTACCTACAATATTGAACTATCTGATTAGGAGACATTCATGTCAGGAAAAATGCCTGGGTTAGCAGATATAAGTGGTATGGCTGGAGATGTATCCTCTCTGTTTAAGTCAGGTGATTTCCAGCAAATAGGACCAACAGTCCTTGGTGGTATTGAAAAATTACCTGGTGTCTTTGTAAATTCAGCTATAGGTAGTATAGATGATGCCATATCCAGCAAGGTAAATAAAGCGGTAGGTAGCTTTTTAAACAAACTGGGTATACCGCAGGGTAGATTCTACGCTAAAGCCAAATCCAGACCAGATCCCTTGTGGCAAATGGATTGGATGATACAAATGCCATTAGGCCTATCGTTTGAATACGTTGAGGAAATCCAATTCCCAATGTCAGACTTTGGAATGTCAAACGGTATCTACAGAGCAGGCACACGCAACTACTTTGCAGAGGCATCAGACATAGCTCCTGTCACCATCAACTTCTATGAAGATAGGTATCTGACAGTTACCAAATGGTTGCAGAAGTGGAGGTCTTTAGTCCAGAATCCAGACGGTACTTTCAACTTACCTATTGTGTACAAGAAGAATATTGTCTTGATGCCTATGGACGTTAAGGGTAATACTCTAGGGTCCTTCACCCTCAGTGGTGTGTTCCCAACCAAGATACCCGTGTATCCCTTTATATCCAACAACTCAGAACGTACTGTACTATCCGTGGAGTTTTCAGTTGACAACGCAGATATGACTTACAAGAGCGGGTTGGCTCAGAAATTCCTGGGTGGTATAGTAGGTGAAATCGACAACCTATCTTCTCAATTGTTTAGCGGTGGTGTATCCTTTCTAAACTCAGGTTCTAGTGGGTCAAGCGGTGCGGGTAACGCATTCAATTCCGCGTATGAATACATCTAACCTCAAGAGGTAAATAATCATGGTCAAAGCTGTACAAAGAGTAGACTTGGAAGACGGTGAGCAAATCCTTGCAGTTCAGACGGGTACGCGCCCAATGAAATTTAAGGATAGCCCCAACAAATCACCTGAGCCCGTTCTCCAGGAACAAGCATCCCCACCGAAGGATAGTAGGTTTGTTGATGTACCATTACCTTCGGCCTACATGTTTTATGCCTGGGACACCCTATCAATAAGACCCTTTGTGCTATCCGATCTGAAAAAGATTTATAGAGCACATGAATCCACTAGTTTGCGCACCCTAATGGAGGTAATTGATGGGACTGTGAATAGGGAAGGTACTCAGCTTACCATAGGTGACTTTTTGTACCTAATGTACTGGCATAGGATCAACTCCTACAAGCGCAATCCACAGACATTGACCTGGGAATGCACAAACCCTGACCACATAGCTAGAACTCTACTAGAACCTTTGGAAACGGGTGAGTACCCACCAGATTACCTGAAACCCGATACTCTCCACAATGTTACACATCTACAGGAATCCAACATTAAGTTGATTCACTGTGATCCGGATGAGGTATTCAAGTTTACTACCGAGTTCAAAGATACATACGGCTTTTACCTATATCCACCTCGCGTTATTGACCTAGTTGAGGGGTTGGAAGAAGCTGAGGTAGCACCTGAAAACGAATGGATTAATAAGTACGCATCTGTTGTCTCCCCCTCTCATGGAAACCTTGCACAGAAGAGAGAATTTTTAGAAGCCCATGCTGAAAATTATGGATCAGAACTTGTAGCCGATATGGACAAGTTTATCTCCATGATTAATCACGGGGTTAAAGAGACAGCTAGGGTTGAATGCAAGGAGTGCAGAGCAAAGGTGGACACCATATTGTCTATCGACGCTCTGCAATTCTTTCCCAAACTATAGTGAACGGGTGCTGCTAGACATGGAATATAGTTTAGCAGCCCGCCTTCACATACTAGCTCCAGATGATATGGACTTCCGAAGGTTTCTATACTTCTACGATAGCGTACAAAAAGATATTGCAGAAGAGAACAAACGGGTAGAAAAAGAGAAACAGCAGCATAGGAAAAGGACTTCCTAATTAAGGATAGTAACAATGGCCTTCAATCTACGAGAATTTTTAGATAACCAAAATAAGGGCAGTAATAGCAGTAAGGATAGCTCTGTATCTAAAAAAGATGTGGAGGCTATGTTGCAATCCTTTAAGGAGCAACAAGATCTAGTAGAGCTATATACCAGAGCCGTTCGTACCAATCTATCTGGCGCGGATTCAGATCTCAAGTCTATTCACATGGACTTGATTAACCTGACAAAGACTTTAAGTAAGATTGGAAATGGGGAAACAGTACAACCTGCTGAGATTAGGGAGTTTCAGGCTAAGTTTGGTAAGCTTGAATCCAAACTGGATTCCTATACAGGTACGCATCAGGATTCTGGCGTAACAAAAAGTCTAAGAGATCAGGAAAGACTACGGATCAAAGAGAAGAAGGATATAACAGAGGCTAACGAGGTACTGTTCAAGAAGTATGGGGATAAATGGTCCGACATCGTAGCCAACAACTCTGAAAAATTAAGTAGTGCCTCCTCTAATAGTCTGAAAATTGGGCTGGCAGCAATGCTCGGCCCCTTGTCACCTTTAGTGAATATATATGACTCCTTCTTTGGGGTCGAAAATACGATCAATAAGATATTCAAGAAGTCAGAGAAGACTGCAGAGCAGCAAGAAGATGCTGATAAGAAAGTAGTTGACCTCAGTGTTGCTCAGGTATCCGAGCAGGCAAAGACAAATAAGATACTTACTGAGGGAGCTAAAGAGGACGAGAAGTACAATAAGCAGAGGGATAAGAATGAATCTAACTGGAGGAATCTCCTATCCCTAAAACTTGGAGTCATGGGTACAGGTTTCGGTAAACTGACAAACACCCTAAAGAAGAAATCAGGCTCCTTGTCTGAGAATATGTCACAAAAGATGTCACAAAAGATGAAGGGTGGCATTAAAGGCCTGCTTAAAGGGGCAGCAGGTCTTTTAGGTATGGGCCTAACTGCGGATTCCTTCATGGATATCAGAAAGAAGAAGGGGCAATCCTTTTTTGGTACAGGTGAAGGTGAATCCATGATGGATTCTAGAGCCACTGACTATGGCAAGGGTATAGCTGGTGGTGCCCTGACGGGTGCAATGATTGGATCCTTCATACCTGTAGTGGGGACGGCCATAGGTGCGGGTGTTGGCGCCTTGTTAGGTGGCCTGACTGTAGCTTTTTCTGATTATCAGGATGAAATATCCGAGGGTTTCAGTAAGGCTGGGAAAGTGGTATCTAAGTTTTTCTCTGATACCGGTGTTACTGCACTAGTGAGCGATGCCTTTCAAGGACTAATAAAAGGTTTGAAGTTTGTAGGTGATGTAGTAAAAGAAGCCTGGGATTACCTAGATAAGTCAGGGATACTAAAATCCATAGGTGGCGTAGCAGGGGATTTAGGTAAAGCTGCTGTCCGTGGCCTAGTTGACGGGATACGTGGTGTAGCTAGTTGGATTAGCGAAGCTGCCAAAGTAATTACTCCTACCCTGATTGCTGTGGGTGATGTTTTAGGTAAGGCTAGGGATTGGTTAGTCAGTAAGCTTTCCATGCTACCTGATTTCCTAAAGACGGATAAAATCAAGGCCTTCATATCAGATAATAGAGATAGGCTGGCTGATTACGCCGCAGGTAAGACTGCCAGTGCTGCTCGATCAGTTAAGGAAACAGGTAAGCAAGTTGCTGAAACGTCTAAGAGAGTTGGAGCTTCTGTAGCTGCAACTTCAACAGAAGTCAGTTCAGCGGCAGCTAGGAGGATTGAATCCACAACAAAAGATACATCCCTTGAGGGTGCAGGTAAAGCTACAGCTAAAGGTGTAGAGGCTACAGGTAGAGGAGTTGCTGCTGCGGCGTCTGCTGCAGGTACAGGGGTAGCTAATGTAGCGACTGGAATGTCTGAGTCTGTATCCTCAGGTTTGGGTTCTTTGTCAGCAAAGTTTGAATCAGGTAAATCCGGTAGTTATGCTATAGGTTACGACCCTAAGGGTGGTACCTCCTATGGTACTTATCAGATAGCCTCTAATACAGGTATGATGGACAGGTTTTTAGGTTTTCTAGATGCTAGGGGACATAAAGACTGGGCGGATACGTTGCGTAAATCAGGTCCATCCAATACAGGTTCAAAACAAGGTGCCTTTCCAGATGCTTGGAGGGCATTGGCAAAAAGTGGCGGTGCCGAATTCACAAAACTCCAACATGACTTCATTGAGCATACTTCATATGCTCCGCTAGTGGCTAGATTAAACAAAGCAACTGGTATAGATGTAGGTAAGAGAAGTAAAGGGTTACAGGATGCTATATGGTCCGCATCCGTGCAGCACGGTGGGGCTTACGACATAATACTGTCAGGTATCCAAGATGCCGGTGGAGCAAACGCTTCTGATGCCGACATTATCAAGGCAATATATGCTAGACGTAGTGCCTACACTAATAAGTTGGCCGCCAACGCTGCGGCTAAGGGTGATACAAAAACTGCATCCATCCTCGGCAATCAGAGTACAGGTAGGTATAAAGAGGAACTGGCAGGTGCGTTAGCTACCTCAACAGTACCCTCACCTACTACGACTACCATGATGGCATCCTCTACACAGGCCACACCTAGTGCTTCATCCTCACAGGCTAAACCTATACAGGTAGCATCTGCTACACAGGCCACACCTAATACAGGACAAAGGGTACAAAGTACGTCAGGGGTACCAACCGTTAATGTAGACCGTCCAGCAGAATCTACTAATAAGACCCATCCTATAGGTAACAAGGGTGGTGTATCTACCCCCAATATGGATTCAATTCCAATGTATGTGACTGACGAGGGGCTGATCTTGTTAAATTCAGGTATGTTTGCATAATCAATTAGCATAAAAATGAAGAAGCTAACCCAAGATGATTTCATAGCCAAGGCTAATAGCGTTCACGGTAATCTATATGACTATAGTAAATCCAGATACGTAAATGCTAGGACTAAGCTAACCATCCGGTGCCCTAAACATGGTGCATTCATACAACGTCCAGCGGATCACTTAAATAGCAAACAAGGTTGCCCTAAATGTGGGAGGCAACGCACCGCGTTGAGCCAGACTAGAACACAGGATGATTTTCTCTTGGATGCTGTAGAACTTCATGGTGACGCATATGATTATTCCTTAGTGGCATATGAGGATTATTCTACGCATGTCTTAATAATTTGCCCTAAACATGGAGAGTTTAGGCAGTCACCTATAGAACACCTAAGGGGTAGGGGTTGTAGAAAGTGTGCGAATGAAGTACACTCCAAGTATATGACCAAATCTACCACAGATTTTGTAAAGTCAGCGAAGAAAATTCATGGTAGGAAGTATACATACAACTCGGAGTATGTAAATGTTTTCACTCCTATACCTATAGTATGCCCTAAACATGGTGTATTCATGCAACGTCCTTCTAACCACTTGCAGGGTTCCGGTTGTCCTCAGTGTGCTAAAAGAGCTTACTCTAAAGTTGCAATCCGTTGGATAGAACAGGAATCTAAATCCCGTAGGTTGAAGGGTATGCTGCACGCTGAGAACGGTGGAGAATACTGCATACCAGGTACACATCTCAAGGTAGATGGATTTCACCCGCGTACCAACACTGTCTTTGAATTCCACGGTGACGCCTATCATGGAAATCCTCTAATATTTAATCCCCATAGTAGACCACATCCATTCAACAATAAAACCGCAAAACGTCTATATAAAGAGACGTGTGAACGTACTGAGTACCTACGTAGTTTAGGGTATAGAGTAATTGAAATGTGGGAAAATGATTTTGTATAATTGGAGAATGTATGTCCTTTTTAGATGATCTGGGTTCCGCAACTAGCAACTTTGTTGAAGGGGCTACGAATTCCGTTAGGGATTCCTTTAATAGGATGCAATCCTCTGATTCCGTCCCTACATACAATCGTACTGCTTATCAGGTTCATATCTATAAAGAGGGTAGCGATAATGTAATTACCGCTTTCCTACCTGAAGAGTTTCAGTTTGACCTAACGTCTGATTGGGATGCTTCCTTTGCTGAGGGTGTATCAGATTCCAACAAAGTTAATATGGCCCTGCAATTGATCGGTACTAAACCGGCAACTCAGGCCATGACAACTCAAATGTGGAAAGGTAGCTCTAATATGGAGCTTACCTTGGCACTGGAATTCATAGCCGAGACTGATACCGTCATGGACGTTAGAAAGCCCATAATGGACTTAGTTGCCTTGGCCCTGCCAACAACTCTTGGTGGGGAGTACGGTCTGTTTAGATCACCGGGTCCAACCTATGACATAAACAAAATCATTGAGATGGGTATCCAAGCTAAGACTCAGTCTCAGCAGGAATCCCAACAGTTGGAAGGTGACGATACAAAAGGGGCTTCTCAGTCCTATCAAGAGAATAAGATTGATACGATTATGAAGAATAAGATATCATTGCATATCGGTAATTTTATTCGCTTGAATAATGTGGTTATTACCAACATCGGACAAGCTTACAAAACCTTGATACATCCTTCCGGTATTCCAATTAGAGCAACAGTATCCGTAACCTTTAGGACAGTCATGGTTCCGACAGCTACAGATATTAGAAGGGCCTTTGGAGCATAAACTATGCAATCCATCTATAGTAGGGAACGATACCTTCCTTTGGCAAAACATCGAGGTACAGACTACCTAGATTACCAAAATGCTCTGTACCTCAATATACGCAACAAGCTCGTTACGGAAACCTACTATACGGTAGAGGGTCAGTACGAAGGTTATCCAGAGTTGATTGCTTACAAGTTTTGGGGTACGGTTGATCTATGGTGGGTACTATGCGTAGCCAACAATGTTATAGACCCATTGACTGATATTGTTACAGGTAAGGAACTTAAGATACCTACCCTATTTTCCATAGATTCGGCTCTAAACTCCATTATCCCAACAAAAGTAGGAACCATTGTAGAGGTTTGATATGCTGAGAATTGCTGATAGAGTATATCTAGATGTTGTAGTTGACGATGTAAGATTACCGCTAAACATTCTAGGTGTGCAATCCTTCCAGTTACATTCCTCAACCAATGGTGCTCTACCTACTGGATCTTTAGTAGTAAATGATCCAATAACCTTCATGAAGCAAGCTCTTACCCTAGCTGACGGTATGAATATCGACATATCCATTGGTAGGAGCTTGGATAGCGTTAAGAAATATGAGTTCCAGCTCTTCAACTTTAAGAGTCAGAATATAGATAGCGTAACTCGGTACACACTATCCTTCATATTAAGGAAGCCCAAATACTTCTTTGAATCCACTACTACTGCCATCAAGGGTACATCCTATCAAGCTTTGAAGAGTATATCCGAATCATGTGACCTTACATTCTCTGGTGATACAACCTACGATAACCAAACCTGGATTCCCTTGAATACTAGGTGGTGCCAGTTCGCACGTAAGATAGCTTCACTAGGGTATGCGGGTGATGGTAGCTGCATGATTCTAGGTGTTACCTTTGACGGAGTGATGAGGTATTTAGATTACTCATCCTTCAAGTACGATAAGAATAAGGTATATAGTCTGTTGCATGGGAAGGTTGGAGACTTTCAAACAAGCTGGGGCATAAGTGGATTTAAGCAACTAGGTGTCTCTGGCTTGGGTAATAGCCTTGGTGGTTATCGTATGACTACCTTAGCCCAGAATTTAGTTGATACGGTTGCTCCTACATTTACCAACGTAAATGTAAAGAAAACAACTGAAAACATGAATCTCAATACCGCAGTTCAGGGTGTGTTGGATAAGATGCAATTGGTGGTACGCCCTATAGATTGCGGTAACATCCATAGCAGTGCTGCATC
>Ga0272412_1000145_pt1 | contig 16830 bp, 21 predicted proteins | sample WWTPWeurt_MetaT_FD_193540 | JGI IMG/M metagenome (GOLD analysis project Ga0272412, IMG submission 193540) | Metatranscriptome of activated sludge microbial communities from WWTP in Nijmegen, Gelderland, Netherland - WWTP Weurt (Metagenome... | ecosystem: Engineered > WWTP > Aerobic digester >...
ATCAATAAATACTGGAGATGGTACATGGGGACTTGGGAATGCATTTAAATATGCAGTAGCAGCAGCCCCACTACCTCCACCAGATGGGAATGTTACAGATGGGGCAGAAGAATATCCTGTACCTCTATTAGTTATTACAACAGAAGTAACTACACCACCAGTAACTGTATATGTTGCTGCAGCACCTGAACCACCACCTCCAGAGAATCCACAAGAATAAGAACCATTTGTATAGCCACTTCCACCAGCAGTTATAGTTATAGTTCTTAATCCACTGGTACTAACTTGAGTTACAGTACCTGAAGTATCTATATACCAAGCATTAGTACCATCACAAACAAATAAATAATCACCAACTGTAATAGAATTGCCTAATACCATTCCTATTGGTCCAGTAGAACCTGTCAATGTTATTTTAGAAACAGGACTAACTGCATCTTCATATACAGTATTACCAACTGCAACATAAAATTTATCATTAAAAAATATACAACCTCTACCCGCACCAGAACCATAATCACGATAAGAAGATAAGCCTGCTCGTTTGTGCATTGATAGTTTAGTATTGTCGATTTGTTCTACTTTTCTTGCTTCTGGAAATATATTAACAAACCGTTGATCATAACCAGTTGTAGAATCTCTATTAGAAAATGCACCAACTAATGGCAGTCTAGCTACTGGTTGAAGTCCGGTTGTTTCTTGTTTCCGAGCCATTTTCATTCCTTATTCTATGTGTAATAGGTTCTTCTTGTGGTGATTTATTGGAGTTCAAATATCCCCACAATCCGCCAGATTTGTCTCCATATAGTGATCCTTTAATGGCTTGATTCTTAGCAAACAGAGAATTTAAACCAAGATCGGCAGCACCCCCAAAGACCTTAGATAAGTCACCAAGATCATAGTCATTACCAAATGCTGTAGCAGTAGAATTAGCATAGTTTCCTAAACCTCCAATTACTCCACCTAATAGTGAATCTTTAAAATCTTTACCACTTGCTAGATTACCTGCAAAGTTAGTGCCACCCTTAACAACAGCTTTAGCTACTTCTGGAGATAAATTTGCAAAATCTCCCAATTGACCAGCAATTGTATCAAATCCACCAGTCATGCCAAATAGATTAGCAAGGGCACCAAATGTATTACCACTATCCATGGAAGACATTGCACTCATAAATGCACCTATTGGTTGCATTCCTGGTATAAATGACATAACAGTTCCTACTGGACCAAACCAACTTGGAAGTGTTCCCGAAGCATCTACATAGTTATATTGATCTTTATTGGTCCATCCTGGAACACTTGCAGCATTTTCTGGAGTTACAAATATATTATCATCTTGTAATCGTTTTACACCAGACCAATCTCCAGGATTTAATTCTCTCCAAACACTATTTACATAACGCTCTTTTCCCTTATTATCACCAAGACTTGCACCCATTGGTGTGGAAAAATCCCAATGCTTATCTCCCTTATATCCAGAGGTTTCTCCAGGACTAAAATCAGAATAATAACCAAGTAATTTATCACCTTGAAAGATTGGAGTTGATCCAAATAGAGTATTTAATCCTGAAATATTTTCTATTTTTCTGTTTGCGGGGTATCCACCTAAATGATCTTGATTCGGTGGAAGAAATCCATGCCCACCTTGTAAATTAAATATTCCTGGAGGTGTTCCATTTATAACTTGACCCAATGCTTCCCAATCTCCTAATGGACCACCGTAGTTAGCATTTGTAAGTTCAGATAGCACACTATTTCTAATTGCATTTTCTGCTTCAGATCTAGATAAATATTCTCCTGGTTGTAGAATTCTCTTTCCTAAATCGTCATACAATATCTCGGACGATTGTGGTATCGGACCAATAGAGTATGTGGGAGAAAGTAATGATTGTAAAAAACCAGTTGGTTTATTTTCTTGAATCTTCCCAAATGTTTTATCAATTGTATAGTCAGCTAAAGCATCTCTAACACTTTTATAACCAGTGCCTAACAATGCATTATCATCACCATATATATTATACTTACCTAAACCAAGATCTTCTGTTCTATGATTACCAGGACCAACAGTAACATCATTGGGGTTAACATCTCCCCAATAATATTGTTGTCCATCTTCAGGTCTAGTCTTTATATTAAATAAAGAACCTAAAATTGGATCACTAATATCACTATTTAATGGATGCCCACCGGCAGGCCAATATTCTTGTGGTTGTGAAGCTTGGTTAATCTGCTCTGTATTTTGTAATGAAAATGCATTTGGGTCTTGAATACCAGATCTAAACATCTCATTACGTTTTCTGCGATCTGATATTTTATTTCTAGATACTATATCATAAATTTGATCTTGACTAAGATTTGGTACATTTGCTTGAGATGTTTGAGTTAAGGAATCCATTAGTATTCTCTAAAATCTACACCAAAGAATAATGAACCTTCTTCTGTTCCAAAAGACATTGCTTCATTCTTTATAATAGTCATCTCTTGCCAGAGTAATTTTCTATCTGTAGGGGCAACTCCATATTCAGGAGCTAATCTACAAGCAAGTCCATATACTACTGCATCATACCATTCTTGTGGAAAATCAGGAGTATCAGTAGAAGAATCGAAGTCTTCAAAAGTTCTTTGATGTGTAAAGTAAATTGTTTGGTTTGCAATACTAGTAGTATCTGGAACTGGAAACAAATAAATAGTTCCAGTATCAATACCTGGATCATAATATAGCTGTATTGGATTTCCTGTGGATGTTTTATTACCAAGTCTATTATATTCATCCTTGGTTAATATTCTCATTGGAACATCTACATTACTTGTAGTATTTCTATTCCATGCTTGTAGTACCTTAAGTGGTTTAGAAATATTAATAGTTTGTCCAATACCAACAGTATATGAACTGGTTGCAGTTAGTGTAAAAGAACTAGTTCTAATTGCCCACAAAGGCATCCCATCAGCTTGCCATGCTTTAACTAATCCATTTAAAGCTAGACTAGCTTCTGTTACTTGGTCAGTAGAAGGAGATTCCCCTTGTGGTAATACGCCAATTAAACGTAATGCTCTTTTAATTATATCATCTCTATTTATAGAGAAGTTAGTTGATCCAGATGTTGCCATTTAACTTCCTTTAAAATAAGCATACAAAATTCCAATAGCTGTTACAAATCCAGCAGCATATTTAATAGTTGCAATTAAAAACCCAGCAGCATTCCATGCTGTAACTAATCCATCAACAGCGATTTTTAATTCAGAAACAGTTTCTTGTATTTGTTTTATATCATTCTCTATAGAAGCTAAACGCTTTTCTTCTTCTATGGCATGTTTCATAAATAAATCATCTTCCATTATATTCTTCCCGCAACTAATTCTGCATATGTATATCCAAAATTCATATCAGCCCTACAACAATCTGCCGTTCCCATATCCGCATAATCAGATTGAGTTTGAATTGAACATGAATGAACATATACATCCGCAGGTCTTGGCCTTGAATATGGAACGGATTGTTTATCTGCTTTGGATCTTAGGAAATCTTGTGGATGTCTGGTTTCATAACAAGATGGACAGACAATAAATCCATCCCATCTGTGTTTTGATTTACTAGCTTTTATCTTAGAGGAACAAACATCACATATTAGATTCCAATCTCCAGATTTATAATATGTTTTTAACATTATACACCTATTCCTGTTAATGGTAGTTTAGTAGTTGGCTCTGGTCCAGCACCTGGAATTGTTATTGGTGCTGTTCCTGAAAATATAATATTACCAGTTGGAGTAACAACCTTTGTTTTTATTGTATCTATACTACCAGAAAATACTATATTTCCAGATGTATTTAATATATGCTCATGGTTTTGTAATACAGTTCCATTAAATGTAATAGTTCCATTTGGTGTAATTGTATATGTAGTCCCACCACTTGGCGTATATATAATAGAGGAACCACCAGAGAAAACAACACTACCAGTAGGAACTATATTTTTTTCATGAACTTGATTATTAGTTCCAGAAAAGATAATACTACCACTAGTAGATTGGATGTGTTCATGGTTTTGAGTTACACTTCCAGAAAATACTATTGATCCAGAAGGAGTAATATTAAAAGTAGTTCCACTTCCACTATTTAAATGTACAATATTTCTAGAATTTATAATTTCAGCAATCATCAATTCAGGATGAGAAGTTAGTAAAATAGCTTCCGCATCTGTGAATGGGATTGAACCAACACCAGCTAGTATTGTACCACTGTTATTTGCAGTTCTTCCTGGTAAAGAAACTGTATTAAATGCTGCAGAGAATGCTCCAGCAGATGTTGAAGATGATGCCGACAATCCATTACAATAAAATCTATGGTCTGTTGCAGATAGAGATTGTCCAATACACGCTACAACTTTATTTGTTGCAGTTCCAAGACTCGGACTTGTGACAGAAACAGTAGTTCCAAAATTAATTCTAAATGTATACTTCAACGTGGAACTTGATGCTATTTCAATAGAACCAAGATATCCAGATGGAGATGCAGGTGTAAAGTCTATTATTTGATTACTTGCCGCTGAACTATTTATGTATCCAATAGCAACAAAAACAATTGGATAGTTTGTTACGGCCTTTGCTTTACCAGAACTTTTATTAGATGGTGAAGTTGAACTTATATTTCTATATCCAAAATTAACAGAATTTGACGGAGTTCCAGACCAAGTTAAATTATAATTCGCTTGTATATCTGTAGTAATACCATGTTGTTCACCAGAAACATAAATATTAGATAGCTTTCTGCCTAAGATCCCAGATTCACAGGCAGGTCCGGCAATTTTAGGTAGAATAAATGATTTCATTATGCAATAGAACCAGTATAAGTTGTATAATTAACTGCATGTCCTGAAGCTGCTAATGCAGCACCAGTTACATTTCTACAAATAACTTTAAAATATGGAGGAACAAAACCTAATGCTGCCTTAACAGAGAATGATTTTCTTTGTAATGTAGAGTTCGTTGGACATGGCAAAGCACCAATAAAATGTAATACAGGTTCATCTGTTGCAGTAGAACCAGATGTTGGGCCAGTGCTAAAATTTGAATTGTCAAAACTAGACTGGACAAAAACATTTAAAAAACTTGGAGCAGTTATAGTACCAGGAGTTGCTTCCACTTCTATAATAACATCAATAGGGTCTGTTGAACTTACATTAATAGTACCAGCACTTACATAAGTATTACTAGCTAATGAATTTAAAGCTGTAGTAGTTAATGATGTTCTAGAGCCAGCCGGTTCTGTATATGTAGCCATTAATATCCACCATTAAGAGAGGCTACTACATCATCATTAGTAACTTCACCTTCCCAAGTTAAAGTACCTGGAGAACCTCCAGTTACAAATATCTTTTCTCCAAGTGTGGCAAACCTTTGTAGAACTAATTGTACACTAGTCCATCCTGCATTTTGATTAGTACCATCTGCTTTACTTGGAATTCCAGTCAATGCATCTTGTAAACCGACTCTAATATTAGATTTAGAACCATTTATAACATCCCTACCAGTTAACATTGTTTGTAAATTAAACTGTTTACCTTGACAAGCTAAAGCACGATTAGCCCACAATTGAGTTGAATCAATTGTAGATGCAGGTGTAAAGTTTGCCCAAACAATTGCATCATAAATATCTTGAACTTTAACTACAGTAGACCAAACTGTGGTGCTTGATGGTTGATTTAAATATGAAGCAATGTATCCAGTTTCACCATTTGCAACTTGTGTATTTAAATTTGGATCTGCTAATATTGCAGACTTCAATGTATTTAATTGAGATAATGTAAACATATATCACCTATTAGTTAGCAGAAATTGATGGAGTAATCTTTACAGCATCACCAGAAACACGAATAGCAAATGGAGCAGCACCATCACGTTCGCTATATAGTAATGTTCCTGAAGAACTTTGAACTACAAAATATCCATATATATCATCAGTAGATGAACCAGAACATGTAAAAGTTTGTTGTGATCCATATGTTATAGTACCACCAGATGCCGCGCCCCAAGATGCTCCAGTTAAAGTTGCAGAACTGTATCCTGGGAATGTCGCTTCTGTATAAGTTCCTGCAGTATCAGTATCGCTTGGAGTTATATTATTTTTGTATAACTTTAATACTAAATTTTGGGCAGCAGTTTTATTTACTATCATTTCAAGTGATAGATTTTCACCTGTATCAGGAAAATTAAGAGCCATATCCAAGTTCCTTTGCTACTTCTCTTGAAATGCCTCTACGAATTTGAGGAATTTCATCGTATGTTGCCTGACGTAATTCAGATAATTGAACACTAGTTGCTTCAATAGTTTCTCCAGTTTCAGTATCTACCAAATGTATAATACATGGAGAATCTATAGAAAATAAAATTGCAGGACGTCCTTCGTGAATAACCCACATAGAAGTCCGCCAATTCTTTTTAATAATATTTGGCTGTACTTTAGGCCCAAAGTATTTAATCCATTTAGAAAAGATTCCCATTAAATCACCACATAAGTAATAGAAAGACCTGTAGCAGTAGCTACAGATAGATTAAGATTCAATGCTTCACCTGAATTTGTTTGGAACCAACCATGTTCATTAAATGGTAATACAATACCACCATTAGCTCCAAGAGGGAAGGTTGCTGATATATCAGTAGCAGCAGATAAAAATTTAACGGAGTTTGCCAAAGTAGTAACTAAAGCTACTCCAGTAACGCGAATTGATTTGCCATTAACAGCAGAAACGACAGCATTAGATCCTAATGAGGAAGCATTTACAAAAGCTTTTAAAATGTTTGTTTGTACTGTTGGGGTAGAAGTTACATTAGTAGACATACTATTCCTTAAATAAAAATGGGCTGATTCCCATTAAATAGAAACCAGCCCACTTTGGGTTAATCATCAACTTGTTCGTTAGAGGGTGCAATGAAATATTCGATAGCTACATAACCAGTACCACCAGAAGTGGAAGTACCTACTGAGTAAGTAGAAAGAACCACTTGATCAGCAGTTAGTTTAGTAAATACAGAAGTTCCAGTTTGTGCACCTGGATTTGCAAGACCAGTGGAAGTAGTTGCCATTGAGTATGCATTAATTAATCCAGTAGTAGCACCAGACCAACCTAAGTTAAATGTGGCAGCACCAGTAACGGCAGCGGTGGCTTGATATACATGAAGACCAACCACAACCGCATCCTTTGGCAATACACATTTAGGAGTTGAGCTATCTGTTCTAGCAATGGGTATGATCTTTGTTATTAGATCACGGCCCTTTGGATAGGATAGACCAACTTGTGCAGCAGTAAAGTTTGCCATATAATTCTCCTAGAGTAACCCGCCTAGTGCGCATCGTAGAGAGGCGTGGCGGGTGTTGTTATTTATTAAACGCCTGGAGAACCATAGATACCGCGAGGATCAGTCCAACCAAAGGAATAACGGGCAGAAGCCTTGTACTTAGCATTCTCAGTATCAAAATCGTTATCCATATCAAACTCATCACCACGCCGCTCGAAATACTTTAGACCATCCTTAACATCAGTTAGAATGAACCAAGCATCAGGATCATTTAGATAGTGATTAACGATAACATTACCGAAAAGACCCATATCCTTAATAACGTTGGGATCATTTAGATCAGTACCAACTCTACCATCAGCACCTAGAATTCTCTTAGCTTCAAATTGAAGTTGATAAGGAATAACTAGACCACGAGGTTTGGCAGCGATTAGTAAACCGCGATCATCACGGAAACCAGCGATATCAATAGTAGCTTGCTCTAGAGCAGCTTCTGACATATCAACAGCAGCGGAAGGGCCATTAGTCCAAGTACCACCAGCAACATTGGGGTGAGAAGCTGAACCACCAGCAGCACAAGCTACTAGAGTAGCACCATCACCACCAGTATAGGAAGTATTGAATGCACGGTTATAAACGTTAGCACCAACAATTTCCTTAGTTTGACGCATGGAACGGGCAAGACCTTGGGCCTTACGTTTACCTACAACATCATATTGATCATCTTCATAGATTTCACGGGTAATAGTAAAACCAAGAGCATACACAACATGGTTGTATCTAGAAGTGAAACCTTGCTTCTCAGAGTCATAGCTGATAGGAGCGCCTTCGGATTTAACATTAGCTAAACCAAAACCGGACAGACCAACATCTTCCTCATAAGCACGTGTGGATTTGTTAGATTCAAATAACTTGTCCCATTCAACAGGATAGTCATTATAGGCTTTACCGTACCAAGCATTAACGCCGGGCCATAAAGCCTTTGCAAAAGAACCAGTAGTAATAACAGACATTATTATTCTCCTTTAATTATTAAACGCCAGTAGCGCCAGTACCAGTGCCAAGAGTGGCTTGGTTAATCTTAGCGAGAACTTTAGTAGCATTACCAGTAGGCTCATTGTCAACACGTTGAACAGTGCCTAGAATTTTAAATTGTAAAGTAGCGGTAGTAGCTGCACCAGTCATATTTAAAGCACAACCAGAAGCACCAGTAGTTGTAGAACCAGTTGCTAAATAAGCATCTGCATTCAAACCAACATCGGCAGCAGCAAATGAATAAGAAGCACCACCAGAAGTTGTAGCTTCTACCTCATAGATAACATCGTCAGAGTCGCATACTAAAACAAAAGCATCAGTTGAAGCAGCGCGATATTGAGGAGTATCAAGAGCAGTTGAACCACCAGTCATTTTACCAGAAACAGGATCTATTTTAGCTGGAACAATCCCAACAACAACTCCTAATACTGGGCCAGAAGCAGTGGCACGAATGACAGTGGCGATACCATTTGCATCAGAAGAACCAGACAATTTAACTGGATCACCAACGAAAAGGGCTGTACCATCAGAAGAAGGTACTTGATAAAGATTGCATTGGCCGGTATAAGGCGCACCGGAAGTGTGCTTTACAGGGCGAAAGCCGTTAATTTTTGATGTGTTAGCCATGTAGCCTCCAAAAATAATTTTAAATGAAGGCTATATTGCAAGTTAACTTATTTTTAAAGAGCCGTAATCGGCGATTTTCTTTGCATTAGCCTTCATGGATTCATCGAGATCATCCACAGCTTTCTGTTTGGTTTTTTGGTCTTCTTGATACCATTCTTCTTTAATTCGCATCACGAAACCTTTTTGTCCACCACCAACAGAAACCTGAACAGGAGATCCTTCTTTAGTAGGATTTGCAATCCGACGATCACCGACAGTAATAGAGGCATCTTGAACAAGTTCATATCCTTGTTCTTGTAGCATAGGAATTCTGTCACCATCATCGTTTACAATTCTATATCTATATCCAGGCTCTTGCCCACGAATTGTTAATATGTTACGAGTACCATTAATTGGAGTTCGTTTTTCTCTAGGAAGTCTCTTTTCCATTCTTAGCTCCTTAATTTCTTAATCTCAGCAATATATTCTTCTTTAGTCATAACCCCATTCCGAACAAAGGTATTCATTGCCTTACGTTCATCTTCGGATAATTCAAAAGAATCTACTTTACTTTTAGATTCAACAACACTATTTGTATTCTCAACAGCATTGGGTTTTGCTCTATTAGGATTCACAAATTTATCTTTAAATGTGGTTTTAACTCGTTCCACAACATACTTAAGAACATCTTCATTTGATGCTCCAGTCTTGTCTTTATACTGTAATCCAACAGCATCAGCAAAGGCACGCATTTCTGGATCTTTAGCATACCATTTATTTTTATTTACCCATTCTACAAAGTCTGGATGAACAGTCTGTTGTTCTGGCTCATTTTGTTTAGTGATCTGTGCAGTTCTGATTTCAGCAATTGCATCATCAACTGCTAATAGTTTATCTGCGTCCCCATCCTCTAGGGCTTTACGCTTCTCTACTTTAAGTTCATCTAATGCACGTTTAAACTCAGTTTCTTTTACTTTCTTGTGATGTTCTTGTAAAAGATTTAAGACCTTTTTAGTCTCTTTGAGTTCTCTACCCATTGATTCAATTTTGTCGAATAAGGGTTGTCTGCGTACAAATTCTGCAGCATCTATGAAAGTAGCTTCGTCACCTTCAAAATCTTCCTTTGGCCTCCAACCTAAATCCATTGCCCTTTGTTCTATATCAGAGGGTTCATTATTGATTAGCTCAGTTGGAACAACTTCTTGCTTTTCTGATTCTAAAACTTTAACTTCTTCAGTCATATTAATCTCCAATTACTATTGCAACAACATCTTCATCATTTAGAAGTAAATGTTTTTCTTTATTTATTAAGACTTCTTTACCAGAATATTTTGCGAAATAAACAACATCACCAACCTTTGGTTTTGTTTCTGTTTCAAAATTTCCAGTATATGCAGTATCTCCAATTGCTAAGACAGTACCAATCTCTACAGCTTGTTGTTCTCGCTTAACATCTGTAACATCTGGTATAACTAATCCTAGTTCTGACATTTTACGATATGTTTCATTTGCCTCTGCCAATTGTTTTGGCTTTACGAGAATTCTATGTAATATAGGAACTAGTTTCATGAAAGTTCCTCAGAATCAATAGAGAATTTCTCTCTGTATGCGGCAATGAAACCTCTGTAAAAATTATCATCTTCTGAAGATAATCCAGCAGAGTTAGCTAAAATATCTTTAGCATCTTCTACACGAAGTTTACATGCATCGAAATATGCGATGGTAACTGGATGATCCTTCCAACTTTGAAAATCACTTTTGGTAATCATAATACTCCTTACTTGTTAGGGGTAGTCTTTGGTTTTGCTTTTGCTTGTTGCTGTTTTATAGAATTCATCTCTGAAGTATGTTGTGCATTCATTTGATGTGCTTCATGCTGTGTAGCCATATTCAAACTATGCTGCTGTGCTTGTTGTTGCATTGAAGCATTTGCCTCTGCCTGTGAGGCTCTCATCTTTAGCATTGCTTCCATAGCTTTAAATTTGAGTTCTAATTCTTTAATTCTTTGCTCATAAATTAATTCTTGTTCCTTAGAAGCTTGCTCCATCTGTGCTTTCATTTGAGCAATTTGAATATCATTCTGTCCCTTTTGTTGATCTAATTGTGCTTTCATTTGAATTGCTTGTACTTTTGGATCTGGGGCAGGAGGTTCTTTTCTAAAAAGTGCCTCTATATTTGGTTGTTCTTGTGCTTCTAGTGCTCTCTTTGTAACTTCATTTGGATCGAGAGTTCCAAGTCCCATGAGTTGTAATAGGCTTTCTACCTTAGCTTGCTTCTCTGTAGAAGTCGCAGCTTGTGGATCTGCAGCAGGTATAATGTCATTTTCTGGACCTTCAAAATCACTTTGTTGAATTTGCTCATCAATGACATCAATATACTCTTCAGGATTTGCATAGTCTCTATTTAGTTTATAAATCTTTCTGAATTCTTTAGACATTGCTCTAAAGACACGTTTATAAACAGCAGTGAATACTTTCATCCCTTGTTCAATTGTAGCCATTGTGGTAGTTGCTGGGGTATTTTGTCCTGGCATTTTACCAACAAATATCTCTGCAACAGAGGCTAATTCCTTACCAGATTTAACTAATAGATCTAATAATTTAAATAAAACCTCAGAAGGTTCACGTACTGGTAATGGGAAGATTTGTTTCTTTAAATCATCACCAATAGCATTAACTGCCTTCCATTCTCCGGGTCTGAAGTTTTCACTTCCCATCTTAATTTTAAGACCCTTACCAATGAATCCTGCTTGTAAATTACTCAATGCTCCAGAATCTACTAATAAATTTAGAAGTGTATTAACAGATTCATTAATGGGGCAAAGTAATCTTCCAAAACCAAGATCATAAATTGACCCATCTGGGTTTGGAATGAAAGGAAATTTTGTGTAATACTCAACAGGTTCGATTCTACAGAGTTTATTATCTTCATTTAATACTATACCATTTGCTGTGTATCTAGCTACGATACGAAGAACCTTTTTAGATCCATATTCTACAGTTACTATATAAGGTTCCGCATATCCATCTTTATCTAAATCTAAATAAGTATGCTGTTCTAGAATATAATATGGAGTTGTTTCATCTTCTTCTGGAACTCTTAGATCTGAAGTTCCGATCTGTCGCCCAGGTTCATAAATAGCAGAAGGTTCTTGTAATGTGATATCCAAATACAAATCTGCTAATTGTTTTTCTTTTAATTTACGTTCTGATAATGGAAACCATTCAGTAATTCGTTCAGCATCTTCAACAGATCTTGCCCAATAATTAATTACTAATTGTTTTGGGGGAATTAACTTAGAACAATTAACAGATCTTTCACTATCCCAATATGTCTTCTTAAAACATGTTCCAACAATAGGAAGAGTAATCAGAAGTTTATCCATTTCTTCTTCCCAATCAGGCATTTCATCCATGACTTGGTAAGACATATATTTGGAAATTCGTTTTGCTCTATCTGCTTTTTGTCCATCTGGATCAGAACCAACTACACGGCACTTTACGACATTATTATTAGAAGGTATTAATGAGGGATATGCCCGTGCTGCAAATTGCATTGCGGCTGTAGCTAACAATGGATATTTAATATTAGCAGCACCAGGCCATGGGTATGTTTTCTTTTCAGATACTAATTTTGCTAAATCAATCCAAGTATCTACATTTCTTTCCCATTCAGATCTAGATTGAATATCGACATCAAATCCACGTACAACATCATCACCAATCTTTTTTAATGTGTCTTCATCTAGATCTCTTGCAATATTGATACTTTCTATATACTTTGCTAATTGTTCAGTAGCCACAAATTTCACTCCTACCCTGTAAGTTTAAATCAGATTGTTCTAATTCATCTTCATATTCAAGTTCAGCAACTTCTTCCCTAGTAGGAGCCTCGATGATTTTATCAATCATTAATCCAAGATAAGCAATTGCATCTACCATATCATCATGTTTTCCTCTTGGGAAAACCAATAGTTCATGTTCTAAATCAGGCCACCAATCTGCTTCTTTATCAAACTTAACAGCGCCTGCTCTCATTCTAGCTTGAATAGATCTTGATCGTGAGATCTTATCTGTTTTATTAGGTTTTAATGGAATGACATTTAAGAACGTATTCTCTTCAATCATAGCCCTATTTAAGAATGGACCTATTGATTTAGACACCTGCATGTCCTCAATACCAACTGCAAGTGGAGTATAGACTCTTTGTAATGATAATAAAGTATTTACAATCTCATCTCCAGGTAATCTATCCTTAATTACATTTCTGATGTGTAAAATACCATTCTCGTCCATACCTCCCACTACAAATGCAGAGTAATCAGCACGTTCTTTTTCTGAAATTGCTAAGTCTGCTGTTATATAGTAGTTTACTTTCTTGAGTTTATCTTCTTTAGTTAAAGCAAGTAAATCAGATTTCTTAAAATACCTAATAGAATCATCTACGGGATTGCATAAGTATTCACAAGCATACACTTCTGGAATGCCTTGTGAGATAAAATCATCTCTAAGCTGAATAAAATCTTGTTTTGTCTTTCTACTCGGCCATAATAGCTTAGAATAGTCAGAATTATGTGCGCGATACTTAACAGATCTCCACATTCCGTGTTTTTTAGTGGACCATACCTTAAGATCTTCTACAATTGTATATTTATCATTCTCTTTAGGCATTAAAGACTCAAGAGGATCATCCAAATTCATAGGAGTACCCACAAAACGAATGATACCACGCTCAGAACGACAAGGAATTAGTGAGCCATATACCCATCTGCGTAGTTTATCACGCCGATCCTTGTTCATAACCAGTTCTTCATTCATTAAATCGTCAATAATGATTAAATCTGGTCTTCCACCATCAAATAATAGACCGCGAAGCTTCTGTTCTGCGCCTTTAGCCATTATTCTAAATTGTTTTCCATCTAGAAATGGCACAATTATGTCAGTTTCTGTGTCTTTTTTGAAGTCTACTTCATTTTTTTCATTTAATTTTAAACCAAACAACTGATGAATTTCTTCAGATTCATTAATAATCTGTTTTATTTGTCCTAAGAATAAACTTGCCTGAGTTTCAGTATCAGCTACTATAAGAGCGTATCTCCGTTCTCTGAATAGCATAGCAGCCAATGTATAAACTACAGATATTGTAGTAGATTTACTATGACCACGAGGCGCGCAGACTGCTACAAACTTATCGTTAGAGCAACATAATTCCCACCATTCTCTATGGAAATCAGCAAATGGAGAAGCCTCATCAAAGAATTTTACAAGACAAGATGAGGCAAATCCTTCAATAATATCAGCAGTTAATTTAATCTTTTCAGTCATTATATAGCACTAACAGTTAAATGTGTCCATTCTTGATTTGCGGTTACATTTCTGGCAGCACCAGTTGAATGAAATACATAGGCTTCTAGATAATCACCAGTAGTAAATTTAATTAAATCATTACATCCTGCAGTTTGATCTCCAGTAGCAGAAACTGCAGCCGATATTACAAGATCGGTAGTTCCATTCTTTTGTAACTTTAGTATTAATCCAGTAACAGAAGCCATTCTAACATTTGCGGAGACTCTATAGTATCCAGGAGTAACACAAGTCCAACGATAATTAGTAGTAGAATCAAATTCACTATTTGTGTCAAATAATTCACTATCGAATTGAATTTTTGTATATGCCCCAGAGTTAACAGATTGTGTTGTACTTCTAGTAACTTTTACAGCAGTTCTGAATGCTTGTTCATTATCTTGATATGTGATATCTGTGTTCCAAGTACCATCAGTACCAGCAGAAGGCATATAATTATTTTTGAATGTGTTATTAATGTCTTGTGTTGGCTTATCAAGAATTACATTATAATTTCCATTTGTTCCTGGATATAGTATATTTTCAGAGAATATATTATTTTTTGCAAAAAATGTACCTTGATTATCGATCTTTATACAACCAGTAGTAAAAGAAGCATTGTTAGTATTATTTGGATCTATGTTATAAACAATATTTCCACGAATAAGGTTATATTGTGTGTGATCAACAACACCACCGTCTAATGTAATACCACCAATGCCAGCATCTTCTACAACATTATTTGAAACAGTATTATAGGAAGCGCCATGGATTAATTTAATTCCCCACCCACTATTACTTTTAAAATAATTATTGCTTATGGTTTGTAATTTTGCATAAGTATCTATGCCTTCGTTTACATTAACTACAACATTATTTGTAACAACATGGCCTTTTCCTTTTTGGGTAGAGATACCATCAGCTTGATCACCATAAGCAGCTATAGAAGTAGCTCCATGGTTTAAGTTTTCAATGAAATTTCCTGATATTAAAACTCCGACACTTTCAACAGAATTTACACGATTATCATCTAAACCAATACCATATAAATTAACATCTGCGGATGTGTATGAACCACCAAAATTAGTATTTGTACTTATATCATGAATATAATTATTAGTAATCTTACAACCATGTAACAAACTACTAGCATCTATTGCAGTACATAGAGGGAAGTTATAGATTTCGCAGTGATCTATTTCTGAATTATAACAATTTCTATTAGCAATTGCATCTACCACTCTTCCCTCTAAGAATTGATATTCAATTTTAATACCAATTAATTTTTGATTATAATATGGTGTATATGGAGAGGATGTTAGACCACTCATATTTACTACTAGAGATGTACTAGTATAATGAGTTGTTGGTACTGTATTTGAAAATCCAGCAGAAGTTGCATAAAGTATTGCATCTCCATTAGCTATAAGACCTGTTTTATTTGGTATTGTAATGGTAGAAGATACTTTATAAGTACCTGCTGGCATAAATAAATATTTATTAGTATTTGCAAACAATGATAATGCAGTGTTAATTGCAGAGGTATCATCAGTAGACCCATCTCCAATAACACCATAATCTTTGATGGAAACTAGATCTAATGCCTTATTTGTTAATGTTCTAGCAGTTGAACTTGTTATATCTGATACTACATTGTTTAGTGCATCATTAACACCATTCAACCAAGCACTTGTTATTGTAGTTCCTGGGGAAAATTCAATGTTTGAAATTGCAGTCATTTACGTTTTCTTTCTCTTTTAGAAGTTTCTGATTTCATGGAACCATTCTTATTTCTAGAGAATGAACGATTCTGACCAGGATCTTGAACAAACAAATTTGCTAATCCATTTTGTCCACCTTTACTAACTGCGCGTTTGTGTCCAACATCTCCAGACAAACTTGTTGCTTTCACTCCATTTTTCTTTGCCACTTTTGCCCTCGCTGCATTACGTTGTGCGCGATCTTTAACTCTATTCTTTTTCTTTGTGTGTTCCCACTGTAATTCACGCTTATAGTTGCGTTTTCCATTAGTCATATACGGCATAGACACCCTCAACATCCTGTTCCAGAGTTAGAGCTTCTGGTTCTTTTTTATTTTTATTTTGATTGACGAACTCCGCGAATTGCACTGCCAATTGTTTTAGTTTTTGTTCAGTTTGACTTGATTCAACTATTTTAGTTGGCAGTTTTCTAATCAACTGACGTTTATCAACCAGACTATTAAAAGCATGATTAACATCTCTGAGTTTCGCAGGCATTCTCTTAACTCTACCTGTTTTTTGATCATAGACAAACTCGCCATTGTCTATCAAATCTATTACTTTATCTAAAGCTTTATCAAGAGCCTTAGATAGTTTTGAATCTAATTTTTCATTGTCCTGGTTGCGTATGACTTGAACTGCTTCCTTCCACCAAGGAAGAGTTTTCCAATGTTCGATAGTGCACAAAGGGACACTTAATACCTCAGAGACAGTAGAAGGTGATCCAGTAGAACACCAAAGAGTAACAGCTTCCATCTTGATCTTTTCAGGCCAATGGCCTGGTTGATGTGC
>Ga0272412_1000150_pt1 | contig 16678 bp, 14 predicted proteins | sample WWTPWeurt_MetaT_FD_193540 | JGI IMG/M metagenome (GOLD analysis project Ga0272412, IMG submission 193540) | Metatranscriptome of activated sludge microbial communities from WWTP in Nijmegen, Gelderland, Netherland - WWTP Weurt (Metagenome... | ecosystem: Engineered > WWTP > Aerobic digester >...
GGGTCGGCCTGAGACGGTCGTAGGTGGCCTCCCGAGGGGCTGCGTGGGTTCGGCGCTGGAGGTCTCAGTCCGGCCATGAGCGGTCCGTCGCTGTTACACTTCATCTGTTCAACATAGAAGCTTGCAGACCCGTTGAGGTGACTGTAGTCCGCCGCCGGGTTTCGCCGTTGATTTAGGGCCGTGTTTAAATCGATATGCAAAAAAGTTCTATAAACAGTGCGATATCGACACAGGGGTTTCTGCGTTATACCGCACCCCCCACTGACGAGTCCGCAGCCCCGCGGAAGAAAAAACATTAGGCCTCATGAACGAGCCGGTCACCCCATCGGAGAACGCTATGGTCGATCCACTCAAGCCAATCTTTGACGACTCGAAGCCGCGGGGAAAGTTGATCTGGGTCAAAGTCCTAGGGTTGTCCGCGTAGAGGGTCCTACCTCGCCATCCGCGACCAAGCCCTTGTCCGCCTGAAACTGGGTCACCGCATGCGCAGTTTGTGGCCCGTAGACGCCGTCGTCCGTTCCAGGTGCATAGCCCAATTTGATGAGTCGGCGCTGAATTTCTTTAACGAAATCTGATCGGGTAAGAGGGTGGGTCAGCCGAATCACACCGACCGGTGGCTCAGGCTCAATCTCGAGCCCACTTTGAAAGTACCGGATGCCCGGAACGAGAATACCGGTGTCCCACCTGCGCCCCTGGACCTTACCCGCGATAACGCCGAACTTACTGCTGTGCGCTTCCACCGTACCACCGTGGCCATCGGAATACACGATATGCCCGATTGCACCCGGCAGGGGATAGCGCAGAAGTATGGCCCCCACCGTGGCGACGGCGTCGACCACCGGAACCGTGCAATCCGCCTCGCGACACTGTTGAGCCCAGTAACCTGTGTAGGCGTCGGCCCGCACAGGATCCCCGCGGGGCTCGGTTCCGAAGAGAATTCGCGACGCCTGATACAGGCACCAAGACACGAACTCGGCGCAATCCCAAGGCCCCTTCCAGTTCGGGTTGCCCATAGGAGCGCGGGCTCCGAGCACATAGGGCTCATTAAGATGCTGCCGGGCGACGGCGAGGATATCGTCTCCTGTGATCTCGCGATCACCTCGCTTTGCGATGGGGATGTCGCCCGGACGCGAATCTTCTGGGGCGAAACCCCTCATTCCCCAAGGCATCGGGGGCGTCCAGCGCATACTGCTTGTCCAAGGCATGGGTCGAGTCCAAGGCATACGCCCTGCCGACGGGGTTCCCGACTGCGGTGACACGCCTTCCGATGCTTCGTCCAGTGCTCCGGTCTTGCTCGTTCTTGCCATGATGGATTCCTCCGGTTAGTCGAAGAGACTGCGCAGCGGTGCAGATACCGGCTTGAGGCGGAAGAGGGGTCGAACGCAGGCTATTGCGCCTGTGGAGATGTCTGTGGCGCACCGCCTGGGTTCATCAGCAGTTGGCGCTGCGCCCGCAGCTCCCTGGCGATGGCCGCCTTGTAGCCGTCAGTCAGACTGCGAGCGGCGATCCCGGTGGTGAAGAAGGTGTTAAGGCCGAAGCGCACGGATGTGGTCTCGGTATTGCCTTCGAATTGCCCGAACACGGAGAAGGCATCGGCTTCCCTAGACTCTTCTGGATGTTGGGTAAGGTTGCCATCGGCCCCGACTTGGTCACGCCCCCCGAGGCGCGTCAACCCGCTTGATCCGCTAGCCATGACCGGAACAAAAGCGATGTCCCGACCCGCATATCCCATGGTGAAGTGGATCCCCTGGTCGGCGATGGCGGTCGCGACCCCGATGCCCCAGGTCTGCGACTGTCCGAAAATCAGGGGAGGAGCGTACGCTTCTGTTTTAGAGGGAGCGCCCGCTTGCAACGGCTCAGCCGCCAGGGACGAGATTTTCGTTTGCCCGTTGCTATCGGATCTAGGCTCTTTCCTGGCCGGTTGGGAGGACGGAGCGGATGCTGGGGACCTCATCAAAGCCGCGCCCTCGGGTTGATTGGGAGAATCCTGCCAGCCGGTCTTATAGCCTTCCGCCAGATTCGTGGCGGCAAGGCCGGTGGCAAAAAATCGTCCCAGGGTGATGCTTCGGGCGGTCTTGGCGGTGCCGTCATCCGCGCTGGTGCCCGCTTGGCTCTTAAACTGTCCGAAGACTGACAACGCGTCCCTTCGGTTTCCACCGTTCTCCTGGTTCCAAGCAACGATCTCGTCGGCGTTACCACTATTAACTGCGCTGACAGGTACGATGGCGAGGCTTTTCTGCTTGAAACCCAGGTTGAAATCCACGCCTTCCGATCCAGGTCCCGCTCCGATGTCGATACCGAAGGTCGCGATATCCCCGAAGAAAAGCGGCGGGGTTGGCGCCGATACGCATCCTCCGAGGAGGCATACGGATGACACTGCAAGGCAACTCGTTCTAGTCAACACGCTCTTGCTCCTTCGGTTGCAGGGATAAGGCCTTTGCCACGCAGATTCCGGTTCTTGGATCGGCCAGTCGCCGGGCCGTCTCATGTTGATCCGAGGTGCTGGCCCAGATCACCAGACGGCATTCCGGACCTATGGCGGCCCAGCTCTGGTGGGTGTAACCGGCGCTCCAACCCCAAGGGCTTCGCACTAGTCCCACGCCGGTCACTTCGGCCACGTGGGACGTCGTCGGCTCGCCCACGCTCACCGCTAATACCCCAAAGTGGCGCACGATCCGGACGTGATCGTCCGCGCTCTCGACGCGGATGGTGGTGCAACCGCAAACCAAGGCCACGAGGGATAGCAGCAGGGTTGCCGCGATTTCCGGCGTTCGGATTGGGTCGCCCGATTCCAAGAGCTGGCACGTCCTGTGATGTTCGAGCGTGCAACGGCCGCGTCCCGTCGGTCCGGGCCCGCCCTCGCGCGTGACACGTCTTTTCGGAGATGCAAAGTTCATGGAAGCGTCGGGGCACCGTCTGTCGTCGATCTTGGGAATGCCATTTTCAAGTGTTGCACCGCTAAATCACGATCCGAACGCCAAGACATATGGCTTCACCATAGGACATGCCCAAAACTGATTCAAGACGCACAGCGACGGGTCTGTCCCTGAGGGTCGCGCTAGTTGGATTCGCTTCCATTCGTCAAAACCCCGTCTATCCTTTGGACATGATCGGCGTTTTGCTGACTTCATAGTTTGAGGGGCACGACATGACACTCAAAGCACAGGAGTTTTTCCAGAGCGTCGAGTCGATTGTCGACACGCTGCACGCCAAAGGACTACATCAACGCATCTACAGCGACGTCATTGACGGCAATGGCCACCAATATGTGGATCTCGTGATGGAAGGGGGTGGCGTGCTCGGCATCGCTCTCCTCGGCTACATCTACATCCTTGAACAGGCGGGTCTGCGTTTCGTGGGGCTGGGCGGCGCCTCCGCCGGCTCCATCACCGCCCTCGCCCTTGCCGCCATCGATGAACCACAGAATGAGAAGAGCACCAAGCTGGTGGACATCGTCGCGAACATGCCCATGGCGAGCTTTGTCGATGGTAAAGGCGATGACGATGACGATGCATCGGATTTCATCGACACGATGCTCAAGCGCCCTGGGCTCACACGGGGCCTGTGGAAAGGCATGCAGATCATCGACAACCTGAGCGAAATACTGGGGCTCAACCGGGGTGAGCGCTTCCACGACTGGCTGAAGAAAGACGTGCTGGATCCGAACGGTGTTTCCACCACCGCAGCGTTGCGCGCCCGAATGGCACGCACGCCCGAGGGCTGGCGCCTGCGAAGCGATTCGCCCCACCGGATCTCCCAGCTGGACGGCAACGACAACCTGCCACCACTAGATCCCAGAAAAGACTACCTGTGCGTCGTAGCGGCCGATATCTCTACTGAAACCAAGGTGGAGTTCCCCCGGATGGCGTCTTTGTACTGGGCGGACGTCGACACCGTCCATCCAGCCGACTACGCCCGCTGCTCAATGTCGATCCCCATCTTCTTCAAGCCGTTTTCACTCTCGATGAGCGTACGTGATGATGAGCACCGCACATTATGGTGCGACATGGCGGGGTTCAACGAGCACAGCGTCAAGCGTGACTTTCTCCCCTCAAAGTGCCTCTTTGTGGACGGTGGGGTGCTGTCCAACTTCCCGATCGATGTATTCCACAACACCCGCAAAGTCCCTACTCGCCCCACCTTCGGCGTCAAGCTGCAGTGGGACGATCGCAAACATGAGGTCAATAAAGTCTTCGACGTAGTGACCCAGAGCTTTAACTCTGCGCGTCACTGTCTGGACTACGAGTTCATCCGAAAAAACCCGGACTTCAACCAGTTGGTGAGCTACATCGACACTGCCAAGCACGACTGGCTCAATTTCAATCTCTCGGACGAACACAAGCTGGACCTCTTCACGCTCGGTGCGCTGTCCGCGGTGGATTTCCTCGAGCGATTCGACTGGGCCCGGTACAAGGACACGCGCGTCAAACTCGTTGAGGCACATCAGGAGGCCGGGCGGCCTCAGCTCCTCAAGAGTTGAAAGACACCCCACCCGATCAAGCTTGGCCTCGGACCACCAACGCGCAGGGGAACGCTCATGGTATCGCTGACAGCAACCCAGAAGAAAACAGCCGAAGCCATCGTCAATATCTTCGAAACCCACGAGGTCCTTGGCGATTACAGACAGGTGACGCTGATTGCGGATGCGGCTCAGATCGCCAAGCTGACGGCCTGAGCGTCGCCCCACTCGTTGCATCGCGAGGGAAGTGGCAATTCGACCGGGAGGTGCCAATGTCGAGCATACAAACGTGGTTCAAGCAGATTGCGCCAATACGGACGATTCATCGTTTCTCGTCGGCGGGGAGCTCCTTCAACGCGGAACTGGACCGCGATCTCAAGCGCATCAATAAGGCATTGTTTTCGGCACTGCTTTTCAGTCTCGGCGCGGCCGGGTGGACCGGTTACACGGTTCATTCCCTAAGCGCAGTGCTCAATTGGAGCATCGCCAGCATTGCAGCTGGCGCGGTGATCGGTTTCCTGTTTGGCATTCCTCGCACGGCCCGATTAGGAAACGGCCCGGCGAAAAGCGACAAACCGGCCGCCCCATCAAACCCAACTGCTGCCAAGGCTGCAGAAAGCGGAGCGTCCCAAAGTTCACGCCCTCAATCGGAGGAAGGGTTGCGCCCCAATACGAATCTCGAAGAGGTTTCCGACTGGCTTACCAAGATCATCGTCGGGTTGGGTCTGGTGCATCTGACGGATTTGCAGAAGATTGTCGGTTCGATCAGCGCAAATGCGGCAGCAGCAATGTCAGTGACGCCGACTGCGACCCACGTGTCGACTGCGACGGCCATCATAGTGGGATTCGCCATTGAGGGCTTTTTCGGCGGATATATCTACACAAGGCTATTCTTGCAGGGGGCGTTCGCGCGATCCGATCAAAACTTGATGGTGCGCGAGCGGGAGACCATCGAGCATGTACTGGCTCAAACCCCCACAGAAGCTGTCAGTGACAATACCAAACCCTCTCTCCCATCACCGGCGCAGCTTCAAGCCGCGACGGAGGTCCAGCGTCTCGTCTCAGATGATCCCCGTGCCGCGGTGGAAAAGATGATTGAGCTTGCCCGAGAGTATGAGCAGGTCAGAAGTTCGATGGCATCCGGGCCAGAGCGCACCCGTCGCATGTCTGAGATCGTAGGGCATATGACAGTGGTCGCGCTGGGAGCGCAGTCGCAACTCTCTCAGCTCTCAAGCAGCACGCAACCGGGAGATAGACTGGCCGCAGTCATCATTCTGAAGTTTCGGTTTGATCCGACATACAGCAAGTGGCTAGCGGATCGCTTAGTGGAAGATCCGCCATTCGTCGGTTTCCATGCGGCAAGTGCCCTGTTAGCCGGCTTTCGCTTGTCAGGAGGGTCCGAACGAGAAAGTCTGAAGCAGCTGGTTGCTGACGCGAGTGAAACTTTGAAATCCAAAGGACTCTCGGACGAAAATCGCGATCGAGTGATCGCGGAGATTCTGGCATAACCCGGTGGAGCGTCGCTTTGCGGGACGCGGGCACGGAATGGCAAGTACGTCACGAAAGGGAGGGCGTCGGACTCTTGTTCATTGGCAACCGGTACGATTGTCGCGTCCGATCAATTGACTGGCGCCGTCGAATTTTTCGCAATCCGAGTTGCGCTATAAAGAGACGCGCTCACGATTGCAGGTGAGTCTGCGAAAGGTAGCTTCTCGCGGACACTTCCAGCAACGCTACCAGCAATGCCATTAAGTTAAGCCGCCTTGTACGCGAAATGGAAGTCGGCGATGCGCACGCCCTTGCGCCGCGGCGCGCTACGTAGCGGGCGGGTGCGTTCGATGGCGGTGGGTGAGCGCAGCCGCTCGACGAGCAGGTCGAGCAGGCGGACGAGGTCGATGGCGAGCAACAGGCGAGGCAGGTAATGACGCAGACTCTTCAAGGCCAAAGTGCGGTTGAGCCGCCGGCGCCAGCCGCCGGCGTCAAGCGGGGTGTCGGCGCTGACGGCAGCATCGTCGGGGCGGGCCGCCAACGCCAGCACGGCCGCGCAGTTGGCGCGCAGCAGGCTGGCGTAAAAGTCCTGCTCGACCGTGTGCGGCAGCACGCCGCTCCAGTTCTCGACCTGCGATCGCGCCTTGAGCAGTTTGAACGCCTCCTCGATACGCCAGCGGGTACGGTACAGGTCGGCGAACGCCTCGGGGTCGAGGGTCTCGTCGAAGAGATTGGTCACCATCACCAGTCGCGAACCATCGGGCCGTTTCACGCGCAACAGCCGCAGGGACAAGGGCGTGCCCGGCGTGCCCAGATCGGCCACCGCGTCGTTGCACCGGCCGCGGACAAAGCGGGCGACCGCGCCCCAGGTACGCTCGCTGATGCGGGCGCAGAAGGCCACCCCCTGAGCCGCCAACTCGGCGAACCATTCCCGCGACGGATAACCGCGATCCATCAGCAACAGATCCTGCGGCCCCAGGTGCGGCAAATGCTGGCGCGCGAGCGCGCGCTCATCCTCACCGAAGCCGCCCAGGACGGCATCGACAAAGGCGCCGCGGGCCACATCGAAGAGCGCGGAAGCGCGGGCGAGCGGGCGGAACCGGCCGCTGGACGTGTTCATGCCGCCAAACATCTCGGCGCACTCGGGCACCTCGGGGACGCGCAGCGTGCTCCCGTCGAGCGCCAGCACCCGCCTGCCGTGCCACCGCGGCACCTGGCTGTGCGAAGCGAAGAGCTGGGCGCTGTGAGCCATCAATTCCCGCAGGGCCGCGGGCCGCAACTGGCGCCGGGCCTGACACAGCGCGCCCTTGCTCACCAGACGCGCCTCACTCGAACCGAGTGCGTGATCGAAGAAGGCGTCGAGTTCGGATTGCAGGCCGGCGCGCGGGGCATTGACCAGAAAAGCCACCAGTCGTGGCAGCGGAAGCCGGCGCTCGCGCACGAAAGCGTTGGGCGTCACGCGCCTGCGCGGCGAAGGATTCAGACCCCAGATGAGCACCGAGGGCGGAAAAGATGGCACGACTATTGCAATGTCATGTTCAAAGTCAACATTGAAGAACCACAATTTTACCATAAGGTACTGTTTTATTGGCACTATTCAGCTAAATTAATGGCATTGACGCTACCAGTGGGAGAAGCATGGATACATTGAAGGCGCTACTGGAGCTATTTCCTAGCCGAGCTCCCTATATCTTCATGCTTTTTGGAATTGTAGTCGTAGTGACTGCGATAGTCCCATTTCGAATCGACAAGGCTGGATGGACAGTTCGAAACCCAACAACGAAAGGCGCGCGTTTGAGTCTGTTCGCAATTGGTATTCTAATCCTCGCGACAAGCGTCTTTACGGTTATTCGAGTGGACGACGCAGAACTCTCTCGCCTCGGCCAAAAGCGTGTAAGTTCGTACTTTTCCTATGTGACGATCTCGGGAACAGAGGCCGACTGTTTGGCTGGCCGCTGTCGCTTAGCCTTTAGAGATTCCGCCTTGGTGCTCGCACCAAAGGGGCAAGACGTCTCTTACGAAGGTCGCGTAAAGACTTCGGGAAAAATAGTGTCATTCAGCACTTCGCCACGCGCAGATATTCTCAATCCTGAGCAGTACCCCGCTAACCCGACCTACCTAGAGTTCCGAATTCGCCCTGCCTCGCCAGAGGATCGTCAACTCGAAGCCAAGGGGGAAGCCGTCATTGAGCGCGAGTTCTCCCCAACGAACGGCAAGGTCGGCCCGCATTTGCCCTACTCAACAGAGTATGCGGTGTTTGTGCTAGACCTGCGCGCGCTCGGCTTCAAGATTCAATCGCAAGTAGAGCCCAAGATCGAAACTCGGCGGTCAGATGGGTCGTTAGTCAGTGGATACATAAATCCTCGCCTCAGCATCTTTGAGGACGGGCGAATTTTCGTCATTACGGCTACGAACGTCGCTGCGGGGTCGAGCTTGTACGTGTCGTGGGGTCAATAACTCGCGAACCCGGCACAGTGAACCGACCCGCGCAGAAAACCGCGTAGGCCGGTTACTTTGAACGGTAGGCACCCAACAAGGAGAAGCGAGATGCAAGTGTCCAGTTTGCCGTGGAATCACTGTCCAGATTCGCGCGGAATCAGTGTCCAGTTTAGTCTGGAATACGCAACGGGGGATTTAACCGGCTGCCGCCGAATGCTTTTGACTGCCGAACCGAGGCGATCGCCGGGATCTCAGTCTCCTATCGGTGGTGCAAGCCGCATCTCACGCGCTCAGCGTGGATGGCAGCCTATGCACATGAAGGGGTGCGCGGCCGCCGGAGAGTGATACGCTCCAATGAAAGTTAGGGACGGGAGAAGGAGATGACGCGAAAGGCATGGATGTGGCTCATCGCGGTGTCGGTCGCGGCGCTGATTGGTTGCGCAACGCTACTCCAGTGGATTGCCGTTCCGCGCGATACACGCATCGAGACCTCGAGCGCCGGAACTCAAGTCAGGCGCCTCGTTGTCATGGCGCACGGTCTCTCCGGTCGTGAGAGCTTCGATGCGGCGGTGGAGTTGGCGCGAGAGGCATTGCCCGACTCGGACTTCGTCGTCTTCGACGTGGACTCCCGGGTCCTCAGCAACCAGGACCCTTACCGCATCGCCGAAACAATGGAAACTGCAGTGAATGAGCGCGTCCGCTCAGGCAACTACGACGACGTGGTCCTTGTTGGTCACAGCATGGGTGGGCTGCTGCTGCGCAAGGCGCTGCTTTGGGCGAACGGTCTAGAGCGGGACCGGGACGCCCCCCGCGGTTTGCGGCCATGGGCCCGCAAGGTGTCGCGCTTTGTATCGCTGGCCTCGATCAATCGCGGCTGGTCGATCGACCCGCCTCCGTCCAACATGAAGGTCGGCCGTCAGATCAGCATCGTGGTCGGCCAGCGTATCGCGCGCTGGACGGGCACTGGCCGCCTGCTGCTTGGCCTCCAGCGCGGAGCGCCGTTCGTTGCCGATTCGCGGGTGCAATGGATCGACCTGGCGCACGGCAAAGCGCCCGACGGGGCGCGCTTGCCTCAGACGATCCACTTGTTAGGCGACATCGACGATATCGTGAATCAGGACGATGCCGCAGATTTCGCGGCCTCACCGAAGTCCGTGTTCGTCTCGCTGACCAATACAGATCACGCCGCCATTGCCTCGGCGCTGCATGGCGACACGTCGCCAGCGGGGCGGGAACGCAGGCGTAAGGTGAGCGCCGCGCTGCAAGGTCGCATCGACGAGTTGGATCCGACCCGCCCGCGTATTGCCGAGCCTGATCCGACCGTGCGCCGACTTGCCTACGTAGTGCACGGCATCCGCGACTACGGTGAGTGGGGTGAGTCGATTGCTTCGGAGCTACGTGCGGAGGCAGAGCGCGGCGGTGAACGCATGGTCGTCGTGAATCCGCGCTACGGCCATTTTGCGATGGCGCCCTTTCTGTTGTATTGGGACCGGCAGCGAAACGTGCGCTGGTTTATGGACGTGTTCACCGAGAACTTGGCGCGCTATCCGAACCTCGAGTCGGTCGACTTCGTTGGCCATTCGAATGGCACGTACATTCTCGGCAGCGCCCTGCAGAAGTACCGCTCGCTGCAGTTCCGTCGGGTGTACTTCGCTGGCAGCGTCGTGCCGAAGCACTATCCGTGGCGCCCACTTCTCGATGAAGGCCGCTTGGGGCAAGTCGCCAACGTCGCGGCCTCCGGAGACTGGGTCGTGGCGCTGTTCCCGCGGCTGTTCGAGCAGGTTGCGGAGTGGCAAGGGTTGCGGCCCGTCACGGGACTTCTGGATGTCGGCTCGGCAGGTTTTCGCGGCTTCGAGGACTTGGACCGCCGCGTCAACAACTTCCAGTTCGCGCGTGGCGGGCACAGCGTTGCCATTGCGCCCGGCGACGACGGACGCCAGCAGGCTGTCGCGGCGGCCATTGCCCGCTACGTAGTGAACGGCGATTCCGCGCCGCTGGCGATGTTTCGTGAAGACAAGCTGCCATCGGGCAAGCTGGCCTTCTTCTCCAACATATGCTGGCTCGTGTGGCTGGGCTTAGCTGCCCTGCTAGGCGTCGGCGCCTGGCTCACGTTTCGCTGGCGCCGACTCGTGGGCACCGCGTATCTGCTGGTCGTGGCCGGACTGCTGTATTCGGTCTGAAGCTGGTGACCGCACCGGGGAGGGAAACGCGTCACTTCGCACCAATGTCGGCAATCACACCGAGCCCGGACCGTCAGAGGCGGAACCAGCTGCCGTTCGAACGAAGTTGAGAACGAACGGCAGGTCTCGGTACAGTTCGAACGAGAAGTCTCGGCCATCAAGAGTCATTCGTCGGTCAAACCTATCGGGCCGCTCAGAGCTGGAAGGCGTCGGTCGAAATTTCTCTGGCAACCGTTCCAAAAGGACCTTAAGGAGCGACACTCTGGATCCTATGCTGGATATCTACTGGCCATTCACTTCAACCAGCTAACTCCTTGACAAGTGCAGTTCGCGGAATTGCTCCGCCCCCATGAATCGGAACTTCTGCCGAAACAGCCCTGCAAGCTTGTCGTCAGCCGTTGCCAAAAATATCTGGCGAGTCCCGTTTACCGCGATCTCTCGAAGGTGGTCGAGAAACGACAAGATGTTCAAGTCGTCGATGTGTGCGATCGGGTCGTCTAAAAGCAGCAACGGCGGACCGGAGATCAGGCGGCAGTTCATTGACAGAAACAAGGAGAGCGCGTACGCCGCCCTCTGGCCTGTGCTCATTTGTTGAAGCGAAACTGGTTGTTGCGTGTCCTCCCGTGTAATCGTCAAGGCGCCGCCGTTGCCCGTCTGCACCAAGAACTCGTTGGGAGCGTGGATCGCCGCGAAAATTGCACTGATCGTGGCCGCGTTGGCTCTCATCACTTGGTCAGCGAAGACCCCAGCTTTGGCTTGCTGCAGCAAATCGTTGATCAGACCGCTGGCGCTGCGCATCTGATCAAGCAGCCCCGAGTGCTCGGTGAGCCGACTCTCAAGCATAGCAATGCTGTGTGCTTCCGACTGGACTGTGGAGACAGCGTGGGCCTCGGATTGGAGCGCGGTCACAAGGCGGGCGAGCTGGTCGCTCGCCTGTTCCAGCCGAAGCTCAAGCGGTACACCATCCAAGGAATCGCGGTCGACAACAGACTCCAGCGTTCGAGCTGCGGCGATCAGGAGGTCTAGATCTGCCAAGCGACCACGCAGGTGCTGCAATTGGGCGTCCGGCGATGCATTCGCCGACTTTGCTGGCACGCCCGTAAGATCGGCGAGCGCCAGTCGGGAGTTAGCCAGCTCCTGCTCCCGTTTTTCGTTTGACCTGGTGTGCTCCGCAAGGGCATTGGAGTAGTCCAATTGGATAGTGCGCAGTTCGTCCGCACTCGGCAAACTGTCCAGGCGCAACTCGGCAAGGCGCTTGTGCATATCGGTCTCAGTCAGCCCATCCTGGGCCAACTGCGCGATCACCCGTTCCAGCTCTTGGAGGGCGAGTCGATCTTGTTCGAGCGTCGCTCTGGCTTCGTCGGCGGTCCGCTGCGCCCGTCTGACCGACAACTCGACTTGAGGCGCCACAAAGGCCGCAAGCGCCTTGAGTGCGGCCTGAAAAATCCTCGCTTTATCTAATCTGCCCATGGCGTCGCTGAGCTTGGCCTGAGCATCCGCGAGTGACTCACTGCCAACATCCTCAGCCGCAATGGACATGCGGAGCTTCAGTTGACCGGTCTCGAACTGTGTTCGGCACACGGGGCAGTGGTCCGGATCAGCGACCTTGCCCAGCAGTTCAGTAGCCGTCGACAGGAGTCGCTGCTTCAGAACGTTGACCGACACCATGGTCGTCTCAAGGGCCTTGACGGCAGCACTCCGCTCCCTGACGGCCATGTCCCATTGGCGGACCGCTTCGTCGGCCGACAATAGAGCCTCGTCCACTCGCATGTCCGGATCGCGCATCTCATCAAGATCGAGCAGCGCGTTACCCAAGGCCGCTGCCCGTGCGCTGATACTGTCCACTCGAGCCCGCAACATCACAAGTTGCGAGGACTTCTCGGCGAGGCCTGCACTCGTGTATCGCAAAAGAGCTTCGATCGACAACTGCCGCGATTGAAGGGAGACTCCCAACTGATGTGCGGCGGTGCGCGAGAGCATGAGATTCTTGATCCTCTCGCAAAGTCCTTCGGCTTTCGCTAGAGCGCTTTGCAGGGCTGCCCGTCGTTCGGTCAAAATGGCTGGGTCGGCACTCGCGTCGTTGCTCGCAGCGCGTGCCAGTTGTCTCGCAGCAACGACCGATGCCTGGAGAGGAGCGCTGAGATCGGCAGCACCTTGCTTTGTTGCAGGCAGGGTCTTCCATCCCCACTTCGAGAGTGCTTCTCGCAGGTCAGCGTACAGAGCGTCGGAAGTCTGCGGCGCTTTGCGCAGGGTGTCGAGTCGAGCGCGGCCTTCGCTGATTCGACGTTGGGTATCGTCAATGTCCTTCCTCGTATCGCGGATCGCTTCGTCAACTTTCTCCCTTACTCTGGCAAGCTTTGTGGCGAGTTTCTCGGCTTCGGCGCCAAGTAGAAGGCGAGCAACATCACTCTTCAGACGATCTTCGCTGTCATTGTTGTTGCTGAGATCGACAGCCGCATCCGTGTCAAGAAAGTTGAATCTGCCGAAGCTGTCCGCGAGCGTGGACTTTTTGACGTCCGCCTTTGCGTACCAGTGGGCGTTCCTCGCCCGCAAGGTTGGAAGCTTGGTTGTCGACCTGGAAGTGATCAAGCGAGCGTTACTACCGACGAACTCCCCGACGATCCTGGTGCCTGCCGTGCTGTCGTCGAGCCGCCTGTTCTCACCGCAGTAGAGGTACTCAATCGCTTCGAGCAGCGATGTCTTGCCCGTGCCGTTGCGTCCAATGATCAGATTAACGCGGCCGAACTCGAAGTCTTTGGTCGACGGGTACTTCCGAAACCCCGCAATGGTCAGCGTCTTGAGGAACCGGTTGCCCGCGGCCTTCTCTGCCTCAGACAGCGACGCAAGCGCTGCCGGCCTGGCCGATGATTGTTTGCGCCCTGCCTTGATCAGTCGAGCCGCCTCCGGTGCCGTGATCGCATCGTCAAGAATGAACGACAGGCCGAGTGCGTCAAGCCGCTGAGCCCACTGACTTGCGATATCCGCCGGAGGTGTGGCAGGCCCCTTGTCCGTTGGCGTGAGCAGCGCATCCAGTTCGTCCTCGGTAAGGACAGCCTTGCGCGCGTAGGTCCGATCAGCCTCGATCCGCACCTTAACGTCGTGAAATCCAGGGGCCTTGGACTCCTCATCGCCTGCTACGAAGTAGACGTAGTGATTCCAACGAAGGTCAGCGGGAGACTTCGGACCGAAAAAGGTCTCGGTCATAAGATCTTCTTGGTACTCGCGCAGCCGCGAAGCCGCCTCACCAAGACTCCCCGTCATGTCGAAGTACCGGACTGCGTACTCGCGATCGCCGAAGCGATCCGACGTTCGAAGGATCCCTGGTCTGACCTCCGATATCGCTCCGAAACGGGCCTTCAGCTTGCTCGTGAATCGCGCTTGATCGATCATCCGGCATCCCCTGCAATATCGAACGCTGACAACTCCGGCGGGAGGTCGATACGACTTACCTGTCCTACGCCCCACACGCGCAGTTGGTGGTCTCGGCGATAGACGATACAGAGTCGATCACGGCTTCGCGCGGATGCATCATTTAGATCGGAATTGTTTTTGATGGCCCTTTTGACGGCGTGCGTGTTCGTACCTTCAACCAATACCGAGTACACCTTCCTAACTTCATCATCGTCGGACTGGTCACCGAGGTACACGAGGCCAGCGCCATTCCCGGTTTGTGTCGCGCGCACGTTCTGATGGGGCTCGCAGAGCGTCCAGGCATACGAGAACCCCTGTTCTAGATCTCTCAACGGTGGCGGCCATGGCACACCTTTACCGGGTAGCGTGACTGCATCCTGCGCTCGCTGGAGTCTTTGCTTACGGAATGGCACACCTTGAGAGTCGGGTTCGAAGTCTTGATGGACGGTAATCCGTCGGAGTGCCTCACCATCTGCAACGCGCATGCTTTCAAGGGCGCCGATCTCAAACCATCGGTCAGCCTTCTTTGGCGCACCCACAAGCATTTCAAGCACGCGCTCCACCGCGATGGGAGACTGTTTTGCTAACGCATTGAGTTGTTCCGGCAGGTTTTGGTACGGCGCCACCGCTACGTCGAAGCCGTCGTGCGCCTCGGTCGAAATCGCAAGAGCAGTGCCTTCGTTGTCCCAAGTCCAGCGCCGTACAACCGATGCGCACGTTGTCGGCATCAGGGCCTGTGGATCCCCGTGCATCATGACCTTCTGCTTTTGCAGCAGGATCACATGAGGTCGTTGATTCAGGTACAGCGCGTGCCAGCGACCCACAAGACTGTAGTAAAGGCCGTTACGGTGCGCTTCATTCACAATCGGCTCCTGCGCGCTGAACTTTCCAGGCGGCACGTAGAAGGCCGAACCCGCGTTGTTGTGCCACTGCTTATTCTTACCGTCCGTCGTCCATTCGACCATGTCGCCGGCCCAGTTAAGACACAAAAGCTCAACGTCCTTGCTCGAAGCAACACTCAGCAGTTGCGTTCGGTACCTTGCATAGTCGGTGTGGGCGGGCTTCGGGTTCAGCTGGATGTGAAGCAACAACATGTTGCTGTGGAAGTCGTTGACCTGCGCTTCAGTAAGAGCGAACGCGTCGGAGCAAATGATCGACATCAGGCCGATCTGGTTCAGGCCTCGATTGAACGTGTAGACGAGTTTCCCCAGACACAGCGAGCGCTGCTCTACGTCGAGTCCATCCCGGCACGGCGCGGTCTTGAACTGGACGAAGAAACACAGAATTGGCGCTCCATCGGATCGGGAGCACCAGAACACGAACACCAGCGGGTCGACGTAGGACTTTAGCTGCGCGTCCGCAGCGCTGATCGACTCATATTGCACGAAGTGACCCGCTTGCCGCAGTCCGTCGGCAGTTTGCTGCAGTTCTACCAAAGAGATGCTCTCGAAGCCCAGAACCCAGATTGCCCCGACGGCTGGGCGCATTGTCGAATCGACAGCAGCTATCTCGTTGGCAATAACCCAGGGCACACAATACTCTGGTGCCACGACCAAGTCGGCGTGTTCCTGCACGCTCTGTTGAAGGAACGACCGACACAACGACGCCCCGCGCGCCTGATCTCGGTGCCCAACCCGGTTCGTCGTACCTTCGATGGGGCCGTCCGGTTGAAGCAGCATCGCGCCGTAAGGTTGCCGGTCTGCGGTCAAACAGCGCAGAGGTAGCAGCAACAAGTCACCAAGGAAATCCTCAACTGGCCTTATGTTCACTGCTCCTCCCAGTCATTTTGGGTGATATCCCAACGGGGCAATGGTACCCAAACTACAACTCAGTGTGATGCTGGAAAACGAGTGCTGGCTAAGGCGTCAACGGCCGAACGCTCGAGACCGAATCCTGTAGTTCCAGCCAACTGCGTGACTCAGCGACTGCTTTCATCGCACTCCAGCCATTCGGGCGAAAAACCTGAACGGCCGTTGAGGGTCGATTCCGGCAATCGGATCGTTGCCGCACTGAACAGCGCCCGCTCCAGGTCGCCTCCATTTATGCGGCTGAACCGCGGGAGAGCAGCTTTACCCCGTCGGGCCGCAGTTCGCCCTTGGGCGACACATGCCGGTAGAGCGTTTGCCGGGTAATCCCCAGTTCTTCGCAGAGGTCGCCCACCTTGGTTTCCGGCTGTCCCATGCTGGCCATCGCCAAGCGTAGCTTGGCGGCGGTCATCTTGAAGGGACGACCCCCTTTCCTGCCGCGCGCGCGCGCCGAGACAAGTCCGGCGATGGTTCGCTCGGAAATCAACTCCCGCTCGAACTCGGCCAACGCCGCAAAAATGCCGAACACCAGCTTGCCGGCTGCAGTCGTCGTGTCGACGGCTGCACCATGTCCGGTCAGGACCTTCAATCCCACGCTACGAGCAGTCAGGTCGTGCACGGTGTTGATCAGGTGGCGCAGATCGCGGCCAAGCCGATCGAGCTTCCACACGATCAGCGTGTCACCTTCACGAAGCGCCTTCAGGCAAGCAGCCAACCCGGGGCGATCATCGCGTCGGCCCGAAGCCAGATCCTCGTAGAGATGTGCAGGGCTCACGCCGGCAGCGATGAGCGCATCGCGCTGCAAATCGGTGGATTGGGATCCGTCCGCCTTCGATACCCGCATGTAGCCGATCAGCACCTTTTCACCTGTCACGTATACGCTCGATTATGTGACA
>Ga0272412_1000151_pt1 | contig 16665 bp, 31 predicted proteins | sample WWTPWeurt_MetaT_FD_193540 | JGI IMG/M metagenome (GOLD analysis project Ga0272412, IMG submission 193540) | Metatranscriptome of activated sludge microbial communities from WWTP in Nijmegen, Gelderland, Netherland - WWTP Weurt (Metagenome... | ecosystem: Engineered > WWTP > Aerobic digester >...
GCACGGAGATGATGCGACCGACGCCCCGGTTGGCAGTCTCGTCAATATCTTCTGAAGGAGAAAATTGAGTATGTTGAAAGGGCTTATTGGAAAGAAGATCGGCATGACCCAGATCTTCGATGAACAAGGTGTTGCCTTCACGGTAACACTCATCGAAGCTGGGCCATGTTACGTTACCCAGGTACGTATGCCGGAGAAAGAGGGATATTCTGCGGTTCAACTGGGCTTTGGCGAAGCGAACCCCAAACGCTTAACAAGCGGTCAGTTGGGTCACTTAAAAGCTAATGAGATTTCCCCTGTCCGCTACTTGCGCGAATTTCGTGCCAAGAATCACGGATTAAATGTCGGTGACAAATTAACTGTCGCCGATGCTTTTGCCGTTGGCGAACGTGTGGATGTGATCGGTGTCAGCAAAGGCAAGGGCTTTGCCGGAGTTGTAAAACGCTATCACTTCCATGGCATGAACGCCACGCATGGTACATCTGACCGCAATCGTGCGCCCGGTTCCAGTGGATCGGGTACCACACCAGGTCGTGTCTATAAAGGACACCGAAACTCGGGCCATATGGGCGTGGATCGTGTCACTGCTCAGAACATCAAGATCGTCATGGTGGATGCAGAACGGAATCTCCTCGCTATTAATGGCGCGGTTCCTGGTGGCAAGGGTAGTCTCGTCATGATCAAGGAAGCGCGCAAGCAATAGGCGCGCAGGAAACGGGAGCCATATAACCATGAAAGTAGATGTTCTTGATTTGAAGGGTCAGAAAGTCAGTGAGCTGGAATTACCAGCAACCCTTTTTGAAGCCCCTGTAAATATCGATTTGATGCACCAAGCCTACGTTCGCCAGATGGCGAATGCCCGTCTTGGTACACATCAGACCAAGGTCCGCGGAGAAGTTCGAGGCGGCGGTCGTAAACCTTTCAAGCAGAAAGGCACTGGTCGCGCCCGTCAGGGTTCAACCAATGCTGCTCAGTGGGTTGGCGGTGGTCGTATCCATACCCCGCATCCCCGCAGCTATGAACAGCGCATGCCCAAGAAAATGCGCCAGGCTGCCCTGCGCTCTGCATTAACTGCCAAAGCCGCAGATGCTGGTATTGTGATCGTGGATGGTTTGGACATCCAGGAATCCAAGACCCGTGTCATGGCTGAAGTTTTGGTCAATCTGGTCGGCACTTCTACAGCTCTGCTGGTGATGCCGGTCAAAGATCAGAATTATGATACAGTCATGCGCTCTGCAAATAATATCGACAACGCGAAGGTCTTGCTCGCCAGCTATTTGAATATCTGCGACCTGCTTACCTTTGAAAAAGTTGTCATTCCACTAAAAACCATTGATGCGCTTGTTGCGCACCTCGGATAAAGGAGAGAGACATGACTAATCTATATGATGTCCTCGTCCGCCCATTGGTTACTGAGAAATCAAGTTACCAATCAGGCAAACTCAGCCAGTATTCATTTGTTGTCGCCAATGAAGCGACCCGCACCAGTGTGAAAGATGCAGTGGAAACCCTGTTTGATGTCACCGTTGCGAGAGTAAATATCCTCAATGCGCCCGCAAAGCGTGGTCGTCGCACCAAAAGTCGTCGTATGCTGGTGCGTCGTTCTGCGTTCAAAAAGGCCATTGTTACCCTTGCCGAGGGAAGCAAACCCCTCGAGATCTTTGAAGGGGTGCAATAATGGCAGTAAAGAAATACAAACCAATAACACCCGGTATGCGCGATATGACCGGTCATACTTTTGAAGAGATCACCAAGAGCAAGCCAGAACGCTCCTTGTTGGTTAACCGACAGGGGCACGGCGGACGTAATGCTCAAGGCCGCGTTACCGTTCGTCATCGTGGCGGAGGCGCTCGTCGCTTCATCCGTATTGTCGATTTCAAACGCGAGAAACATGGCATTCCTGCAAAAGTGGCGGCGGTTGAGTACGATCCCAATCGCACAGCCCGCCTCGCGCTTCTTTTTTATGTTGATGGCGAGAAGCGCTATATTATTGCTCCGTTGGAATTGAAGGTTGGTGACACTATTGTCTCAGGTCCAGATGCTGAAATTCGACCTGGAAATTCCCTTCCTATCAGCAATATCCCGATCGGTACTTTGATCCACAACATCGAGATCAAAGCTGGCAAAGGCGCGCAAATGGTTCGCACCGCAGGCGGCGCCGCACAATTGCTTGCTAAAGAAGGTGATTTTGCCCAGATTCGTATGCCTTCTGGTGAAGTTCGCCTCATTCATCAGGTCTGTTACGCAACGATTGGCCAGATCGGTAATCTTGATCATGGCAATGTCAAACTGGGTAAGGCTGGCCGCAAACGTCACATGGGCATCCGCCCGACTGTCCGCGGTACTGCGATGAGTCCTCGCGACCATCCACATGGTGGTGGTGAAGGCCGCCAGCCCGTCGGTCTTGCTGGTCCTAAGAGCCCGTGGGGTAAACCCACTCTCGGAAAGAAGACCCGCACGAACAAGAAGACCGACCAGTACATTGTGCGCCGTGCCAATAAGACGAGCCGCTAAGAATTAGACGAGGTACGCATATATGTCAAGATCATTAAAAAAAGGCCCTTTTATTGAGACAAAGCTTCTCAAGCGAATTGAGGCCATGAACCAGAAAAATGAAAAGAAAGTTGTCCGCACATGGAGCCGCGCATCTGTGATTTTCCCTCAGATGGTGGGGCACACCATTGCAGTGCATGATGGACGTCGCCACGTTCCGATCTATATTACAGAAAACATGGTCGGTCATCGATTGGGCGAATTTGCCCCGACGCGCACGTTCCGTGGTCATCAGACCAGTGAGAAAGCCGCCGCGGCGTAAGGAGAGAGACATGAGTGATATTCACGCAAAAATTAACAACCTCTCCCTGTCTGCGCAAAAAGTCCGCATTGTAATTGATATGGTGCGTGGCAAAAGCGCAAATGAGGCGTTGGAAATACTTCGCTTCGTGAACAAGCGCGCAGCTTTACCTGTACAGAAATTGGTTGCCTCCGCAGTAGCCAATGCTGAAGAGAACTTTGGTGTCAGCCGTGACGACCTGTTTGTGGCCAAGATTACAGCCGATGAAGCTCCTACACGTAAATGGAGACGTTTTGGTGCCCGTGGCCGTTTCAAGCCGATATTGCGCCGCAGTTCACATGTAACTGTCATATTACGCGAGCGCGGAGCATAAGGAGAATTATATGGGTCGTAAAGTACATCCTATTGGTTTTCGTCTAGGGATCAATCAACCCTGGGGCGGCCGTTGGTTCGCTGAAGGAAATCTATATCGCCAGCAATTACACCAGGATTTTGCCATTCGCACTTTGTTGCTTGGCAAATTGTCCAAGGGTGGCTGGGCTGCCAGTGAAAAGGTTCGGGAGCTTCGCAAGCAAATGCCTGACTCGATCAGTGACGGCAAAGCTGGCATCTCACGAGTAGATGTGGAACGTACTCCGGGCAAGGTCCGCATTTCAATTCACACCGCCAAACCCGGTATTTTGATTGGGCGTAAGGGCGAAGGCGTGAAAAAAATCCGCCAGGCACTCGAAGCATTGGTTGGCAAGAAGATTGATTTGGACATTAAAGAAATCTCCTCGCCAGATACAGACGCCATGTTGGTTGCAAAGAATATCGCTGACCAGCTTGAACGACGTATCGCCTACCGCCGCGCAATGAAACGCGCCATTCAGCAAGCCATCAAGCAGGGCGCTGAAGGGATCAAGATCCTTTGCGGTGGACGCCTGGGTGGCGCTGAAATGTCACGTGACGTATGGTTGCGCGAAGGACGAGTGCCTTTGCAGACCCTGCGTGCGAACCTTGATTTTGCAACAACTGAGGCTTCCACAACCTATGGCCAGATCGGTATCAAGGTCTGGATCTATAAAGGTGAAGCTCAGCCAAATGTTGAAGAAAAAGTTGAAGCAACTGAAGGCGTATACGTCAGCGAGTAATCGCGATGTAGCTGAGATGAGGTATTTGAGATGTTGATGCCAAAACGTGTTAAGTGGCGCAAGCAGATGCGCGGTCGCATGACAGGTAAAGCTCTCCGCGGGGCGGAAGTTTCCTTCGGCGAATTCGGTCTGCAGGCGTTGGAACCGGGCTGGATTACAGCCCGTCAAATTGAAGCGGCTCGTCGCACGATCGTTCGTGGGATGAAGCGTCGCGGCAAGATCTGGATCCGAATTTTCCCGGCCAAGCCGTACACTCACAAGCCGCCAGAAACCCGCATGGGTTCTGGTAAAGGTAACGTGGAATACTACGTTGCTCCAGTCAAGCCTGGTCGCGTGATGTTCGAGGTCAGTGGTTTGTCTGCGGATGTTGCGATAGCGGCTTTGAAGAGCGCTCAGTACAAGTTCTCCATCAAAACAAAAGTTGTTGGTCGCTTTGCAGGAGGAGAATAAGTATGAAGGCTATGAAAGTGGAAGATATCCGCAAAATGGCGGCGGAAGAAATTCGAACAAAGATCGCCGATGCGCGTGAAGAAATGATGAAGCTGCGTTTTCAGCAGGTGACCGGTCAGTTGACTGACTCAAGCCGCTTGACTTTCTTGCGCCGCGACATCGCCCGCATGGAAACGATCCTGCGCGAAACCGAACGCGTCGCTGTGGAAGGTGCATAATGAATAATCGTCGTCGTATGACTGGTGTCGTCACCAGCAATAAAATGACCAAGACTGTCGTAGTCGAGATCACCCGCAAGTTCCGACATCCTCTTTACCAAAAGGTGGTGTATTCGAGCTCACGCGTGAAGGCGCATGACGAGATTGGCTGTCAGATTGGTGATGAGGTCCAGATCGTTGAGACCCGTCCGCTGTCTCGTGATAAGCGTTGGGCTGTTGAGGCTGTTGTCAAACGCGAGATCCGCACAGCTGATCAAGGCGTAGGAGAATAAACTATGCTTCAGCATGAGTCTCGTTTAAAGGTTGCCGATAATACCGGCGCGCGCGAATTGCTCGTCATCCATGTGCTGGGTGGTTCACGTCGCAAGTATGGATCGATTGGCGATGTTGTGGTTGCAACTGTAAAAGCCGCCGCACCGCAAGGTTCTGTGAAGAAAAGCGAAGTTGTAAAGGCCGTCATTGTGCGCTGCACAAAGGAATGGCGCCGAGAAGATGGCTCTTACATCCGCTTTGATGATAACGCCGCGGTTATTTTGGATGCCGATGGCGAAAACCCGAGGGGCACACGTATTTTTGGACCTGTTGCGCGCGAATTGCGCGACATGGGCTACATGAAAATCGTGTCGCTTGCCCCGGAAGTACTGTAGGAGCGAAGAATGAAAGTTAAGATTCGAAAAGGCGATACAGTAGAAGTGATCAGTGGCCGCCTGGAAGACAAAGGAAAACGCGGTGAGGTTATTAATGTTTTCATTGATGATCGTCGCGTAGTTGTACAAGGTGTCAATATCCGCACCAAGCACAAGAAACAAGTTCAGACCGGCGCGAACCGCCAGATGAACCCGGGCCGTATCCAGTTTGAAGGGCCAGTCGACATCTCGAATGTGATGCTCGTCTGCCCCAAATGCAGTGAGACCACGCGTGTCAGCGTTCAACGCGACGAAGCGGGTGCACACCGTGTTTGTAAGAACTGTGAAGCCGCGATTGACTAGGCCGTGGAGCGTATAAATGAACAGAATGCAAGAACTCTATAATGTTGAAGTGGCCCCGGCCCTGTTCAAGTCGTTCGGTTTCAAGAATGTTATGCAGGTGCCTCGCATTGAAAAGATCGTTGTCAATATCGGTCTAGGCGAAGCGATGGATAACCCGAAAGCTCTTGATGCCGCAACTGCAGACTTGGCTACGATCACAACTCAGAAGCCTGTGCAGACCAAGGCGCGCAAAAGCATTGCGAACTTCAAATTGCGCGAAGGCCGTCTCATTGGCGCGAAAGTCACTCTTCGCGGTCCTCGTATGTGGGCTTTCCTTGACCGTCTCGTGAACATTGCCCTGCCTCGTGTGCGCGATTTTCGCGGTATTTCCAGCAACGCCTTTGATGGCCGCGGGAATTACACACTTGGCCTCAAAGATCAGTTGGTTTTCCCCGAGATCGAGTACGATAAGATCGATAAATTGCGCGGTATGGAAGTTACTATTGTGACTTCTGCCGAAAATGATGATCAGGCTCGCGCATTGTTGCAATTGCTCGGAATGCCGTTCAGTAGCAAGAAGGATGCTTAACCTATGGCAAAAAAATGTATGCAATATCGTGAACTGCGCCGCAAACACGCTGTGCAGGTAAGAAATCGTTGTCAGCGTTGTGGACGTCCGCGCGGTTTTATTCGTCGTTTTGGCTTATGCCGTATTTGCTTCCGCGAATTGGCATTGACAGGCAAAATCCCCGGCGTCGTAAAGGCGTCCTGGTAACCCAGGAGGAGGTAAATTATGTCATTTACTGATCCGATCGCTGATATGTTGACTCGCATTCGCAACGCTGTGCTCGCTGGCCATGCTCAGGTTGCTATGCCCAACTCAAAGATTAAAGTCGAGATCGCCAAGATCCTCAAAGATGAAGGCTTTCTCGAAGGTTATGAAGTGGTAGATGGTGAGCACGAAGTTCAGAAGGTTCTGCGCGTCAAGCTGAAATATGTTGGCGAGCGCCGCGAACGTCGCGCTGTTCTGTCTGGTCTGGAGCGCGTTAGCAAACCAGGCCGTCGCATCTACACCAAGAAGACGGACATTCCGTGGGTGCTTTCAGGTATTGGCGTGGCCATTATCTCCACTCCCAAGGGTGTCATGACCGGCGTACGCGCTCGACAGTTGGGTGTGGGCGGCGAGATCATCTGCAAGGTGTGGTAGGAGGTTTATCGTGTCCCGCATTGGTCGTTTACCTATAGATATTCCCAATGGCGTGCAGGTGAACCTGAATGGTTCTGACGTCAGTGTAAAAGGTCCGAAAGGCGAAATGAAACGATTGTTTTCCAATTCGATTGGAATTACCCTGGAGAATAATCAGTTGAGTTTCACCCGCAATTCGGAAAACCCCGCGGATCGCGCGATGCATGGCACTACCCGTGCGGTGCTTGCGAATATGATCCACGGTGTCAGCAAGGGTTTTGAAGTGGTTCTGGAAGTGGAAGGCGTGGGCTACCGCGCTGAAATGGACGGAAAGAACCTTGCATTATTTGTTGGTTATTCACACCCGGTCAAGATGGAACCCCCGGCGGGTGTCTCGTTTGAAACAGATGCGAAGACCCGCTCGATTAAGGTGTTGGGCTTCGACAAAGAGCTGGTCGGCCAGATCGCTGCGAATATTCGTAAGGTACGTCCACCTGAGCCCTACCATGGCAAGGGTATACGTTATCGAGGCGAAAAGATTCGCCGCAAGGCTGGCAAGGCCGGAAAAGGAGCCAAGTAACCCATGGCTAAGAAAACTCGTTCTATTGCTCGTGAACGCCGCCACATCCGTGTGCGCAAACATGTCTCTGGTACAACAAACCGTCCGCGTTTGAATGTGTATAAGAGCCTGACCGGAATCTATGCTCAGATCATCGATGATATGGAGGGGAATACCCTTATCTCCGCTTCGACGATTGACAAGGAACTGCGTGAGAAGATGAAAGGTCTGAAGAAAATCGAACAGGCGAAAGCCATTGGTCAGGCAGTTGCTGAACGCGCCAAATCCAAAGGAATCTCGACTGTTGTGTTCGATCGTGGTGGCTTCCGTTATGTCGGGCGTGTCAAGGCTTTGGCCGATGGTGCGCGCGAAGGCGGCTTGCAATTCTAGAAGTTGTAGTGGCGGCCTAAGTCGTTACTGCGTTACTGGAGAAAGATATGGCAGAAAAGAAATTTGAAAAACAACAGCAGTTTGAGGTGCAGGACGGTTTTGAAGAGCGTGTCATTGAGATCGCCCGCGTTTCAAAAGTGGTCAAAGGTGGACGCCGCTTCAGATTCCGCGTGACCGTCGTCGTTGGTGACAAGAACGGAACGATCGGCATGGGGGTTGGGAAGGCGAATGCCGTACCTGACGCGATGCGCAAAGCTTCCGAGCGGGCGCGCAAAGATTTGCGGGTAGTCAATCTTTCCAGCACAACCATTCCTCATGAGTCTTTGGGCAAGGTTGCTGGTGCGAGAGTTTTCCTCAAGCCTGCATCTGCTGGGACCGGCGTTATTGCGGCAGGCGGCGTGCGCGCTGTTTTGGAAGTCGCTGGCGTGCGTGATATTCTCACCAAATCCATGGGAAGTGCGAATGTGCTTAATGTGGTAATGGCAACCTTTGGCGCTCTGGATGGACTACGTTCACCGGCTGTTGAAGCGGCTCGCCGCGGCAAACGCGCGGAAGAGTTATTGCCCTTCTGGGAACGGAGAAAGCAACATGCCTAAGCAGGAAACTACCGGCAAGACAATACGTGTCACCTGGGTAAAAAGCGATATTGGCTTTCCCAAGGATCAAAAAGCCACAGTAAAAGCGCTTGGATTGCGCCGTTTACATCAAACTGTTGAGCACAAGGATACACCCGCTTTGCGCGGTATGTTGAACAAAATCATCCATTTGCTCAAGATCGAAGAGTAGGTTTAATATTATGAAACTTCACGATCTCGTACCCAATGCTGGGTCAAAAAAGAATCGAAAACGCGTTGGACGCGGCATCTCGGCAGGGCAGGGTAAAACTGCTGGCCGTGGTACCAAAGGCGCGGGCGCACGTTCAGGCGAAGGCGGTCACGCATATCGCCAGGGCGGCAACCTGCCTTTCTTCCGCCGTTTACCGTTCATCCGTGGTGAAGGATTCACCCCGCCGAATCAAGTCTTCTATAATGAAGTGAATCTCGATCAGCTTTCACAATCGTTTAAAGCTGACGCGGAAGTCACCCCGGAAGCCCTGAATGAAGCGCATCTCCTGCGCGACTTACGCAACCCGACAGTTGTTCTTGGCCGCGGCGAGGTGAACATTGCCCTCAAAGTGCGCGTTCATCGCGTAAGCGCGGGCGCCAAAGCCAAGATCGAAAAGGCTGGCGGCACGGTTGAGTTGATCGCCTAACCCTTAATAAAAGGATACTTTGCATGAAGAGTACTTTTTCAGGCTGGCGCTACCTTTGGAAATCGGAAGATATTCGCCGCAAATTGATCGTCACATTCGCCATTCTGGCTTTGTATCGTCTTGTAGCGAATATTCCCGCTCCCGGCGTAGACTTTGCCGTTCTTGCCCAGTTTCGTGCTTCAGCATCTGGCAGCGGAAACTTCCTTGATTTTCTTGATCTGCTTTCTGGTGGAACGGTATCCAATTTCTCATTGCTATCAATGGGTGTATATCCGTACATCACAGCGCAGATCATCTTACAGTTATTGATCCCGATCATTCCCGCGCTACAGCGCAGGATGGAGGAGGATCCACGGGAAGCACGCCGCTGGCAGGAAAAATGGACTTATTACCTTGCCGTGCCGATGGCTGCACTCTCTGCAATTGGTCAGATCAATATTTTTAATTCCCTGTCCATTCAAGCTTTGCAGCAGCCCATCCTCGCATTTGGCTTTACAGCGGATCAGTGGCTGAATTCAGTAACCGTTCTTCTGGCGATGACGGCTGGCACGATGTTTGCCATTTGGCTGGGTGAATTGATTTCAGAATACGGTATTCGCGGCCAAGGTCTTTCGCTGATCATTTTTGCGGGAATTGTTTCGCAAATGCCCTCAAATCTGGCGTCATTAATGTCTGATGCTGATACACGTGTGTTTATGCTGCTCTTCACGGTTGTGATTATTGTGCTAACCGTGTTCGCAATTGTGTTTGTGCAGCAGGGTCGTCGTAACGTGCCAGTTATGTATCCAGGTCGTCGCATGGGCAATCGTATGTCCATGCCCGTGAAAGGCACTCTGCCTTTGATGGTGAACCTCTCCGGTATGATCCCGTTGATCTTTGCAAGCGCCATCCTGCAGTTCCCGACCATCCTCGCCAGCTATTTTACAAGTAGCACGAATGCGGGTGTTGCTGCATTCTTTACAAGTGTACAGAATTTCTTTGGCGGAACGGGCACCAGCAATTGGGGCTACTGGACTTTGTACTTCTTTATGGTTGTAGTCTTTACTTTCTTCTATACTTCTGTGCTGTTCGATCAGCAGAACTATGGCGAAAATCTAAAGAAGGTCGGTGCTACCGTCCCTGGTGTTCACACCGGACCGCCTACTCAAAAATATTTGAGTACCGTACAGCGCCGTATCACCCTGCCTGGCGCATTATTTCTTGGCGTTGTTGCAATCATGCCATTTCTACTCGGTCTGTTGCTAACCTTATTCAACATGGGAGCTGCCAGTTCCCAAACCGGTTTATTCCTGGTTTCATCTTCAGGTCTGTTGATCGTGGTCGGTGTTGTACGTGACACCTTCATGAACATTGACGCAGAATTAAAATTACATGGGTATCAAGATTCACTTCTAGTTCGCTAAGGAGAGTCTTATGGCGATCTTTATCGTCTTGCTCGGCCCGCCCGGTGTTGGTAAAGGTACGCAGGCTAAGATATTGGCACAAGCGAAAAATCTGGCCCATATTTCTTCTGGAGATCTTTTTCGCGAGAACATTAAAAATCAAACAGAACTCGGCAAACACGCCAAATTGTTTATAGACAAAGGTGAGCTGGTGCCGGATGATGTGACCATAGATATGATACGGGAACGCCTCAGTCGTCCGGACTGTAAGCCTGGCGCGATCCTCGACGGATTTCCGCGGACTCCGGTACAGGCAGATGCGCTCGAGAAAATGCTTGCCGAATTCAACGGGCAGGTGAATGTAGTTCCATACATTACAGCTCCTGAGTCGATTGTTGTTGGACGTATCAGCGGACGCTGGACATGCAGGTCAAATGGTCATATTTTCCATCAAATGTTTAATCCGCCAAAAGCGGATGGTATTTGTGATATTGATGGTTCTGAGTTATATCAACGCGAAGATGATAAAGTCGAAACTGTGACAATACGAATTCGCGTTTATCTTGAGCAAACCATTCCTCTTGTTGAGTACTACCGTAAAACCGGTAAATTGGTTGAGATCAATGGTGCTCAGGCTGTGGAGCAGGTTTCAAGAGACCTATGCTTGGCAGTAAATAATTAATTTTCGTGAGTATGCAAAGCTCAAAAGGCTTTGTTGAAAAGTAGGTTTTATCAAATGAGTTGGGAACGCCAGATCAATGTAAAAAGCCCTGCTGATCTCAAGATCATGCGTGAGGCAGGGCACATCAATGCAACCGTTCTGGCCGCAGTACGAGAACGTTTACAACCCGGTGTGACAACAGCTGACCTCAACGCGGCTGCTGAGGAAGTGCTGAAGTCACATGGATGTGTATCGCCGTTCAAAGGATATGGCAATCCGCCATTCCCTGCATCCATCACAGTCTGTATCAATGATGAGATGGTGCACGGAATCCCTCACCCGAAACGCAAGTTGAAGGAAGGCGATATCGTTTCAATAGATTGTGGCACATTCCACAATGGTTTCGTCGCAGACTCCGCATTCACTGCCGGAGTGGGGCAGATTTCTCCCCAGGCAACGAAACTGCTCGAAGTCACTGAGGGCGCGTTATTTGCTGGTATTGAAAATATGCGCAAAGGCAAACGCACAGGTGATGTTTCGGCAGCGATACAGAATTTTGTAGAAAGCCATGGTTTCCATGTGACTCGTGAGTATACGGGGCACGGTGTCGGAAGGAAAATGCACGAAGGTCCGCAGGTACCCAACATTGGTATCGCAGGAAGCGGCTTTCTTCTCCGACCAGGCGTAACAATCGCTTTGGAACCGATGGTGTTGATCGGGACGCACGAAACGCGTGTCCTGCCAGATAAATGGACGGTTGTTTCTGCAGATGGTTCATTGACGGCGCATTTTGAACATACGATCGCCGTCACCGAAGGAGATCCTCTCCTCCTGACTGTCTTGTGAACGAACCTGCGAATAACTGTTGAAAATATAGACAGATTGAAAAAATGTAAGTATAATTAGACCTTTGGCTGTCAAGAGACAAGCCGCAAGTAAGGAGAATGATTAATGAAAGTATCGCCCTCCATTCGCAAACGTTGTGCCAAGTGCCGTATTATTAGGCGCAAGGGAGTAATTTTTATCATTTGCGAAAATCCAAAACATAAACAGAGACAGGGGTAGTGTGGTGACCTATGGCGAGAATTGAAGGTGTTGATCTCCCCCGTAATAAACGGGTAGAAGTTGGCCTGACTTACCTTTTTGGTATTGGTCCAACCCGTGCGCACAAGATTTTGGCTCATACCAAAGTTAATCCTGATACGCGCATCAAAGACTTAAGCGAAGCGGAAACTGCCGCAATTCGCGAATATATTTCTAAAAACTTCAAAGTTGAAGGTGATTTGCGCCGCGAAGTTCAATTAAACATTAAGCGCCTGATCGAAATCGGCTCTTATCGTGGTTTACGTCATCGTCGTAACCTCCCTGTACGTGGCCAGCGCACTAAGACAAATGCGCGTGTTCGCAAAGGCACCAAGAAAACGGTTGCCGGTCGTGGTCGTCGTAAGGGCGGTAAGAAGTAATCCTGTCCGAAAGGTAAATTAAAAATGGCTCAGAGTGTTCGTTCCACCCGTCGCCCATCGGGCGCAAAAAAAGGGAAGCGTACCCTGTCCTCAGGACAGGTGCATATTTTTGCTTCCTTTAATAACACCATTGTGACTGTTACAGACACCGAAGGCAACACAATTTCCTGGGGTTCTGCTGGTTCCGCTGGTTTCAAAGGCTCACGCAAAAGCACACCTTTTGCCGCCCGTCTAGCAGCCGAACAGGCTCTCAAGGCTGCGCAACAATTGGGTCTGCAAGATGTGGAGCTTTTTGTCAAAGGCCCTGGCCCTGGTCGCGAGAATGCAATTCGTGCTGTTCAAGCCATGGGCTTGAGAGTTCGCTCGATTTCGGATATCACCCCGGTACCACATAATGGCTGCCGTCCTCCGAAAAAGCGACGCGTGTAATAGATGAGGTTGTGACTATATGGCTAAAAATTTAAGTCCAGTTTGTAAATTATGCCGCCGCGAAGGCGAGAAACTTTTCCTTAAGGGCGAACGTTGTTTTACCCCCAAATGCTCTTTTGAAAAGCGCGACTTCGCTCCCGGTCAACATGGCCGCACCGCAGGCAAGGGCGGTGGTAAGGGTAAGGGGATGGGCACAGGACGTGCCTCCGACTTTGCCCGCCAGTTACGTGCCAAGCAGAAAGCCCGCCGTATCTATGGCGTGATGGAACGTCAGTTCCGCCGCTATTACGATACCGCCATTACCCGCCGCGGACTAACGGGTTTGAATCTGCTTCAGATTCTCGAGTCCCGCCTCGACAACGTGGTGTTCCGACTCGGTTTTGCATCCAGCCGCTCACAGGCCCGTTTGCTTGTTGCCCATGGTCATTTCACTGTGAATGGCCGCCGTAATGATGTTCCCTCCACGCTTCTTGGTGAAGGGGATGTTGTCAGCGTGCGCGAAGGCTCCAATAAGTTGACCTATTTCAAAGACTTGGGTGCATACACTGAAAAGCGAACTTCTCCAAGCTGGTTAAGTCGCAATGTGACCGCCATGGCTGGTTCAGTGGCTCGTATGCCGGAACGTACTGAAATTGACGGAAGTCTCGACGAACAATTGATCGTCGAATACTACTCCAGACGCTAATCCTCCAATTGCGTATCGGGTCGGACCAAGAAATCTGGTTCCAGACCCGGCGCATTATCAAAAGGGACAGGTGAATCGTGACGGGTATTCTCACGAACATGGTTATGCCTAAAATCGAGCGCGAAGCCGAAGCTCGAAACTATGGCAAATTCACAATTAGCCCGCTAGAGGGTGGCTACGGCGTGACGTTAGGCAATGCTCTTCGCCGCGTCCTGCTTTCTTCTCTGGAGGGTACTGCTATCACCTCGATTCGCATCGCGGATGTCTTGCACGAGTTCTCCGACATTCCAGGCGTGCGCGAGGATGTCATCCAGGTCATGTTGCAGGTCAAACAGATCCGCATCAAAATGGATGGCGTGGATAGCGCTCGGATGCAGCTTGAAGTACGCGGCGAAGGAACGGTCACTGCGGCGGATATCATCACTCCGGCCGAGATTGAGATCGTCAATCCTGACACATATCTCTTTACTGTGGACGGGGCTAAGACAAAGCATGATATTGAATTCGTGGTCGAACGTGGCCGCGGTTATTCTCCTTCCAATGAACGCGCCGGACACATGCCCATTGGAGAACTTCCAGTGGACGCGATCTACAGCCCGGTCAAGCGTGTCAATTGGGAAGTCGCTTCTGCCCGCGTAGGTCAGAGCACAAATTATGATAAATTGATTTTAGAGATCTGGACAGACGGCACCATTTCTCCGGAACGCGCACTGAGTTCCTCGGCCCGTATCCTCATCGACCACCTGCGTTATGTGGCAGGTATCAATGAAGAAATGCTGGCTGTGGCTGTGGAACGCGAATCTGCGGGAAGCCGTTTGAGCAGTGAGCTGGCGGAAACGCCGGTGGAAGCCCTTGATCTTTCGGTGCGCGTCTTCAATTCCTTGAAGCGCACGGGCATTACCAATGTTGGTGATGTGCTCGACCTGCTTGAAAAAGGCGAGACCGCGGTCATGTCCATCCGCAATTTTGGCGAGAAGAGTTTAGATGAACTTCGCGACAAGATGCGTGAGAAGGGCTTTATGAAAGACGATACATCCTCGGAGAGTTAGAGATGCGACATTCAGTAGCAGGTTATACATTAGGACGCAGAAAAGGCGCACGCATTGCCCTTCGGCGTAACCTGATCAAACAGTTTTTTACGCATGAGCGTATTCAGACCACGAAGGCTAAAGCTGCCGCAATCCGCGGTGATGCTGAACGCTTGATTACACTTGCCCGAAACAGCGCAAATGGGACGGACGTGGAAAAGCTTAATGCGCGCCGCTTGGCGATTTCAAAATTGGGCGATAATAAACTCATCCAGCGCTTGTTTGATGAAATTGCACCCCGCTTTGCGACACGCCCTGGTGGGTACACACGTGTGTTAAAACTTGGCCCGCGTCACGGTGATGCGGCTGAGATGGTACTTCTTGAATTGGTTGAAGAGTAGTTTGTAACAGCGACTCGAGTCGCTATGCAATGGCACGTTACCAAGTGATCCTTGCCTACGATGGCACCGGTTTTACCGGAAGTCAGCGCCAGGCGAACTCCCGCACAGTGCAGGGCGAGTTGGAAAGAGCGCTTCGCAAACTGGGCTGGGCTGACCGGGTTGTTCTCATGGCCGGGCGGACGGATGCGGGAGTTCATGCAACAGGGCAGGTGGCGGCGTTCGATCTTGATTGGACGCACACAGCAGCTAAGTTGCTTTGGGCGCTCAATACCGAGCTTCCGCCTGATCTGGTCGTAAGGAACCTGTTCCCGGTTGCGGCGGATTTTCATCCGCGGTTCGATGCGACAGCGCGTGAATATCGTTACAGGGTGTATTTTGAACCCATCCGCGATCCGTTGCGACAGAAATACTTGTGGCGCACATGGCCTGCTATGGATGAAGACGCCCTCGTGAAGAATGCAAGCATCTTCCTCGGCACACATGATTTTGCCGCTTTCGGTTCACGGACTACGCCGAAAGGCACGACTGTGCGCACGGTGACAAAATCCGAATGGAAGAGAATGACGGATGGTGAGTGGCAGTTCGAAGTCAGGGCTGATGCGTTCTTGTATCGAATGGTAAGACGGTTGGTTTTTGTGCAGGTGGCGGTCGCCCAAAAGAGAAGTTCGTTGGAGAAGATCCAACATGCTTTATCAAAGCAGGGAACGCTTCTCGCCGGGCTGGCTCCTGCACACGGGCTGACACTGGTTGAAGTAACGTATGGATCACGTGAATAGATTATTAAACGGAGTGACAAAAGTGCAACAGAAAACATATTATCCGAAGGCTGCTGAAATTACGCGTGACTGGGTTGTCATTGATGCCGAAGGGCAGATTCTTGGACGACTTGCTGCGCGCATTGCGCACATCCTGCTTGGCAAACACAAACCTTCCTTCACGCCCGGCGTTCAAATGGGAGATTTTGTGGTGGTGGTGAACACAGAGAAAGTGGCTGTGACTGGCACCCGAACCAACAGCAAGCTGGAAAGCAAGATCTACTATAGTCACTCCGGTTATCCGGGTGGCTTAAAGAGCGTCTCCTTGAAAGACCAACTTGCCCAGCATCCTGATCGCGCCTTGCGCGATGCCGTGTGGGGCATGCTCCCGCACAACCGCATGGGACGCGCCACGCTCAAGCATTTGAAGATCTATGCTGGTCCCAATCATCCGCACCAGGTTCAAACCCCGAAAGTTTCGGAATAAAGAGGTAAGTGATTATGGCTCAATATTATGAAGGCATTGGCCGCCGCAAGGAAAGCACCGCTCGCGTGCGCCTGACGACCGGCACCGGTAAGTACACCGTGAATGAGAAGGATTTTGCTGCGTTCTTTACACGCATGGGCGACTTCGAAGACATCATGCGCCCATTCAGCGCAGTGGGGCAGGAAGCGGCGAAGTACGATGTGAGTGTTTTGGTCAATGGCGGCGGTACCACCGGCCAGACCGAATCGGTTCGCCTCGGCATTGCCCGTGCTCTCCAGCTCATCAACGCGGATTGGACTTCCGCCCTGCGTAAAAAAGGCTTGCTCACCCGTGACGCCCGCGTCAAGGAACGCAAGAAACCAGGCCTCAAGAAGGCCCGCAAGGCTCCTACTTACACCAAGCGTTAAGACGTTTACACGTTGGA
>Ga0272412_1000153_pt1 | contig 16606 bp, 31 predicted proteins | sample WWTPWeurt_MetaT_FD_193540 | JGI IMG/M metagenome (GOLD analysis project Ga0272412, IMG submission 193540) | Metatranscriptome of activated sludge microbial communities from WWTP in Nijmegen, Gelderland, Netherland - WWTP Weurt (Metagenome... | ecosystem: Engineered > WWTP > Aerobic digester >...
CATACCGCCGCCAATTTATTTGACGCCCTGAAAGAAGGCTATTATGGGAAGTGGTAAACTGGCATCCCATGGCGCTGGAGGTTTGAAATGACCATCAAAATCGATAAAAAAATCGTCACTTACAGTGTCGTTAAACCAGAAGCAGCCACGGTCAATCCAGTGCTAGCCGTGCAGCAGATGCATGAGAATCTGGAGCGGCCGGATGTGTTGCCGGGCGCGACCTATAAGGTGAAAACACCGCTGTCGGATCATGCCTTGTACATTACGATCAACGACATTGTGCTCAATCAGGACACGCCGGATGAAATCCGCCGCCCGTTCGAGATTTTCATCAACTCCAAAGCGATGGAGCACTTCCAGTGGATCGTCGCCCTGACCCGCATCATCTCCGCCGTTTTCCGCAAAGGCGGTGATGTGACGTTTCTGGTCGAGGAACTGCGCTCGGTGTTCGATCCCAAGGGCGGCTACTTCAAGAAGGGCGGCAAATACATGCCGTCGCTGGTGGCAGAGATTGGCGATGTGATCGAATCGCACCTGCGCGCCATCGGCCTACTGACGGAAGACGGTCCTGACGCTCATCAGCGCAAGCTGATTGATGAACAGCGCGTCAAGTACGAGATGGGGATGAAAGCGGTCGAGGAGGCTGGAGTCAGCGCCTTCCCGCCGGAAGCCACGCTCTGCGGCAAGTGCCAGACCAAAGCGGTCATCGTGATGGACGGCTGCCTGACCTGTCTGAACTGCGGTGATTCCAAATGCTCCTGAAACGTCACGCTCTCCCCGTCCATCAACGCCTCAACTTTTCGAGATCGCACCAATGCCTCCATTGCCTGATGCCATGACTGTTATTGAAATCACCGAACCGGGTGGCCCCGAAAAACTGGCGGTCAATCACCGACCCGTACCGCAGCCAGCGCCCGGCGAAGTCCTGATCAAAGTCGCCGCTGCCGGCGTCAATCGTCCCGACTGCCTGCAACGCCAGGGCGGCTATCCCCCGCCGCCCGGCGCTTCCGACATTCCCGGTCTGGAAGTCGCTGGAGCGATTGCAGCGCTCGGCGAGGACGTTACCGAATGGCGGATCGGCGATGCCGTCTGCGCCCTGCTAACCGGTGGCGGTTACGCCGAATACTGCGTTGCTCCGGCCCCGCAATGCCTGCCCATACCCACCGGATTGAGCTTGCTACAGGCTGCTGCATTGCCCGAAACATTCTTCACCGTCTGGAGCAACGTCTTTGACCGGGCGCGACTGCAACCGGGTGAAATCCTGCTGGTGCATGGCGGGACCAGCGGCATCGGCACAACAGCCATCCAGTTGGCCAAGGCGCTCGGTTCGCGAGTGTTCGCCACCGTCGGCGGCGTCGAAAAAATGCAACCTTGCCTCGACCTGGGCGCCGAGCGGGTCATCAACTACCGCGAGGAGGATTTTGTTCAAGTCGTCAAGGAAGCTACGAATAACCGGGGCGTGAATGTCATTCTGGATATGGTCGGCGGCGACTATGTCCAACGCAATCTCAGCGCTTTGGCCGTCGAGGGCCGACTGGTCTTCATCGCCTTCCTGCGTGGTGCTAAGGTGGAACTGAATCTGGCGCCAGTGATGATGAAACGCCTGACCATCACTGGCTCAACCCTGCGCGCCCGTCCAGTCGCTGACAAGGCCCCCATCGCCCAAGCGTTGCATCAGCGCATCTGGCCCTTGCTGGCTTATGGAACCGTCAAACCGGCCATTGATCAGACTTTCCCGCTGACCGAAGCTGCTGCCGCACACGCTCTGATGGAATCGAATCGTCATGTCGGCAAGATTCTATTACAGGTCGCCTGAGCCGCGATTTTCCGCCGTTCTCTCAGTTATCCTTATTCACCCCTCGGATGAATAAGAGGCTCCTGTCAGCATATCCTGCAATGCAACAAAAAATCGTTTATGATGTTAAAGTGATCAAAAGATTTCATCCTGCTTGACCGACATCCTCCTAACAGCTTTTGATCAACTAGAATCAATACTGAAATCAACCAATCCTTACCGGCGCCCTAGAGTGACGCTTCAAGCCGGCGGAATCGGTTAAAAAAGACGAAAAAAGTAGCTTCGCTGGGTGCCTGTGACCCGCGAATACTCCAGACTACAGGTGAGAGGTTAAAACCATGCGTGGTAACCGCAAACCCCACCATCCGTTCATCTGGTTCGAGAACGAAGGATGGTGGTTCAAGATTTTCGGCGAATGCTTCGGCCCTTTTTGGGATTTAGCGGATGCCCGCTATCAACTGCTGGTCATCCAAGGACTCAGCCGCCAGCTCCGCGAAGCAGTCGCCTGCTAGGCCGCGAATGTATCCAATGTAAAAGCCGGGCTGGCAACCCGGCTTGATGTATCAGCAAAAGAACCACTACCCGGCCGCGACTTCTGACCGATCCACCAACTCAACATAAGCCATTGGCGCGTTGTCGCCTGCACGGAATCCGCATTTGAGAATACGCAGATAGCCGCCAGGACGCCCCTGGTAGCGGGGACCCAGTTCATTAAACAACTTAGTGACCACTTCCCGGTCGCGCAAGCGGGCAAACGCCAACCGCCGATGAGCAACGCTATCTTCCTTGGACAAAGTAATCAATGGTTCAGCAACCCCGCGCAATTCCTTGGCTTTCGGCAACGTCGTCCGAATGAGTTCATGAGTAAACAACGAAGCAGCCATGTTGCGCATCATGGCCTTGCGATGACTGCTGGTTCGATTCAGCTTGCGACCGGTTTTGCGATGGCGCATAACAACAATTCCTTAGTCAATCGGGTAATCAGACAAATTTAACAATGAGCATCAAGGAAACCAGCGGGTGGGCTGTTCCTATTCGGGTTCCGCTTCGGGTTCCGCTCCGCTGTCGCCAGTAACGAGTTTTGACGTTGAGTGAAGCAGCTTACCGTTGTTTTCAGCAACCGCTTCAGCTGCTGTACCTGCCTTACGCAATGCATTTGCCGCGCGTTGTTCCTCGGACGGTTCCGCCAAACCCGGCGGTGGCCAGTTATCGACCTTCATGCCGAGATTTAACCCAAACTTGGACAGCACTTCCTTAATTTCCGTCAGCGACTTCTTACCAAGATTCGGCGTTTTCAGCAGTTCCGACTCAGTTTTTTGCACCAAGTCACCAATATAGTAGACATTTTCTGCTTTCAGACAGTTGGCTGAACGAACCGTCAGTTCCAGATCATCGACCGGCTGCATGAGTTTGGGATCAATATCCACCAGCGGCAACGGCAGTGGTTCGTCCCGTTTGCCTTTAAGATCGACAAACACCGATAACTGATCCAGCAGAATCCTGGCTGCCGTGCGGATCGCTTCTTCCGGATCAATCGTACCGTTGGTTTCCAGATTCAGAATGAGCTTGTCCAGATTGGTTCGCTGTTCAACACGAGCGCTTTCCACCCGATAGCTAATCCGTTCAACAGGGCTGAACGATGCGTCCAAACGCAACCGGCCAATAGGCCGAGTTTCGTCGTCGGCGCTTTCCCCTCGTTGGGTTGCTGGCCAGTAACCGCGCCCCCGCTCGACTTTCAGCAGTTTGAAATTCAGCTCGCCACTCTTAGTCAAATGCGCAATGACATGATCAGGATTAACGATACCGACTGCATGGGTCGTTTCAATATCGCCAGCCCGCACCGGCCCCGGTCCCTTCTTGGTTAAGGTGAGGTTGGCCTCTTCAACGCCTTCCTGCAAGGTCACCGCCACACCTTTGAGATTGAGCAGGATATCAATCACATCTTCCTGCACACCTTCAATCGTTGAATACTCGTGCAACACTCCGTTGATTTCACATTCAACAATGGCAGCACCAGGTATGGAAGAGAGCAAAATCCGTCTCAGGGCATTGCCCAGCGTGTAGCCAAACCCGCGCTCCAGAGGTTCTACGGTCACTTGCGCTGATCGCCGCTGATCATCAAGGATCTTGACCTCGACACGGGTCGGCTTCAGCAAATCGAATGCACCTACCATCCGTTTCCCCTCGGCTTCGGTCACTTGGAGTATAGCTCCACCACCAGGGATTCATTGATGTCCGGCGGCAGATCACCGCGATCCGGGATCCGCTTGAATACCCCACTCATCTTGCTGACATCCACATCCACCCACTCGACAAACCCCTGCCCCTGAGCTAGTTGCAGTGAGTACTGGATGCGCGTCTGGTTGCGGCTTTTCTCATGGACCGCCACCACATCTCCATCCTTAATCTGGTAAGAGGGGATATTCACCCGCTGACCGTTGACGATCATCGCCCGATGGGACACCAGTTGCCGGGCTTCGGCGCGAGTACTGCCAAACCCCATCCGGTACACGACGTTATCCAGCCGACATTCCAGCAGCTTCAGCAGGTTTTCACCGGTAGAACCTTTGCGACGAGCCGCTTCCTTGTAGTAATTAAGGAACTGCCGCTCCAGCACCCCGTAGATGCGACGCAGCTTCTGTTTTTCGCGTAACTGCAATCCGTAATTGGACAACCGGGGACGGCGGGCACCATGCTGACCTGGTAATCGCTCCAGATTGCACTTGGATTCCAGCGGCCGGGCGGAGGATTTCAAAAACAAATCTACGCCTTCTCGACGGCTCAGCTTGCACTTGGGACCAAGATATCTCGCCACAGTAGGACTCCTGGACTAGACGCGACGGCGCTTTGGAGGGCGACAGCCGTTATGGGGAATTGGCGTCACATCCATAATACTCATAATCTTGAAACCGGCGGCGTTCAGGGCGCGCACTGCGGACTCCCGACCCGGCCCCGGACCATTAACGTTGACTTCCAGATTCTTGACACCATATTCCTTGACCACATTACCCACCCGTTCGGCGGCAACCTGTGCAGCAAACGGCGTACTCTTGCGGGAGCCACGGAAGCCTGAACCGCCCGACGTCGCCCAACCCAGCGTATTCCCCTGGCGATCTGTAATGGTGATAATAGTGTTGTTGAACGAGGCGTGGATATGGGCGATGCCGTCCACAACATTCTTTTTGACGCGCTTGCGCGTCTTGGTAACCGGTTTTGCCATGCTCCAACCTATGCCAAATAGTCCAATTAATTCAGGCGGTTATTTTCGGATAGCCCGGCGCGGACCCTTACGCGTCCTGGCGTTGGTACGGGTACGCTGACCACGTACCGGCAAACCGCGCCGATGCCGCAAGCCACGATAACACCCCAGATCCATCAGCCGCTTGATACTCATCGATACCTCACGGCGCAAATCGCCTTCTACCATGTGTTTGGCGACTTCAGCGCGCAGCGCATCGACTTGAGCTTCGTCCAGATCACGGACCTTGACCTCCGGCGCGACCTGAGCTGCATCGCAAATCTGGCGGGCACGAGTCTTGCCAATCCCGTAAATGGATTGCAGCGCGATGACCGCATGTTTGTTGACTGGAATATTGATACCTGCAATACGGGCCATGCCTTAAAATTCCTCCCCTTGCGCCGCCGGGTTATCGCCATGCAAAGATTTGGGAATTTAACCCACTCGGCGCTTTAAATCAATAGTAATACCGTATCGTTATCCCTGCCGCTGCTTGTGGCGGGCGTCCTTGCAAATCACCCGCACCACACGATCGCGGCGAATGATTTTACAGTTCCGACAGATTTTCTTCACCGAGGCACGCACTTTCATCAATGTTCTCCAGATTAGGCAGAGCGCCTAGTTATGCCGGCGCTCCATCGATAATTATTCATCTTACGGTCAGCGCAACAGACTTTGGCCCTTGAAACTACTTTTCTTCAGAAGGCTTTCGTACTGATGCGACATCAAATGCGTCTGCACCTGGGCCATAAAATCCATCACTACCACTACGATGATCAGCAGCGAAGTCCCGCCAAAATAGAATGGCACTCGCCAATATAAAATCAGGAATTCGGGCATTAGACAAACGCCAGTAATGTAGATCGCGCCCACCATGGTCAGCCGGGTTAATACCTTGTCAATATAAGATGCGGTCTGCGCACCGGGCCGAATGCCTGGAATGAATGCCCCAGACTTTTTCAGATTGTCGGCAGTCTCCTTAGAATTGAAGACTAGCGCCGTATAGAAGAAACAAAAAAAGATAATCAGACCGGCGTACAGCAGTACATACAAGGGCTGGCCTGGCGACAGCGCTGACGTAATATCCCGCAGCCACTCCATACTCGGCGAACTGCCAAACCAACTGCCCAGCGTCGCTGGGAACAGAATGAGGCTGGAGGCAAAGATCGGCGGAATCACCCCAGACATATTCAATTTCAGCGGCAGGTGAGTTGTTTGCGCAGCATATACCTTCCGGCCCTGCTGTCGTTTGGCGTAGTTGACCGTAATCCGCCGTTGACCACGTTCGACAAAGACGACAAATCCCGTCACCACTACCGATAACGCCAACAGCAACAACACCAGCATCACATGCAATTCGCCGGTGCGCGCCAGCTCTAGGGTGCCGCCTACCGCCTGTGGCAGACCGGCGACGATACCCGCGAAGATTAGCATGGAAATGCCGTTGCCGATGCCGCGCTCGGTCACCTGCTCGCCTAGCCACATCAGGAACATGGTACCTGTCACCAGGGTGATGGTGGCAGTCACTATGAAACCCGGTCCTGGAGCGACAACAACCGTGGTGCTGCCCACGACCTGGCTTTGAATCGCAATACTGACGCCGATCGCCTGGAAGGCTGCCAGCACTACCGTCAGATAGCGGGTATAGCGAGTGAGCGTGTGGCGGCCAGCCGCCCCACCTTCCTTACGCAATTGTTCCAGCGTCGGCACAACCATCGACATCAACTGTAGAATGATCGAAGCCGAAATATAGGGCATTACTCCGAGAGCAAAGATACTCAGGCGACCCAGCGCGCCTCCTGAAAACATGTTAAACATGTCAAGGATAGTACCGCGCTGCTGATCAAACAGTTGCGCCATGGCGTTGGGATCAATACCGGGCACCGGAATGTGCGCACCAATGCGGAACACCACCAACGCGCCCAGCAAAAACAGCAGGCGCTGGCGCAATTCGGTCATCTTGCCGAGATCCGGCAGAGCAGTCGCCATACGTTCACTTACTCCAGAATCGCGCCACCAGCGGCCAGCACCGCCGCACGAGCACCAGCCGTCAGCGCCAGGCCACGCAGGGTCACCGGTTTATCCAGCTTGCCGGAAAGAATGACCTTGGCCTTTTTGGCAAAGATCGGCACCAAATTGGCTGCCTGCAGCGCTGCCAGGTCGATAACCTCGGCGGATACTTTCGCCAGCGCATACAGGCGCACCTCAGCGGTATCCTGAGCCGTCATGGAATGGAAACCACGTTTGGGCAAACGCCGCTGCAACGGCATCTGGCCGCCTTCAAAGCCGACCTTGTGATAGCCACCAGCTCGAGCATGCTGGCCCTTATGGCCACGACCGGCGGTCTTGCCAAGGCCGGAGCCAATGCCGCGTCCGACCCGGCGCTTGTCTGGACGACTACCGGGAGCCGGCTTGAGAGTATTCAAACGCATGGCTTAGGCCTCCTCGACTTTCAACAGGTACGAGACTTTACGGATCATACCGCGATTCTCCGGAGTGTCAGCCACCACGACACTGCTGTGCATCCGCCGCAGACCTAGCCCGCGCACACAGGCCTGATGCGCAGTTAATCGACCATGCACACTTTTTACCAAAGTGACTTTCAATGGGTTCGTCATGCGCATCAACTCCGAATTTCGTCCACGCGCTTACCGCGCTTGGCCGCCTGGTAGTCCGGCGACTGCATGGCGCTCAGACCGCGGATAGTAGCTCGCACCACATTGATCGGGTTGCGCGAACCGATGCACTTGGCCAGTACATCCTTGACGCCGACGACATCAAACACCGCACGCATGGCGCCGCCAGCGATGATGCCGGTGCCTTCAGACGCCGGCTGCATGAACACATGAGCCGCGCCATGTTCAGCAGTGACCGGATATTGCAGGGTCGTACCGTTCAACGCCACGTTGCGCATGCTTTTTCGGGCCTTTTCCATAGCCTTCTGGATGGCCATGGGTACTTCACGGGCCTTGCCATAACCCAGGCCCACCCGACCATTACCATCGCCGACCACTGTCAGCGCGGTAAAGCCGAACTGCCGGCCACCCTTGACCACCTTGGCCACCCGGTTGACGGCAATCAGTTTTTCCTGCAGGCCGTCGGTATTCTGGGGACTTTCTACATTGGTCGCCATAGCTGTTCCTTAAAACTCCAAACCGTTCTCGCGGGCGGCATCAGCCAGCGCCTTAACCCGACCGTGATACTTGAAACCGGAGCGGTCAAACGCCACTTGAGTGACGCCAATCGCTTTGGCTTTCTCCGCAATCGCCTTGCCGACCGCTTTGGCGGCTTCGATATCACCCGTACTCTTGAGGGATTGACGCAGCGCCGGATCCAGCGTCGAGGCAGCAGCCAGTGTCTGGTCGCCAGTCGGTGCAGGAATGATAATCTGAGCATAGATATGGCTAAGCGTACGATGTACGCAAAGCCGGTGAACACCCAGTTCGCGAATCTTGTGCCGGGTCCGCAACCCGCGCCGCAGGCGCGCGGTCTTCTTGTCGGCGGCTTTCTTATCCATGGCGGGTCCCTACTTCTTCTTGGCTTCTTTCAGGATGATGGTCTCATCCGCATAACGCACGCCTTTACCTTTATAAGGTTCTGGCGGCCGATAGGCGCGGATTTGGGCGGCGACTTCACCGACTTGTTGCTTATCCACGCCCCGAATGATGATTTCAGTTTGTGTAGGCGTCTGGATCGTGATGCCGTCGGGGACCTTGAACTCAACCGGATGGGAAAAACCGAGCGTCAGGTTCAGCACACTACCCTGGGACTGAGCGCGGTAGCCAACGCCGACCAGTTGCAACTTGCGCTCGAATCCCTGGTTAACTCCGATGACCATGTTGTTAAGCAAAGCACGCATGGTGCCGGTCATCGCCCGATACTTGGCTTCGTTGGTCAGCACCCGTGGGGCAACTTTCAACTCGCCGCCATCCTGTTGGACGCTCACCCACGGATGCACCAGCAACTCCGCTGCACCGTTCTTGCCCTTCAGCGCCACCTGCTGACCGTCCACGACCACGCTCACGCCGGCCGGCACAGAAATCGGCTGCTTGCCGACCCGCGAGGTGCGAATTTTCTTTTCTTTCACAAGGGTTGCCATGAGTGAAATCCTTTTACGCCACAAAACACAAGATTTCGCCGCCATGGCCAGCGGCGCGCGCAGCGCGATCGCTCATCAGCCCCTTGGACGTGGAAATAATAGCAACCCCCAACCCGCTCATCACTTTGGGCAATCCATCTTTGCCGCGAAAGACACGCCGACCCGGCTTACTTACCCGTTCAATACGCTCGATGACCGGTTGTCCCTCGAAATACTTCAAGATTACCGTCAGTTCCGCCTTGCCAGGGTCAGTCGGCACCACAGCAAAATCAATAATATAACCCTCGTCGCGCAGCACCTGGGCTATCGCCGCCTTGATCTTGGAGGCGGGCATAGTAACCTGGGATTTTGCAGCAGCCTGGGCATTGCGGATGCGCGTCAGCATATCCGCGATGGGGTCCGTCATACTCATAAATTTCAATCTACTCCATGGTCAGTCGGGGCGCCGCGTTGATCGCGGGGCAAACCCGGGACTTAAGGTGTGGTTTTCCAGTCAACGGGACTGGAAGGTCCATCAAGAAAGGGCGGCGAAAGTTCTCTACCGCCTGCTCTCTACCAACTGGCCTTGCGCAGGCCTGGTATATCGCCACGCATTGCCGCTTCACGTAGTTTATTACGCCCCAAACCGAACTTGCGGTAGAAACCATGCGGTCGTCCCGTCAATCGGCAGCGGTTGTGCAGCCGGCTCAGACTAGCGTCGCGCGGCTGCATTTGCAGCTTTTTCTGCGCTTCCCGCCGTTGTTCGTCGCTGTTGGCTGGATCACGAATCGTTTCCTTCAGCTCAGCCCGCCGGGCGGCATATCGTTTAACGATGCGCGCTCGCTTGACCTCGCGATTCATCATGCTCAGTTTCGCCACATTCTAATCCTCAGTTCCGGAACGGGAAGTTGAACGCCGCCAGCAGTGCGCGGCCTTCCTCATCGGTGCGCGCCGTGGTGGCAATCGTAATGTCCATGCCGCGTATAGCGTCGATCTTGTCGTAGTCAATTTCCGGGAAAATGATCTGCTCACGCACGCCCAAGCTATAGTTGCCGCGACCGTCAAAGGCGCGGGCGCTGAATCCGCGAAAGTCACGGATGCGGGGAATGGCGATATTCACCAGCCGATCCAGAAATTCATACATTCGGTCGCGCCGTAACGTGACTTTGCAGCCAATCGGCCAACCCTCGCGGATCTTGAAACCGGCAATTGACTTGCGCGAGAGCGTCACCACCGGTTTCTGCCCGGCAATCTGCGTCATGTTACTGACCGCGTGCTCCATGATTTTCTTGTCAGCCACTGCCTCGCCGACGCCCATATTCAGCGTAATTTTGGCGATGCGCGGCACTTCCATAACATTGCGGTAGCTGAATTGCTCGCGCAGCTTCGGCGCCACCGTCTCGCGATAATATTGTTGCAGTCGGACCATGGCTATTCCTCAGACATCCACGACTTCGTTATTCGATTTGAAGTAGCGCACCTTGCGCCCGTCTTCCAGGGTGCGGAAACCGATCCGGTCGCCTTTCTTCGTCGCCGGGTTAAACAGCATCACGTTGGAAACGTGAATCGCCGCTTCGCGCTCGATGATCCCGCCGGCCACACCACGCGCCGGATTGGGCTTGGTATGGCGCTTAATCATATTGACGCCGGCCACAACCACTCGCTCGCCGTCCTCGACCATCCGCATAACCTTGCCGCGTCGGCCCTTGTCTTTGCCGGCGATGACGATGATCTCGTCATCTCTTCGAATTCTGCGCATTGCCGTTTTCCTCCCGCTTTACAGCACTTCGGGGGCCAATGAAATAATCTTCATGAATCGTTCACCGCGCAGCTCACGGGTTACCGGTCCGAAGATGCGGGTGCCGATCGGCTCCAGCTTGTTGTTGAGCAATACCGCCGCGTTGCCATCAAAGCGAATCAATGACCCATCCGTCCGGCGCACACCTTTACGAGTGCGCACCACTACGGCGTTATAGACCTCACCCTTGTTGACCTTGCCCCGAGGGATCGCGTCCCTGACACTGACTTTGATGATGTCGCCAATATGCGCATAGCGACGGTGGGAACCGCCCAGCACCTTGATGCACATTAGCCGGCGGGCGCCACTGTTGTCAGCGACATCCAATATCGTTTGCATCTGAATCATGATTCTACATTCCGTTCGCCGATGGAAAAAATGCCTGCCGGCCAGTCGCGCTGCAGAGCAGCGACGGTTATTGCGCGCGCTTGACCACCGTCGCCAACATCCAGGACTTGGTCTTGGACCGGGGTCGGCACTGCCGGATAGCGACCAAATCGCCCTCGCGGCACTCGTTATTTTCATCGTGGGCGTGCAGCTTGGTGGTTCGGCGGATGTATTTACCGTACACCGGGTGTTTCACCAACCGCTCAATGATTACCGTGATGGTCTTGTCCATCTTATTGCTGGTCACGCGCCCGGTCAGGGTGCGTTCCACCTGGATTTCCGTCGTCATGCCTTCGCCTTCTCGCTCAATACCATTTTTACCCGGGCGATATTGCGCCGCGCCTGCCGGAAAAGATGGGGTTTGCTGGCCTGGTTCGTCGCCTTCTGCATCCGCAGGTTGAATTGTTCACGCAACAACGCCAGCAGTTCCTGCTGAAGTTCGTCCGGCGTCTTTTGCCGTAGTTCATTTGCTCTCATCACATCACCGTCCGGGTCACAAAGGTGGTCTGCACCGGGAGTTTGGCCGATGCCAGGCGAAATGCTTCTCGAGCGACAGCCTCGGTAACGCCTTCCACTTCATATAATACGCAGCCGGGTTTGATACGAGCTACCCAGAACTCGACGCTGCCCTTGCCGCTTCCCATGCGCACTTCCAGAGGTTTCCGCGTGATCGGCTTGTCCGGGAAGATGCGAATCCACACCTTACCACCACGCTTGATATAGCGATTGATCGCCCGGCGGGCGGCTTCGATTTGGCGGGCGGTCAGCATCCCGCGGGTGGCGCTCTTCAACCCGTACTCGCCGAAACTCACCTGGTTACCGCTGGTGGCGACGCCACGGTTACGCCCCTTGCGCTGTTTGCGAAATTTCGTTCTTTTCGGCTGTAACATGTTCTATCCCATCTATCAACAAAGGAACCTGCGGCATCACGCAAGGCCCTACAATATGATCCGATTCTCAGCCCGCGGACGCCTTCTCGGACTTGGCCTCGCCTGGACGGTCAAAGCCGAAGACCTCGCCCTTGAAGATCCAGACCTTGATGCCAATTACGCCATAGGTGGTGCGGGCTTCGGCCAGACCGTAGTCGATATTGGCGCGCAAGGTATGCAGGGGCACCCGCCCTTCACGGGTCCATTCGCTACGGGCGATCTCCGCACCATTCAAGCGGCCAGAAACCTGGATTTTAATTCCGAGAGCGCCCAGGCGCATCGCATTCGTCACCGTGCGCTTCATGGCTCGCCGGAACATGATACGCCGCTCTAGCTGCTGGGCGACGCCCTCAGCCACCAGTTGCGCATCCAACTCCGGCTTGCGAATTTCTTCGATATTGATCTGCAGGTCCTTGACCTCCAGCCCCATCATCCGGGCGACTGCCTTGCGTAGCGCTTCAATATCCTCGCCTTTCTTGCCAATCACCACGCCAGGCCGGGCGGTGTGAATGGTGATGCGCGCCAACCGAGCGGGACGTTCAATCTGAATCCGGCTGACCGACGCATTGGTCAATTTCTTCTTGAGGAACTGCCGTACCTTCAGGTCGGTTTCCAGCAAATCAGGGAAGTTCTTGCTGCTGGCGTACCACTTGGACGTCCAGTCGGACGCAATCCCCAACCGAATGCCCGTAGGACTGACTTTCTGACCCATGTCGTTCTTGCTCCGGTTATTCGGCAACGGTGACGGTAATATGGCTGGTGCGCTTGACAATGCGATTGCCGCGCCCCTTGGCGCGAGCGTGCATCCGCTTCAGCACCGGACCACAATCCACGCAGATCGCAGACACCTTCAGCTCGTCGATATCGGCGCCTTCATTATGTTCAGCGTTGGCAATCGCTGACTCCAGGACACCCTTGATCAGCGGGGCCGCCTTCTTGTTACTGAAGGTTAGAACCTGCAAGGCCCGGTCGACCGGCAAATGGCGAATCTGATCAGCAACCAGCCGGGCTTTCTGTGGCGAGATACGGGCATGTTTTAAAATAGCAAAAGCTTGCATCAGATCGCCCTCCTATTTGGACTTCTTATCCGCCGCATGCCCGCGATAGGTGCGGGTGGCGGCGAATTCGCCCAGCTTGTGGCCGATCATGTTCTCCGTCACCAAAATCGGTACATGCTGGCGGCCATTATGGACGGCGATCGTCAATCCAATCATTTCAGGCAATACCATGGAGCGCCGCGACCAGGTCTTGATTGGGCGTTTGGTATTCGTAGCGACCGCCTGTTCCACCTTTTTGATGAGGTGGAGATCGACGAACGGTCCTTTTTTAATCGAGCGTGGCACCTTAACTCATCCTCTCGGTTGCATGGCCCCATCAGGGGCGGCCACCCAGGCGACGCCGGATGGCCCCTGCATTATTTCGCTTTACGCCGGCGCACAATCAGCTTATCCGTGCGCTTGTTCGAGCGAGTCTTATAGCCCTTGGTCGGCGTACCCCATGGCGACACGGGATGGCGCCCACCCGAAGTACGGCCTTCGCCACCGCCGTGCGGGTGATCGACCGGATTCATGGCCACACCGCGCACCGTAGGCCGGACGCCGCGCCAACGCTGCGCACCCGCTTTGCCCAGCGAACGCAGGTTGTGTTCTGCATTCCCAACTTCACCGATAGTGGCCTTGCAATCTGAATGTACTTTACGGATTTCACCAGAGCGCAGCCGCAATGTGGCATAGTTGCCTTCGCGAGCGACCAGCTGTACCGAAGCGCCGGCGCTGCGGGCCAATTGCGCACCTTTACCGGGTCGCAACTCTACACAATGCACCTGGCTACCGACCGGCACGTTGCGCAACGGCAGCGTATTGCCCGGCTTGATTGGCGCTGCTGGACCCGACATTAAGCTCACACCGGCATGGACATCGCGTGGAGCGATGATGTAACGGCGCTCACCATCAGCGTACAGCAACAAAGCGATATGAGCGCTGCGGTTCGGATCATATTCGAGTCGCTCGACGCGCGCCGGAATATTATCCTTATCGCGCTTAAAGTCGACCAGTCGGTAATGTTGTTTATGGCCACCGCCCTGATGACGGGTGGTAATGCGCCCCATATTGTTACGACCGCCTGTACGAGACTGCTTTTCCAGCAGCGGCGCATAGGGTTCGCCTTTGTGCAATTCAGGACTGACGACCTTGACCACAAAACGCCGGCCAGGCGAAGTTGGCTTAGTCTTGACGATGGGCATGGAGGTTCACCTTGATCTTGTATGCAGGGTCATAAACGCCCACTCACTCGGGAGCCACGAAATCGATCTCATGACCGGCTTCCAGGGATACGTAGGCTTTCTTCCAATCGGGGCGCTTCCCGTGAATCGCCCCGAAGCGCTTGCGCTTGCCCTTAACATTGAGCACCGTCACGCCCTTGACCTTGACCTTGAACATCAATTCGACGGCATTCCTAATTTCTGGCTTGGTCGCATCCCGAAGTACTTTGAAGACAACCTGGTTATACCGTTCAGCAACCCGGTTGGCTTTCTCGGAGATATGCGGAGACCGCAAAACCTGCATCAAACGCTCCTGATTGTTCATGCCAACCACTCCCCGATATGCTGCATGGCGCCTGCTGTGATCACCACGGCATCCGCACCGACCAAACTCACTGGATCCAAACCCGCCACGTCGCTCACCGCCACCTGACGCAGGTTGCGAGCTGACAGACCCAAATTAAGATCGACATCCTCACTGACCAGCAATACCCGACGCTGATCAGCCACACCGAGCGCCGCCAATCGGGCAATCATCTGTTTAGTTTTAATTTCTGGCAGAGTCAGTTCGTCGACGACCCGTAACCGATCCTGGCGTAGCAACTCGGAAAAGATGGCGCGCATCGCAGCGCGATACATCTTGCGATTGACTTTCTGGGAGTGATCCTGCGGGCGAGCGGCAAAGGTCACACCGCCGCCTCGCCAAATGGGGCCACGGGTACTGCCAGCGCGGGCGCGCCCCGTTCCTTTCTGCCGCCACGGTTTCGCACCGCCACCACTGACCTGGGCACGGCTCTTCTGCGCACGAGTCCCGGCGCGGCCACCGGCCAGATACGCCACGACGACCTGATGCACCAGCGTTTCGTTGAAGGGCTGGGCAAAGACTTCATCGGCAACTGTTATCTGACTAGGCGCTGCACCGCTCGCGTTTTTGACCTGAAGTTCCATATCGCCTCCTTACCGGCGCGCCTTCACAGCGGGCCGAACCATCACATCGCCGCCCTTATGTCCGGGCACCGCCCCCTTGATCGCCAGCAGATTACGCTCGGCATCCACCCGAATCACTTCCAGGTTTTGCACACAACGCTGCGCTGCGCCGAGATGGCCAGCCATTTTCTTACCCTTGAACACCCGGCCTGGACTTTGATTCTGGCCGATGGAACCGGGGGCGCGATGGGACAGCGAGTTGCCGTGGCTGGCGCGCTGGCTACGGAAATGATGGCGTTTGATCGCGCCGGCAAAGCCCTTACCAATCGTCGTGCCGGTCACGTCGACCTTTTGACCAACTTGGAACAGATCCACCGTCAGTTCTGCACCCACATCAATCTCGGCGCCTTCGCCATCCGCCAGGCGGAATTCCCACAAGCCGCGGCCTGGGGCGACGCCCGCTTTAGCGAAGTGACCGGCCATCGGCTTGGTCACGCGACTGGCGCGGCGACTGCCGACCGTCACCTGTAAAGCACGGTAGCCATCGATTTCTTCAGTCTTGACCTGGGTCACGCGATTAGGCTCAACCTCGATCAAAGTGACTGGAATCGAAATACCGTCCTCCGTGAAAACGCGAGTCATACCGGCCTTGCGGCCGATGAGTCCTATTGCCATTTTGTTAAACCTCTGGATTAACAGCGACGGATCAGAGGAGGGGAAGGCCGCCCCTCATGACCCGGAAATTCATCCGCTCAGTTCAGTTTGATCTGGACGTCCACGCCGGCAGCAAGATCAAGTTTCATCAGTGCGTCGACCGTTTTGTCGGTTGGGTCCACGATATCCATGAGCCGTTTATGGGTGCGCAGCTCATACTGATCGCGGGCATCCTTATTGACATGCGGCGAAACCAGCACGGTGAAGCGTTCCATCTTGGTCGGCAACGGGATGGGACCACGAACCTGAGCGCCCGTGCGCTTGGCAGTTTCGACGATTTCCCGCGCTGATTGATCGATCAACCGGTGGTCAAAAGCTTTTAGGCGGATGCGAATACGCTGGCTGCTCATGGCGCTCACTCAATAATCTTCGCGACGACGCCGGCGCCGACGGTGCGTCCACCCTCGCGAATGGCGAAACGTAACCCTTCATCCATCGCAATCGGCGCAATCAGATGGATCGACATCCGAATGTTGTCGC
>Ga0272412_1000158_pt1 | contig 16522 bp, 14 predicted proteins | sample WWTPWeurt_MetaT_FD_193540 | JGI IMG/M metagenome (GOLD analysis project Ga0272412, IMG submission 193540) | Metatranscriptome of activated sludge microbial communities from WWTP in Nijmegen, Gelderland, Netherland - WWTP Weurt (Metagenome... | ecosystem: Engineered > WWTP > Aerobic digester >...
AGGGGCTAGTATCAATGACGATAACTAGCCCCTTGTCACATGGGTTACAACATCCCTTTAACGATGTCTAGGTATTTCTTAGGCATGTTGGCTGGATCAAGCTTAACATCCTCTTCCAACTCTTTACTCAACTCTAGTTGAAACTTTCGGACTGGCACGAAATCACAATCGCACATACCTTTCAACATACGCCTGAAATTATTAGTAGCGGCTACCCCTGCTCTATCTCCATCAAAGCAGAGCAATACACGGCAACCTAGAGCAAGTATCAGGTCTATCTTAGTTGTGGATACACTCTTGGCACCAATAATCGCGATGGCTGGAATTCCACATTGGATAAACTTAAGAGCATCTCTAGGTCCTTCAACTAGGACAACTGTTTTGAGGTTGAGACGTTTAAGCATATCCTTAACGTAATCGTAGAGGAATAGACCCCTCAACTTTGACCACTCCCCATCGCTATTGATGTACGTCCTACCATCTGGGTCACGTACTTGGAGAGCTTTGATTGCTCCAACACATCTACCTAGAACCTTGACAGGGAATACTAGGGAGTGATCCTGTTTAACAGTGTCGTATATACGCTTCGCACCTACAGCATTTAGGGTACTGGCTTTGATTCCCCTCCAAGGAGCTTCAATATCGAAGGCCATGTATTCACCCCAATTGAACTGGATTATATAATCCAGTTCCTCCTCCAGTTTTACCTTGGATGGGACTACCAACTTTCTCGCATATATATGTTGGGTATCAACTTCCCTTAGTTTTTGTAAATTGGCTATACTGGCAAACTTGTTCCAACTACCGCTACCTCCGCAACCGAAGCAGTAGTAAGTCCCTACTGGGTACTTGGATGATTGATCCAAATTGATTTTTAGGCTGGGTGTATTCTCCCCACCGTGTCCAGGTAATGGACAGCATACCCAAACTGCATTACCCTTTATCTGGTGCCTTCCGTACAACTTCCGTACCTCTTGCAGTATTATACGACTGGCTTCCGTTGGATGCGTCATTTGCAACTCCTTCAATATCAATACACTTTACAATACCCTATTAGGTACTGAAATGAAAGAAAACTGTCTAAACTGTGATCTATTCCTTAGTTGTCGCAACAAACGTAAGTCCTCTACCTTTGTATGTGATGATTACGAGGAATTTCAGATAAAACAGAATAGATTTATCGAAGACTTATTCGGTAGAGAAGCAGCAAAAACAGATACAAGTGCCTTCTCTTTGAATACAGATTACGATAGCAAAGAGTTGGACCTAGTTGCTATGTTGGAGAGCGTATTAGATTCCAAGACAAGCATAGTACCAAGAGACCTTAAGATTAACGATGGGGATATTAAAGAGTACCCAAACTTTTATGAGTTTGTAACAGACCCTAAAGGTTTGGGTGTCAGCCCGTTTCCTAGGCAGATGTTTTTGGCGTTGTGGTTGTTTGCTGACTTCTGCGTCCATTGCTCCGACCCTGATTACTACGAGGATATATTTCAGATTCCCGTAGATATGCCTATATCCGAATTTCCCGAGCGTTTTCAAATGCTTGAGTTCGGCGTATGCCCATGTTGCGGTAAAGATAGGCGTGATTTGTTTAGAAGCAAGATGCTTCACCCTTATAGGGAATTGGCCTTAGTTGCAGGTCAGCGTGGAGGTAAGTCAATGTTTACCTCCATCCTAGTATGTTATCTACTGCATAGATATTTGAAGTTGCAGAAGCCTACAGAAGTTTTTGGACTTCTATCCAATACAACTCTAGTTGGAACATTTGTGGCTCTGACGTTTCAAGGTGCATCTGAACTTCTCTGGGCACCTATACGAGACTTAATTGGTGATAGTCCTTGGTTTTGTGTAGGTTTTGACTCCAAAATTACTTTATCCGATAATACCAATGTTCAGATATGTGACCTAAAAGTTGGTGCTAGAGTCAAAACCTTGGAAGGTTCATCAAAGGTACTTAATGTATTCGATAATGGTGTTAGAGAATGCCTAAAAATTACATTGGATGATGAAAAGATATTAACTGGTACAAAAGAGCACAAAGTTCGTGTTTTAGGTGCTGATGGTTGTAGCATAGAATGGAAACTTCTAGGTGATTTAACTGAGGAAGACTATGTAGTAGTGGAATGACTTAATATGGACGCTAATTTAAAACCAAGTTTTTAGCGTTCAATTAGGAGCTACTTATGTTAGACTTAGAAGAATTATATGAATCTACCTATAATCCAAAAACTGAAAAATATGTACGAAAAGATGGATTATTACGTCTTATACCAGATACACCTCAAAATAGGGCTCTACGCAATAAAATCCTATCCCTATTACCTAAATACCCAGCAAACCTAATTGTTCAGATTTTGACAACTGGATTCCCTAAATGTCCATGTTGTAATAAGGACATTAAGGTTGCAGGTACAGGTAAAGATGCAGGAATATTCAATAAAACCTGTAGTAGAAAGTGCCAGGATTTATATGCTTCTAAATATTCTGATTATGCTATAAATCTTAAAGAGTCTACAAAACAAAAAGTTATAGCTGGATTACAGGGTACAACATTTGAGTTTGTTAAATCACTTCGTAATGGTACTAGAGTAAGGTGTAAAAATTGTGGAGTACTAGCTGTAAGACACCCCTGTAATATTGGTATAGGGTGTTCATGTACTAGAGGTGACAAGGTATCAAAAGCTAGGCTGTCCTTACCGGATTTTATTGAAGCAAGGGAAGAGAAACTTACATATATAAAATCTAACCTACTACCAACTGATAGATTACTTCAAGTCCACCCAACTAAATCAAAAGTAAAGTTACACTGCTCCTTATGCTCCAGTACAAGAATTAGGTGGTTTGCAAGTGCTCTTAACCCATGCCCATGCACTAGAAGAGAAAGACAATTATCTACTCTTAGAACTAATCTAATACCTAGTAAAAAACTGTTTAAAAAGCATTCTTAACCCATATTAAAAACTGCAATCTTAAACTCCTAGATGAATATATTGATAGTCAAACCCGCATTGACTTAGAATGTTTGGAGTGTAACTACGTTTATACACCAGTTCCATACCATGTAATGTATGTAGATTGCTGTCCTAGATGTAGTAAAATCAGAACTGGACCTATTGCTAGAGAAACTGCTAGATTAAACTGTTTAGCAACTTATGGTGTAGATCACTGGATGAAGGTACCTGAACTAAAAGCTAAATTTCTAAAGGAATATCGTAAAACATGTAGAAAAAGGTATGGTGTTGATTACCCATTACAGAACCCGGGCATTAATGCAAAGGTATTATATTCTGCACATAGCACTAAGAAACATAAACTTGGTACTAGAACTGTCCATGTACAGGGGTATGAACCTCAAGCTTTAGATTGGATACTATCTAATAAGGGCATTAAACCTAATCACATTCATTGTGGTATAGGTAATAAAAACATTCCTAGTATTAGATACGAATTTGAAGGTAAGGTATGTGTATATCACCCAGATTTTTATATACCTACCCTTAATAGAATTATTGAAGTTAAGAGCACATACACCTATAAAGCATCCTTATCTAGAAACTTAGCTAAACAAAAAGCTTGTATAGAAGCGGGGTTTAAATTTACCTTTCTAATTATGAATGCTGATGGAACAAGAAATTATGACTATAAGATGCATTGAAATAGATGGAAAGGTAATTAAATTTAGTAGGGTTAAATCCGTACAAGACATAGGTGAGAAACACGTATTTGATATCGAAGTTGAAGGTGTCCACAATTATTTTGCTAATGGTATAAATGTCCACAATTGCCAACTCCACTCCTTATTGGGTCATTATGAAAGTAAGTACCCGGGTGAGGTATTCAAAAGCATGGATACCTTCCTCCACTACAAACACAGGAAATTGCTGCTATACCCATCGGGCCCCAATAAAAGAACCCTGCGTGGTAGAACTAGGTTCTGTTTATCAGGTGATACCCTTATCAATACTAATCAGGGTTTATTACCCTTAAATGATTTAGGTTTGATAGGTCATCTTACATATAGAGGTAAAACTACACGTACTATTATTGACCATCTAACCCAAGGAAGAAAAAAGACCTATACTGTAACTTTAGAGAATGGAGTCTCCTTTAGAGCTACTGTAGATCACGGTGTTAGAACAGTTGATGAAAACGCAACGTTACATTGGACGGAAGTTGATGCCTTGGTGGGTAAATATGCAATATGTCAATTAGGTGGTGAATTCTCAGAGACACTTACGTTTGATTATATTGACACCCAGGAACATGAAGTTTTACCCCCTTATGCTAGAGCACTACAATTGATGTTAGATCGTAAGACCTTTACTAACCCAGAAATTGCTAATATCATCTGGCCTGATAATGAACGTAGGACCGACCTATTAAGTTCTATTTTAATTAGCCCTATGAGAAAGGCAGGTATAATTACTACAGTAGCTAGACCACAAAACCTTCCTTGGGTATACCGTATAGACACTACTAAGGTGGTATTCGATGATTGGATTGCCTCCAAAGGTTATATAAATCAACAGAGACGCAAAGTAGTTTTACCTAAGGAAATGACTCCAGAGCTAGCTACTCTTATAGGTTATCTCATTGCAGACGGTAATATAGCGTTGATCGGAGAAGAAATAACCTTTACAACTTCTAATCCAAAGAAGCATAAACACTTTAAGACCTGCGTTTATGCTGTTTTTGGGTACACCTGTCGTGAGACTATATGGTATAAAAAAGAGGATAACTCTAAATACTATGTAGCCCGTATAGCCTACAAACGCATAAAAAACTTCCTATTGTATTTAGGTATTGGAGATCAATGGTCCTATACTAAGGTTATACCTTGGTCAATTCTACAGGCTCCTAGAAAATGTGCTACAGCTTGCCTTAGTGCTATGATTAGTTGTGATGGAAGTATAAGTAAGACCAGCATCTACTATTACAGTGTAAGTAAGGATTTGGTTCAAACAACACAACAATTACTCCTAAAGTTAGGGTATGCTGCTAGAGTACAGAAGCTGTCTGATGGGGGCTACCAAGTAATTTTAGGGCATTACGATGCATCTAGATTTTTAAAATCTGAATATACTGGGTTATCAAAAAGACATTATAGAAAGGATGATCTAAATAAAGTTATAGGAAAAGGTACGGCTCATTCAATCTATCGTATTCCTTTTACCTCAAGTATGAATACCTATAATACATGGTACCTCCATACGGTATCTAAAATAAATACTGACCTAAATGAAAGTATTAAGGAATACGGTTACACAGGTGCGTATGACCATCATTTGTCTCTACATCGTAAATGGTCTAAATTTATTGATTCTAACGTAATTTTTAGTAAGGTATTATCGGTAGAGTATTATGGAATTGAGGAAACGTATGATATAGAGGTTGATGCTTTGGATCATACGTTTCCTGCTAATAGTGTATTAGTACACAACTGTTCCGCCATTGACGAACTAGGTTGGTTCGCTGCGGGTGATGCTGCTGAAGGTAAGGTTCTAATATCAGGTGATGAAATATACACTGCGCTGGATAGATCACTGCTTACTGTTAGAGCGGCAGCCTTGAATTTATGGAAGCAAGGTTACGTACATATACCCACTGCGTACGCCTTCAACATATCCTCGCCTTCGTCCATTCGTGACAACATAATGGTTCTGGTCAAGAACAACCTTACCAGCCGTAGCATTCTAACTTCTCAATTAGCTACGTGGGAACTAAATCCAAACATAAGAAGGTCCGATCTAAACAATGAGTTTAAAAATGACCCAGTAAAGGCAGAGCGTGATTACGGTGCCAACCCACCATTAGGTGACTCCCTGTACATTGAGGATGTAGAAGGGATAGCTGCATGTTTTACTGGGCGCAAGAATGCTATAGAGTACAAGTACATACAAAAGGTAACGGAGAGAAGAGTTTTACGTGCTGCCAAGATAACTAAAACGCACCAACCTTCTTTAATACCTCCCTCCGTGCTGTCCCTTGATGCTGGTGTAACAAACAACTCCTTCTCCATGACCCTGTTGCATCGCAATCCCAATGAGAAGGGACCAAAGGTGGTTGTACCCCTGATGGTGGAAGTTATTCCTGAAAAGGGTACAATGCACCTAAACTTTGCTAGGATTGTATCTGAACTGATTCACCCCATTATAGATCAATTCAACGTCCAAGGGGTTGTTGCTGATAGGTGGCAATCAATTCTACTTCTGCACCAACTGGCAGAGGACTTTGGTATCTACACTGAACAATACTCCGTTAGACGTGAGGATTTTGACCTAGTAAAGTCTTACCTATTGGGCGGGGAGTTTGAAATGCCAAAACTCTCACAGAAACCTGACAGTATTCTAACACCTGAACTGACAAACTACCCAAACTGCTTTGACTTCAAACCTGTAGACCATTTGTTCCTACAGATACTTACAGTTAAGGATGCTGGTAGGACTATTACCAAGGGTACAGGGCTTACGGATGACTTGTTCAGGGCCTTGGTTTTAGGTAGTGCTTATGTGCTGGATGATGATTGGGCAGACCAATACCTACGTGTAGCTAGTCAAAAGAGTGATATGGGTATAGGTGCAATAGGTTCAATAGGTGGGTCCAACAGTACTCTATCAACCACTAAAATTGGATCTGTTGGAGGTATGGGAGGTTCATCTGGTGGGGGTGGGGCTAGTGTATTTGCACGTATCCGCTAATTTTAGCATTATGAATATTAGGATGAGGATAGTAACATGAAAAGAATTAACCCATTGACTACCCCAGCAACCGAGGTGGTCACAGCTAAAGCAGAAAACAATGTAATAGGTTCCTGTCCTGTGTGCCTACAAGAAGGTCAACCTGCTCAAATGCGTGTATTATCCGCGAATGGTATCGAAAGCTTCGTTTGCCTAAATCATAGAATTTGCCTGCCGACTAAGGACTAAAATGTTTAATACTGGACATAGCATTGGGGTTAAAACTCTAAGTTCTGGATTGACTAAAATCATGTCTAATGTACAGAGTAGGCCCAATGCCTCTCCAGGAGTTAGACACAAAGAAACAGCCGCAGGAGGTGGATTATTAGGTGGAGCGCGTAATTCAACCTCAATCTTTGCTGGCAGCCCAATGGGGCAATCACTGGACACAATGCTACAGGGCATTATTCCAGTTGATAATGAAAGTAGCCTGAGAAAGCTGTATAAGGACATATACTACCACGACTCGATAGCTGGGTCAGCGGTTGATCTAATGTCCACACTACCTTTCAGTGATTTTGACCTAGTTGGGTTATCGGATGATAATCTAGATAAGTTTAACAGCAGTGTTGAGAGATTAAACCTAAAAACTCTCTTTCCTGAGCTTTCTATTGAATATCTTGTCCATGGTATGTTTGTGGCTACCCTCATATACAGAGCCTCAGACAAGATTTTTACCGATCTTATACCACACAACCCGGAACAAGTTAAGGTTACTACCTTACCAATGTACGGTGTAGATCCTCTTATCAGCGTAACAAATGATAAGGAGACTAGGAATTTCTGTAGTAGTACAGACCCTTATATCGTTAGGTTAAGAAATAAATTAGGCAAGCACCTAATTGACGCCTTAAGTGCGGATAGCTTTACGCTAGATCCTGTTACTACCTTATACCTGCCAAGACGTACCTTCGTCAATGGGCAAGGTACCTCCTTCTACAAGCGTATCCTACCTATATATCTCTTTGAAAAGTTGATGTATAGAGGTACCTTGATTGAGGCTACAAAGAGACAAAGATCCATCCTGCATGTTCAAGCTGGTGATGATAATTGGGAACCTACTCCTGACGAATTGAATGCTATAGTTGGTCTGTTCCAACAAGCTGACCTAGACCCATTAGGTGCCATTGTAGCTACCCGCCAATCCATTGCCCCATCCGATATACGTCAGGGTGGAGACTTTTGGAAATGGACTGACCTAGATCTAACACCTGCCAAGCTTAGGGCTTTGAATATCAGTGAGTCCTTTTTGAGCGGTGATGCCTCTTACGCTACGGCTGAATCGAATCTCTCTGTCTTTATTGAGAATATCAAGGCCTATAGAGAAAACGTTACTCAAAAGGTATTCTACAACAAGTTGTTCCCAACGACTGCTGTAGTACATGGCCTGTATAAGGATGGACATAAACCAGATAATCCTAAAATATCTACCCAGGTTTTAATCAACGATATATCTAAACTACTTGTTCCAGAGGTTAGATGGCATAAATCTTTGAATCCGCATAACGATAGAGATACTATGGAAACTCTGGCCACGTTGGAGGAGAAGGGAATCCCTGTCACCCTACGTATGTGGGCGGCAGCAGGCAACGTTGATGTGAATTCCTTGATTAACGGTCAGATCGAAGATAAGCTACTCAGGGAGAAGTTGGCTGCACTTAAGAGTGGTGGGCCAATTGAACCTGGAGATTCTAGCGCAGTTATTGAGGAGGAAGCCTCTATCTATAGGCAGTTGGCTAATATCAAGTCTAACCCCAACAATTGGATCAACAGGGATTTTAATCCTGAGATAGTAGACCGTACGGTAACAGGTAAGCGCAAGTTTGTACATAACCAGAGAGGTGCTAATGCCAAGGCAAATGCTGCCATAGCAAAGGCTCTTAAAAACATGTCCGATCCACATTACTACGAACAGTTGCGTCGAAAGGTAGAATCTAGAATTAAATTGTATGGAGAACCCTGATGCCTATCCAAAAATTAGAGCTTACTAAAAAGCCAGAGATTTACCATACCGTAAGCATTGAATTCGCCAAGGGTACCACCTATTCTATGACCTTATCTAGGCACCTATTGCAAGTTGTAGGGTATTGCCATACGTGGAATAGGATACCTTGCGCGATATTAGGTAGTGGGGATGGAGGTAAAACCAAGTACCTACAGGAGCTTGGTTTTAGGGTTGAGGAAACACCACTCTCCAACATAGAAGCCTATATCTACGTAGAAAATCCAAAAGGGGTGGAGGAGGGTTCAGAATTACCGGACCACATTTCCACATTGATGGATAACGATAAGAGGGTGGTACTTATTAAAGGGTTGTGTGCCACAGAAACTAGATTAGATAATAAGGTTGAGAGACCCCATACCCCTGTAAGCGAATTTAAGCAGCCTAGACCACTAGATTCAAATGACCCCTATGCACTATTCAAACGTCCTAAGTTGGGTAAGAAAACAACTGAACCTAGGATAAATAAAACTATGCCGGAGATTCCTGAAATAGATAACCCGCTAGAGTTTGACGGAGAAATGGAATGAGAAACGTATTCAATGACAAGAAGTTTGCCGTATATAGTGACTGTCAGGATTCTTCTGTACTAGGGAGTAAGCCTATAGATCTACATAAGGCCCTACGATCCAAGGACTTATCAACTTCTGGTGATCGTATTATCGCCACAGATACCCTTACCGCAAACGTTTTAGGTAGTAACTTGGACTTACCTAACTGGCTACCCTTTGCAGCTAAGTCCTACAATATCAGTGCGTCCATTGAAGACTACCTACTGATACCCTTCATCATCATGCCTAGTGACCTACCAAATAGGAACTGCGTAGCCTTCCCGCTTAGGGAGTTGGTGAAATGGGCTCCAGAGTGCGGTAGACAAGCCTATCAAACTTGGAAAGGTATGCCAACCTTTCTGGAGCACGACAATTCAGATCATACCAAAGCTTACGGTGCTATTGCTGATGTCTCTCTACGCAAGATGGAGGGCTTTGGTCAGGGTAAGGTATGGAAAGTCCTATCTTTATATGCACTTGATAGAACCAAGCATCCTGATATTGCGGTTCAGGTGCTTAGTGGGGAGCTAAACTCCTCCTCTATGGGTGCTTTCGTTGATAGGTATAGTTGCTCATATTGCAATGCAGAGTTGGGTAAATGTACTCACATCTCCACTCGTAGGTCACATGACTTCTACGAGTTGGAGGGTAAGTTGGTGTTTAGAAATGTGCACAATCCTAGAGGTTTTGAACTTAGCCTCGTTCATACACCTGCCTACTTGAGTGCTATATCAGATGTCCACCTTAAAATCTAGGTTTTCTCATACTGCTTCTGGGCAAAACGTAGAGTCCACGTTGAAGAAGATTCAGGGTGTCGTGGACGGTAAATCAATTAGACAAAATCTCTGTCATGGTAGGGTAGGGGGGAAAATCCTACAGCGTAAGAACCCCTTAGATAGAGTATACCTATTCGGCACTAGGGATTTAGTTTTACACTCTATTCTAATATCAGATCAAGGTAAGTTGTTGATGGATACCTTTAGTGGGGAGTTTGATCCAACTAAAGGTTATTTCCACAACGAGGAATGGCTTCCTATATGTAAATCAATTATAGCCAACTATTTCCTCCTACCTGATGAATACAAGCCAGTTACCTTGGATTGGTTATCCCAACATAGGTTAAAATCCAAAGTTGGTATTTTGAATCTATATCCAGCAATGCAGGTCGCTTTTTATACGGGTAAGGATTTAATGGGGAGTGTCTCCCACCTTGATGGGGATTACACCTTCGTTAAGAGCTATCATAGATAAGGCATTTTGCTAAACAGCCTAGATTGGAAATTTAATGGGTGGCAAACATACTATATACATCTCACCTAACGTCTATTTGATACCTGATGGTGAGTGGCCCCTACCTAGAAGCCCAGGTGCTGGTGGCAACCCTTCCGAAGAAGTTGATCCAGGTCCAGCCCCTGCATTGGCTTGGATGTTTCGTCAAGATCTAGATAGAGTGAATAGTGCGGATTGGTTGGATGTTACTTATGGTAACGGTGCATTTGTTACCGTAGGTATTGACACTAGCAATGGTTTAAGGTCCCTCCAGTTGAGCTCTAATGGTATGGATTGGGTGGAAACCAACGATGAGAATTCCAACTATCTAGCAGTAACCTATTCACCCGATCTCGGTATGTTTATGGCAGTAGGTAGTTCTGGTGAACGGATAGCTGTATCCACTAATGGCACAACATGGGTGAATCCGACTTTTACTTTACCCGATGGTTATCTACCTACTGATATTATCCTTACTGATGTAATTTGGGCTGATGGTAGATTTATAACTATGGGTTATATAAATTTACCAGAGGATGTACATCTCGTTGGCACCTCTACAGATGGAGTGAATTTCACTTTCACTCCACTTGACTTGCCGACTGTGCCTCCTTTATACAACTATTGGGTTTCAGATGTCTACTACAGCAATGGCATCTATGTCCTGCTTACCTTTATACCCGCAGATGGCTCAGGTGAGTCTCGTATTTATACATCCTACAACGGTGTAGATTGGGTATATAGACAATCCGTAATGGATGTGGAGCTGATGTCTACTGCTTACGGTGCAGGGTTATTTGTAGTAGTAGGTACTAGAAGGGATGATACCCTTCTCCCTACAATTTATACATCTGTGGATGGTGCAAGTTGGATAGGTAGGGATACTGAATCACCTGGAGACTGGAGTGATGTTGTTTGGGGAGGCAACAACAAATTTGTAGCCGTCTCCTCAACAGATATTAGTCCTTATGCCGCTACATCCTCCTTAGATGGTATAGTTTGGACAAAACATATCAGCCCAGAACCCCAAAGTACCTGGAGTAGCGTTTCCTACGGTAATGGGATGTATGTAGCCGTAGCTTCTGAGGAGACGTACAACAAGAGTATGTTCTCTTTTGATGGTGAGACATGGGGTAGTACGTGGGCACCCCTTCCTTCTGATACTGCATACTCTATAACCTATGTAAATGGTCTATACCTAGTAACTAGTGACAACGTAGAGGGAGATGTATACTATTCGACTGACCTGGTGAATTGGTTAATAGAATATTCAAACAATATGGATGTGAATAATCCTCCTGTAGACATTGCCCCGTATGTACATACCTACGGTAATGGACTATATGTAGGTGTATCCGTTGTATTACCAGAACAGCAGAGTTCCTACTTTTTAACCTCCTTGGATGGCCTGTCCTGGAATGTGGTTACTGAATATCTACATGGATATCAATCCCAAATTACTAGGTTAGAGTATTTGCATGGATTGTACCTCGCACTAGCTAGAGGGTGTATATCTGTATCTCCTGATGGGAATACTTGGGATGAGATTGAGATTCAGACTGATATAAGTGCTACTATTTACGATCTAAGAGCAAAAGCCGCAGCTTACGGTGCAGGGTTGTACGTAGTAGTTGGGGATTCTTGGGAATGGGACGATGCAGTCCCATTACCTCCTGTACTAACATCTACAGATGGTCAAACTTGGGTACCACATGCAGGTATACCTGGTAAAGACTCATGGACTGGTGTAGCCTATGGGGATGGGAAGTTTGTTGCTATATCTTCTGTAGGTGAAAATCAGACTATGATCTCCTATGATGGTATAGAGTGGTTCCCGCATAACAATGTATTACCTACCTATGTAGATACCTGGACTCAAGAGGTTTCCAATCTAGCATGGACAAACCTTAGATTCATAAACAACATGTTTGTAGCAACCTGTTTTGATGGGCTATTATATGCTACATCCTATAATGGGTTAGATTGGACATATTCGGAAGATCCCTACATATTCCCTAGACCTAGAGAGGGTGGATCTAATAGGTGGATCGACGTTATCTACGATGGTACCCGATATGTTATGTTGGCCTCTAATGAGGGTTCTTACACGGCTAGAATTGCATATTCACCACCACCGACACCAACTTTTGGGGAACAACCTGGAGGTGGAGGAGGTGAAGGTGAAGGTGGTGGTGGTGGACCAGCACATTAGAGGATGAGGACCTAAGGACATGAGCAACGTATATGTATCACCTAATGTTTACCTAATATCAGATGGTGTTGGGGCTTTACCTTTTACCCTATCTACCAGTCCACCTAGTGAGGGTGGGGGTGGGGGTGGCATAGTATATCCAGGTATGGTAACATGGAAAATCAGGGCTGATTTGGACCTAGCACAAGTAGCTAGTTGGAACGATATTGCATACGGTAATGGTAGGTGGGTGGCAGTGTCCAACTACGTACACCCTATATCAGTATCCAATGACGGTTTAAACTGGAAGGCTAGGGGAGTACCTGGAGAACTTTATATCAATAATGATCTAGGTTGGGATTGTATAGCATTTTCACCTACTCTGGGAATGTTTTGTATAGGTACATCCTCTGGTGAGTCCGTCCATAGATTGGCAATTTCTACAGATGGTGATACTTGGACTCCTGTTAATGAGGGAATTGATTACAATCCAAATAATATTGGATTCAACATACTGGATATTTGTTGGGCCGGTAATAAATTCGTAGCGGCAGGTGTTACTACGAATGCTGTGTTACAGCCTATAGGTACTCCTTTCATTATAACCTCCTTTGATGGGTCGAATTGGACAGAGCCAGTTTATGGTCCTACTGTTGGGGACATTATACTCAAGATAGAGTATCAAGATGGTATCTACTTGGGTATACTTCGACATGAGTTAGCAGATCCTAATCCAACTACATCTATAGTTACCTCCTCAGATGGTGTTACCTGGGTTGAGCAAATTGCTGTCTCTACTACGCAATGGACTGACATTGCCTACGGTAACGGCAAATGGGTAGCGGTTTGCATACCTACAATTGATTACCCAAATTCTATGGTATCCTCCGTAAATGGTGTAGATTGGGTAGCAGTTCTAGATAATACTACAAGTTGGGTAGCGATAGATTACGATGTAGGTTCTGGCTTTGTAGCTTCATCCGGTGAAAACTACATAGCAAGGTCATTTGATGGAGATAACTGGAATACAACCTCCCTTGACCCTGCCTACACCATATATGGGGCCGCATACGGATCAGATAAAAATAGGTGGATAGCTATTGCCGGATCAGCACCTGCTGATAGGGATTTAAGCGTCTATTCTGTCGATGATGGGGATTCATGGCAATCCTATCATGCTATACCTATTTCTACTGTCACGCTAAGTTCTGCAACTTTTAATGGGACTAACCTAGTAGTATTAGGTAACGACTCAACTCTAGATATAGATGTGACGTACACATCTACCAATTTTAAAAATTGGACACCCCACTCACAGGATACCTTACCCTACAACTTAATGGTTCACACTTGGACGGGTACCACATATATAGCCTCTATCTACTCGATATTCACTGGGGAGGGGTCACCATCTGGTTATGCAACATCACCCGATGGGATAACTTGGACAGAAATTGCTGGATCTCCGTACCCATTAGTCTGGATTGTAGATCCGGGCACATGGAACAGAAGTCCAATCTACTGTTTAAACCACCTTAATGGTCTAACCATAGGTTTATCTGAAAACGAGATACATGTATCTAATGATGACGGTCAAACCTGGGATGTTGAGGTTTTTGATTGGCAGTCCCATTACTTCACCAATGTAGCCTACGGTAACGGCCTATATGTAGTCACAGGATACTCTAGTATATGGACTCCCCCTGACACCTACTTACCAGGTGTAGAGATTCTAACATCTACTGATGGTGTTATATGGACTCCACGTACTGGGTTAGGTGGAACAAATTGGTGGAACGGGGTAGCCTACGGTAACGGTATTTGGGTAGTTGTTGGGGGTGAAGGTGACGATCAAACAATGGTATCTACGGATGGTATAAATTGGGTAGCCAATAATGGAGTGTTTCCCCTCAGACAGGATGACACAAATTATTGGTGGACAAGTGTATCCTTCATAAACGGTAAATTTATCGCTACCAGTGATTCCTTGGATTATCCAGTTGCTATGTCCTTGGATGGGTTAAATTGGGTAGCTCCTTTAACCTATGTAGATCCGGTTACTGCGTCACCTACTACGTGGTTAGGAACTTTGGATGTTATTGACAGCACGATAGTATGGGGAGGCAGCTACAACAACCTAATGTACGATGATATCCCTAATTTTCCAATACTAGGTTAAGGTAGGATTATGAAAAATATTGCAGGACTACGTCCAGATCAAAGAGCCTTTTTACGCAGATATGTACTGACATACCCTAGAGTAGAATCCGATCTCACTGTAATGGCACAAAAGAGATTGGATAAGTTTGCTCAGGAGAAGGGTTACGATAACATATTGAGTGCTTGTAGCTACTCTATGAGTTCCGTACCTAGGTTTGCTTTAGATGCAGCCCATTGTATAGAGCTTAGAGACAAAACTTGGGCAAAGGTGTACTCTATATTGCAGGATTTAAAGGGAGAAAAGAGACCCCTGATCCCCGCAGTGAATCTATTGGCAGAACTACCTCCACTTACTTGGGAGGAGGAACTTCCTGATGAACTCTAGAACAATTCAAATGGTTGTTAGGCGGCTAGTAACTGCAAAGCTCCAAAAGGTTGGGATAGTCAGCAATGTAGAGACGGCTGGCTGTAGCTTTAGGGATGCAGCCGTTGGAGAGGTACAAGAAAACGTTGTTGGGTACTACACCTTTTGTAGTGCGGATATTGACTCCAACACCTTCATGGGGTATGAATTTGACCCAGACCCTAAGATATCCATACTAAACATGAAATGGGCAGAGAATGCTCTTGGCAACTATGTAGGTGATTGGAACACCGGTAGTCACCTCAACTCTCAGGATATAAAAGCAGAGTTGGCATCCAATACACATACTGTTTGCTCTATAGGGTACTGTGCTAAAGAGAATAAATGGGCAGGTTGGTCACACCGTGCCTTGTGTAAGTTTGGCCTAGGTGATAAAGTGTTTGAGGAGGATTACGGAAATGACAGTACTCTATACACCCAACATGGATCACAAGTCATAACCAACATGGATCAGGCTAAACAAGCGGCCATAAACTTCGCAGACTACGTGAGCTAGATATGATACAAGTTTTATCTACCCAAGAAGCAATTGTTGCTACGATAGAGAGTGATGTTGCAGATCTAATTAATCGGTCATCCTTGAGCTACTACAACACCTCCAAGTTTCTACCTACTACAGTTGCAGATAAGAAACTCTTGCAACGCATCCTACAAAGATCCCCTCTTAAGGTAGATGATAAGACCTTCGATGATTTAGTTGACTGGTTACGCGAGAAGAATCCAAGGCACCCTGTACTAAAGAAGATTGGCGCCCCTGTGCAGGTAAAGCAGAAAGTAGAACTTCCTGTACCTATGTCATCCCTTGACAAGAAGAAACCCAATACAGGTGAGGTTGATACGTGGTGCCAACGTAACCCTGGCCCCTACATTGTCTCTGACAAGGAGGATGGAACCTCCATCCTCCTTGAGTATAGGGGTGGTTCCTTAAAATGCTACACTAGGGGTAATGGTACTATAGGGCAAGACATATCATATCTAGCACCCCACTTCAAAGTACCCCAAAAGCTTACAGGTACCTGGATCATACGGGGTGAGGTAATCATGTCAAAGGCCAGCTTTGGCAATTGGTCCCATGCTTATGAAAATGCTCGCAACCTTGCATCCGGTATGGTAAATACCAAAGGGGTACATGAGGCCTTGAAAGATGTAGACGTAATAGTCTATTCAGTATTGTCACCTAGAGGC
>Ga0272412_1000159_pt1 | contig 16514 bp, 20 predicted proteins | sample WWTPWeurt_MetaT_FD_193540 | JGI IMG/M metagenome (GOLD analysis project Ga0272412, IMG submission 193540) | Metatranscriptome of activated sludge microbial communities from WWTP in Nijmegen, Gelderland, Netherland - WWTP Weurt (Metagenome... | ecosystem: Engineered > WWTP > Aerobic digester >...
GGACCAAATTATTTCTTACATAATAATAGCTGCCAACTTGACTGCAACTCCACTTACTTTAAAAATACAACTAGTTAGCAATGTGATGTATGCAACATCAACTGCCTTACTTGTGAGGGCAATGCAACAAACTGCACTTCCTGCAATAGTTCATTGTTTCTGAGGTTAGAAGATCACTTATGTGACCCTACTTGTGCTACATCACACCAATTTGGAGATGAATCAGACAGAATTTGTAAAGAGTGTGATAGCTCTTGTTTAACCTGCAATGGAACCGGCCCTCTAAACTGCACGAGTTGCCAAGGACCAAATTATTTCTTACATATTAATAGCTGCCAACTTGACTGCAACTCCACTTACTTTAAAAATACTACTAGCTAGCAATGTGAAGTGTGCAGCACTAGTTGCCTTACTTGTGAGGGCAATGCAACAAACTGCACTTCCTGCAATAATACTTTATTTTTGAGGTTAGAAGATCACTAATGTGACCCTACTTGTGCTACATCACACCAATTTGGGGATGAATCAGACAGAATTTGTAAAGAATGTGATAGCAGTTGTTTAACCTGCAATGGAACCAGCCCACTAAACTGCACGAGTTGCCAAGGACCAAATTATTTCTTACATAATAATAGCTGCCAACTTGACTGCAACTCCACTTACTTTAAAAATACTACTAGTTAGCAATGTGAAGTGTGCAACACCAGTTGCCTTACTTGTGAGGGCAACGCAAACAACTGTACCTCTTGTAATAGCACGTTATTTTTGAGACAAGAAGCTCACACTTGTGAAGTTGTATGTTCTATATCACACTAATTTGGAGATGTATTAGATAGGATCTGTAAAGAATGTGACGGTTCTTGTCAGACTTGTGATGGCAGTGGGCCTTAAAATTGCAGTAGTTGCAATGGTACTTATTTGAATCCTGATAAATCTTGCCAGGGTATTTGTGTAAATTCCAGTTATTTCCCAAACAATGTCTCAATGGCCTGCGAGTTATGTGATGCGTCTTGTTTAACGTGCCAAGACAATTCAACACATTGCACAACCTGTGAAAACCCCAAAGTTTTAAGATTAGAAAATGGTTCTTGTGGTGCATCGTGTATCCATGGTAACTAATATTTTGAAGATTGGGAGCGTATATGTAGGCCCTGCAATGCCAACTGTGGAAGTTGTCTGGGGTCGGGAGATGCTAACTGTTCAAGTTGTTCAGATATTTTGCACTATTTAAATGCTGATAATACTTGTTCAATGAACTGTTTAGATTTGCATGCATTCAAAAACGAGTCAAATAAGACTTGTCAGACCTGCGACATAAGCTGCAAGACATGTGAAGTAAATGCAACAAACTGTTTAACATGCCATTCTGGCTCGTTACATAGACCTCAAAACAACTCTTGCGGAACCCAATGTCTTAGCCTGCATGAGTATATTGATTCAGTTCAGCTATCTTGCAAGGAATGTGATGGCTCTTGTCTAACCTGTTCTGGACAAGGAATGTATAACTGCTCGAGTTGTCAGGGCCCTGACCTATTCCTTAATTCAGATTTCAGTTGTAGTTAAAATTGCACTCCATCAAACTACTTCAAAAACAATTTGTCGTAACAATGTGAGGAATGCAACTCTAGCTGTCTGACTTGCCAGATTAATTCAACGAATTGCTTGACATGTCCACCAGGAAAGGTACTGCAACTGGAAAACAACTGGTGTGACAATTCCTGCTAGTATCCTAACTAGTATATAGATATAGATAGCAATTGCCAGTATTGCGATGCCAGCTGCGCTAGTTGTTCTGGGCCGGGCTCGCTAAACTGTACAACATGTTAAGATCCTCTCTTCTTTTTATAGATTAATGGAAGCTGTGGAAGCAATTGCACAGAAGCTTAGGAGTTTGAAAACATCACTTCTAAAAGGTGCGAAGCATGCATCAGCAACTGTCTGACATGCAAAAATACCGCTTAAAACTGTACTTCCTGCTAGGTTTCGATGTTTTTGTTGGTAGAAAATAGCTCAAATACCTGTGTTAATTTATGCAACTAAACTCACATGTATGGAGATAATGCAGAAAGAGCCTGTAAAAGCTGTGATTCTAGTTGCTTGAATTGCACAGGTCCTCATACTAACAACTGTACAAGCTGCTCTGATCCTTCACACTACTTGAACCATGATGGATCTTGTCAAGCTCTCTGTACTGATGACCATTACTTCATGAAGAATCTAACAATGACTTGCGAACCATGTGATAACTCCTCTTGCAGAACATGCACTATCAACTCAACTTACTGTTTGTCTTGTGAAGCCCCGAAACCTCTTCTTCGTTTGGAAGATCACACTTGCAGCGACCAATGTCTTAGCGCGAGGTATTATGTCGACGGAAATAACAGCTGTTAAGCATGCCATGAGAACTGTGGAAGCTGCTTAGGGCCCAATGAAAATAACTGCACTAATTGCTCAAATATTACTTTATTCTTCAACCCGGGCTTCAACGCATGCAGTAGTGACTGTATGGACTAGCACTCATTTAAAAACATAACAAACGGAGTCTGTGAGCAATGTGATAGTAATTGTGGGAGCTGTGTAAATGATTCTCAGCACTGCATTTCCTGCAAGACAGCTGAGTTCCTGCGTCCGGAAAACAACACTTGTGGAAGCTATTGCTTTGGGGTGAGGTAATTTAAGAATGAAATATCGTGGATCTGCAGTGAGTGCAGCGATGCCTGTGGAAGCTGCAGGGGAGAGGGAGAGTTGAATTGTACATCTTGTAGAAACTCTTCTTTGTTTTTGAATCACGATGGGGCGTGTAGGAGTGCATGCTATAACATCAGCTTTTACATAGACACATTTGAGTGCAAGCGATGTGCTGAGTAGTGTCGCACCTGCTCAATTTCTCCTGAAAACTGCTTATCCTGTGATTCACCTTTATTTTTGCGCTTGGAAAACAACAGTTGTGGAGCTGATTGTCTGCAAACCGACCAATTTAGAGACTAAAACGATCATATATGCAAGCAGTGTCACTTGAGCTGTGGAAGTTGCGTTGGAGATGGGCCACTGAATTGCACAAGCTGCGCAAACTTCAATCTATTCCTCAACATAGATGGTTCTTGTTAGAGTTCTTGTGTTAATTAGTCGTACTTCGCTAACAGCGCTAATAACTTATGTGAACTCTGCAATAATATTAGTTGTCTTACCTGTTAACACAATGATTCATACTGCCTGTCCTGCTACAGCCCATAAGTACTCCGTCTGGAAGACCACACATGTGGAGCCACATGTATTACACCACATTAATTCTAAGATGGGGGACAATGTAAGGAATGCGATTCTTCCTGTCTAACTTGTGCAGGTGAAACCAACTGCACGGCATGTTCAACTCCTCTTTATCTCAATGCTAATAATGGAAGCTGTTTGAGCTCATGTCCTTTGGAGAATTAATTCCAAAACGAGACTAGTAGAGTGTGTGAACCATGTGACTTGAATTGCAAGACGTGTGTGGGCAGAGCAGATAACTGCTCCTCGTGTGAAGTTGGAGTCTACCTAAGAACAGAGAATAACACCTGTGGAAATAGCTGCCTTTCAACTAATCAGTATAAAGATGAGGTGGAAAGAGTGTGTAAGGAGTGCGACATTTCTTGCAGTCTTTGTAATGGCTCGGGGCCCAGCAACTGCACGGCCTGCACAAATACTTCGCTTTTCCTTAATCCTGATGGTGTCTGCAAATTAACTTGTCCAACAATGGGATATTACGCTACTAATGGGACTTGTGAAGCTTGTAATGGTTCTTGTCTGACATGCAGTGGGCCTGCGGCCGACAACTGCCTCTCATGTGGATCACCCAAGTGGTTGCGGCCGGAAAGCATGAGTTGTGAAGATGGTGGGTGTTTGCTGTCAAACTAGTACCCTGAATAGAGTGAGTAGAAGTGTGTGTGGTGTCACGGTTCTTGCGCTACGTGCAACGGCTCTTCAAGTTATAACTGCACTAGCTGCTACGCTAACGCTTCCCATTACTTAAATCCAGATGGATAGTGTTTAAGCGACTGCACAGATCCATAATTTTATCCTTCCAACTACAACAACACATGTTTACCATGCGACTCAACTGCTTGCTTGACTTGTAGTGGCAATGCAAGCAATTGTGAGTCTTGCAGTTTCGGACTTTATCTGAGACTTGAAAACAACTCATGTGGTTCGTAATGCATCTCCTCAAGCTAATACGCAGATAATACAGATGGACGTTGCAAGGAGTGTCACAATACTTGTGGAAGCTGCTCAGGCGCGGGGATGCACAATTGCTCGACTTGTGCAAACATCACACTTTTCCTTCAGACTGATGGTAGCTGCACAGCTGAATGCCTACTTCCTAGTTTCTTTAAAAATAGCAGTAGTCAACGATGTGAGCCTTGTGATGCAGCCTGTCTTGCTTGTTAGGACAACGCCAGCCATTGCCTACTGTGTGCAGATAGTACTTATTTTCTGAGAAAATAGGATTATACTTGCGGAGTTAATTGCATTGCTGGAGCCAGCGAGTACGGTGATCCTTCCTCTAGGGAATGCAAACCTTGCCACGCTTCTTGCCTGAATTGTGTAGGGCCTTTCTATGATAACTGCACAGCTTGTCTAGTTACCGGAAATCTTACTTACCTCAACAATGATGGATCTTGCCAAAGCGATTGCTTTAACATCAGCTAATACAAGGATAACGCAACTCAGAAGTGTCTGCCATGCAATTAGTCTTGCCTTACTTGCTCAGCAGGATCGGAAGCAGATTGCCTATCTTGCAGCATGCCACTTTTGTTATCATCAGGAACCTGTGTTAACGCTTGCCCTCCAACATATTATGAAGACAGCACCGACAACTCTTGCAAACAATGCAATGAAACATGTGGTAGTTGTGTAGGCAATAGCTTCAATTGCACTTCCTGTGCCAATAGTTCATTGTTGCTTCAAGGGGATGGCACCTGCAGGGAAACATGCATTCAAGCAAACCACTTCCTATTAGCATCTAACCACTCATGTGAGCCCTGCAGTCTGCCTTGTTTGACATGTCAAGACAACTCCACCTTCTGCCTTAGCTGCCAAGTAGGAGAGAACATATTCTTGAGACCAGAAGACCACACTTGCCAAGCAACTTGTGCCGACAACCATCAGTTCGGAGATGTAACAGATCAGCTCTGCAAGACTTGCCATGATTCATGCAACTCATGTGTTGGTCCTAATCTGAATAATTGCAGCAATTGTTCTAACTCTACTTTCTACACACTCAACCCGGATGGCACCTGCCAGATTGGCTGTGCTAACAGCAGCTACTTTAGAGATGAGACCTCGGCCACTTGCCATCTGTGCGACTCGTCATGCGCTACATGCTCGATTAACAGCACTAATTGCCTTTCTTGCCACCCTCCGTTTTTCCTAAATACTCACAATAACTCCTGCAGCGCTACGTGCAGTAATCCTAAAGAGTATGGGAATTCAACTGATAGGATCTGCTGGCCTTGCGATGTCAGCTGTGGTCAATGCATAGGCCCGGAAATAGCAAATTGCACAATGTGTGAGAGTGGTTAATTCTTGCAAGCCAACGGAACTTGTCTTAATGATTGCACAGAGCCTGGCTTCTATGCAAACACCAGCACGCATTCATGTTAACCGTGTTCCTTAAGCTGCTATACCTGTTTTTATTCACCAGACAATTGCACCACCTGCCATGCATCACCCGCTAACATAAGTTATTTCAGGCCTTACAACAACTCTTGTGGAGAGTCTTGTGTTCCTATAGTACTTAACGGCTCCACATAATTTAATTGGTACTCGCAAGACAGAATTTGCTAGATGTGTGATCCCTCTTGTGCCAGCTGCGTTGGTGCTGGAGATTTGAACTGCTCTAGTTGCTCGAATAGTAGCATGTATTTGAATTAGGATGGCTCCTGCAAAATCAATTGCACTGGAACAGTTAGTGAGTTTGCTGATCTTGGAAGCATGAGCTGCAGGCCCTGCGACAGCAATTGCAACACGTGCGAGGGCAATGCAAGCCATTGCCTAAGTTGTCGGCCTGCAGATGGTCTTTTCCTACTTCCTGACATTCATATATGCGCTATAAATTGCTCGGACAGTAATTATTATAAGGATGAAGGAAACGGCACTGATAGATAGTGCAGGGCTTGCCATGGAACTTGCCTTACTTGCGACGGACCTAATACTACCAACTGCACTAGCTGTGAAGCACTTAAGTTTCTGGATGTGGATGGCTCTTGTTAGGCCAGTTGTCAAATCTCCTCTTATTTCGCTAATAGTATTAACGGGATGTGTGAATAGTGTGCAGCGACCTGCCAAACCTGCAATATTACTCACTGCCTCTCTTGCTCTAATCCTTATGTGATGCGCCCAGAAGACATTGGTAGCTGCCACCTTAATTGCTCTTTGACTAACTAATTCATCTATGTCAATGCCACCAATGGTGCCAGTATTTGTCAGAGCTGCCATGAGAGCTGCGGCTCCTGCACTAATGCCACTACATGTATCAGTTGCTCCAATAACACGCTGTTCCTTAGTGTGGATGGTTCCTGCAGTGCAGATTGCCTTCCCAACACACCATAACACTACTATAAAGAGATGTCCAATTTCACTTGCTAACCATGTGGTCCGACCTGTCTTAAATGCGAAGGAAGCGCTAATAACTGCACTGAATGTGCAACAACTGGAGATGTGCTGAGACCGGAGGACGGATCATGCAATACGACATGTTTAAATGCTCACTAATATTATGAAGCGTTGATAGTGGGTGGGAGTATTCTTATATGTAGAGAGTGCGATGCTCAATGTACTACATGCAATAGTACAGCGAATAATTGCACAAGCTGCAACGGTACAATGTTCTTGAACGACGACATGACTTGCCGACCTGACTGCACTGGCTCTGCTATCAACAAATTTGGAGACTCTGCTAGCAATAGCTGTATACTTTGTGATGCCAGCTGCAGCAGATGTGCTGGAAGCGCTGGAAGCTGTGAGGCTTGTTCTGACATCAACGATGTACTGAGGCCAGAAAACAATTCGTGTGGGATTAATTGTCTTCAGCTGAGCGGACCTTAATACCTGGATACAACGACAAGGAAGTGTACACCCTGTCACAGTACCTGCACTCTCTGTAATGGAAGTAGTATATTCAATTGCACCAGTTGTCTCAGCCCAAATTTCACACTCAATGCAGATGGGTCTTGTAGAGGAGACTGCTAGGCAACAGGCTTAAATTATTTTAGAGACTAAGTGAGTGGAACCTGCCTGTAGTGTGACACCGCTTGTCTTACTTGTACGGGAAACGCTACCTTTTGCCTTACTTGTGCTGCATCAGGCGACTTCCTTCGGTTGGAAAACAACTCCTGCGGTACAGAATGTTTATCTATTCATTAGTATAAGGATACGGACAATGCCAATGGTGGAGTCAATCGAGTTTGCAGAGAATGTCATGAAACCTGTGGGAATTGCACTGGACCTAGTACACACAACTGCACAAGTTGTGCAAACAGCAGTTTGTTTCTAAATCCAGATGCCTCATGCCTTACTGTTTGCTTGTCTTCACTGTATTACAAGGAGAACAGCAACAATACATGCATGCCGTGCCACGCAGACTGTCTGACGTGCACAGGGGGATCTCCAGAGAACTGCCTGTCCTGTGCAGTCACTACGACTTTTAGGCCAGAAAACAACTCTTGCGGAACTACTTGTTTAGGAACAAATTAGTACTCCTTTAACAGCCGATGCCTTCCCTGCCACACAACTTGCGATACCTGCACTGGGCCTACATCGGAAAATTGCACCTCTTGCAATAACACTGACCCATTGATTAAACTTTTCCTTAATGTAGACGGCTCCTGCCTTTCTATATGCTAAGACTCTCACTATTACAAAAACACTACCAATTACACCTGCCAGTTGTGCAGCAGTAATTGCCTAACTTGCTTAGATAATGCAGATAACTGCACATCTTGCTCATCAGGCAACCTTCTGAGACCTGAAAATAACTCGTGTGGTCTGACATGTCTGAGTGCGCTACATTAATATGCCAATCATTCCGAAGGGCTTTGCAAATCGTGCGATGCTTCATGTGAGACCTGTACAGGTGGTAGCGAATTCAACTGCACTGCATGCAACTCATCTCTCTTACTTAATCTTATTGACAATTCGTGCAAATCGAACTGTATCGTCGAGCGCGAGTACGCAGAGATAAGCAATAATTCCTGCATAGCTTGCGATTTCTCTGCCTGTTGGACCTGCACTATCAACTCAACTAATTGCCTTTCCTGCACTGCATAAGGTAACAGCTCCAGTGCATTGGGCTTCTTAAGACTAGAGAACAACACCTGCGGACATTAATGCGCCTCGGAAATATAATATGGTAACACCAGTGACTTCACATGTAAGCCATGCGATGCTTCTTGTGGGGCTTGTGTGGGTGGCAGCGAGTTTAACTGCACCAAATGTCATAATAACACTAGTCCACAGCGCTACCTGAATCCCAACGGACAATGCCGTAGTGGCGATTGTCTAGACTTAAACTACTTTTAGGACGTGGTTGATTTAACATGCAAACCTTGCGATTCGACTTGTCAGACATGCTAGTTTAACGCAAGTTTCTGTCTTACTTGTGTGAATTCTCTATTTTTATGGAGTCAAAACAACTCTTGCCATAGCCAGTGCCCTAATAACAGCAACAATGTTTCTCTCTTCTACTAAGATACTATAGAGGGGAAGTGCAAACCCTGTAATGAAACCTGTTTAACATGCATAGGACCAACAGAACTCAACTGCACAGCCTGTGCTAACAACACACTTTTCCTCAATTACGATAATTCTTGTAAGACTAGCTGCCCTCCATCTAGCTTGGGACAGCACTTCTATCAAGACAGCTTCTACGGTGTGTGCGGGAATTGTGATGCTGCCTGTTAAGGTTGCTAGTATAATGCTACTAATTGCTTAGCTTGTGCAGATCCTAGTCATTACCTTAGACCTGAAAACAACTCTTGCAACGTGTCTTGCATTGCCATTAATCACTTCCCCGACAATACAGATCACCTTTGCAAACCATGCTTTGAGACTTGTGGAAGCTGTACAGGTGGTGACCAGCTTAACTGCACTACCTGCGCCAACTCCACACTATATCTTAACCCCAACAGGTCTTGTCTCAATTCCTGTGACCCCGGATTCTACAAGGAAAACAGTAATAATACCTGCGTTTAATGCTCCTCATAGTGCAGAGAATGCTCCAATAATGCTAGCACTTGTCTGTCCTGTGCCGATCCAAATCAGTTCTTAAGACCTGAAGATTACTCTTGTGGTGCGTTCTGTTTGAACACTAACCAATACAGAAGCTCTCCGGATATGAATTGCCGTCAGTGCGACACCAGTTGCTTGACGTGTGACAGCTTAATTAACTGCACTAGCTGCGATAGTTCTGCCAGTCCTCCACTCGTCCTAAACTTGTTTAACCACTCATGCTTAACAGTATGTGTGAATTCGTCATAGTTTGCAGACTCCAGCAACAATACGTGCATGGACTGTGACACACAATGCTAGACTTGCATTGGCAGCGCTTCTAACTGCTCTTCTTGCCCTATTGGAAAATTGCTTAGGAATGATAACTTCTCTTGTGGAGACTCCTGTCTACAGGATAACCAATATGGTGATACCAATTTGTAGTTGTGTGTGCCTTGCCATTCTAGCTGTGCCCGCTGCAACTAATCCAGCGAGTTTAACTGTACACAGTGTCCTGCCGCTGGCGCTACCTTCCTGAACACTGACGGGTCCTGCAGATCGAATTGCTTGGAGAGTAATTACTATAAAGAAATGGCAGATAATACCTGCAGACCTTGTGACTCAGCTTGTCAAACATGCACTGGTAATGCAACAAATTGCATATCATGCTCGGATCCAGCTGCTTTCTTGAGACATGAAAATAACACTTGCACGACAATTTGCCCAGATGGATAGTACCCTGACCTCAGTGACAGGAGGTGTAAACCTTGCCATGAGACTTGTACAACATGTTAGGGTGGAGCCACGATCTTTAACTGTACTTCATGCTCTCACATGACCTTCACCAACGGGTCTGGGACAATAGAATTACTTTTAAACCCAGATGCCACTTGTAGGCAGAACTGCTTGAACACATACTAACTGCTCTTCTACTACCCAGATGCTGTCAGTCATCTTTGCCGAAACTGCGATCTTTCTTGCGAAAACTGCTTTGGAGGAAGTGCAGAAAACTGTTCCTCATGCAACTCAACTAGTTTTTTAAGACCAGAAAATAAATCCTGTGACTCTTTTTGCCTTGATTCACATCAGTATGGCGACGTGGCTGATAGAGTCTGCAAAGACTGCCATTTGACCTGCGCCACTTGCTCGGGTGGCGCTGGGCCATTCAATTGCACGAGTTGCGGCATAACTTTAATGGTCTAACACTATCTGTAACCAGATGGATAGTGTAAGGGAGAGTGTATCTTCACAAATTTATACAAAGATAATAACACATTTGCTTGTCTGTATTGCAACACCTCCTGTAAAACCTGTAAGGACAATGCTACGTTTTGCTAGTCTTGTGAAGCTCCTAACTTTCTTGACACTGGCGCTTGTGCACCGCTGTGTGCTGACCCCCGAAGGTATGGCGACCCACTTGACAGAATATGTAAAGATTGCCACGAGACTTGCGGAACCTGCACAGGACCTACAAACTGCACTACATGCAGAAATTCTACACTTTATCTGGACTGGGATGGTTCCTGTCTTGTTAACTGTCAGCTAGCACATTACTACAAAGAAGCTCTTAATAACACCTGTATGCAGTGTCATGTTACTTGTTTGACCTGTGAAATTAATTCCAGCAATTGTTTGTCTTGCAGTAGCAGCGCTGCTCCTCCCCTCTTCCTTAGTATAATAAACAACACCTGCAATCCTACTTGCTTGAACCTGCATGAGTATCCTGACCCAATTGATGCTTTATGTAAGTCGTGCCATGAGACTTGCGGAGCCTGTCAAGGGCCAGGGGCTCTTTAATGCAATTCCTGCGCTAACAGTACGCTATTTCTGGATGTTGATACTTCTTGCGTAAGAGTTTGTTCGTTAGTCAACTACTATGGAGAGACATCAACGGGTTAATGCCTAATTTGTGACAACTCATGCAAGACCTGCAACGGGACAGGGCCTCATAATTGCACTTCATGTAATGCACCAATGTTCCTGAGACCCGAAGATTTCTCTTGTATGAGCAATTGTAGTGCTGTTAATTAATACGCTGATAATGCTGATAGACTCTGCAAGAACTGCGATCCCTCTTGCTTCGCATGCAGTGGCCCAAGCGCATTAGAGTGTCTGCCCTGCAGAGAAGGCTTCTTCTTGAATAACGATTACTCATGCAAACCCAACTGCACTTCTAGCGCCAGGCAATACGAGGATATAGCAAAGCGTGCATGCTTGCTTTGTGATACTGTTTGCTTTAGTTGCACAGGCCCAGGCATTTATAACTGCACTGAATGTACAAACGGGTACTTCAAGCGCCCGGAAGATAGCTCTTGTCAAACCACCTGCATCTCTTCCCAACAGTATCCAGATTCCTTTTTAAAACAATGCAGGGCCTGCGACTCCAGCTGTGCAACCTGCAATGGAACTCAAGCCTTTGATTGTCTTAGTTGTGATGGACCCTTCTTCTGGAGAGATTTCAACAGGAGCTGTGGCTTTGAGTGCCTCCAGACTTAATATAAATCTGAGATGCCTGAAAGACGTTGCATGAATTGCTCAACCACATGCCTCACTTGTAGTGGCACTGGTTTGTTCAATTGTACTTCTTGTCCCACTGGCTGGATGTTACAGCTGAGGGACTACTCTTGCCAATCGAACTGTCTCTCCAACCAATTCGAAAGAGAGGATAACTTCAATAATAAGACCTGCAACGACTGCTATGGACGATGCAAAACCTGTTTATCTTTGAATTACTGCACCTCCTGCGCTGTGTTCCAAAGCATTACTTACTTCCTTGATTTACTCACATTTGACTGCCAGACGACTTGTCCAAGTGGGTACTTCAAAAATCTCACTCCCAGCAATGTTAATAACACTTGTCAGAGATGCCATTCATCCTGCTAAGAATGTACGGCTGATGGACCTAATGGGTGTTCATAGTGTAATGCTACTGCAAACTTGTTTTTGAACTATAATGGGGCATGCCAATCTACCTGTGAGGCAGGATACTTCAAAAATCTGGCCACTCAACGTTGCGAACAGTGCAGCTAGAATTGCACGGGTGCATGCGCAGAGTTCGGACCTTACAATTTTTGTACACTGTGTGGCATATCCATTTGGCCAGGTGCTTCACCTTCAATTTACTATCTCTCAGACTAAAAGTGCGTGGAAACCTGTGCATCCGGATTCTACAAAAATAACCCTGCCACTGGTGCGAACTACACCTGTTAAATGTGCCACACATCCTGTGAAGAATGCACAGACTTTGGTTAGAATAATTGCACCAAATGTTCAGCAGCCAAAGATCTTTTCCTTGATCTCCTCCTCCACTCTTGTAGGTCTTCATGCGATTCGGGATACTTCAAACTCAGGAATTCAATATAGCAATGCACGGTGTGTGATGGCAACTGCTTTTAATGTGCAGAGTTTGGGCCTGCTAATAGCTGCACTTAATGTAGAGACTTAGTCACTCCTCAGTTCCTCTTCAACCACACATGCACTTCCTAATGCCCAGCGAGATTCTACAAGAATAGTTCCGATTCCACCAATCGAACATGCAGTGATTGTCATGCTTCATGCTTAACCTGCACAGGGAGTTAACAAAATTAATGTATAACTTGTACAGGACTTATGTATCTTGATTATTACAACAAAAATCAGTGTCTCCAAGGCTGTCCATCAGGTTTTTATACTTATCAAACTGATCCAAATAATCAAACTTGCCTCCCCTGCCACCTCTCCTGCTATGAGTGCAGCGGACCTGCTTCCTTAGATTGTACTGTTTGTCATGACCATGGCCACTTGAGCTCGCCTGCCAAGGGTCAATGCTTACCCGATGAAGGATTCTACATCCAGGCTTAAAGCATTCCCACATGTGCCATCCCCAACTGTACCAATTACTTGCCCTGCCACTCGACTTGCAGGAACTGTGGGACTTCTTCTGCCTCCAACGATTGCACTGGTTGCTACTAGAATGCTATTTTAGAACCCAGCAACAGTTCATGCGTCTGCACTCAACAGTATTTCGTTACTCTTGCAGTCAATAGCAGTGTCACTAGCCTAAACGACCCTTGTTTCCAAAGACCGTGCGCAACTTGCAGCTAATGCTGGCCAAATTGCCAGTATTGCTTGAGCTACGGGGTGGATAAATGCATTATATGTGCAGCTTCTTTCTTTAAACAAATAAATTCGATCTACTCCTCTTATAATACCTGTGTTTAAAACTGTCAATCTAATTAATACGCAGATTCAGGGGCTAAGGAGTGTCGCGAGTGTCATAGCAGCTGCAGTAACTGCTCAGGACCATTATCAACAAATTGCCTCTCTTGCCCGCCAGGCCAAGATCTGTTTACCAGCAATAATAGCTGCTCTGTTTGTCCAGACCTATTTTATAGGAGCAATGGTACCTGTCTTCAATGTCTTTAACCTTGCAAGACCTGCAAAGGTCCTTCAACTGTTTAAGACTGTCTATCTTGTGTTGCAGGATACTACTTACTTAACGGTACTGAGTGCAGTCAGCTATGTCCATTAGGATTCTTTGCCAACCAATTAGAATAAAAGTGTCAAGCCTGTCTAAGTCCTTGCCTCGGTTGCTCTCTATAAAGCTTCAACTGCACAAGCTGCTAAAGCAGTCTGTTTCTTAAGGGAAACTAGTGTATCAGTAATTGCGGAGAACACTTCTGGGCTGATTAGGCCTCGGCTAAGTGCCAACCCTGTTCAGATTAGCAATGCATTACTTGCGATGCATCAGGAGGAGGTCTTTCCTGCTTGCTTTGCAATGATGGATTCTGGCTTTAGAATAACACAGTATTTTCTTGTGCTGCCTGCCATTAGACGTGTAAGACTTGCTTTGGAGGTGGCAACTCTTCACAATGTCAGTCTTGCTTTAATAATTTTGAACTGTTTAAAGGTTCATGCATTAAACAATGCCTTTCTCCTTTGATCTATAGTTAGGAGACAGGTGACTGTGTTATTTAATGTTCCGCGTAGGGATATTTCCTAAATAAATACACTAATATCTGTTAGAAATGCCATCAATACTGTGAAGAATGTTTCGGAGTAACACAAAGCGAGTGCTCTAAGTGTGTTTCTACAAGCACAAATGGCTAATCTATCTTATTGGATGAAACAAGCTGTTTAGACGGTCCTTGTCCTGTAGGCAAGTTCGCTGATATAGTTAACAAGGTTTGCCTCAAATGCAACGTGGCCTGCCTTGCATGCACAGGTCATGACAATACTCAATGTATAGTGTGTGCGTAAAGATACTACCTTAAAGGCAATTCCACCTGTCTCCTGGCCTGCCCTGATGGCTTCTACTAAAACGAGACTACCAGGTCTTGCAATCAGTGCCTCATAGACTAAGGTCAGTTCTTCGATACAACCTCAAAGACCTGCAAAAAGTGCCACGCTTCCTGCGCTAAGTGTATTGGAGAGCAGAGCTGGCAGTGCCAGCTCTGCACTGAGAAACGAGGTTCAAATAGTGCCAATGAGCCAAAGAAAGGAGTGTGCCTGTGTCTGGACGATTACGTAGAGGAAGCTAAGACATTAACTTGTGTTCCCAAACCCAGTGCAGTGAAAGTGACACAGGAGCTCGCCAAAGATACTACAACAACTTCTCTGGCCACTTCTGTGGTCGCCGGATCAGTATCGAATAACATGATGTTAGCGCTCAATCAATTAGAAGTGTTCCAACATGTAAGCTACATGCAATACGTAAATGTGAAGTACCCAAACAACATTCAAAGCACTATGCAATTCATGTATAAGGCAAATGTGAATACACTTATTCCAGGAAGCCAAAGTAGTTCTGGCAGCACTAACACAAGCAGTTCGTAGAGTAAAGGCCTTCTCCGTCAGTTTGCAGAAACTGGAGTAACGACTAAGTTAGAGGATGGTGGTGAAGTGGATAAGTTCATGCTCAACGATAAGACACCATTGCTGTGGGAAAACGCCTTCTCCCTGCTATTGATGCACTTTATAGCGTGGACCTTCGTGATTCTGTTGAAGTTGATGTAAAGGGTCTGTTGCTTCTCACGAACAGCATATTACGCTGTGGTAAAATTGAGGGGGATGTTTGATCTTGCACTACCTCTGCAAGTATTTATTCGCACATCACTGGAGCTTAGTCTAATGCTTTGCCTGCAGTACTTTAAATATGGTGTGCAAAACAACTTTGAACTTGCTGTGCTGGTTTTCATGTCTATCTACATGTTTATCATGTTTGCTTGTGTATTCTACGCCATTATCAAGAAGATCCTGCAACAGGATCCTAGCTATACAGAAAAATCTAAATTCCGAGCCCTATGGCAAGACCTTAAACCCGATAAAAAAGCTAGTTAATATTTCTACGCAATTTATCTAATTATTAAGTTTTTGGTCTGTATATTCTATGTCGCTTGCTACGAGTCTCCAGAGACGCAAGCTCTTGGCGTATTTTTCCTACATTTAGGAATGTTTCTCTATTTAGTTTGGCTGCGCCCCTTCATTCACGTCTTTAATAATTTCACTATGATTGTTTCCGAGCTTCTTTTAGCCCTCCTGCATATTTTCATATTGATAATTGCTTAGAATCAAGAAGATGAGGAGATGATGTCTAAAATGAGTTGGGCCATGTTGGTGACTATGATTCTGATAATCTTGGTTAACGGTTTAGTGATCGTTGGCATTGTGATTAAATCTCTGTTCCTCATGATCAAATAATGGTTAATGAAAAAAAAAGATGCTTAAATGCAACACGAAGTTGGTTAACCAAACGATTCTATGTAGTAGTAGTAGTAGCAGCAGGTTATAGGTGAGATTGATGGTTCAGAGCCGAGCATTAAAATCAAGAAGGAGCAAGAAGGCAAGAACTAAGTATATCCATTAAATCATAATATACAGCCTAACAACCTGGCTAGCGAAATCAATAACACTGTCATCGAGAACTAGAACTTTCTGACATTACAGCATACGTAAGAAATTAATTAGGACTCGCAGTTAAGCATGATTCTCGACCATAGTGCTGACTTGAAAGATAAAAACACAATACAAAAAAGTAGGCCAAACACTTCAGAGAAGCCGGTAAAACCTGATTAATAAGATTTCCTGCAACATTAAGAGCAGCTGATAGAGCTTAGTTAATCAGAAATTAGGCATCAGCAATAATAGTAGAATCTTTTTAATGACGATAGCAGAGACTTAACTAATTTCTAATAATGGCAGTAAGAAGGTGAAAAGTAACCACCCGAAAGACAGGATTCTATTGGTGTGATAACTAGTAGCAATGTAATTGAAATTAATTAGTAACAACAGCA
>Ga0272412_1000160_pt1 | contig 16480 bp, 17 predicted proteins | sample WWTPWeurt_MetaT_FD_193540 | JGI IMG/M metagenome (GOLD analysis project Ga0272412, IMG submission 193540) | Metatranscriptome of activated sludge microbial communities from WWTP in Nijmegen, Gelderland, Netherland - WWTP Weurt (Metagenome... | ecosystem: Engineered > WWTP > Aerobic digester >...
ACACAAAAAACAGACGTTTTTTTGCGACAGGCTGAGCACCTGGGCATCAGGACTGAAGTCGGGCGATTCTAGCCGCGCAGTCACCACAAAACGCGGACGATACGTGGTTTGTGTCATGGGTTCTCTTGGGCCGAGCAAAAAAGAAAGGCCCAAGAAAATCGTATTACAAACTACTCAATTTGAACATCTAGGTTTGGGCAGAAAACAGCCCGAAGAAGCGAGGTTCCTGGTCTTTGCCCGAGTGACCGCGTTCGACGATCAGCGGTCGGGAAAATCCGGGATTTGCTTGATGTACTCGGGGTGATCGATGAACGGATTCCGATTGGCCTGGATGCCGTACACCAAGTCGTTGCGGCTTCGTTCGTCAGCGTCGGGCGGGTCGGCGTCATGCCAGCGGCGGAGCGTGGCTTCCTCGGCGTTGAAATTCGCCAGCGTGAAGTCGGACGGTCGGTTCCTGTAATACCGCGTATAGAAATAAAAAATCGCGCGTGCGATGTCGCCCTTGGTTCGGTCGTGGGGCTCGAAGACCATCCGACCTGCGTCGTCTCTGCCGAGTTTGCTTGGCGGGGTTCCATCGGGGTTTGGAGCGGTCCACGTCACACTTTTGACCACCCCGAACGGATAGTTTCCCCGACGGCTGTTTGAATCCACGTCAGACGCCCACAAATGATGCACGTCCGACTGCGCGACGCCCCGAGCCCCAAGGCTTTGTGGCCATGTGTGTTCCGTGTTTAGCTTCGCGCTGTACGCCGTCGAGGAACTCGTGATCTTTTGAGCCACTCGGCCCGTGTACACACAGTCCACCGCGTTGTCATTGTCCGGGTCTTCCACGTCGGCAAACATCTTGTCGCGCGCCGCGCTGTACGAAAGACTGCGGCTCCCTCGCGTCACGATGTCCGACAGAGCAACCAACAAGTCGTTTCCTGTTTTTCCCGACGCGCCATCGTAATACCCGGTGGGAATGCTCTGCGGAGTCGCAAAGAAAGGAATGTCCTCGTCGTTTTCCGGCAGACGGTTGTCGCCGCATCCAGAAAACAGCACGCACAGCCCCAAACCAACGCCGACAAACATGCGGCGAATGAACACAGACGGTCGCAAGGTCATGTATTTCCTCTCGAAAAGCCAACCAGTTGGCGAGCGGTTTCAAAGCATGTTGCGTACCAACGCGGAAACCGGATTGACTCGCCCGCTTTCAGGCTGTAGAGAAGAGTTAATGAAAATCGTTTTCAATTCTGCTCGCGCGCTGGGTCGTGTGTTGCGTCGTGTTGGCCGTGCTGGTCGTTTTGAAGCGGTCGCGCCCCTGGCCGTGTTTTTGGCCGTGTTTTTGGTTTTGTCCGATGGTGATCAGGCTTTTGCGCAGACCGCATTTTTCACGCCGCGCACGATGCTGTCGGAGTTTTTCCCGCGCAGCCAGTCCGTCACGTTTTTGCGTTTTGATCTGACGCTGGAACAGCGCGAGCGGCTGACCCGTGTCCTTGGATACGCGCCGCGCAAACCGAGCTACACGATCTACGTCGCGAAGACCGGCGATCGCGTGGATGGTTACGCGATCATGGACGACGAAAAAGGCCAGCATTTGCCCATTTCGTTTGCGGTGATGTTCGACGCCAAAGGTCGCATTTTGCGCCAGGAAGTCATGGCGTACCGCGAGCGTTTCGGCGACGAGATCCGCGATCCTCGTTTCCGCGAGCAGTTCGTCGGAAAAGTGCCTCAAGACGTGCTTCGGGAGGGCGAAGAAATCATTGCCATTTCCGGGGCGACGATTTCGTCGCGTGCGATGGTGGTCGGCGTTCAACGGGCCCTGGCGCTGGTCGATGAACTTTTGTTGAGACAGCCCAAAGGCACCTCGGCCAGCTTGCCGCCAAACTCGTAACCTGCTACCTCACGAAACCATGCGTCACTTCGCTGCCTCGCGGTTTCGGTTGTGGAACCTGTCGCCCGCCGCCAAGCTCGTCTACACGCTTTTTTCTGTGTTTTCGCTGCTGGCGATTTTGTCGTCGGTGCTGCTGTATGAGGATTTGGTCGGTCCGTCTCTGCGCACGGGACACTTGGCCCGCGTCGGGACTTACTACGGGCCAGCCGAAAAAACGGCACCCAAAACGGAACCGACTTCGGCATCGCCAGCAGGGCCCGCCATCGAGCTTCCGCCCGATGAGCCCGAGGTCGCGCTTCACCTGGCCATGCCCTATCGCAAGCTGCTCGAGGTTACGCATTTTCACCTGTTTACGATTCCGGTGTTCTTGCTTGTGTTGACCCACTTGTACGTGCTGACCGGAGCGGGACCGACTGCCCAGCTTGTGTGGATTCTGCTCGCGTGGGGAGCGGCTTTTTTGCACATGGTTGCGCCGTGGCTTATGCGATACGGCTCACGACACTTCGCCGCGCTCTATCCGACGAGCGGCTTTTTGCTGTTTGTGTCGTGTCTATGGCTTTCGATACAGCCCGTGTGGGTGATGTGGCGCGGGAAAACGCCTCCCAAAACCGAAGCGCCCCAAGACGGCGAACCGGCCCCCCCGTTTTCGGATTAGTTCGTTATGGGAAAAGGCAGTTTCTGGGCGGGAACCGGCTAGAGTTTGCAGTCGTCGTCGGTGCCCAGGGCTCTTACGTTGCAGCCCTTGGCGCAAACGACTTGTTGAGGCACGCCGCTCACGCACTTGTACAGATTGCCGCCCGAGCAGGTCCAATACTGTTTGCCGTTGTACGCGCTCTTGTTGCAATCCCAACTGATGCCGCCACCGCCGCCGCCGTTGGCCTTGGCGTTCGCCCAACCTGCTGGAACCCAGCTTCCCCACCGGCTGCCCACAGAGGCACCATTGTAGGACAACGTCGCCTTGCCGTTTCCGGTGACGTTCTGTTCGATGATGTCGAGCGTGCCGCCGCCGACGCGCGTGATGAGCGCGACGTGCCCGTAGGTGCCGTTGGTCCACACCAGCATGTCGCCCGGTTTGGGCGGATGCCCGCTGTCGCCGTTGTAGTACACGTTCACCTTGTCGCGTGGCGCGTTGTTGAGCAGGTCTTTTGCATTTCCCCACCATCGCAGGCCCCATTTCTGCGAGAAGTGACGCATCACCAGCTCGACGCACTGGTACTGATAGCCGTAGCTGCCTGTGCCCGCGCACGAGTAACCCGTGCCCGTGTTTGACCCATTGGAATACGCATTCGAGCCGTTCCACGAGGCCAACACCGTGCCGCACGCCGGCATCGCCGTGGACTCGAAAAAGCTCGGGTTTACCGGGTCATTGGTTTCCGGCTCTACACCGCATCCAACAAAGGCCAAGAGCCCGAAAGACAAAAGAAACGACCGAGAGAGCTTGTGTTTGTTTTTGGAGTTGTTCATGCACCAAAAAACAGCAGCCCGCGTGCCAAGCAACCGCTGCATCGTGAGGCTCTCACTGCGGTTTCGGGGCCCAGGCGAGTTGATGGATCAATCCATCAACTTGTCCCTACAACTGAGGGTCAAAACCCGCACATCACATGCGGGAATGAAACCCGCGCGACTCGGTTGCGGCGCAAACACCAGGCCGCGTTGGGATTGATTTTCAGCCACAGGCGGTCCCACCATGGGCTGCATGCGTGTGGCGGTCTTTGGCGGCAGTTTTGACCCACCTCATTTGGGACATCAGCTTGCCGCGTTGTATGTGCTCGAGACGTTTCCGGTCGATGCGTTGTGGCTTGTGCCTGTGTATCGGCATGCGTTTGACAAGCCTCTTTCGCCTTTTTCGCACCGACTGGCGATGTGTCATCTCGTCGCAGAGTCGCTGGGTCCGCGCGTTTTTGTGTCCACGGTCGAACAGGACTTGGCCGGGCCGAGTTACACGCTGAACACGATTCGTCGTTTGCAGGCCGAATTTCCCGGCGCTGAGTTTTCGCTCGTCATCGGGTCGGATTTGTTGAAGGAACGGGAACGCTGGCACGGGTTTTCGGATTTGTCTGTGGCGGTGCGTTTTCTCGTCTTGTCCCGAGGCGGTGCTGAGGCAGATTCGACCGCGCTGCGTCTGCCTACGGATGAGTGGCCGCTGCATCCAATCACGCTGCCCGAGGTGAGTTCCACCTTGGTCCGGGCGGCCTTACGGCGTGGGGAAAAGCCGACCGGCCTCGTGAGCTTGCGCGTGCTGGACTACATCCACCGACACGGGCTGTATGCAGAACACAAGGAGCAAAAACCGTGACGACACCCGAGCTATTTTCCGAAACGGCGCAACTTGCAACCCCGCTGCGTATCTTGGTCGTCGGTGCTGGCCCGGTCGGAAAGGCGTTTCATCGGGCGCTTGTCCAGGCTGGAAACGACGTGCGATCGTGGTCGCGCTCTCACGGCCCGCTGTGGCCCGAGGGAACCGACCAGAATGCAGCGGAAGTGGTGCTGTTGGCCGTCCGAGATGACGCGATCGAGCAGGCCGCCGACTATGTTGTTTCGCACGGGGCGGCAGACGCCCGTTCCGTCGTGCTGCACTGCGCGGGTGGGCGGAAACCGTCGGCAGTATTCCAAAACATCACCGGAAAAGTCGGTGGAACGGGTTTGTTTCATCCGCTGCGTTCTTTTGTCCATCGCGCAGCCAGCGACGACAACGACTTGGCAGGGCCGACTTCAGTCGCAGAGCTTTCGGGGACCGTGTTCGCCATTTGTGGCGATGCTCAGGCCGTCTCCGTCGGAAAGAAACTGTGCGAAGGCTTGTCCGGGATACCGCTGCCCCTCGCAGAAGCCCAGCTTTCGACGTATCACGCGGCGGCGGTGCTCGTGGCCGGGCATGTTGCGACCCTGATCGACACAGCCATCCAACTGTTTTCCAAGTTGGGTTTGCCAAAAACCGTTGGGCAGCAGGCGCTTTGCGCGTTGACCGATTCCGTTCTCCGCAACATCGAAGAGGTCGGTCTGCCGCAGGCACTCACTGGCCCGATTGCTCGCGGCGACGCATCCACGGTGTCGGAACACCTCACCGCACTTGGGGCGTTGAGCTGCCAGGTTGCCGAGGTGTACCGAATCGTGGCGGAAAGTTCGCTTGACATCGCGTATCGAAAAGGCGCGGCCTCGCACGAGGCACTTTCAGCGGTGGGCGAGCTGTTGCAAAGCCGGGTGCAGCCGTGCAGGGTTTGACTCGCTTTCTCGCCGTCTGATAAGGTCGCGCCGTGTCTCCTTCCGCCTGCCGTATTGTTGTTGCCGACGACGAACCGAGTTTGCGCAAAGTTCTGTCGTCCCTTTTGCGCCGTGAAGGCTATGAAGTTTCCGAGGCCAAAGACGGCGAGGAGGCGCTGTCGCTTCTGACTTCACAAGTCGCGGTGCTGATCACCGATATGCGCATGCCGAAACTCGATGGAATGCAGCTTTTTCGTCGAGCGATCAACGAATATCCCGATTTGAAGGTCATTATCTTTACTGCCTATGGACGTATCACAGAATCTGTCGAGGCCGTGAAACTCGGGGCGTTCGATTTTGTCGAAAAAGGAACGGACAATGAACATATTTTGCAAGTTGTCCGAAAAGCCGTCGCGAGTTATGAATTAGACCAAAGATCTCCGCGTCGCGCGCCAGGTCCTTTGCCACCGCAAATCGGTAGATATGGTTTGGTGGGAACCGCAAAATCTTTGCAGAGTGTGTTTTCTCTGATTGATAAGGTGGCAGAGTCTCCATCGACGGTGCTGATTATTGGGGAAAGCGGAACCGGAAAGGAATTGGTCGCGCGTGCTTTGCACGAACATTCCAGCCGCAAAAACGAATCCTTCATTCGTATCAATTGCGCAGCGATTCCAAGAACATTGATGGAATCCGAGCTTTTTGGATATGAAAAGGGCGCATTTACAGGGGCCGTGTCCTCGAAACCGGGTCGTTTTGAATTGGCGGATCGCGGTACGCTGTTTTTGGACGAAATCGGAGAGCTGGCGCTGGAAATGCAGGTCAAACTGCTGCGCGTTCTGCAAGAATCCGAGTTCGAGCGCGTCGGTGGCCTCAAGACCTTGCACGTGGATGTGCGCGTCATCGCGGCCACAAACCGTGATTTGGTCAAGGAAGTCGCAGCGAACAACTTTCGCGAAGAATTGTATTACCGCTTGAATGTCGTACCCATCGTGCTGCCTCCACTTCGCGAACGGGCCCAGGACATTCCCCTTCTTGTTTCGCATTTTGTTGCGCGTTTTAACGAACGCCTGCGCAAGCAAATTACAGGGCTCAGCGACGAAGCGATGGCTGTTCTGTTGCGATATCCATTTCCAGGAAATATCAGGGAATTGGAGAACATTGTCGAGAGAACAGTTTTGTTGGCAGAAGGGCCTTTTATCGACGTAAGTGATTTGCCAGATAACGTGGTGCAGAGCAACTCGGCGCATTCTTCCATTCACATCGCACAAACCGCATGGGCCAAACCATCCCCCAAAGAACCGATTTCGGGTCGGCCCGCCGCCACTTCATTAAAAGAAATTGTGCGCCAAGAAACCGAGCGCGTTGAACGCGAAATGATACAGCGGGCTCTAAATGACAAACAGGGCAATGTCACTCAGGCGGCTCGGCAGCTTGGAATCAGCCGCAAAAGTCTGCAAATCAAAATGAAAGAATTCAAACTGCGAGAACCGGATTAGCGGGAAATTGGCGCGGCATGCGTCGTGTGGCTTGACCTGTGGGGGCGGCAGGGATATACGCACGCGATGTGGACCGACACAAAAAACCCCTCGCTTCGTCTGCGCAGCGAGGCGTGGAACGTGTTCTTTCGTGTGCGCAAAAAGTGGCCATTGTGGGTGTTGGCCTCGACGGTTTTCGTGGTTGCGGGTCTTTATTTCGGAAAGAACTATCGCCCGATGTATCAAAGTCTGGCGCAAGTTCGCGTCGGGGAAGACCTGGATGCGCGGAGCGTTCCGGGGCAACGCGAGGACCCCAGCGAATGGGCCGATCTACCTGACGCGCTGGCGAATGCGTTTCGCGCGCGGGTGGTTGTGGATGCCAGCGTGCGGGCGAACGTGGCAAAGATTGCGGCAAGGCCCGAGCTGGCCCACGTTGCCCAGCTTCAAACGGACAAAGGCCTGGACGCGCTCGTCGAGGACATCAAGCGCACGCTGCTGGTCGAGGCGGTCACACGGCGGCTCTTTCAGCTTACGTACAACGCTCGGGACCCTGTGCTTGCGCAGATCGTGCTCCAGACCTTTGCGGAGGCGGGCGTCCAAGACGTGGTTGCGCAGCGGATCGAGACCGCAAAACGTGTGCGCGTCTTTTTGACAGACGAAACCGAACGGTCAAAACAGCGCTTGCTCGAGGCAGAAAACCAAGTTGTGCAATTTGTGCAAAAACACCCCAAGTTGCTCGTGTCGATTTCAGCGACGGAGCGAAACAAGCTGGGTTTGCAGGCTGCGGACAAGTTGCTCGTCACGGCCAAAGACAAGCCGGTTCTGACAGCGACGAAGGTGGCCGAGAATTTTTCTTCGCCTGAGCTGCGTCCGCTGCTGGAAAAACGAGCCCAGTTCGAGGCTCAAATCGCGCAAATCGAAAGCGCGCACAAGTTCGATCCGGCGCAACAGAAAGTGCTGGAAATCGAGCGGCTTCAGCAGCAGCTTTTGGACTTGAAAAGCCAAGGCTACACGCCGCAGTACCCTGAATTCCAACGCATCACGGCGGACATGGAACGCATTTCCAAAGACGTGCGGGATGTGCGAAGCGGCAACAGTCCGAAGCTGGCAGAGGATCTGCTGCTACAGGCCAAGACACGAGCGCAAATGGCCGCGCTGGATCGGCAGATTGCGGCGATGCGTCGCAAATTGACTGGCACAGACAAACTCTCCGCCGACCAGGAGGCGCTGAGCGCCGAAGCCGAATACGCGCGGCTGTTTCGAGATTTGGAAAACGCGCGCGTCACGTTCGACAAACTCCGCGAACGACAGCAGGAAGCACTGGTGAATGAACAGCTTGCTCGTGTGCCGAACAACGCGGCAGCGCGCATCATCGACAACGCGAGTTTTCCGACGAAACCACGCGGTCTGTCGAAAAACCTGATGCTGGGGCTTCTGTCTGTGCTGGGGCTTCTTGCGGGTTTGGCGATCACCGTCATCCGCGCGCTTTCGGATCGGCGCATTTTTTCTGCGGTGGATTTGTGGCACGCGGCGCGGCTGCCGGTGCTGGCGAACCTTCCGAAAAACGATCGCCGACCTCGCCGAAACGTCTTGCCAGAGGTGCTTTTGTGCGGGCAGGAAGACGCAAACACACCGAAAACAGAGACCGGTGTTCGGCCTCCTCCCAAACCTGGGAAGACCAGGCTGCGGGAACTGGGTTATGTCGTTCGCACGATTCCTTCCCTTCCACCATCACCAGAGCTTTTTTTGCTGAGCCAGCCGGATGGGGCGCGGGCAGAGCAAATCAGGTTGCTCAGCTGTCGCCTGCGCGAACGGGGCAATCCACGGTTGCTGTTTTTGGTCAGCAGCCAGCCGCAGGAAGGCAAATCGGTTGCGGCGGCGAATTTGGCGTTGGCCCTGGCCGAGGGCGGAGGTTCAAAAGTGGCGCTTCTGGATGCTCAGGTCTTGGCCCCGCGCCTTCATACTCTGTTTTTGCCCGGCCAGGAGATTCCGTCCACAGACCTGCGCGATTGCAAACCGGAACTCTGGGAGGTGTCGCCGGATCTGTGTCTGCTTCCGGCCCCTGTGCTTGCGAATCCCAAAAACCGGGCAGCGGTCGAAAACTCACCCGCGTTTGCATCGCTGCTGGATGATTTGCTCGAGGCGTTCGACTACGTGATTGTCGATACGCCGTCCATGAGCCTCGCGGCGGATGCGCGCCTGCTTCTTCAACACGGCGGCGAGGCGCTGTTGGTCGTTCGAGCGGGGCACACCAATGTAGACATGTTGTCGCTCTCCCTCGACCGAATCGAACAACATTCCGTCTGCGGCCTGCTGCTCACCAGCTAATACAGAGTGTGGGGGGAGAGCAGCTTCGGGGTTGCGAGCAAGACCCCCGTACGTTGTGCCGGGTTTGTCGCCGACACAGCCCGCGCCCACCGCGGCCGTTTCTGCATGGGAACTGGCTGCCGTTTTCGTGGAGGCGGACGCCGCCGTGAGCGCGTCCGACATGGCTCGCGCGCACCGCAGTCGTTTTTGGTTGGGAACGAAGGAACTAGTGACCGGCGGGGGCTGCGCCGCCTTTGGATTTTTGCGACACAGCAAAGTTCACGTTGTTGTAGCCCGCGACCGTACACGTGTACATGACCTTCTTGAGCACTTTGAAGTCGATGTTCTTGTCGCCTTGAATGATGACAAGACCTTTCCAGTCGTTCGGGTCCGGGTGCAACAACTTGAAGTTGTTTTTCAGGACGACCAAATCGTCGTGAAGCTGCGGAATTTTCCAATCCATCGTCGTCTCACGCGTAAGCTCGGACGAATCCGCTTTCGGTTCGCCGTTGAGCGTGACCGAATCTCGCGAGATCGAAATGATCGGGGCCTGTTCCAGATCCTTGTAGTTCAGAGCCTCGGGCAGCGTGATGTTCTTCGATACCGTGAGAAGTTCGCCTGACGCCGAGAAGGTTTGGAGCAAGAACACGACCAGAATCGTGAGCATATCGACCATCGAGGTCAGATTCAGCTCTGCATAGGTCGATTTCTTCCCCGCGCCGTGCTTCGTCACAAACTTCAGCGGAATGAACTTCCGAAGCCTGGGCCCCGGCTGTTTGATGAGGCCACCCTTGTCAAATGCACTGCTCATGGTCAGCCTCCAGCGCCCTTGTCAGTCAGCGTCACGGTTGGGAATTTCGCGGAAATCGCAATGTCCATCGTCTTGATGATCTTTTGATAGACCACCACATCGTCCGTCTTGATCGTCAGGTCTTCTTTGTCCGCGTGGTCCTTCTTGGCCTGCGCCAGTGTGTCCGCAAGCTTCACGTAGTCGTAATCGTCCGCTTTTGCTTCGATCGCGATGCTCTCGCCCGTGGATTTCGAGAACGTGAACGTGTTGTCCTTGTTCACGAACAGCGTCAACGTCACCTGATTCTGCGGAGGTTCATCCGTCGGTGCGCTGTTCGACTTGGACTTTTGCGTCACGTCCATGCGGGCAAGCTGCGTCCACACTGCCGTGATGAGAAGGAACGAAATACAACAGGACAAAAGGTCAATGAACGGGACCAGGTTGATTGCGGCATCGAGCGGTTTTTTACCGCCTTTGCCTGATGGCGTAGGTGCTGCACCGCCCATAGTAGTAACTCCCTGTTTGGGCTCGCGGAGTGGGCACTCACGCCCACTCCAACCCGTCCACGTCGAATTAAGCCTGTCCGCCCGCGTTCTTCATCGCGTTGCGGTGACCCACCACCAAGTTCACAACCTGAACCGACAGCTCGTTGATGTCGTCGAGCGTGTGCTGCGTCCAGCCGTTCAGGATGGCGAACCACAGAAGAGCCGGAACCGCGCAAATCAGACCGAATGCGGTGCAGTTCATGGCTTCCGAAATACCTTTCGCGAGCAACGTGGCTTTCATCGAGGGATCGACGCCTGCGACGCCTGCGAACGAGTGAATCAGACCCAGAATCGTGCCGAGCAGACCGACCAGCGTTGCGACGTTGCCGAGCATGGCCAGATAACCGGTTCGGGCTTCGAGTTTCGGAATTTCGTGAAGGGCTTGTTCATCCATCGCCGCCTGAACTTCGGTATCGGGACGATTGAACTTGGTCAGACCTGCTTGAATGATGCGGGTAACCGGAGTCGGATTGCCGCTGCACACCTTGACCGCGCCTTGAATGTTGCCAGCCATGATCTGGCTCTTGAGGAGCGAAAGCAGCTTCTTTTTATCGATGCCGGCTTTCTTCAGATAAATCACACGCTCGATCGAGATGCCCCACGCAATGATCATGAGCAGCAAGATCGGCCACATCGGCCAGCCACCTTCGTGGAATGCATCGGCCAGGGCTTTCATCATCGACATGTCCAGTACCTCCAGTGAACGGGTTTGACGTTTCGGGCCATGTTACAAGCACAAGCAGTGCCAATGGTTCAAAAAACTGTGTTTCTCACGGGAAAACCGCAAAAGATTGACCACGGGGGCAAAAGTACGACCTGCGATTTCGTGGAAATGGGCAACACAACCGGGGAAATTTGCCACGCCTTCCCAAAACCGCTGTCCTTGCCCATGCAGGTGCGTCCCAAACCGCATAGGTCGCACGGTTGTACTTAGGGTTCCGCTTGTTCCCATAACTTTTGATTCTGTTTGTTGCGCAGTTTGTACTTCTCTGGATAGTTCGTGTCATCGTCGGTGGGAGAAACTTGGCGTTTGTACACCGGCTCCCCATTTTTTTCGTCTACCGACCATTTTTCGTCCCATTTTCCGTTCCGATTCAGGTCTACCTTCGCGCGAACGACCTTCCCCCCTTCCGCATACAAATTGACTTTGTAGGGACGATTCGGCGTTGCATCCTTTACCTTGTCCCACGTCGCTTTCTGCTGAAAGAGCTGCACGATTTCGTCATCAAACGGACGCATGGGAAACGTCGGTCGCGCCGTCTTGTTGACCTCTTGAGTGCCTGTGTCTTGCTTTGTCGTGACTGGTTTTGGAGTGTCTTGCGCCGTCGTCACAGACCCTCGGCTCCCCGCACTTCCGACCTCCTCGACTCGCGGAGAGACATTCACAGGATCTTCGATGTTCCCCTTCTTTTCGACCGTCGTCGGCGCGTTTTTCGCGCAGTGATACAGAGAACCAAACAGACCCGACACCGCAAAAAACACGATCAGATTCCGAAAACTTGTGTACTTCATGAGTGTTTCAGTCCTTGCCCTGAGACCAGCGCGTTTGTAGTTTGCTTTTTCACAAAACCTCTTTCGATCGGAACCGTGCAGTAACACAGGGGATAGGGGCACGGGCGCGGTCCCGAAAACAGAGAAAAGGAGTCCGAAAGGAAGTCTCCCAGCCGTTCTATTTTCTGACGCCGCGCGGGATAACAGCGATACGCGATTCCTTTGTCATCCAGGACAAAATACCTTGTCCCCGCCCAGCACGGTTCTCCCGTAAAACAATGTGCAATCTGTCCCGTTCGATTGTGCCCGCCCATTTCTTCAAGCAGAGCTTGTTCTTCCTGGGTGTACTCCACAATCCCCCCTTCGATTTTTTCGGGCTGGACTTTGAATGTAACCCCTTTTTCCGAAAAACGTCTCTGCAAAGACCGAATGTGCGGCAGCGCTGCGTGCGTCGCAACCGTGGTCACATTCAAACTCGGAAACGGAAGACTCGCATCTCGACATTCCAACAGAGACCGCGAAAACGCAGCCGCCTTTTCGATGTACGCATCCACATCGGAAACGTATTCCAAGTGCAAACTGCACGAAAAAACACCGACTCTGCCTTTCGCAGCGCGCAGAAAGGAATGCAATTTCTGCTCTGTGGCAGAGAAGTTCGTCACGATCGAAATGCGATGCCCGATTGCAGCCAAACCCTCCGTGATCTCGTCGAGCGTCGGATGTACGAACGGTTCCCCACCCGAAAGTTTGATCTCCCAACGACCAGGCAAGCGCGAAAAACTTTTCAAAAAACGGGGCGTATCCTGACTCCATCGACCGCGATCTTCTTGCAATTTTTGCGTGCAATAACTGCATCGGTAGTTGCATGCCGTATTCACATTCCAGGACACAACCCCTTCCAGCACTTTCTTACTCCGATTCTCGGTTTTTCCCGATCCCCGAAATCATCCCCCGATTCGCCGGGGTCGTGCAGGGACAAATCGAGTACGGACAAGCCCTCGCTTTGTCCCACAGTTGCAGGGTTTCCGAAAAGACATTTCCCAAATACCCCTGTTTGAACCTGCGCGCCGTGCGACAACTATATCCGTCTCCGTTTTGAAGCAGCACGAAATACAGCACGCCTGCCAAACAATTCTTTCCCAAATAACTCGGGGCCACGTTTGCACGATCAGGAGTCGGATCGGCCCCAATCAACGAAGACACAAGCGCCTGCTCCTCTTCGGAATAGGAAGCGATTCCCCCGTCGATTTTCATGAGCTGTGGGAACAAGCGAAGACCGGCTTGTTCGAGCACTTCCTTTGCGGCAAGCACTTGCAGAATCCGCCCCGGAACCAGCACGCTGCTGACTGTCAAATGAGCGTTTTTGTCCATCTTGTCTTTGAGCAGAAGCGCCTTCTTCACAAAGTCCTGCGGCGTTGTATGTTCCAAATGCAGACTCGCCGAAACCACCCCCAATCGCCCCATTGTGTTCTCTGCAAAACGCAACAGAATCGGCAGGGGAGCAGACAAATTCGTGAGCAAACTGATCGTGTGATTTGTTCTTTGCAAAAGCCCCGGAATGATTCGTTCCACAAACCCCCGGAACGCGAACGGTTCTCCCCCTGTCATCTTGATTTCAAATTTCTGTGGGAGCCGTTCAAAAAAGGACAGGAATTGCTCAATTTGCGCTTCGGTCGGGTGTCCTTGGCGATAGATTTTCGACTGAATGCAGTACGAACAATCGTAGTTGCACACTCCGCAGACCTGCCATTCGATGGTAGGAGTCGGTTTCATTTCTTCCGACCCGTGACTTCGTACAAACGCTGCTCTCCAAACACCTTTTTGAAACGCTGAGACAGCGTGTGGTTCATGTTGAATTTTCCGCACTGATGACACGCTGGAAAGTAATCCCCCTTTCGCAGCCGCGCGCGGATTCCGTTCCAAACCGGACCCTCCCACAGATCAAAAAACGGCGCTTCCGAAAGATGCCCCGCAACAATGTCTGGGCTGCAACAATACAGCACCGTTCCATCGACCAGAACCCGCGCATAGGAATACCCCATGAAGCAGCCGACTTCCTCGATCGGTGCGGTCGCGTCTTCTTTGGCGCGGAGCTGATCGGCAAAGACGGAAAAATTCGCATTCACATGTCGGTTTTCTGCTTCTTTCATGGCCTGCGGAAGCCATTCAAAAAGGAGTCTTTTCCGCTGTTCCTCGTCGATCCGAACGATCTCTGTCCCTTCGCGCAGCGAAGCCAATTTGAAGTTCACCTGATCCACTGGGAAGGTCTCTGCCTGTTCGATCATTGCGACGAGTTCGTGCGCATTTTCCCGGCAAATCACGTGGATGTGTTTGAACCGTCGGCCTGCTTCCCGGAACGTGTGCAGAATGTCGAGCACACGCTTCCAGTCTTCTTCCCCAAAACTTGGATGAAACGCGCGGTAGGTCGCAACACTCGCTGCATGAAGCCCTATCAGCAATTGATCCACTTTCAATTCGACGATGCGCACCGGATTGCACGCAACCAAGTTGGTAATGACGGTCAGGTGAAGTCCGCGCCGCTTCACTTCCGCGATCATGTCGTAGATTTCGGGGTGGGTGAAGGGTTCCCCCATACCCGACAAAATCACCGATCGCAGGCCCCCCAATTCGTTGGCTTCGTTGAGCACATCGATCACGGTGCTCAAATCAATTCGCTGTCTTTTCCATTTTTGCGGCCTCGGGGAAAGCAAATGCGGAGAGTGATCCCAACACGTTACACAGTTTGCGTTGCAACCATTCGTGACATCCAAATGAAGCGTATCCGGCCCCAGGACGGGCCGTCCCAAGTGCATTCCCAACAGGCGTGGATCGGTGCGCTTCACGGAAGCCTCCGCAGCGCAGAAGAAACAAGTTCGGGAAGTGAATGGATCGCGTGGCTTTCTGTTTGAACGGTCGCGAGCAAACGAACTCCGTCGTACAGATCCAGAGAACGTGTACGCAACGCTTGTAACAAGCGACGACATTCTGCCGAGGACTCTTGCGCAGACAACCCCCGTTGTGCCGGAAGTTGTTTCAGGAATGCCATCACCCCAGGCCAATCCGAAAACGATGAAAACGAGGCCAAAAGTTCTGATACTGCCGTGGTTTTGTCGTCGAGGTCGCCATTTCCCAACCGCCCGGAAAGTTGCTTGAGAATACGCACCAAAAGGGGTTGGGACAGACCCAATGTGTCAGAAAGCCGCAGAAGAGACAGCGCCTCTTCGCAAGGAATCGCCTCCCATTCGGCGGCCCCTGTTTGGTACAGGGCGTGCGCAACTTCGCTTACCTGTTCCAAAGACAGGTCTGTCTCTTTCAGTTGTTGCAAAAGAGTGTCATTTACAGCGTCCTGTGCAAGCTCTAGCTGCCTTGGCGGAAGCAAAAGAGAGAGCAACCTTTGTGCAGCCTCTCGTGCGTGATTCTGGGGTACGATCTCCGTCGCACAAAGCCGCGCCGCCGCACGCTTTTCTGGATCAAAAATCGTCTCGACCGCGCAAGACAAGGCCGACGGGAAGTCAGGATGCTCGATTGGCAAATGCAAATGAATTGCAGCTCCGCGTTTCTCTGCCAGCTCTGCACGCTTGTTCTGTTCATCCGCGATTTTCTCCTGTGGCAGAAAGATCGTGGGCACACCCGCGTGCAAAAGTTCGTGAAAGGAATTGTATCCGGCTGAACAGACCGCGAAGTCCATTCCCGAAAGCCACTCTGCAACGCCACTTTGGGTCAGAAACGTGATGCGGGGACCATGAAGCGATCGTCCCCTGTACAGTGGGCCCGCCCCGATGACGACATGCACATTCGGCTTCTGCAAAAGAGTTTCACAAACGATTTTCAGGTGACTTTCTGCGTGCGCATCGCCCCCGCCCCCTGCCGAAACGTATACGAGCAGAGCATCGTTCTTGACAGCGAAATGTCGGCGGACTGTTTCGCGCGATTCACATTCCGCTTTTTCACGAATCAGAATGGGACCGACATAATGGAGCTGTCCTCGACGGATTCCTTTTAGCGTACCCTGCGTTTCCGCTTCGTATTCCGGGACCAAGATCAGGTCGTACAGGGGCAACATCGCGGCGAAATCGGGCCGAGACAAAAACTCCTCTTTTACAGAACGGTGGATGAACGCTTTGTAGCGGCACAAATCGAGCGCAGACAGGAGTTCTCCGAACGAACCTCGAGGAAAGGTATCGACGACAAACAGATCGGGCCGGAGCAAGCCAAGGGAATGCCACACCCACTGTTTTGCCAGCGCAAGGTACGTGGTCTTGTCGATTCCTGCATCGGCCACAATCGTTTTCGAGGGCAGTTTGAAACTGGCAAAACGCTCGGAAAAGAGCAGCGTATCGGCTTCGCTCGTCGTTAGAAAATAGATCTCTGCACGCTGATCCAAGACTTGTGTGTATCGCCTGATCCAACGGTTGATCGCACAGAGCCGCGTCAAATGACCGGCACCCCCACCGTTCACCGCATAATTCACAATGCGCAAAGGAGACGCCATGTGCTCTGTTCAGGAAATGTCTGAAGACAGGTCGGAATCGAGCCCAGCGTTCGCAATCGCGTAGGCGGCGTCTTCGACCAACTCGAGGTCCCCGTCATCCACGATTTCAGTCTCACCGGGTTTGCGTTTCATGCGGCGGTACTTGTATTCGGGGTGCATGGCCTTGAATTGCGCGACCTCATCAATGTAGTTTGCCTTAACTTTTCCGTCGGTGATCACATCCCACCACAGACAATCTTCATCCAGCCTTCCCATTTCATAGGCTGCAAAACCAACGATGGCGGCTTGGGCCATCCGTTGTCTGTTCAG
>Ga0272412_1000161_pt1 | contig 16477 bp, 6 predicted proteins | sample WWTPWeurt_MetaT_FD_193540 | JGI IMG/M metagenome (GOLD analysis project Ga0272412, IMG submission 193540) | Metatranscriptome of activated sludge microbial communities from WWTP in Nijmegen, Gelderland, Netherland - WWTP Weurt (Metagenome... | ecosystem: Engineered > WWTP > Aerobic digester >...
ACGGGTCGGGTGCCGTCGCGTGCGCAGTGTCAAAGCTGACATGACGAATACGTGAGATGGGTTGATGCTCGCCGTCCGGTCAGGCAGCCGCCCCCCTGCAGGAGTCACAGCAGTTGTATGCCACCCGCCATCCGAGACGTCAGTCGGCCCCGTCCAGACCGGAACAATCTGGACGTGACATCCGGCTGGCATTGCCGTGATCGAAATGGCGGCTAGTGACACGACTGTTGGGTCTACCCCATCGACCGGGCGCGGGACAAGCCACGTTGATCGGCTGACGGAATTTTCGGCGGTTCCGGCTTAGAACCCCTAGAACCCGCTTTCCCGAATCAGGACGGCAAGCGTGCCCCGGGCGGCTTCCCAGATCAGGCTGCGCGGTAACCCCTCGATACGGACTTGCCCACGTAACTCCCGAAGTGTTGTAGGAGGCTCCAAGAGATGCAGGCGGACGCGGTAGAGCGCCTCACCCGGTACATCGTCGCGACCGTTCCATTTCGTCGAGTAGAGTCCGCCATGGCGACTGTCGAGCATTGGATGCAACAGACGCTGCGCTCGCGTGGAATCCACTTCCAGCACCTGCGCCGGTAGCGCAGAAAGTGCGCCCTCCGGTAGAAAGCTCGCCGGCGCCCCGATCTGTATACGGTCGACAAGTCTCTGATCCACATAGGCGTCTACCACCCAGTTCGAAGGGTCGATCAGCACGCCGAGGGGTTCGTGCACACTCAGCCACACGCCGGGCTTGAGAGCGAAGTCCGTGTCGAGCCATATTCCTGAAAATCCGGCCGGGATGTGCAGGCGTCCTCGCTCCTCCGAGACGGCACGTGCCTCGGCCTGTTGCTCGCGCAGCCTTCCTGTCAAGGCGAGTTCCTGCTTGCGGCCCTCCTCCCTCAACTCGATGAGGCCGGAAAGGCGTTGTTCCAGGTTGCCCGCTGCCGTCCACGCCTGGGACTCGCGCACGGCAAGGTCCGGGGTATCGAAGCGCGCTAGCACGGCACCCTCCTCGACAGGACCTGTCGTCCGGATTTCCACGAGCCGTGCCGGGAAAGGAGCAAACACCAGTTGCTGACGTTCGGCATGGGCGACACCCGTAGTAACGATGTCCATACGCCAGGGTAGCGCGAGCAATACTCCACTGGTCAGCAGAACCAGCCACAGACGGGTTCGACGGCCAACGGACACCTGTTTCCAGCGCTTTTTCCACACGGATAGTTCCGACCAGATTGGTTTGAGGATGAACCAGGTGATCTCCACCAACATCAGGAAAATTCCCAGCGCCTTGAAGAAGAAGGCATAGACCGCCCAGGCGATGCCGAGGAACAACAGCAGTCGGTAAAGCCAGGTCGAGAAGGCGAAGGCGACCAGCGCCCGACGCGTGCGCGCAGCAAACGGCTCGGGCCAGGGGTCGTCGAGCCCCAGCAGGTGGTGACGAAGCCAGACGCGGGCATGAGCCCCGGCACGTTCATGAAGGTTCGGGAAGTCAAGCACGTCAGACAGGATGAAATAGCCATCGAAGCGCATGAACGGGCTGGCATTGAGCAACACCGTGAGCACCCAGCCTGTCGTTGCCAGATAGAGGGCCGCCTGGCGCAACGCGCCGTCGTCCAGCAGCGCCCAGGCCAGCGTCGACAGCCCGGCTAGTGCCAGTTCGATGCCGATACCGGCGCTTGAAACAGCCAACCGCTGGCGGTGGGAACGTAGCCGCCACGACTCGCCAGTATCGGTGTACAGCATCGGCCACATGACGAGAAAGGCCACGCCCATGTGTGCAACCCGCACGCCGAGCCGGGTAGCGACGAGCGCATGCCCGAGCTCGTGCAGGGTCTTGGAGACGATCAACGCGATCACGAAGCCCACCACGCCGCCCGGGGTGAGAATATCCAGCACGCTGTGGGTGAAGCGCTCCCACTGACGGGCCACCAGCACAAGTCCGAGCAGCGTGGCGGCGAACACCAGCACCAGCGCCTGGGCTGAAAACAGAGGCTCGGCGAATCGAGCCAAGCGCTCGAGAACGCGCTGGGGCCGCACGAGTGGAACACGGATGAAGAGATAGTGATGCAGCCACCAGCGCCAATGGCGCCAGCCTGGCTGGCTTGCCTGCTGCGCCATGCGCTCGCGCCCTTCGGCAGACGGCAGCAGGAGTTGGTGACGCTCGAGGAAGCGGCCGAACGCCTCGATCTGGGCGCCATCGACCACCAGCGGCGTGTTCGCCTCGATGTCTGCGGCAATCCGCTCCGGATCGCCTGGCCAGCGCAGCAGACATTCGTACTCCAGCCAGCCAATGCGGTAGAAGCGATTGACGACGGGGTCCTGGATTGCCCAGCAGGGCGACCCGTCACGCGCCGGCCCGGAATCGTAGAGGCGCAGATCCTGGCGCAGGGGCTCGAAGGCCAGCCCAGCGGTCATTACCAGCCGCTCCACTCACGCAAGGTGGCAAGGGGACGGCGCAGCAGGTAATAGCCAAGCACCACCCAGCCACCGTAAAGCTTCGCCGTTCCCTTGAGTCCGATGCGGGCATCGTTTCCGTCGAGATCGGCGCGCAATCGATAGCTGGCCACGCCTTCCGGAGACAGCGTTGCCTGATAACTTGTCTCGGTAACTCGACCTTTCAGCGGCGACAGCGGACGCACGGTGAGGAACAGCTTGACCGGTGCGCCCACCTCCAGTGCGATCGCATCGGCCACTGGCAGATGAACCAGCATGGCCGGCTTGGCAGGGTCGGCCAGTAGCATGATTCGCTCGCCCGTCATCACCGGCCTGCCTTGCCACTCGTCGGCATCCGCGAATACCGCAATGCCATCGTAGGGAGCCAACGCATGCACGCGCTCGAGCTGGGCCTGCACCGCGGCCAGCTCGGCGCGCCGCTCCTGGGTGCGCCCGATCAATGCCGCCAGTTCCGCCTTACTGCGGCTGTCATCGAAGGACATCTGCGTGGCTGAGAGCAACTCCGCATCAGCCACGGCCACGGATTGGCGAACGACCTCCAGACGGTTGCGCAGCGTAGTGTCGTCGAGCGAGAACAGGGGGTCGCCGGCCTGCACGACCTGATTCGGACGCACGTGCACCGTGCTGACCACGCCATCCAGTGCGGCGGTGATCGCCACCGCTTCCAGGGGCACGACCTCGCCCGGCGCCAGTGCCGTCTGCCGCACGGGCAGGAGGAAGAAGAGCAGCAACGCGACGACGACGAGCCGCCGCTTTGCCACACCCAATGCCTGCCATCGCTCACGCAGACTGGGGCGATGAACGCCCGCGAGCATCTCCCAGCAATACGCCCAAGTCTGGCTGACCCTCGTCAGCAAGGCCGCGGCTTCCGGCGCGGGTGGCTGCTCGAGCAGGAACAACACCCAGCCCAGTGGTTGGCCATTACGCCTCGATAGCCGCAACACGCAGACGCCGGCAGGCCACCACTCGCGCCAGCCATCGGCCACGTCGGCCGGCGCCCCTGCGAGCACCTCGTCGCTCGGCGCGAACCAGCCGCCCGCGGGCAGACACTCGCGCACCCAGGGCCAGCTGCGCCTGAGCCACAGGAGATAGGGACTGTCCTCCTCCGGCTTGGCGAGACCCGATACCGTGAGCACACGGCCCCCTTCCCCCAACACCAGTGCCTGTCGAAACCCCAGGAGAGGATGGGCATCGTTCGCCATGCTGAAGCACAGTTCAGCGACGCTCCCTGCGCTACGGGCGCGCGCCTCCAGTTCGGCCGCAAAGGCCGACAAAGTCTGCTCTTCGCTCATGCTACGCGCCACGACCTCACGGATTCAGGCGGAAGTGCGCCACTCCGCTCATCCCGGCCAGCAGCTCTGGCTGGTTACCGGCCATACGTGCCTCGAGTTCGACGGTCTGGGCAACCGCATCGACACGGGCGTTGATCGCCGTCACCTTGGCCGGATAAGTGCTACCGGTTTCATTGATCCTCACCTCGAAGGGTGTGCCGATCTGCAACTGGCTGAGCCAGCGCGAGGGAACGTTCAGTCGCAGCTTGAGCGGCCCGTCACTGACGAGCTCGACGAGCGGCGCACCGGCGCTGACGCCTTGGTGTGCCTTGACGTGCACCCGTACTACCCTGCCCGAGAACGGGGCAGTCACGGCACACTGCGCCAACTGCGCGCGTGACAAGGCAATCGCGGCCTTCGCCTTGTTCGCTTCCGCGACGGCCAGTGACACTTCGACGTCGCCTGCGGCCTCGAGCTTGCGCAAGCGTTGCTTGGCCCCCAGTGTTTCGGTTGCTGCAGCATGCTCTGCACGCGCCATGTCGAGCCGTGCTGCCGCCTCCGCGCAATCGAACGCCACCACTGTCCTGCCCTTCTCCACCCGGGCACCAAGTTGTGCCTGCAGGTGCGAAATGCGACCGGCCATCTGCGCCGTCAGCGTGGTTTCCAGCTCCGGACTGAGGAGCACACGGATGGCGTTGCCCCCCTCGACGGACGCATTGTCCTGCTGAACGGCCGGCTGGGCGTGCGCAATTCCGGTGGCGACCAGCAGGCAAGCAGCGAGCAGGTGCTTGAATCTCTTCTTCATACGCTCTCAATCCTGCGTCGCAGTCTTGAAGACATGCGCCTGCCAATCGGCCATCGTTCCCTTCATGGCCGCGGCCAGTGCCGGAATGCCGTGGCTATCGATCGTCGCCGGCAACACGTCGAGCCCGACGGAGTTGTAGACCCGACCCCACGCTGCCTGGGCGTTGGAGTACGCCGCATAGCGCTGGTACTCGGCAAGAAGGGCTCGCGCTTCGGAACGGATGACCTCCAGTTCAGAGTCGAAGCGACTTTGCGCCGCTGCCTTGGCGAAGTTGTGCAGGCGCTGATCCACCCTGAGGCTTTCCTCCGCGTACTTGAGCTCAGCCAGGGAAAGGCCATAACGCTGCACGCCAACCCGCACCTGCGTCAGCACCGCCATCGACAAGGCCATCCGGCGCATGTCGTCGGTCTCGTTCTGGTGCTCGTGGGCACGCTGCAGCGACGGGTACTGCGTGAGTTTGAGGATGTTCCAGGACAGCCGGAGCCCGACATCGGTCCAGTCGCTGTTGTAGTTGTACTTGTTGCTGTCGTACTGCCAGCCCGCATCCAGGCTCAGATTCGGCCACAACAGCAACTTGGCCGCCTTGATGTCGTTCTCGGTCACCCGGCGGCGATACCATTCCTCCATGATCTCGGGGCGCTTCTCGAGCGCCATCAGTTCGAGTTCGTCGATGTTGGCCGGCACGGGTGGCAGAGGCATTTCAGCCTCGTCTGCCAAAGTGTAGGCGGTGCCCGGTGGGATGGACATCAGCGCGTTCAGCTCTGCACGGGCCAACTCGAGATCCTGGCGGCGCAGGGTCAGCAAATTGACCGCATCGAGCAGTGCACGCTGGTAGGCCAGCACCTGCGGCTGGGGCATCAGCCCCTCTGCCTCAACCTGCTTGGCTTGGTCGAGTGCCCGGTTGACCCGTTCAAGCAATGCGTCGACACGGCCGATCAGGCGTTGGGCCCCGAGGGCACGCCAGTAGCTGTTGCGCACGTCCTGCAGCACGTTCTGCACGACCTTGCGACGGCGCTCCTCGGCCATCAGCACCTGATCGGCCTTTTGCTGCGCGCGATAGTAGGAGACACCGAAGTCGAGCACGCTCCATGAGAAGGTCAGGTTGGACAGGGTACGTTCGCGTTCCTGCGAGGTCGAAGGCCGCAGGGTCTCGATACGGTCCTCAATACCGATCGACCTGCCACCAGAGTCGTTGTTGCGCCATGCGTAACCTGCGCCGGCAACGAGGCGCGGCAGCATCTCGTAGGTCGAAACCTCGTGCAGGCTTTTCGACAACGCGTTTTCCATCAGTTTGAGCTTGTAGTCCAGGTTGTACTTCAGCGCTCGCGCCGCCGCGTCATGGAAGGTGATCGGCCCGTTGATCGGCTCCTGATCGGCATACATCTGGATGCGGTCCTGCGTTACACGGTCGCGGATCTCCTGCGACTCATACGGCTTCGGCGACAGGGAGCCGCAGCCGCTCAGAACCAGAGCAAGGCAGGCTCCGATCAGCATGGCAGGCTGGCGGAGGCGGGTTCTCAACTTCGTGTTATTGCTGTTCATTGAAACTTCTCGGATCGAAAATGAAATATCGGTCATCAGACCTTGCGCGGAGCCAAGGGCAGCCGGCTCGCCCCGCTGCGCAGTTGTTCGGCAAAGGACGGGGCTCCGCCGCCGCTCGGGCGCGTTGATACGGCGGCCGGGCGGTCCGTTTCGGGCGGTGGCGTATCCGCATCGTCCGTCGGCACGGTAGCGGCCTCATCCGCGGTGGGTGTTGGCTGCGTGCCGTCTGCTTCTTGCTGCTTCAGCCAGCTGGGGATCTCGTGCTCGCCGTCGTGGAATAAACCGGGCTGGAGCAGGTAGCGATCGCTGTCCAACTCGATGCGTCCAAAACGCCCTTCCACCATGCGATCAAAGTCGCTCGCCATGCGTTGCGAGTCGCGTACCGAATGAACGACGAAGAGGTTGGGATCAAAGCCAAGCCCCGCACCCAGGGAAATCGGGCGGTACTCGTCAGGCGTAACGGCACGGGGATCGCCGAAGGCGCGCGGATCGTCCTGAGCCCGCTCAGTCTGTGACACCACCACCTGCTGGTGCACATAGGTGATGGGATGGAAAGGCAGCGGCAACCTACGCACGTCATCGAAACGCTCGCCCGCGAAATAGGGACCGGGCTCGAGGATGACCGGGCTGCGGTCCAGCGGATTCGCAGGCTGTAACACGTTTAGCGATGGCGCCGGCGGAACCACTTCGAATGGCGGCACGACGGACGGCGGGTTCTCCGGCACGACCGTGATGCGGACCGTCGCGGTCTCCGTCCTGCCGCCACTCTTTACCGTGTAGGAATAACTGTCCTCGCCGGAGAACCCTGGATTGGGCACATACGTGATGCTTCCATCCGGATTGATCGCAATGCTGCCGTTTGCAGGCGGCGTGGTCGCCGTGATCGTCGCATCTGGGTTGCCGAAGCTGTCATTGCCCAGCACCGGCGTCGTCACCGGCCGGTTGGCCAGGGTGGAAGCGGTGTCATCGGCGACGTCCGCCACCGGGGTCACGACGATGGTCAGTGTTGCAATGGCCGTGCTGTTGCTGGCACCGGTGCCATCGCTCACCACGTAGCTGACAACCGGAACGCTACCGTTCCAGTCCGGAACCGGCGTGAAGGTGTAACTGCCATCGGCATTCAGGGTGAGGCTACCCACGCCGGCGATGGTGGCGGTTTGGCCCGGTATGTAACTCACCCCTCCCACGATGAAACCCGTCACCGTCAGCGGATCGTTATCCGCATCACTGTCGGCCATATCACCGCCCGTGCCGATCAACACGTTACCGCGGACCGGCGTGTCCTCCGGCGTGGTACGGACGTCGTCACGGGCCAGCGGCGGCGTACTCACCACCGTCACCGTCACCGTGGCCGTCTCCGTTACACCACCGCTGGTCACCATGTAGGTGTAGCTGTCGGCACCGAAGAAGCCCGGGTTCGGCGTGTAGGTGATCGTGTTGTCCGCGTTAATCGTCAGCGTGCCGTTGGACGGCGGCGTCGTGCCGGTCACCACGGGCGTCCCCTCGAAGCTGTCGTTCGCCAGCACCGGGATGGTCACCGGCATGCTCGGCCGGGTGGTCGCGGTGTCATCGGCGACGTCCACCACCGGCGTAACGATGATGGAGAGCGTGGCAGGGGCCGTGCTGTTGCTGGCCCCCCTTCCGTCGTCAATCGTGTAGGTGATATCCGGCACCGCGCCGTGCCAGTCAGCCACTGGCGTGAAGGTGTAAGCGCCTGTTTTATCGAACTGCAGCACCCCCTTGCCCGGGATGCTCACGTTTAGCGGCGAACCGTTGGCGGGCACTGGGTACGTCACACCTTCCACCACGATCTTCGTGACCGCCAGCGTATCGCCATCCGGGTCGCCATCAGCAACGTCGCCTGTGCCTCCGCTACCGATCACGTTGCCACTCAACGGCGTATCTTCCGGCGTAGTGCGCGAGTCGTCCATCGCGACTGGCTGACGGTTGTTCTGGATGGTGATGGTGAGCGTGCTGGTCGTCTCGTCACCGTCGGCGTCACGCACGGTGTAGGTGAAGACGTCGCTGGTCGTCGGCGCAGCACCCGGTGCCGCGGCATTGGCGATGTAGGTGTAGCTGCCGTCGGCCTGCAGTTTGAGCGTGCCGTAGTCGCCGGCAATATCGGTGTTGATGCCGCTCGCCGAAGTACCGACGCCGCCTTTGACCACACCCACCACAGCGCCACCAGTGACCCACCCATCGGCACCGGATTTGTCGTTCTTGAGTACGCCATCGACGGCAGTGGCAGTCAGCGTTTCGCCAGCCTTGACGGCGCTCGTGTCAACCACCGCCTTCGGCACGTCGTCGACGATCTTGATGTTGAGCACCTTGGCATCCGTGTCACCATCGCCATCCTTCGCGGTGAAAGTGAAGCTGTCATTGGTGCTGTCGCCACCCACCGGCGGAGCACTGGTCAGCGTATAGGTGTAATCGATGGAGATGGTGCCGTCACTGCCCCTCTCGTAGCCGTCGAATACCAGGATGCCGTATTGCGTGGCGATGCTCTTGTTCGTGCTATCGAGCGCCTCGACTTCGGCCTTGGTGAGCGTCAGCGAAGCCGGGTTGCCGCTGGCGTCGATATAGCCAATGACGATGGCAGCACTGGCATCCAGTCCGTCGAGTGCCACCAGGGTGAAACTGGCGTCGACCTTGGTATCCGCTGTATGCGGATTGCTGCCGCCTGCCAAGCCGCTTTCAAACACCACCTGATCGGTAACATTCCCATCCGGGCTGGTCTGCACAGTGCTCGAGGGCACGGTGACACTGACCGGATCGTCCACGCCGTTGATGGTGACGGAGAGCGTGGCCTGGTCGGTGGCCAAACCGTCGGAGAGGGTGTAGGTGAACTCATCCTTCAGCGTTTCACCCGACGCCAGTCCCTGCACCGTGAGATTGGTGTTGTCGACAGCATAGGTGTAGCTGCCGTCGGCCCCGATCTTGAGGGTACCGTACTGGCCGACGATTTCCGTGCCGTTGGCGCTGGTCGTGCTGCCGGAGATGCCGGTCATTGCGCCGCCGTCGGCCTCTTTCCCGGGACGGATCTGGGTAACCGTAAGGGCATTGCCTTCGACATCGCTGTCGGCGGTTGAATCCGTGCCATTGGAACTGACGCCGGTTTTGACATTGCCGGTAACCGGCGTGCTGGCATCCTCGACAACGACGTTGTTGTCATCCACCGCTACTGGGGGGTCGTTGCGGCCATTGATGGTGATGGTGAGCGTGCTCCAGTCGAAGGTGGAGTTCGCGCCTTGGGTATCGTTGATGGCGTAGCTGAACACGTCGGTGAGCGGCGCATCACCGGGCTTGAGGGCATTGACCGTGGGATTGGTGTTGTCCAACGTGTAGGTGTAGGTGCCGTTGGCGTTGATGACCACCTTGCCATAGGTGCCGGTAACTTCCATCCCGACGTTGCTGCTACCCACGCCGGAGACCGAGCCGGCGTTACCGGCTTTCACTCCCTGGACCGTGATCGTCTGCCCGGCATCGGGGTCCCGGTCCTGGCTGCCGCCATTGTCATTGTTGTTGGTGCCGGGACTCACATCGCCGGAGACCGTGATCGGATCGCTAACACTTACAGCTTCGTCGATGCTGTTGATGTCAGGCGCGGCCACCACCTGACGGTTCACGCCGATAGTGATGCTGCCCGTGCCGGCAAGCTTGCCGCCGGTACCCTGGTCCTGGCCGGAACCCGCCGTGCCGCTGCCGCCGGTGTTGGGGTTCTGGTCGTCGATGGTGTAGTTGATTCTGACGCTGCCCCCCGGACTGGCCTCGGTATTCTGGTAAGTGATGGCCTGCAAGACCTGATCGACACGCGCCGCCGTGGCCGCCCCGTTGAAGGTAATGGTCAGGGTGCCGCCACTGTTGCTCAACGTACCGACGACGATGATGCCGATGCGCAGGGCGCTGCCGCTGACGTTCACGCCGGTGCTGCCGCTGCCGGTGAAGCCGAACTTGTCCCCCGCATTGGCACCGCCATCACGTTGCAGGGTGAGTACCGCGCCGCTCCAGTTGCCGCTGGCACCGAAAAGATCGAGTTCGGCGTCGGACAGCAGCGCATTGGCATCAAGCACGATGGCCGGGCCGCCCTGCACGAAGGTAGGCGTGGCATCCAGGCCGCTAAAGCCGGGAGCTTCGTTGATGTCTGTCGGCTGGAAGTAGAGTTTCTTGCTGACCGTGCTGGTCCCGTCGACGCCGGCAGTTCCTGTATTTGGGTCGGTGAGCTTCGAGCCGCCGTTTTGCTTGTCGTCGACCAGTACGGTGAATTCGATGGTGCCGTTAAGGTTGGTACCCGCCGGGGTGTAGGTCACCCCCGCGGCCAGGGCTGCGTTGATGTCAGCCCGCGAACCGGTCAGGGTGACGGTATCCGTGCCGTTATTCGCAATGACGACAGAACCCGGTGTTGCGATGGTGATGGTGCCGTAGCCACTGCTCCCCTGCTTAGCTGTCAGGGTAACGGTGAATTCGTCATCCATGCCGTCCTGCTGTCCCGGCTGTCCGGAATTTGAAAAATCCTTGGCGTCGGCAATAACGATGGCGTTTCCATTGCCGGATGAAAACGTATAGCTGCCACCGGTAATGGACTGGTAGTTGTTTTCGTTCGGCAGAGTGAGGGTCGGGGCGTCGTTAACTGGTCGGATGTAAATGGCCACCGTGCCACTGCTAGAGCCGCTCCCCGAATTGTCGGTGCCGTCCTGACCGTTCTTGTTACCGTCGTTTGCGGTAACGGAAAGACTGTCCGCGCCGTTGTAATCGGTCTTGCCCTGGTAGTAGAGATTGGCCAGCGCAATGTCGAGTTGGGTCTTGGTCCCGGTCAGCGTGACCGTTGCACTGCCAACTGCGCCCGCACTCACCGTGGCGCCTCCCGTGACCGTGTTGCCCGACGCTGCAAAGTACAGGCTGCCGTGGCTCACGCTCAGGGTGATGGTATTACTGGTGCTGTCGAAGGCATCCGGGTCGGTGTAACTGATGGCGCTTCCACCGGTGAGATGGGTGCGCACGTCCTCATTGACCACGATGGGCGCGGCCGGCACGGTGACGATCGCCGGATCGTTCCTGTCTGAGGCCGCTACCTTGAAGGTGATGCTGGCGGTGTTGAAGGTGTCGTTAGGAGCCGTGCCGTCCTGGTTCAGGGCCCCGCCGTTGGCGCTGCCGGTAAGCGTGCCACTATCATTACGTAAGCGGTCGTCGATGGTGATCTTGATCTTCAGGGTATCGATGTCGGCATCAGTACCGTTTGTACGGGCCTGCACCTTGGCGAGCGCAGCCTCCACGTCGGCACGCTTGCCTTGGAAGACCAGTTTATTGTCACCCACACCATCCGTAACGATCACGCCGTAGCCCTGTGCGGCCGGGTTGAAGCCTGACTCGAATTGCAGGACGCCATTGTCGTAGAGCGCATTGCTCGCATCGAGAAACTCGACGGTGACCTGGACGAAGTCGAACTCGCCGACCTGAACGCCATCGGAGAGATCGGTGTCTGTCAGCTTGATGCTGGGGAATGCTTTGGCGTTGGTCGGATTGGAAGAATCAATCACCATCAGGTAGTCGTTCGCCGGACCGGTGATGATGGGTTTGTCGTTGGAACGCTCAAGCCTGATGCGGTATTCGGACGGGGTGATGGAATTGCCCTGCAGCGCCGCCGTGGCGTTGTTGCTGGTCCCCGCGTTGGAGGTGTAGTCGCCGTCGCTCACCACGTATTCGAACTTGTCGTCGAACTGCTCGCCGCCGCCGTGCTTGTACTTCACCTTGCCGCTGTCCAGATCGGCCTGGGTGAACACCGAGCCCACGCCCAGCACCTGGCCGTCGACCGTCAGGGTGCCGTACTTCGGCGCGGCGGTGATACGGTACTGGCGCTGCTCGCTGCTGTTGTCGCTGTCCTGGTAGATCAGGTAGTGGTCTTTACCGACGGGCACGACGGCACTGCCGCTGCCCGTGGCGTAGCTCCCCGAGGTGTAGCTATCGGCCCCCCAGAGGGTGAACTCGCCACCCTCCTTGAGCGCGGGCTTGCCGCCGTAGCCCGGTTCCGCCTTGTCGACATAGGTGGGTGCATCGTTGAGCGGGTTGATGCCTATCTGGATGATCGTGGCAGCGCCGGTGCTGCTCTGGTTGGTGGGGTCTGTCGCCGGGGCGTGCGCATTGGCGTTGGAATTGTTCAAGGTCGAAGCGACATTGGCGTTGTCCAGCGGCACGATGGTGAAGCTGTCGGTGTAGTTCTCGCTGCCGCCGTGGCGGTATTCCAGCTTGCCGGCGTTCAGCTCGGCCTGGGTGACGACGAAGCCGGCGGCGGTCTGCTTCACGCCGTTGAGCCACAGCTCGCCGTACGCCGGCAACGCCGTCACCATGAAGCTCAGGGCGTTGTCGGCCGCATAGCCGTCGGTCTTGTCGCTGGCGGCGTTGTCGCCGTCGTTCAGGGCGATGTGCGTCTTGCCGGCGCCGTTGATGACGATGCTGCTGCCTTCGGTCAGCTTGACCGGATCCCCCTGGCCGGCCACCGGCGTGTCGTTCTGCGGCTTGACGTCGATGTTGAAGGTCTGCAAGCCGCTGATCTGGCTGCCGTTGGACACATCGAAGGTGAAGCTGGCGGTGAAGTCCTCGCTGCCGTCGTGCCGGAACCGGACTCGGCCGGCGTCGATGTCGGCCTGGGTGAAGGAGCCCAGCAGGCCCAGCGGCGTGCCGTTGAGCAGGATGCTGCCGTTGGAGGGCAGGCTGAGCAGGCGGTAGGTGAGCTGCTCGGCAGTGCTACCGGTGCTGGCTGCGCTCAGTTCGGCGGCGCCGAGGGTGAAATGCTGGCCTTCGGCGATCTGCAGCGCGGTGAGCTTCATGCTGTCGCCGATGGTGGGCAGGGGCGCGGCCGCGATTTCGCTGCCCGGCCCCGGCCCAGTTTCCGTGCCCCGGTATTCGATCTTGAAGGTGTGCACGGTCAGCGCCGTCGCGCTATCGTCGGCATAAATGCCGCCGTCGCGCTCCGTCGGGATCAGCCGGCGGTCGCCATCCATCACGGTGAATTTGAATTCGGTGCTGTGATCGCTGCCGGTGGTGCTGACGAAGCCGATCTTGCCGTCGGCGATGTCCTTCTGGGTGAAGGTGAAGCCGACAGGCAGGAACTTGCCGGGGTGGTCCGCGTGGGTCAGATAGCCGCCGCTGGGGATGGCGGTAAGGGTGTAGGTGAGCTTCTCCGGACCGGATTCAGTATCGACCGCGTGCAGCATGTCCTGAGTAATGACAACCGAGCCGGCATTGGCCGTACCGGAATCTCGGCCGAACACCAGCGGGCCGAAGCTGTTGGTGCCATCTGGCAGCGTGACCGCGCCCTTGCCCGGATCGTTGTTCCATAGCGGATCGTCATTGTTGGGAATGACGGTGAGGCCGATGGTCCGCTCGCCGGAGCTCTTGACGACGCCTTCGCCGCCGCCAGCATCGGTGACGATCAACTTGAAGCTGTCGGTGGTGGCTTCCGAGCCATCGTGGTCGTAGGTGAACTTGCTCAGATCCGCATTGGTGATGATCTGCCCTGGCGTAACGGCAACACCGTCGTACTTCAGCGTACCGTGGTCAGGCAAATCGGTGATCTGCACGGAGTGCGTGCCTTGCGCATCATCGGGGTCGCCGATCGCCAGGTCGCCGCGCGCACCGCCGATCACCGGCAGCAGCCCGCCGACCAGCGCCACGCCGTTTTCGCCCTCGATCAACACTATGTTGCCGCCAGCGCTGGGCGCATCGTTATCTGGCGTGATGTCGATGGTCACCTGCTGATTGGTGAGCAGGCCGCCGGCGCCGTCGTCAACGGTGATCAGGAAGGCGTCGGTTGTGGTGGACAGCACCTCGCCGCCAGTGTGCTGATACTCCAGCTTGTTGATGTCGCTGACCGCGAAGGTGGAGCCGACGGCCAACTCATTGCCGTTCAGCTTCAGCAGGCCGTGCGCCGGCAGGCTGGTGATCTTGATGATGACCTGATTGCGGGTGTTGTCCAGGTCGACCAGACCGAGGTTGATCTGGTTGACCGGGCTACCCACAGTGCCGTTGCCGGTACCGGCCGAGAAGGTCACGCTGCCACCTTCCTTCACCGTCAGGCGCCCGGCGCCCGACGCGGGGGGCGTCAGGGTCGGGGCGTCGTTTTCCGCGGTGACGGCGAAGTCGCGGGTGAAGGTGGTCGTACCGCCGGTGGTGATGTTGACTACGCTCAGCGAGAGCCGGTCGCTGTCGCCGGTTTCGGAGATGCCGCTGTAGCTATAGGTGAGGCTGGCCAGCCACGCCTGTACCGCAGCGGCATTTCCGGTGAAGCTGGTCTGACTCAGGGTGCCCTTGGCCACGCTCGCCGTCACCGTGAGCACGTCGCTGCCCGTACCGGAAATTTCAATGCCTTCGCCGACCTTGCCGCCGGTGTTTTCGCCAACGCTGGTCGGTGCGTCCGCCGGGGCGACGTCCTTGAGGGTGGGGGCTACCAGCAGTCCGGCGAAGCCGACCCCGGAGAGGGTAGCCGCCTCGATCCGCCCCGTCTGACGCTCCAGCACCCAATCGCCACCCTGTTCCGCGCTACCGGTGGCATTGGTCGAGGCCGCGATGTCCGCGCCGGTAAGGCGAGCAAGTTCGGTTACCAAGGCCTGCCCTGCTTCGCCCTGGGCGATGTCGCAACCGTAGAGCAGGATGTCAGCGTCGGCAGCGAGGTGTTGCGCCCAGCCTTGCAAGGCCTCGCTCTGTCCGGCAAGGGTGTCGTTGCGGATGGCATCACTGCCCAGGCTTAGGGCGCCTGCGCTGCCATGGCTGACGATGTGGACGGCGTCGAAATCGCCGCCCTCCGCCAGCGCCTCGCTGATGACAGCAATGCCGGATTCCTCCACGCCGATGACACGTACCGTTACGTTCCCGGGCAGATCTGCCAGCAGGCTCTGATGGTCGGCAACGCGGGCATCGATGATCAGGAGCGTTTCACTGCCTGGGCCCTGCTCCAGGGCTTCGCTGGGACGGGCGTCGGCAGCGGGTGTATGGTCGCTATCCGGCGGCTCGACGTATGCGCCCTGCCCTGCATCGAAACTATCCGCCACGGCAACGGCACCCGCTCCGTCAAACAGAAGGCGGGGCTCCAGTGCCAGCGCCATCGAAGCTGAACGAAGACCACTATTTTTGCGCGACATGCAGCATTCCTTCCGTAACATCCAGACCCGCTCGTTTCCGACTATTAACCCGGCAATCAAATAGCTAAATTACTGAGCGTAGCGAACGTACTCATGGCTGAAATACGACCGCACTCGATCCGGCATCGCAGCGATGCTCATCATGCACGCTCGCGCCTTCTCGAGCAGTGCGGTGGCGGTCTTGGCAATCGGCCCGGAACGTATTGACGTTTTCAGATCCCGGTTGAGGTACTCGTCGGGGTTGAGTTCCGGCGCGTACGGCGGCAGGTAGAACAGTTCGATCTTCTCGGTGTTTTCGGCAACCCAGTCGCGGACACGGTTCGCACGATGCACGCGAAGATTGTCGACGATCAGGAACACCTTGCGTTGCGCGTCCTGAATCAGATCTTTCAGGAAGACGATGAAACGCTCGGCATCAATGGCGCCCTCGAAGAACGAGAAGCGCACCAAGCCCTGGTTGGTGATCGCCGAGATCATCGACGTCGATCCATGACGACCGGCCGGCAGGCGCAGCTCCGGCGTCAGCCCTGCGATCGAGTAACCGCGCACCCAGTTCGAGTCCGGACGAATGGCGGTCTCGTCCCCCCAGTAGATTTCGGCATCCTCCGTCTTGGCGCGCGCAACGATCTTCGGGTACTCATCCTCAAGCCATGCCTTGAGCCGGGCCGGATCCTGCTCGAGCGCGCGCTTGACCGGCCGCTGTGGCGTGAAGCCCCAGCGCCGAAGGTACTCACCAACGGTACGAATGGGCATGTCGATGCCGAAGAGTTGCTTGATGGCGAGCATGACTGCGCGACGATTCCACCGCGCGAACTCAAGCTGAAGCTGGGCAGGATTCGAACCGATGATCTTCAAACGCAGTTGCTCCTCTTGGACCAGCGTCAAAGTTCGTCCCGAGCCATGGCGCCGACCACGTTGCCCGCCCTTGATGACCGCGTCGAGATCGTCAGCCTGGGCGCGCCGCGCCCATTTCAAAACGGTACCGACGAACCCACACACTTCAGAGATGTGCGTCCATGTGTAGCCTTGCTTGCGCAGTACAAATGCTTGGCGACGAATGTGCTCCAGGGCTTCGGGCGGGAGTTTTCGGGCATCGATCTTTTCCATGCCCGAATTATATCAAACCTGAATCCGTGTTGTCTTCAGCGCGTACCCGCTCCGCGAGCCCCAGCGCGTTCTTCTTCTTCACGCGCACATCCACAGGCCCAACGCTTTACTTCTTTTCCTTCGTTTTTGCCCTTGCCGCACTTGTTCTCTGGCCTCAATACTTAGCGATCATTTTTACG
>Ga0272412_1000162_pt1 | contig 16359 bp, 15 predicted proteins | sample WWTPWeurt_MetaT_FD_193540 | JGI IMG/M metagenome (GOLD analysis project Ga0272412, IMG submission 193540) | Metatranscriptome of activated sludge microbial communities from WWTP in Nijmegen, Gelderland, Netherland - WWTP Weurt (Metagenome... | ecosystem: Engineered > WWTP > Aerobic digester >...
AGAACAAGTTCAAGTTCACCAGGACCTTTTTGACCTCACGGTCTCAGACACCAACTTGATTGCCAACTGGATACAATCCCCCTCTAATGCAACTATTCCCATAACTGTATGTGAAGAAAGGAATCTAGCTTTTGCTAACAAAAAGTTAATGGGACCAATAGGATCTTCTATTCAGATGATGACTAAGGTTTACAGTGGACTACCAGCTCATTATTCACTGTATGTAAGCATGGATATCATATTACATAGTGAGTGGGCTGGAGAAAAACTGGCAGTAGTTGTGGGTGGGAACACAGCTTATGAAGCGCATCCTACCTAGCTAAATAAAAATGATGGATACTAACGACAATGCATTAAACAATCTCAGTCAGATAGTGTGATTCGTTTTGCTTACAACACCTCACACAATGGTTATTCTGTTCAGCTGGATATCCTTAATGAAATAAATAATACTAGACCAGATTCCGATGTTGGTTACTTTTTGTACAACATCCAAGTATTTGTGGACAAATGTCATGATACCTGTGCAACCTGTAGCGGACCAACTGAAAACTAATGCTTAACGTGCGATGGTAGCGCAACTAAGACTGGTTCTACATGCAAATGTAATACAGGTTACTTTGCCACAGCTAACACTTGTGCAACTAGTTGCCCTTGGGGTTACTTTAAAAACACCACTTCTAGGCGATGTCAACTTGATTATTGTGACTCTTCCATGTGCAAATAGTGTGACTCCCTCAATAAGATATGTCTATTCTGCCAAAATTTTTTTTACAACTATAAAGGCAGATGTATCTAATAATGCCCTTTTATGACAATATTAGTTGGAGAGACCTGCCAAGATATGTACGCAAGCAAAATTAACCCACAATATCTAGTCAAAGCACTAGGCATTAACTCAGAAGGATAGACAATAGTCGACTACCGTGCTTTATCTTCACTCGGCATGATCGTAAACTTTGGAAAGAACTCTAGTACACCAGTTTGGAGCTTTTGCAATAATGGAGAACAGTATTTGGGTGGATTCATGACTTTTGGACAGGGTAGCTTAAACAAGTAGTGGGTTAATTTACCACCTCATTACCAAGTAGTCATTAGTGTGCAGGTTCTTTAAGTAGGTAATTGGAACTCAACAGAAAAGTTAAAAATTTATGTGGATAATGTAGAGAAGGTAAACTACCGAGAAACAGATAATTCGAATAAAATGACAGACTGTGGTTTCGATAATTTAGCCACATATAAATTTCAAACTTCTGCTACAGTGAATCATAATGCTACCACAATGAAAGTTGAAATCACAACTAATATCGAAAACTATTTTGGAAAGGGTGTGGGCTTCAGGGAGCTCTCCATCGTTCTGTTGCGTTGTCCTGAAGGGTGTACATCCTGCACTTCAGAGATCTGTACAAGCTGTGATACGAACCTGACTCTGTGGAAGAATATCTGCTTAAAAGCGTTGAATACATCCTGCCAACCTTGGAATTACACAAGTGATAAGAATTCAACAATTAATATAACATCTAGTCCACCAAAGTTCGTCAACAAGGATTCCAATTCAAAATAAGTGTTCTATAATGATTCAACAGTAGATTGTGCTTAATGGGAAATGAATATCGAGAAATACAGTTCTGGATCTTTAATGTGTTTCGGTATGCACGAAAACTTTACATAAAATGACACCGATCCTAATAAAGGGGCATTTCTATGCCTAGATAAAACTAAGATAAATAGCTACGGATCTTTTTCTCCTGGAGTAATTTCAACTTTGGACACTTTATAGGGAAATGCATTGCAATTCACAATGCAGAGAAACAAACTCATCATTGAATAAATACTTACAAATATCAAAGTTGAATATGTATTGCCTGTATATATGTCTTATTTTCCATGGTCTGCAGTGGATTCGGGTAACGAGTGGTCTTTTTCTTGCCCAAAGACTTGTACATATATTAATCCTAGATCCTATGTGCTAAACAATTATTGGGTGCTTTCCTGCCCTAATTAAGGATATTACACAAACACGAGTTCGGGTATATGCTAGTCATGTGATTCCAATTGCCTAGAATGCTCTTATGGGACTTCTAGTCAAAATTGCTCAGCTTGCAAGTCGGGAATGTACTTGGATACAGCAGCCCACAAATGCGTACCCATTTGTCCTGCATTAACTTTTGGTAGTGCTATATATCTAACTTGCGAGCCATGCCATGAAAGTTGCCAGACTTGCAATGGGTCTTTAATTGATCAATGCTTATCCTGCAACAAGACTTCGACTTTAATCGGGACTCAATGTTATTATTGTACTCCACCTGGTTTTGTGAACAGCACATCACTAGAGTGCATAAGTTGCAATGATACCACAACGTATGGAAATTTTACATAATAAAGTTGTGAGAGTTGTAACAATACATGCCTAACATGTTTCGGTCCTACAGATTCGAACTGCAGTAGCTGTATTTACTAAAAATATCTTTCGAATGTGACATATTAGTGCATTTCATGTCCTTCAACGAACTATTTTGGTGACAATTAAAACTAAATTTGCACACTTTGTGATCAGAGCTGTCGAATGTGCAAAGGAGAAGGTCCTGCAAACTGTACACACTGTGCAATAAATACTGCGTATCTCAGAACATCAAACTCTTCCTGTGTTCAATGTCCTAATAAGATGTTTGGCTATTAAGATACAGAAGAGTGCAAATCCTGTGACGATAGTTGTCTGACCTGCTCTGGTCCCACTGATACTGATTGCTTGACTTGCTATGAATAAGAAAGAGTCTATTATGAAGCACAACATAAATGTTTGGTATGTGTTCAGCCCGGATACATTATTTTTTCCAATAACACATACGTTCCTTGTCCTTTGAAGACTTATGGCAACAGCACAGCTGAGTAATGTTTGAACTGCACTTTTCCATGCACAACTTGCTTTGGGGCATTAAGCACTTAGTGCATGAGTTGCAATTTGGAATTTGCATTCTTCAACGCATCAGGTTGGGAATGTGTATCTTGTCCTTACAAATACTATGGAAATAATGCAGGACAGAACTGTTAAAAGTGTCACACATCATGTCTTTCTTGTTCAGGACCACTGTCGACTCAATGTGAAAGCTGCGAACTATCTGTTTCTTACTATAACAGCACCTCTAAAGAATGCATTTACTGTAACACTATAAAGACATATGGAAATAACACATTGATGTCATGCGAAGTCTGTCATGTCTCTTGTGAGACTTGTAATGGAGGCTAGTCAACCAACTGTCTTTCTTGCTCTTCCACTTATTATCTGAATGTTACTGATAATCATTGTGAATCTTGTGCTGCAGGAACCTACCCAAATCAAGACTAATAAGAATGTTCTACATGTGATGCAACCTGTTTAACATGCAATGGGCCTTAGTTGACCAACTGCCTAACATGTGATAAAAAGGTGCGCTACTTCAGTCCAGCTTCAAATTCTTGCTTTGATTGCTAACCAGGAACATTTGGAGATGATGCTAATGTTAAATGTTCAGACTGTGATTCCAGTTGCAAGACCTGTGATGGACCAGCAACTACAAACTGTCTTACTTGTCGCTATGATTCATATTACAATACAACTTCAAAAATGTGCATCTAATGTGCCTCAAATTAATATGGTGATGATACAACCCAAACTTGCCCTTCCTGTGACCCTTCTTGTGTCACTTGCAATGGTGCTGGAGCATAAAAGTGCCTCTCATGCACCTCAATTGTGAAATATCTTAACATGACAACAAAAGAGTGTATGACATGCTAATCACATACTTTTGGAAATTTTGAAGCCCAGACATGCTAAGAATGCCATCTGACTTGTATTGAATGTGATGGGCCTACAAATTTGGATTGTACTTAATGTGAAGCAATAGTTACCTTTCTAAAGACAGCTACAGGAGAGTGTGTGTTTTGCGCCTCAAATCAATTTGGTGACTTTGCTTCATAATAATGTGTTAATTGTCATCCAACATGTCTTACTTGCTCTGCAGCAGCATCCAGCAACTGTATCTCTTGCGATATTTCCAAATATTATTTCAACTCTGGTGCACACACATGTGTGGCCTGTGCAGCCAAGAAATTCGGTTCATCAGGTACATGCGATGATTGTGATTCATCTTGTACAGTTTGTAATGGTGCAACAAACACCAGCTGTCTCTCTTGCACATTACCTCGCTTCTTTATTGAAAATTCTTGCTTGACTGACTGCCCTGACTACTACTTTAAGAATAGTTCAACTGCTAAATGCAATCGGTGTCATTATTCTTGTTTGACTTGTTCAGGAGCTGCTTCAAACCAATGCATTTTGTGTGAATCTTTTGACTTCTTCCTCAGCAATGAATGTATGGGTTTTTGCCCTGTTGGCTACTTTAGATAGGAATCAACGGAGGAAAGAACAAACAATCTATGTATACATTGCCACTCCACTTGTCGTATCTGCTTTGGAGGACTTGAATCCAACTGCCAGTCCTGTTTTGAAGGATCCTTTCTCTTCAATGGGTTCTGCAAAACTTGCTATAGCCAATGTCTAATGTGCAACGGGGACTCTATGTACAGCTGCACCGCATGCCTAGTCAATCGCACATTAACTCCTCAGCGTGCCTGCATCGACTGTGATGTCAACTGTAAGACATGTTAAAGCGAGGCTACAAACTGTACCACTTGTAACACCAATATGAACCTTCTCAATGGTATATGTCTGACAACCTGTCCATATTACTATTTCGCCAACACTGGGGAATGTCAAATATGTCATGCAAGTTGCCTTAACTGCACCGGACCAAACAGCAATCAATGCAATGAATGTATTATATCCAAATCACTAAACAATCATATATGTTCTGATATATGTGCCACATCTGCTCTACCTATCTATCACCCAGTCAATAATAGTTGCTTAGCAGACTGCCCAGACCACTACTTCCACAATGTCTCCTTTAGGTTCTGTGATGCTTGCCATCCAGAATGCCTTCGCTGCTCTGGTCCAGATTAAATGAACTGCACCTGGTGTTCAGGCGGAACAATATTCCTACGCAGTGAAAATAACACATGTGGAGCTTGCGCATCGCGATGGTTTGGTGAAGAAGAGCGTCGTATTTGCTTACCATGTGACAGCAGTTGCCTAGAGTGCAATGGTATTGATTCAATATCTTGTATTAGCTGTATCTCTTCTCGTGTTCTGCTAGAGGGCTCATGCACAAGTCTTTGTCCTTCTGAGCATTATTATAAAGTAAAGGGACAGAATATTTGCTTTAATTGTTATTGCGACTGTCTCCTCTGCGCAGGTCCAGAATATAATAATTGCACCAAATGCCCATCAGGTCGATTCCAATTTTATGGTGAATGTCTTCTATCTTGTCCAACTGAATTTTATTTTGAAGATAAATCTGATGCAGCTAACTTCACATGCAGCCCTTGCCATTCAACATGTTATACATGCAATGGTCCCTTGCAAAGTCAATGTCTGACCTGCAAGCAACAATTGTATTTTCAGAAAGGCTTATGCAAAAAACAATGTGATGAAAACAACTACTTTTCGAGTGAGTAGGACATGCAATGCTATGACTGCGATGCAACTTGTTTGAAGTGCAAGGGTCCACTAAACACTGATTGTCTTGCATGTCCAGTTGGCCGGACCTATGCTCTCAAAAAATGCCTTCAATTCGATTGTCCAGAGGGTAAATATCGTAATCCGGCTACACGACTATGCTCATCTTGTCCATCAAATTGTTTTGCCTGTACATCAAACTAGGATGGTAGTTGCCTCAGTTGCTCAGGGACATTCAAATTGATGAATGGTAATTGTATTGCCTCATGTCCTGCTATGTTCTATGCTAATATGCTCACTAAAGAGTGCTTAAGTTGTAATTCAAAGTGTAAGACGTGCATAGGCCCACTTGATTCAAACTGTTCCGCTTGCTTTCCTTTCACATACCTATATAAAGGCAATTGTATACAAACTTGTCCCTCATTGAGTTTTTAGAATTCATAGAGTTGGGTGTGCAACATATGTCCAGACAATTGTAAGATCTGCAACGCTGGTGGCTGCATGACTTGCAACTCAGGATACTTTATTAATTATTATGACGGAAACTGTTATTTAAATTGCCCTACAGGAACATACAACTAGAAGATTCAACGTATCTGTGACTTGTGTTCTTCCTCTTGTGCTTCATGTAGCGATCTCGGAGATGATAAGTGTCTTAGCTGTGTTGGATCTCTTGGGTTCTACCGAGGTGTTTGCGTGAGTGATTGTCCACAGGGAACCTTCTTGGAAGACAACATTTGCAAGAATTGTGACTATAAGTGTGGAAAATGCTATGGATCATTACAAAGTTAGTGTACTTCATGCTACGGGGCCTTCATCAAATACAATGACTACTGTCTGCTTGACTGTTCAAATGGATTCTATCAATTACCTGGTGGTGTATGTGGTTAGTGCTATACAGGATGCAAAGCATGCAATGATTCTGACCAGTACACATGTAAGTCATGCTTAACCAACTTTTATCTCTTCAATAACACATGTTATTCTGATTGCCCGCTAGGTTATTATAATGACGACTCTACCAATAAATGTTTTAAATGTTATTATGCATGCTATACTTGCAATGGTACTTCTTCTGAAAATTGCTTAACTTGTCCCCTGGGTCGTTACTTGCTTGATGGAGCATGCGAAGATAGCTGTATCTAGGGTTACTTTCAGGATGAAGATCTTCGGTAGTGCATTCTATGCCATGAAACATGCTTTCAATGTCTTGACTAGCAAGCAGTAAGCTGCACTATTTGTAACGAAGGACTTTATCTATAGAATGTTTCTATTCAATCTGGACTTTGCCAGCCTGAGTGCAATTCTGGTTTCTTCAAAAACGAAGACAAGAGCTAGTGTTTAGCTTGCAACGTTGCATGCTCTTCTTGTTTCGGTGACCTGGCCACCAACTGCATTACCTGCTCAACCACTTACTATCAATTGACAACCACATGTTCTAAACTATGTCCTTCTGAATTCTATGAAAATCACGACAATTTCACATGTCAACCATGTCATACCAAGTGTAAGACATGTACATTCAAGGACCAAGTTGACACGGAAGCCTTATGCACTTCTTGCAGCAATGGGAATTTGCTGTTACGCAATGATACAGCCTAAGATTTCGTAAAGCAGGGATCATTGTACACCAATATAACTATAGACATAGGAACCTGTGTCTACGATTGTCCAGATGGCTACTTTATAAATTCTGTTTTGAGCACATGTGATAATTGCGCTAGCGGTTGCGAATCCTGCACCAATGCTGCTGTTGGTTCCTGCCTAACATGCTTTGAGAACTTTTTCTTACACGACGGAGCTTGTTTGGAAGTATGCATACCTCCGAAAGCATCTGATATCTTTTTTTGGAAATGTCTTGTGTCATGCTCTCCTGGTTTGTATCTTCAAGGCTCAACTAACATGTGCCGCACATGCAATCCAATTTGTACTACTTGCACTAGCGCCACAATATGCACTAGTTGTAAGAAAGGATATATCCTTCAAATCGAGGAATGCAAGGAAAAGTGTGACGAACACTACTATCCAGATCGCTCAGACAACTTATGCAAATTATGCCATGCTGAGTGTCTAGATTGCAAAGGTCCACTCAACTCAGACTGCCTTAACTGTTCTGCAGGACGATATTTCTCTGTTGGTATCTGCCGTACTGATTGTCCAAGTGGTACTTTCAAAAATGATACAGCTAACAATTGCGACTACTGTAATACCGAATGCTCCACCTGTATTGGAGCAGAGACATATGAGTGCCTCACCTGTCCACAGGGAATGAATTTAAATCTCACAATAGATAACTCAACTTGCGTATCCAAATGTCCCCTTACATCATATGAGCTCAATGGTAAATGCAAGCCATGCCCAAGCAACTGTCTGACATGCACTTCAAATGCAGTTGATAAGTGCGGCTCTTGCGACAGTGGTTTCTTTCTTGAGTTGAAAAGTGCTCTTGGTGGTACCTGCTAAAATACTTGTTCTCCTAAATATTATAAATCACCAGCTGATAGAATGTGCAAGGAATGTTTCTAGGCCTGTGCTACATGTGATGGACCTTCCTACACCAATTGTCTCAGTTGCCAAGTGCCGCTGTATCTTTCTAATGGATAGTGTGCCCCAATCTGCGGTTCAGGGACATACCCATCTCCTGATGCCACATGCAAAGCCTGTCATGCAGATTGCTATCAGTGTGTAGGACCCTCATCATCCCAGTGTACCAGCTGCCCTGAGCGCTACAACTCGTATGGGTCTCAATGCTTCAAGTTCTGCAAATCTAATCAATATTTCTATGCTGGTGTTTGCTACGATTGTCCAAGTGGTTGCCAAATGTGCGAATACAATAGTGGTGTTAAGTGCCTTAAGTGCAATAAGGCTTATGTTCTACGTTATGAATGGTATACAACATGTCTTACAAATTGCGAGTCTTAAGCTTATAGTACTCTCTATAGTGTTCTAGGTTATTACTATTGGGTTGATTGCAGTAGATATTATTGGTACATCTGGGGTTGCAGATATTATGCTAGATATTATGGTTGGAATACGTTTGGTTACTATTAATATGCCGTGCCATCTTTCTGGCCATATTACGAAAAAGATGATAAGACTGGAGTTTGTCAATACAAATAAATTGTATCTAGAGGTGTAACATATGGTGCATGTCACACTTCTTGTAAGAAGTGTATAGGATACTCTGATAGACATTGCCTTTAGTGCAATAATGGAAATTTAATTCTTTAAGATTTCTAATGTGTTACAGCATGCAGTCCAGGAAGATACTATGACCGTTCCTAGATTCTCTATCAATGTTAGCCATGCGACAGCAAGTGCGCTACCTGTACCGGACCTTCACAATCATAATGCACTTCTTGTAAATCTGGACTTACTTATGACAGCGGATAGTGTGTCAAAACTTGCCCAATAGGTAAATTCTTCAATATATAAAATAGTCAGTGCGCGGCCTGCTCCCCTAGCTGCATTAACTGTTATACTCTACAAGATTGTTCAGTTTGTTAAACCTTCATGGTTGCCACAGTATCCACTGCAAAGTATTGCGCTGCATCCTGCAAGAATAATGAAGTTGCTATTCAATTTGGGCCTAATAGCATCTGCGTAGCCTGCTAAAGCCCTTGTTTGACATGTTAAAATAACACAATCACATGTCGCAGCTGCGCCAACGGTTTCTTCCTTAATGAATAAGCTCAAATTTGTGTTCTCAGTTGCCCTTTTGGCTTGGTAGGTCAAACTAGTAATTGGACTTGTGTCCTTTGCGATTCATCAACATCATTCTGCGAAAATTGCGTCACCACTCCTAAGACCTGCACAAAATGTATTTCAGGCTACTACTTATATAACAGCGCCTGCTTTCCCAACTGTGAACGAATACCAGGTATCTCCAACCTCTATAACTCCCTTACAATGGTGTGTCTTCCCTGCCATTTCACTTGTTCCTCGTGTCGAGGCAACTATGAAAGTTCGTTCATGTGCAAGTAATGTATACTCACTAGTGCATATAAGTACTTTTATGATGACGGAGTTGGCAATACCTAATGCCTCAAAGAATGTCCTCAATCAACCTTTAAAGATGATGTAACATTTATTTGCAAAAATTGCTATATATCCTGTTAGACCTGTTCTGGTGCCGAGCCCAATAATTGCTTAACATGTCTAGAAGGCTACAACTTCTACCAAAACAGTTGCTTTGTTGAATGCCCTGCTGGTTCTTATCTCGTTCTTATAACAAAAACTTGCTACACTTGTCACCCAACTTGCGATACATGCTATGGACCCCTTGATATCAACTGCCTCTCTTGCGCAGACCCGCTATTTCTCACACAACTGGGCACATGCATAGATAACTGTGGAACCGGTTGGTTCCCAGTCCTTGTAGATCGCTCATGCAAAAAATGTAATTCGATTTGTGTTACCTGTAGCAATACTGCAGATAATTGTCTTTCCTGTGTTGGCAACAGAGTCAACAAACCACTTTGTGAATGTCCAACTTAAACATCTTTGCTTTCCACTGCAGCTATTTGTCCGACTTGTGACTACAAGTGCAATGGATGCAACAAGGAACCGACAGACTGCATTGTCTGTGCAGCTAATCGCAACAACGATCAAATGTGTAGCTGCCCCAGAGGAATGTTTGACATAGATGGCACTCCTGCTTGCCAGAGTTGCCACTTCAAGTGTTCTTCATGCATTGGTACTTCCCTTAATTGTATCACTTGCAAAGGAAACAGATTTACTAGTCAATGCATCTGTCCAAAGGGTTATTTCGAGGATAATATTAGCAAATACTGTCCCCATTGCCATCCAATATGTGAAACTTGTGTTGAACATCACTTAAGCTGCACAAAGTGCAAGGGCAACCGTCTTCCCTCTGACTTTCGCACTAATCCACCACCAACAATTCTGAACTGTACATGCCCTGATGGTACTTTTGAAAACTTTAAATCAACATTCTGTCCCACTTGCCAGCATCAATGTACTAAGTGCGTTACCAACTCTACCAACTGCCTTTAGTGTGTTGGAACATTGCATCGATTCGGTACACCTACTTGTTCTTGCCACGATAGATACTATGATGATCCATTACATCCAGAATGCTAGAAATGCCGTCTAGTATGCATCACTTGCAATGCCTACAGTAATTGCCTCACCTGCGACGGCAACCGAGTTGGACCTAACGAGTTTGGCAACTGTCCATGCCCACTTGACACACTCGATCGTGAAAATCTGGGTATTCCCTGGTGTGCCAATGACACTCTAGCCATTCCAGACATCTATTTTTCTGACGATCTCTACAGGCTTGTTATTGACTTCGGATACGAAGTTACGATACGTGACTAAAAGGTACTCTTTACCTACAACGAGTCGCTTTGTGAGGTTGTGCTAGATGCAGCCTCTTATGCGTTGATGGGATCTAATCCAAAGGCCTAATGTGCCATCAACAAGGCTAATTAAACTCAAATTTTTATTAAATTTGGCAATAATCCTACTGTAAAAGTTGGAGACACCATTATTATCAATCAGGATGTGGTGCGCTTCAAGAGATTTAACAAATACTTTATGAATTTTATGCTCAATATTGTCTAACCACCCAAAGACCCTTTCTAACCACAAGCAATCCTTGAAGGCCCCCAGCAAAATATTACGCTCTGTTAAGTTGCTACTCTTAATCTTACCAGCTACCAATATGATGGTAGAAAGGTTCTTAAGATAGTTAGCTGGTAATTGCTCACTATGAACCTTATTTCTTCCTAAAGTCTCAAGGACATTCTTCTATAGTACATGAGTGATGCAGTAAGCAACAACTCATTCACAATCTCCATCCCAATTCTTACCTTAGAGCCATTTATTGACTATAAGTTTCAAGTGGAGTTTGAAAACTTTATGAGTAAACGCGGGCGTGCCATTTACTAATTCGTCACTAGCACAAACGAAGCACCCATTGTTAATATCGATAAAACATACCCTCATGTTTACTATCCTCAGCAAGCATTCTCATTGGTTGCAGATATTCGACATTTCCTTTGTAGTACTGATCAGACAAACGAAATTAAAGATGTTATCAACGGAAATTGGTAGTAAATGAGTGGAACTCCAGAACTCTTTACTTCCCCTTTGCAATTTACTAAATTGGCCAACTAAATTAGCAACGAACTCTTTTTCAACTAGTTCATTACGTTGCCGCGCTAGAATTACACTATCCGTTGTACAGTTGTTCTCCCAGTTGGCAACCTCATGTTAGCTATGTATGATGAAGTTGCTATATAAATAATTCCAGCCCCACTTATAGTCAAGATATAAGGTGGCAATCAAATGAACCCATTCTCGAAGCAGCTTGACCTATATGGTGATGCATACGACCCTGGAGTTAATGGCTATTCTCTTTCTAGAGAAAACATCTCATGCATCTGGGTTTGCAAGAACCTCAACACAGGTGGAAATTGCTTTATGGCTAATGGAGACCTCTTAAACCTCACTTTATTCATCAACAAGGAAGTACACATCAAGGAAAAACGTCTTGAACCATATATTTCATATGTCTTTAACCTAATTTGTACTAAAATCGATGTTACTTCTCAAGATGAGGCATCAGTTATTATCACTGAAATCGACTTACCTGCTCTTGCAGTGGATGTTCCTGCAGTCCTTTCTCAGCGAAGAGTCAATCTAAATGAAGAAATCATTTTTCGACTCAATTACTCAGGCAACAATCCAGACAACCTATTCTATGGAGGTGCATTAGTCTATGACTATGATGTGGTAGCTACAATGGCCTTCCAATATCTTGAATTCAAGTTCAAAATTTGGGATTATTATAATAATTTCTCAACTATAGATAAACTTTCTATTCGTTGTAGCGTCTACGATCCACGTTTCTATATGCCTTCAGTTACCTCAATGGATTTGCACTTCAATTGGCCACCTGCCAATTGCACACTCACTGTTTCTGCTACTTCTGGTCTAGAATACCAAACATCATTCTCGATATCAGTATAAGCTTGCGAAGATGCTGATCTTCCCATCAGCTATAAATATTCCTACTATCTTTCTGAACAGCTTTACAAAGAAGACATCTTAAATGGAACTACACTTGGTCTTAATCTAATCCAAGATTTTAAAATTCAACCATCTGTTACCACATTACTGCCTCATGCAACTGCTCCCTTCAATTTCAATAATAGTCTATTTTTCAACGATCCTGCAAATCAAATGCTTGATGGCAAAGATATCGTGGTTCTTATGGTCTCTGTATCAGACAGCTAAGGAGGTCTCACTAATCTCACATAGTTGATTGAAGTAAAAGCTCTGCCAAACTATGATATAGACACATTCATTCAGCAATGGGCAGACTCCAAGACTAACGTTGATTAGGAGATTCTCTTCCTCAATCTAATTGCACCTAAATTAGCCTCTCTCGACTATAATTCTACAATTGAGTTTATGAACATCACCGAGAGCCAGAAGAAGGCACTTAATGCTAAACAGGCTCTTGTCATTCAACAATAAAAGTATGTCCTGACCAACCTCACTCTACTTCGAGACTCTATTTCTTCAAAAGCAACTGAAGAAGCTCTCCAAAAGTCAAAATCTATAATCATGGATGCCTTGAAGATGGTACTTGATGCAGATACTCTCATCAACAATTTAGATGATATTGATGACTTTGTAGCTTTCCAGTAGGCCATTATTGAAAACACACAAAAATTAATCGATTAGTAGGGTAACGATTTCCAACTTCAGCGCAAGAAAGAAGCTGCTTCTAACAGCATTATGGCATGCCTTAAACTTTTAGATAGTGTCTTATAAGGAGCAAATAAGGAAAAAGATGCTCTCCTCGAAGAAAAATATGCTGGAACTACTTCTAACCCTGCCTTGAACGCCACCACTAATGCTACAAACACCACAAATACTACAAACACTACAAATACTACATCTGACTCCACAAACACTACTAATTCCACCAATCTACTTAGGAGACATCTCTAAACATAAAATAATACTAGTAATCTCTCCAACTTAACAGCTTCCTAGATTCGCGACTAGAAGATCGAAAAAATATAGCTACAAAATACTTAGATTCTTTCTTTGTCAGATAAGATATCTAAAGGATTTCAGCAAGCTTCTCTAGTGAACGAACCCCCTAAGACTATGCTCGGAAATGGTCAGAACATAAAAATATAAAAGGTATCACCCAAGGCTCTAGAAGCGCAGTTGGCGCCTCCTCGGGAGCTGTACTTAAATACACAAGTTGATGATGCTTTACTTGAATAACAGTAGAAAAGTAATAAATCTACCAAGAACTCTTCTTCAAATAATAATGGATAAGGAAGCACTAATTCAACCTTTGTTCCTGTCAATTTCAAACTATAAGATATGAAGACTAACCCATTCTAAACAGATAACGATTATCCGTACCCAAGTTAAAATACACAAGTAATTGCACCTTCTGCAAAGGATGACAACGGTAATACAGTTAAAACCAATGGATAGATCAGTCTTATTTTAAAGGCCAAAACTGATAAACGTAGAATGCTTGATGGATCATAACCTAACCTTGTTTGTGTCAGCTAAGGTGATGGTGGTGGAGGGTGGAATGCTAACAACTGTTAGCTTCGAGAAATAGAGCAGCCTGATGGTAGCAAGGGTACAATGTGTCAATGCAGTTCTGCTGCACCTACAACAATCATGGATGATGTAGGAGAGATGTTCAAGAAGGCTGCCAAGAATCTAGAAAAAGCGTTCTCAGCTGATGCTCTTGATGCGTTGATGAGTGGAAAGTTTTTGGACTCAGTTCTATTCTATGTGTTATGTGTATAGACATTTTTCTACATCTATTCCCTCATTTGGGGTTGGGGTTAGGACATCAAAGATCAACATACTTTCTTAGAACGAGAAGTTAAGATGGCAGAAATGAAGAAAGAAGTAGAATAATTCATGTTACTCAACAAAGATGAGTAAGCAGTTATCGATAATAATTAAGCGGATGTCAATGCCGGTGGGGCAGGGGTAGCATTAAATGGTCCAGAACCAACCAAAATTATTCCAATTTCAGATGTAGAAGAGCGCACAATTGAAAGGAAAGTACAAAAGAAAATAAAATCTGTTATGGTTGACAGAAAGATGGAAATTAATAAGAAGTTAGAAGTTCATTCTACAAATAATTAACAAGCTCAACCAAAAACCTCAGATAAGCAAGATAACCTTGATAATAAAAACAACTTAGATGTTGTTGCAGAGGTCCTAAACGATGGTAGCCCTCAGAAAAGGCTATCTCTTGCAGGAACTCAAAAGAATTTTGACTAAATTTAAGAAGATTAAAATCAATAAGGTAGACAAATTAACCTAATTAATATCTCTGAGCAAAATCAATCAAAAGATTAACAACAATAAGATGCTTAGCTTGTAGTTAACGATGAAGGTATCCCTTAATAATTGCCTAATATCAATCTAGATGATTTACTCTAGCAAGATCAAAACAATGTTGATTTGGACAATTTGCTTTGGGGTACTCTTAACCAAGTATAGTAGCAGCAACAATAACAATAACAGCAAACAAAAACTGATTAGTAGTAGGAACCATAAAATCAAAACGAATAAGTATTACTTATTAATAATGGTGACATTCCTACAAATGCCAATTAATAAATTCTTATACAATAATAATAGGACGATGTTATTCATTTCAAAGATAATGATTAAATTGACATAAATCCTGACAATCAGTAGAATTAAGAAGAAATTAAGTAAAACGTTAATGCTCCTATCATGGTCAACCCATAAATAGCTGAAGAGTTAATTCTCATCCCACATTAATAACAAGAAAATGGAATCAATTAATTATAATAGGAATAATTTCCAGTTAATCAAAATACTAGAGATCAATAACCTCTTATTAATAATGGTGAAGAGGAGGAATAACTCAAACTTGATCCTCAAATATAACCACAGATTGATGAATAAGACAACAAACTGGAAGAAGATGATAATAATGAAGATGAAGAGTAAGATAAAAACCAAGATCCAGAAAACAAAGAACCAAACCAGAAAGAAACAACTAAATAACGCAAGGCCAGGGAGAAGGCAGAAAAACTAGCTTACGAAAAAAAACTCAAGGAAGAAAAAGAAAAAGAATTAAAGGAGAAAAAGGAGCAAGAAGAAAAACTTAGGATTGAGCGCCTTAAGAAACTCTCTCAAGTCAGGGCTGCATGCAACCATTACTGGTTCTTAGTGCAGAATTACCACAAACTAATGTCTGTTATCTATGTTTATGATGACAAAATTCCGCGACCAGTCAGATTTACTATTTATTATATGTAAATGCTCATTTTTATTACGATTACTCTACTATTTGACAAGGACGATACTAGTATAGTGTAAAAGCTTCCTTTACTTATTGTTTACTCCATCTTTGCCGCTGTTGTTAACACCATCTGTGTTAAGCTGACATATACACTACTAACTAATAAATTCCAAATTGTTAGGGTTATTGGAATCCTGATAGCTATTGGTATTATTGGTATTTGTACATGGATAGTGCTAATCTTTACTGCTTTGAACGAAGTATCTACACTCAATCGTTGGGCAACAAGTTACCTTGTTTCTTACTTCCAGGATTTCCTTTTAACTCAACAAATTGTGATCCTATCAAAATATGTAATAATCTTAAAATATGCATAGAAGTTAGAGACTGAGAGTTTTATTAAATTTTTACTTGGCAAGGTCTTGTTTGATGCAGATATGTTTGGAAAACTCAATTCTATTATTTGAATAATATCATACTATTTTGGATTGTATGCAAG
>Ga0272412_1000163_pt1 | contig 16320 bp, 10 predicted proteins | sample WWTPWeurt_MetaT_FD_193540 | JGI IMG/M metagenome (GOLD analysis project Ga0272412, IMG submission 193540) | Metatranscriptome of activated sludge microbial communities from WWTP in Nijmegen, Gelderland, Netherland - WWTP Weurt (Metagenome... | ecosystem: Engineered > WWTP > Aerobic digester >...
GCTAAACCAGCAGGCTCCCGGCATCCGGATCGTTGAAGTGGAGCTGGGCTGGGAACCTGCCGGGGGTCCTTGGACGCTGGACGCCGGCGCATTTGCCCTCACCACCCAGGGCCGAGTGCGCGGTGATGAAGATTTCGTTTTCTACAATCAGCCGACCTTATCGGAGGGCGGTCTCCAGCTTGATCCGGCAGGTCGGCGGTTCACGGTCAACCTGGCCGAGCTGCCCGCCGGAATCGCTGCTATCGCTATTGCTCTGACCCTGGACGCCGAAAGCGGGCAGTCCTTTGCCGCCCTGCGTCAGGTGTGGCTGGAGCTGCGCGATGGGCAAGATCAAACTGGTATTGCCCGCTTTGCCCAAGACACAGCTGAAATGAGCGAAACTGCGATCATTCTCGGCCAATTGTACCGGTATGGCAGCGAGTGGAAGTTTAAGGCGGTCGGCCAGGGTTTTAACGGGGGGCTGGCGGCATTGGCCCGGCATTTCGGGGTGGATGTGGGCGAGAGTGCTGTCCCGCCGCAACCTACAGCAGCCCCACCGTCCGCCTCGCCCCCGGCGCTGGCCGAAACTCGCCCGGAACCCCCTGCCTCTGTCCCACCGCAACCTACGACAGCCCCGGCAGCGGTCGAAACTCGCCCGGAACCCTCTGTCCCTGTCCCCGCCCCATCAAAAACCGCCGCCATATCCGTGACCGATGACCAATTACGCGCCCAGTGCCAGAATCTTGACCAGGCCGGCAGCGGTTTTCTGAACTGGCTGGAAGAGAACCCGGAGCGAGTTCGTCAGGAAAAGGCCGGTTTGACCAAGGATTTCCGCCGCCTGATCGCCCAGGCTCGCCGGCTGGATCAGGCCGCGCAACGACCGATGTGCGCCGGGGTGTTTGGCCCCAGCCAGTCCGGCAAGTCCTATCTGATTTCTGCGCTGGCCCGCAAGGGTTCTGCGCCGCTGCTGGCCGATTTTGCCGGCCAGAAGATCGATTTCATCCGCGACATCAACCCGGAAGGCGGACGCGAATCGACCGGATTAGTAACCCGCTTCACCCTGCAACCGGCTGTTGGGGCTACGCCCGCCGCTCCGGTGCAGATGCGGCTGTTGACCCAGACCGATCTGGTCAAGATTATCGGCAATACCTACTACGCCGATTGCGACCACAGCGACGATGAACTGCTGACCCAGCCACAGTTGAACGAACTGCTGGCCGGGCTGGCCCCGGCGGCGCAGGATCAGCCAGTTGATCCGCTCACCGCTGATGATGTCTATGATCTACAAGCCTATTTCGAGCGTTATTTTAAGGGCCAGGAGCGGATTCGGCTGTTGCGGCTTGGCTATTGGGAACAGGCCGCGCAACTGGCGCCTCGACTGCGAATTGCGGATCGCGTCAAATTATTCGGGGTGATTTGGGGCGGTGTAGCGCAGTTCAACCAGCTTTACCTCCGGCTGTATGCCGGTTTGCAGGGACTGAATTTCGCCAGCGACGCCTACGCCGGACTGGAAGCGCTGATTCCCCGCGAGCAGAGCCTGATTGATGTGCAGACCCTCAAGGGTTTGGGAACGGGCGGCGGCGGAACTCTGACCTTGACCGGGACCAATGGGGCGCGAGTGACCTTGCCACGCAGCGAGGTGACCGCGCTGATTGCCGAGTTACGGATCGTAATCAGCGAACAACCCTGGGATTTCTTCCAGCACACGGATCTGCTGGATTTCCCTGGCGCTCGCTCTCGCGAGCAAATCAAGGACTTGCCGGAGTTTCTGACCGGAACCGACGCGATGCAAAGCCTATTCTTGCGCGGCAAGGTGGCTTACCTGTTTGAACGCTACTGCGCCGAGCAGGAATTGACCAGCATGCTGTTGTGCATCGGCCCCAGCAATCAGGAAGTCAAAACGCTGCCGGAAATGGTGTTCAACTGGATCGAATCCACCCACGGCGCGACCCCGGAGCAGCGCTCGCAGCAGCCGACGGCGCTATTTCTGGTGCTGACCAAGTTCGACATGGAATTTGAGGAGAAGGCTGGTGAACGCTCGCCGGAAAGCCGCTGGATCACCCGGATGGAAAGTTCGCTGCTCAACTTTTTCGGCAAGCAGCACGACTGGCCTCGCCAGTGGGATTCACAAGGGGCGTTCCGCAATAGCTACTGGCTGCGCAATCCCAACTTCAAAGCCAAGAACCTGTTTGATTACGACGAGAACGGCGTGGAATTGACCATCCGGCCCGGCGAACGCAAGCGGATCGAGCAGTTCAAACAAGCCTTTCTGCGCGATGTTGCCGCCAGCGCCCATTTCCGCAACCCGGAAGAAGCGTGGGCCGCCGGGTTTGCGCTGAATGATGGCGGAGTCAGCTATCTGGCCGCTAACCTGCGCCCGCTGTGCAATCCTGAACTGAAGCGTCAGCAACTGGCCGGGCAGGCGATCCGGCTGCGTGAACAAATGGTTGAACGGATGGCGCATTACTACGTGACCGATAACCCGGAACTGGAACTGGAAAAACGGCGAATTGCCGCACAGCAGGCCGCCAGTTGCCTGATCGATTGCGCCGGCGAACAGCGTTTTGGCGAACTGCTCCGCGCTCTGCAAGTGGACAGCGACGAGATGAAGGACATCTACTACCGGATTGAAACCCGGCTGCCGGATGAAACCCGAGCCATCAGCGCCCCAACCATCGGCGCAGCGGTCGATACTCGCAAGATGAAGGCGTTGCTGGGGTTGGGAACGCCCGCCACCGGGGCTGCCGCCGAAGCGCCCCGCAAGGACGATGCCGCGCTGTTTGCCCGCGAGGCGGTGGCGGAATGGATGCGGGATTTGCAGGATTTGGGCGGCAACCACGCCTTGTGCGACTACTACCGGGTGCCGGAAACCACGATGGCTGATTTCGTCAAGGAACTGATGAATGGCGCGCAGCGGCTCAAACTGGAGGATCAGATCGAACAATTGGTGCGAGAAGCCGCCGGCTTCCACATGAAGTTCGAGCAGTTCGTGGCGTTGCCAGCCCGGCTGACCGCCAACCTGCTCAATCGCTATGTCGATTTCCTGGGCTATGACGCGCTGCCGGCGGCCCAGCGGCCAACCCTGGTGCTGGAGAGCGGTCCCCGCCCGGTATTCCCGCCCAGGACTGTACCGCGTGGCGGCCCGCAGTTGGGCGATCAGCCCTCCACCTACGATCAGGACTACTACACTGACTGGATTCGTTCCTTCCTCGATCTGGTGGAGCGCAACGTCCGCACCCGCGACGGCGCTGAAGTCGATCTGGTCGCCAATCGGCGCTTGGGTGAGTTGCTGGCGCGGTTGCAAAGAACAGCCTGAGACGTCCGGGCGTCGGCAACAACGCGATGGCAAAATCCTCCCCGCATTCCCGGTAATCGCTCATCTCAAGCCGGTTAGGAACCGCTATGACTTTTTGGAGAATTGATTGATGTCGGCGCTTTCGGTTCGTGTTTCGGAAGACCCGGCCCGCCCGTTGGGTCACGCTATCGTCACCCTCAGTGGTCTACCGCGCAGTCTGGATACTTTCGAGTTTGCTCTGCGCCGCCACGGTTTCGCCGATAACTATCTCGGCCCGGAGGGGTGGCAGGGCGCGGAATGCTGGTTGCAGCCAGAAGAAGTCTGGTACAGCGGCGAGGTCCTTAAATTCGTCATTCGCCCTGAACTAGCCTTCCAATTGGAAAATATGCCCTATCGACTAGCAGCGCGGGGGCAAGGCCTGGCGGAAACCGCCGAGGTCACCTTCAGTTGGCCGCTGCAATTGGAGATCGAGGCGGGCGGAGCCAGTAGCGAACGCCGGGTGGTGGGCGGCGTTCGGGTCGAGGCCGGCCCCAAGCGCCGTCCAGAACCCACGCCGGCAGCCCCGGAAGCGGCGGTGGGCGGGGCGGTGATTGCCATTCCTGACGTGCCGATTCCTGAAATCGGCGCCAGCGCGGAACCGATGGATGACAATCCACCCACTCGGGTAGCTCCAGGTCGGCTCACCGCCTCGAAACCGATAGCGGATCAAGAGGGACTAACCCGCATCGTACCGCCGGGCCGGCCTACGCCGCCAAAAGCGACAGCCGATCAGGAGGGAGTGACCCGGATCGTTTTGCCGGGCGCGGAATCCGCCCCTTCAGCCTCAAGCATCCCGGTCACGGCAGGGCCGGCCACCCAGATCGCCATGCGCCAGATTCCGCCACCGACCGAAGGCAGAGCGCGGGAACCGGGATCGATTCCGCCCGAGCCATCTCGCCCTGAACCCGGTGTGGCTGCACCACCAGTGAATACTCACGATACGGGTAGTAAACCGGGCAGAGGAAAGACCGGATGGTTGATTGGTCTGGTGGCGCTGGTGGTATTAGCCGCCGCTGCGGCAGCGGGGGGCTGGTGGTTCAGCCGCCCGCCTCGGCCAATGACGCCCGCCTTGATTGCGCCGCCCGAACCAAAACCGGCTCCGGAACCAAAGCCAGCTCCAGAACCAAAACCGGCGCCAGAACCAGACCCAGCGCCAGAGCCAGCCCCGGCCCCAGAGCCGACGATCCCGGTCCATCCGGCGGCGCCGGTCGCACCCGCGCCTGCGCCACCGGCAGCCTCCCTTCCAACACCGCCCGCACCTGCGCCACCGGCAGCCTCCCTTCCAACGCCACCTGCGCCGGCCCCCGCCGCGCCAGCCGGCCCGGCCCGAGCTACCCCGCCGCCACCTGCGTCTGGTTCAGGGCGAAGCCTGGAAGACGAGTTGAACTCGCAATTTGATCCCACGACGCAGGAACTGGAAAAAAGACTGCGCCGCCCCCACTAATCGCCCGGCTTGCGGCATGAATGGGACGCGGCGCGAACTGAGTGCGATCTCTTTTCAGGAGCCTCATTAAAAATGAACCATCCGTTGATCAATGGCCTGTTGTTACTATGTAGCCTGTGTAGCTGGACGTCGGCAATGGCCCAGGATGCCGATGCCAAATTGATCGGCATGGTGACCGGCTCCAAGACCGGCACCTATATCCAATTCGGCAACGATATTGCCAGCATCGCCAAACCCGCCGGCCTGGATATCCTGGTCAAGGACTCCCAAGGCTCGATTGATAACATCAAGCGGATGAACAGCAAGGAAAACGCGGCGCTAGGCATTGTTCAGTCCGATGTGCTGGGTTTTCTGAGCCGCTCCGAGAATTCGGAGATGCGCCAGGTCGCCAGTCGGCTGCGGCTGATTTTTCCGTTTTACAATGAGGAAGTGCATCTATTTGCTAACAAATCGATTCAGTCGTTTGGCGATTTGCAGGGCAAGCGGGTGGTGGTGGGTGAGCCGGGCAGCGGCACCTGGTTAACGGCGATGAACGTGCTGCAACTGACCGGGGTCAAGCCAGCGGAGCTGCTGAACCTGCCGCCACTGCAAGGCGTCACCGCCGTACTCAAGGGCGAGGCTGACGCCATGTTCTATGTGGCCGGCAAGCCAGTCAGCCTGTTTACCAAAGTGGGTAATCTGATCACCAAGCCGGAATTTTCCACCATGCTGGCGAATGTCCATTTCGTGCCGCTGGACGATCCCCGGCTATTGCGCGAGTATCAGCCGGCCCAGATCGGCGCCGTTGACTATGACTGGATGGACGGCAATGTATCGACCATTGCGGTCAAGGCGGTGCTGATGAGCTTTGACTTTTCCGGCAAGCAAAGCGCCTATTTCACCCAGCGCTGCCAGCAGTTGGCGGCCTTGGGCCAGGTGATTCGTAGCAACCTCGGCCAACTCCAGCAAACCGGCCATCCCAAATGGAAGGAAGTCAAACTCGACGAAAAGGTGGGTCTCTGGCCGCTGGATCGCTGCTCGCGCAGCGGCCAAAGCGGCAGCGTGCGTGGCGGCAAAAGCGGTGGTTCAGGGACAGATATCAATCGCGAGCTGGAAAAGATGTTGCTGAACCAGTTTGAGCGGCCCCGGCGCCCGATTCCGGCGGCCTAATTTCCCTGTACAGGAGAAAGCTAATGCGATTTGCGCCAATCCTATTGATGGCGGTTTTGGCGGCGGGCGCGGCATCGGCCCAGGATGCGCCACCGGATGCCCGGATGCAGTTCTCCAGCACCTCATTTGGTTTGTTGTTCGGCTATAGCCAAGGGCGGGGCGAACTCGAATTTCGGGGCAAGAAATACCCGTTTACAGTTTCGCAGATCAAAGCCGCGACGCTGGGCATCGCCCAGGTTGATGCGCTTGGCCAGGTCTACCGGTTGCGGGATGTCGCTGATTTCGCTGGGACTTACGCCGCTGTCGAGGGAGGTCTGACCCTGTTCCAGGGTGGCGGTAGCGCCATGCTCCGCAATGAAAAGGGCGTGACGCTCTTCTTGCAGAATGTGCAATATGGCCTGGATGTCACCCTGGGTGGCGGTGGTCTGTCGATCACCTTGAGCGATCCGGCTAACACCACTGTTCCGGCCAAGGCGGAGACTGAGTCTGGCGCTGGCGCTCCTCCGTTAGCCGATAACGGTGGGATGAATGATCGGTGAATGATCAACAATAACGGGTTGTGAGGCGGAGCAGACATGGCGGCGGAGCAGATTCTTCTCAGCAGCAGTTCCTTTGACGGAATGCGCGAGGCTGGCGGTTTTGGCCAGCCGTTGCATACCCTGTATCCGCAAATCCGTGCGGTATTAGCCGGCCAGTTAGGGGTGGAGGCGGCGGACCTGTTGGCGGAACCGGTGGTGGATCGCGCCCGTGGTCGGATCGACTGGTATGCCGAGGGCGACCCGGAACAGCCGCCAATGGCGCTAAATGATCTGCCGGAAGAGCAACGCCGGCCCATCCTCGCCCGGATTGAGCAAATCCTCGGGCAAGGGCGAGAACTGGCCGAGCGCTACGCTGCGTCCGGGGATGTGCAGCGGATGCAGTTGGGCGTGATTCTCAAGGCGGCGCTGGGCGAAGTAGTGGAAAGCGGCGTTTTTCTGGTCGAGGGCCGCCCGGTGATGACCGGCTGGGGATTTGCGCCGGATCGGCCTTGGGAAACGCCGGCGGTTCTGGCGCATTCGGCGGGCGCGCCTGCGCCAGACGCGGTTACGCCATCGCGTGATGTGGCGATTCCCAACATTGCCTTGCCCGAACCGGTGAGCGTTGCCCCGGTAGAACCTGCACCCGCGTCCGAAGCACCGCCGCCGCTCCCGGCAGCGCTGCCGGAAGAAGCGCTACAGGAGCCTCTGCCAGCGTCGCGGCAGGCGCCAGCGGCGCCGTCCATTGTGGCGTCGAACGCCGCATCGTTATCGCCTGAGCCGGGACCGTTACCAAAACCCGAAGAGCCGCCGCCCTTGCCGGAACCGCCGCTGGAGCCGTCGTTCAAGCCCGATCGCACGCCCATCCCCGGCGTCGCCAGTACAACAGCCGCTGAGCCGTCGTTCAAGCCCGATCCCGCGCCGGTCCTGAGTACAGCGGAGCAACCAGTGCGCACAGAGACGGTTTCCGCTTCGCCACTACGTTATGTAGTGGTGGGTTCAAGCTACTTTTGGGGAGTGTTCGCACTTGCTCTGATATTGATGCTGGCCGCAGCCTGGTGGGCCTGGATGAAACCAGCGCCGTACCCGTTGGCCGGTGAACCAGCCGCCCGCGCCCTGGCGGAAGCGCAGTACGCTGAAACTGAATTACGCACCCGGCTGGAATCACTGATCGCGCAACTCGCCGAACGGCGCGGTCAGTGCCGGTTGCCAGACGGATCGGTGGGCGTTGCACCGGTTATGCGGGAGCCGGGTGGGAGCCGTAGTGCGATCCCAACACAATCAACTGTTGCGGTTGCCGGAGGTGAGAACCCACGCACTGGAGTGAAATCGCCGGTTTCCAGTCTTGCAGGGGTTCCCGCTGCCGAAGCCCCCGCCACCGCTTCGGACACCGACCGTAGCGTCGTTCTGCCCACGTCAATTCCGGCCCCTGACCGCGCTACCGCCCCAAACACTGTGATTTCAGGCGACCACGCCACCGCTTCCCTGGCCGCGTCCGGGCGCAATTCCGGTGATGTGCCCGGCAGGGCCTTGACCAGCGCCCCGGAGCGGACGACATCCGATAGAGATATTCCGGCAGCGCCATTGCGGACTCTGGAAGAACTGTTGGCGGATCGCCAGACCCCGCCGATTACATCGGTGCAGCAACCCCCGATTGTCGAAGCGCCGGTCAAAGCCGATCCGACCCCGGAAGAACGTCGCGAATTTGCTAACCGCTTATCTGCTGCTGGTGCGGCGACCGGTGAGATCAGCGCCGCCTTGCTGTGGAACGGTCGCAGCGATCTTGATCTGGTGGTGCGCTGCCCATCGGGTCGGCAACTGGATTACCAGCATCCTGCGGAATGTGGCGGTGCGCTGGATGTAGACGCCAACGCTAGCCGTGACAAATTGAGCGACCGCCCCGTGGAAAATGCGTTTTGGCCGGCGGGCAAGGCGCCGCCGGGAGCCTACGAAATCGCCGTCCGCTATATACCGCGCAAGGATGAGCAAAACCCTGGTGAAACGCCCTTTCAGGTGCGGTTGATCCGGGGTGGACAGGAGTCGGTGTTCAAAGGCGCTATTCGGCCTAACGCCACTGTGCCAGTAACGACGTTTACCGTGGATCGTTGAGGAATGACCATGATCAAACAGGAATACCCGCAATTTACGATCTATGCCGATAAGCCGGCGATTCCCGGTTATCAACGCGCTTGGGTCTGGGGTCTGGCGGCGCTGGCGATCCTATTGAGTGGCCTGGTTGCTGGTTGGCTGTTTGGCGGTGCGCGGGTCCTGTCCATGACAAGGGCGTCATCGCTCGATGGCGCAGCGCTGCTGGCCCGGCAGGATGCGATCAATCAGCAATTACGCGAGCGGATTGCCGGACTGGAACGGGCGTTGAACGGCGATGCCTGCACGCCGACAGCGCTAAAGGCGTTGCCATCCGATGGTGGTTAGCAAGCGAGCGGCCTGACCCTCTTCCAACGCTTTTTTTGAGGAGCAAATCCCCATGTCGCACTTTTCCATTGCGCTGAACTGGCGGCGGACAACGCCGGATTTCGATCACAAAACCTTCGACCGCAGCCACACCTGGCGGCTGGCGGGTGGGCAAATCGTGCAGGGATCGGCAGCCCCGGACTATTCGGGCAATCCCGAGATGAGCAACCCGGAGGAGGCGCTGCTGGCCGCGCTATCCAGTTGCCACATGCTGACCTTTCTGACCATCGCCGCGCTCAGGAAACTGACAGTGGATCGTTACGAAGATGAACCACTGGCGGAACTGGGCAAGAATGAGAAAGGGAAAATGATGGTTTCGCGCTTGACCCTGCAGCCCTTAGTGGTATTCAGCGGCGCGACGATCCCTGATGCGGATTCGGTGCGGGAACTGCACCGCAAGGCCAAGGAAAACTGTTTTATCGGTAATTCCCTGCTCAGTGAAATGAGCATTGAGCCGCGTTTCCCTGAAACCTGACCCTTGCACTGTCGCCCCGGTTGCCCTATATAAAGCGGCCTTCGAGTAGCAGGTGTGACCAGGTAGGTAATCGAATGATTCTATTTGAATTTTGTAAACAGTGGATCGCGTTGGGCAGCTTGATGGCGCTGCTCAGCGCCTGCGCCCCAAGCAACGTGGATTCAACCATTTCTTCTCCGCCAGCTGTCGCCAGCCACGCCACAGTGCTCAGTGGCTCGTGGTTACTGGTGGATACCAAGGCCGATACGTTGACCGTCATGAACGGCAATAGGCCGGTTGAATCATTCCGCCGGATTGCCTTGGGCAGCAGCGGCGCCGGAATCAAGGATCGGCGCGGCGATAACAAGACGCCTCTTGGCGTGTTTCGGGTGGGCTGGATTAACGAGCACAGCCGGTTCAAAACCTTTATCGGCTTGGACTATCCCAACCCGGATTACGCCGAGCGGGCCTTGCGCGAACACCGGATCGACGCATTGACCTATGAGCGAATCCGCGCCGCCTGGTCCAAGGGTCGCACCCCGCCACAAGACACACCGTTGGGCGGACAAATCGGTATTCATGGCGTCGGCGCGGGCGATCCGGGCATTCACAGCGCCGGGATCAACTGGACCAGCGGCTGTATCGCGCTGGATAATCGTCAAATTGACGCGCTCAAGCCGTGGGTGAAAGTCGGAATGCGGGTCGAGATTCGATAATTTGCCTCATTGGGCATTGTTCGCGAACCAAAATTTCGTTATATAATGACTTTTGTTGTGCTGTGACAATATCGGTTGCGTCAAGACAACAATTCTTGTCCGGCGCATTGCCTGACGTTAATGAAACTAAGGAGTTGAGTCCATGAAAACCTTGATCAAAATGTCCACTCTAGCCCTGATTGCCGGTTTGTCGGTTGGTTGCGCCAGCACCAGTGATTTGGCTGCCGTGCAGAAAGACGCCAACGAAGCCAAGGGCATGGCCCGCAATGCCATGGATACCGCCAACGAAGCCAAGTCCATCGCGCAGGACGCCAAGTCGGTTAGCATGGCGACTGAGGAGAAAATCAACCGGATGTTCAAAAAATCGATGTACAAGTAAGCCATCCGGCAGCGGTTGGGCAAAACCCCGGGTTCGCAACGAACCCGGGGTTTTTTGTTGCCTTTTATGGACGGCTGGCGGCGGATGAGCGGGCTGGAATGATGGCGTTGCCGCCGACCGGGGAGTAGGGCGGGTAAACCGGCGGCGGTTCATCGGAATAGGCATGCGATGGCGGATAAGCAGGCGCAGGCCGAGAAGCGGGCGGCCCACCATAGACTGGAACCTGGGAGTGATTCCGGTCGTCAGGCGCAGGCAGTGTAGCGGCAGTGGGGCTGGGCGGCGCTGATCCCGGTAGAACGCCAATCGAGACTGGAATGCCACTCAGTTGTTCAACAGCGGCATTCAGCGCCGCTTGATCCACTCCCGCCATCTCCGGGCCGGTCTTAGCGATGACCGCCTGTCGGGCCTGCTCCATCGTCACCTTAATCGGGATGTTGTCTTCTTCGAGCGGTTCATGCGCTTCCAGCAGCAGCGCGCCGTTTAACCGACCCACTTTGACCGGCTGATCAACCAGCCGCACCGGCGTCCCCACCGGCACCATGCCAAATAGCCGTTCAATGTCCTCCGGGTACATCCGCACACAACCGTGCGTCACCCGCATCCCGATGCCATAAGGCTTATTGGTGCCGTGGATCAGATAGCCAGGCACACCCAGCCGCATCGCAAACCGGCCCAACGGGTTATCCGGGCCACCCGGCACTACATCCGGCAGGATGTCGCCCTCGGCGGCGTGTTCGGCCTTGATCGTCGCCGGTGGCCGCCACGGCGGATCGACATCCTTGGCGACCACCTTGGTCAGACCCATCGGCGTTTTCCAGTCCATGCGCCCAATACTGACCGGGTAGGTGATCACCACCCGCTCCGTGTCGCTATTTCCCTTCGGATAGTAGTACAGCCGCATCTCGGCGATGTTGAGGACGATGCCCTCTCGCGGCGCGTTGGGCAGGATATGACGGGTGGGCAGGACAATGGGCGTTCCCTCTTCGGGCGCCCAGCGATCCAGCCCCGGATTGGCGTGAACGATCTCGTCGTAACCCAGACCTTGCTGCCGGGCAATGTCCACCAGTGTGTCGTCCTTGGCGGCGTAGATAACCTTGACCTGACCGATGACATCGCTGTCCGGGGGCGGCAGGGGATAGACTGCGGCCTGGGCGGCGCCGGCAGTCAACCATCCCAGTAACAGCCAGTAGCGGACTGGCAAGCGTTGGCTTGGCATAGTGGCGTCTCACTTTAGTAATGTAGTTGCTGAAAAAAACCGGTGAATTCTACCGGCAACCACCGGCCAGCGCCTTCAGCGGCTGACCCGAGATAGCCGGATGGGATCTGATGCCGTTTTGAGCGGCCTACTGCCAGTAGCGTTCCCCCGATAGTTCAGCCTCCCAAATCCGGTTCGCCGCAGTGGCGCAGAATGGCTGCCCGCGCCGCATCGCGCAAACGCACCGCCGCCGCCCAGTCCTCGCCATCGGGCTGAATCGACGGTTCCACCACCACGTTCAATCGACCTCGGCGCGGAAACCATGATCCGGCTCGCAGCATTGAGCGCGTCCCGCGAATCGTCACCGGAACCACCGGTGTCCCGGCCTGCGCCGCCGCCATGAACGCACCCATTCGGAACTCCAGCAGCCCCGGCATTCGGGTAAAAGTGCCTTCCGGGAAAAAGCCCAGCGATTGCCCAGCCCGCGCCGCCGCGCTGATCTTGCGGGCTTCATCGACGCTGCGTTGCACATCGAACCGCTCCACGAACAGGGTGCCGATGCGTTGCAGCGACTGACCGATCCAATAATTGTCCAGCAATTCGCGTTTGGCGACGTAATGAAATGGGCGGGGAATCGCAGCCATCAGCACATAGGCGTCCAGATAGCTGCAATGGTTGGCGACCAGAACGCAGGGGCCGACTGGCAGATGCTCCAGCCCACGCACCGTCAGCGAGGTTCCGGTCAGTTGCGCCAACAGCCAGGTTGCGGAACGGCTTAACCCCCAGCGCCATGCCGGTCTCGGCAAGGTCATCACACCCAGCCACACTGCTGGAGCCAGCAGTCCGAACAGCGTCCAGGCATAACCGGCAAACAGCCGCTCCATGACCCCACGCCCGATCCGCCGCGCCTGCGCCCAGCTGCTGGTTAGGCCAATCCGGATCAGTTGCAGCCACAAGGCCCGCTTGCCGCGTCCGAGCGCTTGGCGTTCGTACAAGTCCCGGATCGCCGCCCGGCGAATTTTACCGCTAGAAGTTTTCAACACCGTATGCGGCGGTGCGAGGACCACATCGTCCGGTGGCGTCCCCAGCAAATCCACTCCGGCGCTCTGAATCTGCTGACGCAGATGGGCCAGCGCCTCCGATTGCGTGACGCGAGTTTCAGCCACCACCACCAGCCGTTCGCTGCCCGTCGCCGGATCAGCGCTGGCGAAGACCGCCACGCATCCCTTGCGAATGCCGGGAATTTCGCTGACCGCCTGCTCCAGCTCATAGGGGTACAGGTTACGCCCACCGCGAATGATCAGATCCTTGACCCGACCGGTCAGATAGACATCGCCGCCGGCCAGATAGGCGCGATCCCCGGAATCCAGCCAAGCATCCTGGTGCGGGAACAACTTGCGGGTCGCTTCAGGATGCCGGTAATAGCCAGCAGTCGCTGATGGCCCCTGAAATTCCAGCCGGCCTTCCTGCCGATCCGGGAGCTCGCGGCCCTGCTCGTCCACGATACGAACTTGGTGGCCGGGGATCGGCTGGCCGCAGGCGGCGAAGCGCAGGGCCGCTGGATCAGCCGGGTCGGCGGGTTCAGCCCGCCCACCGGCCATGAAGGCGTCGCGCTGGATTGCATCGAACATCGGTCCACGCCCTGGCGGCTGCAAAGCCAGCCCGACGGAGCATTCCGCCAGCCCATACACAGGAGCTAACGCATTGGCCCGCAAGCCATAGTGGCTGAATCGGGCGATGAACCGCTCTACCGTCGCCGGGTTGACCGGTTCCGCGCCATTGAACAAGGTTCGCAGCGAGCTGAGATCCAGCCCCTCGATTTCGTGGTCCTGAATGGCCCGGAGACAAAGTTCGAAGGCGAAATTGGGTGCGGCGGACAGAGTGCCGCGATGGTGGTGAATGGCCCACAGCCAGCGAGCCGGGCGGGCCAGAAAACTCAGCGGCGACATCACCACCAGCGGGAAGCCGTGGTAAAGGCCGCCCAGACAGGCTCCGATCAGCCCCATATCGTGATAGAGCGGCAGCCAACTGATGAACACATCGTCGGAGCAGGCAGCAACATGCCGCCCCATCGCCCGCAAATTAGCCAGCAGATTGGCGTGGGTGAGCATGACGCCTTTGGGATCGCCAGTGCTGCCGGAGGTGTATTGCAGGAACGCAAGATCCTGGCTGCGAACCGGTGCGGGCGTCCATATCCCCGGCTCCTGTTGTAAATCGGCGACTGTGACCACATGGCGCAAGTCCTCGACCTGGGTTTGCAGCAACCGCGCCACCAGTTTCGCCTCGGGCACGGTAATCAACGCCACGCTTTGGGCGTTCGCCAGTAGCCGGGCATGGCGGCGCAAATGATCTTCCAATTGTGAAGGCCGCATCGGCGGGTAAATCGGCACCGGCGTCCCGCCCGCCAGTAGGATGCCGAAAAAGCTGAGAAAATAGTCGGACCCGGTCGGGAGCATAATGGCGACGGTCTGCCGGGGTTGCAGACCCCGCGCCCGCAAGCCAGTCGCCACCGCCTGCGCGCCCTGTTGCAACCCGGCGTAGCTGAAGGTCGTTTCAATCGAGTCGGCATTGCCGTAAATCTGGATCGCCACCCGTTCTGGATGGGTTTGAACATGCCAGTCCAGCATCTCCGGCAGGGTATCCGCCCGTTCCGGAACGCCTATTGGCGCGGACTCCATTGTTGGCGAACGCCAGTCCCGCGCCAGCGCCAAATGAACCGGTTGATCGCTGGCCTGCAAGAGCAGATCCGCCAGTTCACGCGGCGTCTCGGCCAACAGCGCCGCCTCGCCTAGCGCGGTCTGGAAGGTCCGTTCGATCCGTTGCAGCAACTCAGTGCGGGCCAGACTGTCTAGCGCTAGATCCCGCTCCAGATGGCTGTCCAAAGTCAGCGCGGCGGCCGCCTGTTCCGACTGGCGAATTTCCAGCAACAAGTCCCGCAGCAGGCCCAGCAGACGCACCGCGACTTCTTCGGCAATGGCGGCGGCAGGTTGGTGCAGTTCATCACGGTTGACGGGCATGGCGACGATCCGGTAGCAGTGGCATAGGGTCAGTTGTCAGCATCTTAATCCTCATTCTAGCTAGAATAGAGGCCATGAAGCGCAGCGGCAGTTTTGTCTCGTGCGCCTGATCTTCCGAGGATTCATCCATGATCCGCAAATCGTTCCGTTACTGGTTGGCGGCGCTGCTATTGGGGCCGACCTGCGCCTTGGCGCTGGAGATCGGCGAGATTCAGGTCAACTCGGCCTTGAATCAGTTGTTTGACGCCAGGATTCCATTGCCCGCACTGACCCCCGAAGAACTGGGCAAAATTTCAATCAAGCTGGCCGGGCCGTCAATGTTCAAGGAATTTGGCCTGGATCGAACCCCGGCGCTGGCGAATCTGGTGTTTGCGATTGAATACAACGCGGAAGGACAGGTTTATGTGCGGGTGGTGTCCACCCAGCCGATCCGTGAACCGTCGCTGGCGCTGCTGCTGGAGTTTGGTTGGCCGCGCGGCAAGACTTTCCGCGAGTTCACCGTGTTTCTCGATCCAGTGCAACGGCTGGCTAAGCGGCCCGGCGGTCGAACTAAAACGGTCGTGGAGCCATTGGCCAGCGTGGTTTATGGGCCAGAATCGGCGGCTGCGCCAGTCCCAGAATCCGGATCAGAACCACCCGCGCCGGCAGACCGTGTTGCCTCCGAAACCATCCCACCCTTGGTCGAACGGTCAGAGCCGTCCGCTATCGCCTCCGCGCCAGCGCCCGCTGAAACCTATCCGCCTGGCAGCAGCTATCCGGTTGCTTCCGGCGATGGCCTATGGGGGATTGCGCTTAAGGTCCGGCCTAATCCTGATATTACCCGCGAGCAGATGATGCAGGCGTTGTTCCGGGCTAACCCACAAGCCTTTTCCAAAGCAGGAATCAATGGCTTGAAAATCGGCGCGACGCTGCGGATTCCAACCCTGCGGGAAATTGCTGATTGGACCGGCTCGCCGGCGGCTAAGCGACTGGCGGAGCAAGAGTCGGGACCAGCATCGACGGACGCCATCAATCCTGACGCAAAGCCGGCTCTGGCAGAGTCAGCGCTGGTTGCCACGGATGTGCCGGAAGCTTTTCCGTTGCCAGCAGTAACTGTGCCTGAACCGGTGGTCGCAGCGCCTTTGCCGGAATCCGTCCAACACAAGCCGGTGGGTCAGGTAGAACCACCGGTGGGTCAGGCAAAACCAGTGGAGCCGATGGTTACAGCGGCTCAGGAACCTGAGCCGCTCGTCGCTGCGCCGGTGGCGGCAGCGCCGGAACCAGCGGTTGCGACGGCGGATGAAGCATTCTCTACGCAAATGCTGGAGCCTGTTTCAGCAACTCCGCTGCTGTTTTTGGCAATTACAGAGATGATGACGACACTTGCCGAGATTCCGGGAGCGCTCCCAGTACAAAATATTCTCCCCACCGCCATTCCAACGCCAGCCGCTTCAGTTGAAACAGCCGTTACCGATTCCAAAATGCCGCCTGTGATTGAAGCGGCTACTCCAGTAGTCGAGATACTGCCTACCATTGCGCCAGTTACTCCGGTTGTAGAGCCGCTGCCTGCAATTGAGCTGGCTATTCCAGTTACAGGGCCGCTGCCTGTAATTGAAGCAGCCAGTCCAGCAGTCGAAACGATGTCTGTTATTAAGCCAGCTACTCCGGTTGCAGAAACGCAGTCCCC
>Ga0272412_1000165_pt1 | contig 16215 bp, 28 predicted proteins | sample WWTPWeurt_MetaT_FD_193540 | JGI IMG/M metagenome (GOLD analysis project Ga0272412, IMG submission 193540) | Metatranscriptome of activated sludge microbial communities from WWTP in Nijmegen, Gelderland, Netherland - WWTP Weurt (Metagenome... | ecosystem: Engineered > WWTP > Aerobic digester >...
CCCGAGGCTCCGGTCGCGGCGCTGGCGTTCAAGATCATGACCGACCCCCAGGTCGGCAACCTCACCTTCCTCCGCGTCTACTCCGGCACCCTCCGCGCCAACACGACGCTGCTCAACGTGGGCAAGGGGAAGAAGGAGAAGATCGGCCGCATCGTTCGCCTCCACGCCAACAAGCGTGAAGACGTCGAGGAGTGCCGCTCCGGAAACATCGTGGCGGCGGTCGGCCTCAAGCACACCGTCACGGGCGACACCCTCTCCGATCCCGATCGCCGCGTGCTGCTCGAGTCCATCGAGTTCCCGGCCCCCGTGATCGCGGTAGCCATCGAGCCCAAGACGCAGGCCGACGAAGAGAAGCTCGCCGGCGCGCTGGCCAAGCTGGCGATGGAAGATCCCTCCTTCGCGGTGAAGAGCGACGCCGAGTCGGGCCAGACCTTGATCGCAGGTATGGGCGAGCTCCACCTCGAGATCATCGTCGACCGGCTCCGCCGCGAGTTCAAAGTCGACGTCACCGTGAGCCGGCCGGAGGTCGCTTACCGTGAGACCGCTACCCAGCGGGCGGATGGTGAAGGACGCTTCCAAAAAGAGATCGGCGGACGCGGACAGTTCGGACACGTGAAGGTCGAGCTCGAGCCCACCGTCCGCGGCCGCGGCTTGGTCGTGGAGACCCGCGCCGCCAGCGCCGACGTTCCCAAGGAATACGCGGCGCCTGCAGCCGAGGGCATCCGCGAGGCCGCCCAGTCGGGCACGCTGGCGGGTTTCCCGGTGACCGACGTCTTCGTGAAGCTCGTCGGTGGCAGCTACCACGCCGTCGACAGCTCCGAGCTGGCGTTCAAGGTCGCGGGCTCCTTGGCATTCAAAGACGCCTTTGCGAAGTCTCGGCCGAGCTTGCTCGAGCCGATGATGCACGCCGAGGTTACGACCCCCGACGAGTTCTGCGGTGATGTCACCGGGGATCTCTCGGCACGTAGAGCAAAGATTTCGGGCATGGATCCCCGCGCCGGGATCCAAATCGTCGCCGCGGATGTGCCGCTCTCGACGATGTTTGGCTATGCAACGGACCTACGTTCGCGTACCCAAGGGCGTGCGACGTTCTCAATGCGATTTGGCTACCTCAGCCCCGTTCCTTCGCACGTAGCGGAGGAGGTCGTGGCGAAAGTGCAGGGGCGGCTCTGACCGCCGTACTAAGAAACTCGAACGGAGTAGATGCGACATGGCGAAAGAAAAATTTGAGCGGAAGAAGCCGCACGTGAACGTGGGAACCATCGGCCACGTGGATCACGGAAAGACGACGACGACTGCGGCGATCACGATGGTGTCCGCGGCGCGTGGCCTAGCCAAGCCGCTTAAGTACGACGAGATCGCGAAGGCCTCTGAGAGCCAGGGGCGTCGTGACCCGACCAAGATCTTGACGATCGCGACGGCCCACGTGGAGTACGAGACGCTGAAGCGTCACTACGCCCACGTCGACTGCCCCGGTCACGCCGACTACATCAAGAACATGATCACCGGCGCCGCCCAGATGGACGGCGCGATCCTGGTCGTGTCCGCGGTCGACGGCCCGATGCCCCAGACGCGTGAGCACATCCTGCTCGCTCGTCAGGTCGGCGTGCCCCGCATCGTGGTGTGGCTGAACAAGTGCGATCTCATGGAAGACAAGGAGCTCCTCGACCTCGTTGAGCTCGAAGTCCGTGAGCTCCTGACCAAGTACGAGTTCCCGGGAGACGAAGTCCCCGTGATCCGCGGCAGCGCGATCAAGCCGTACAACTCGGCCGGCAAGGAAGGCGCGGAGCCGATCCTGCAGCTGCTCGACACCCTGGACTCGTACATTCCGGAGCCGGTGCGCGAGATCGATAAGCCGTTCCTGATGCCGATCGAAGACGTGTTCTCGATCTCTGGCCGTGGCACCGTGGTGACCGGTCGTATCGAGCGCGGCCGGATCAAGGTGGGCGACAAGGTTCAGATCGTCGGCTTCCGCGATACGCAGGAGACCACGATCACCGGCGTCGAGATGTTCCGGAAGCTCCTGGACTCGGGCGAGGCGGGCGACAACGTCGGCTGTCTCCTCCGCGGCACGGGCAAGGACGACGTGGAACGCGGCCAGGTGCTCGCGGCCCCCGGTTCGATCCTCCCGCACACCAAGTTCAAGGCTCAGGTCTACGTGCTCAACAAGGAGGAGGGTGGCCGCCACACTCCGTTCTTCAAGGGCTACCGGCCGCAGTTCTACTTCCGTACGACGGACGTCACCGGCTCGGTGACCTTGCCCGCCGGGACGGAGATGGTGATGCCGGGTGACAACATCGCGGTCGACGTCGAGTTGATCACCCCTGTCGCCATGGACAAGGGTCTGCGTTTCGCCATCCGCGAGGGTGGAAAGACGGTGGGCTCCGGCGTCGTGACCGACATCGTTGCGTAGTTTTTCGAAGTCGAGGGCGGTCGGCTCGGTTTGGGCCGACCGCCTTCGTGTCTTCGGATTGTTTGATTGAGAACAGAAGACCGAACGGACCGGGAGAGTTTTTAAGATGGCGAGCAAAGCGACGAAAATCCGGATTCGCCTCAAGGCCTATGACCACAAGCTGCTCGATCAGGCCGTGGGTGAGATCGTCGAGTCGGCGCGCCGCACCGGCGCGAGCCTCGCTGGGCCCATTCCGCTGCCCACGCGCATCAACCGCTACACGGTGTTGCGCAGCCCGCACGTGGACAAGAAGAGCCGCGAGCAGTTCGAGATCCGCACCCACAAGCGGCTCATCGACATCGTGGACCCGACGCCGCAGACCCTCGACGCGCTGATGAAGCTCGATCTGTCGGCCGGCGTGGACGTGGAGATCAAGTCATGAGGATCAACGTCGTCGACACGAGCAACAAGCCTGTCGGCCAAATGGACATCGACGACAGCGTCTTCGCCGGACCGGTGAAGAGCGCGCTGTTTTACGATGTCGTCAAGATGCAGCTCGCCAACCGGCGCCGCGGCACCGCCAAGGTGAAGCGCGTGACGGATGTCCGCGGCACCGGCAAGAAGCCCTACAAGCAGAAGGGCACCGGACGCGCTCGTCATGGAACGATGCGTCAGGTCGGCATGGTCAAAGGCGGCGTGGCCCACGGTCCCGCTCCTCGCGACCACAGCTACTCGATGCCGAAGAAGATGATCGACGGCGCACTGCGCTCGGCGATCTCCCTTCGCACGGGCGAGAAGGCGATGTTCGTCTACAGCGGCTGGGCGCCCAAGGGCCCCAAGACCAAGGATGCGGTGAAGGTCCTCGGGAACTTCGGTGGCAAGTCCACGCTGGTGGTCGGCGACAAGGCCGACCTCGCGCTGGCTCGCTCGCTGCAGAACCTGGCCCAAGCCAAGTTCCTCCCGGTCGAGGCCATCAACGTCTACGACATCCTGAACCACGATCACTTGCTGCTCAGCGACAAGGTGATCCCGGCGCTCGAGGCTCGGCTCAAGAAGGCCAAGCCCTCGCGCAAGGAGAAGGAGATGACGGCTTCCGCCTGAGCGGAGCGTCATTAGGAGTCACCGATGCGAAGCGCGCATGAAATCCTGAAGCGGCCTCGGATCACCGAGAAGGGCTCGCTCCTCGCGGAGCAGGGCTCAGTGGTGGTCTTCGAGGTGGCACGGGATGCCAACAAGAGCGAAATCAAGAACGCGGTTCAAGCGGCGTTCAACGTGGAAGTCTCTGACGTCCGCACGCTCAACATTCGAGGCAAAGAGAAGCGCCGCGGCAAGACCGTGGGCAGGCGTCCGAACTGGAAGAAGGCGATCGTGACCTTGGCCGAGGGCCAGACGATCGACTTCTTCGGCGGCTCGGCGGTCTGAGGAGTCGACGAACATGGGTATCCGTTCCTTCAAACCGACCACGCCAAGCCTGAGGCAGATGACCGTCTCGGACTTTGCCGAGATCACCAAGGGCAAGCCAGAAAAGAGCCTCATCGAGCTCCGCAAGGCGCACGGTGGACGCAACTTCCGCGGCAAGATCACCACCCGTCACAAGGGCGGTGGTCACAAGCGGATGTACCGCCTGATCGACTTCAAGCGGCAGAAGTTCGACGTCCCCGCCAAGGTGGTGGCCATCGAGTACGATCCCAACCGATCGGCTCGTATCGCGCTGCTCCACTACGCGGATGGCGACAAGAGCTACATCTTGGCCCCGGTCGGCGTGAACGTCGGCGCGGTGGTGCTGACCTCGAAGAAGGCGATCGACCCCGTCCCAGGGAACTCGATGCCGCTCTCCGAGATCCCGCTCGGCGCCAATATCCACAACATCGAGCTTCGTCCCGGGCGCGGAGGCCAGATGGTCCGCACCGCCGGCGGCGTCGCTCAGCTCATGGCCAAGGAAGGCAAGTACGCCACCGTGCGTCTGCCCTCCTCGGAGATGCGCCGCGTGCTCATCACCTGCATGGCGACGGTCGGGCAGCTCGGCAACGAGCAGCACGAGAACGTCGTCCTGGGTAAGGCCGGTCGCAGCCGCTGGAAGGGCATCCGCCCGACGGTGCGCGGCTCGGCGATGAACCCGGTCGATCACAACAACGGCGGTGGCGAAGGTCGAAGCAAGGGCGGAAAGCCCCCGCGGACGCCGTGGGGCAAGATGGCCCGCGGTCTGCGCACGCGCGACAACTCCACCACCGAGAAGTACATCGTGGCGAAGCGTCGCCGCGGAAAGCAGTCGGAGACCTGATCCATGGCGCGCTCACTGAAAAAGGGTCCTTTTATCGACGACCACCTTCAGAAGAAGGTCGACGATCTCAACAAGGCCAGCAAGAAGGCCGTGGTCAAGACGTGGTCTCGTCGCTCGATGATCACTCCGGATTTCATCGGACACACTTTCGCCGTGCACAACGGGCGCAAGTTCACGCCGGTCTATGTCACGGAGCACATGGTTGGTCACAAGCTCGGCGAGTTCGCGCCGACCCGGACCTTCCATGGTCACTCGGCCGAGAAGAAGGTCGCCCCGAAGCCCGCGGGCGGACCGAAGAAGTGAGGCGATGATGAAAGCGAGCATGAAATTCCTCCGCATCGCTCCCCGGAAAGTTCGGCTCGTGGCCGACATGATCCGTGGGAAGAATGTGGAAGAAGCCCTCAACATCCTTCAGTTCACGACGAAGTCGAGCGCCAAGCCGATGGCCAAGCTCGTGAAGTCCGCCGTTGCCAACGCCGACCAAAAGGGTGGCGTCAACGTCGACAAGCTCTACATCGCGGATCTCCAGGTCGATGGCGGCCCGGTCGTGAAGCGCTTCATGCCTCGCGCGATGGGTCGCGCCAGCCCGATTCTCCACCGGACCTCGCACGTCACGGTCGAGCTCAATCAGCGCGCCTGAGAGGAATTCGAAGATGGGTCAAAAAACACATCCAACTGGCTTTCGCCTCGGCGTTATCCGCTCCTGGGACTCGAAGTGGTACGAGGAGAAGAACTACGCGAAGTGGCTTCACGAGGACATCAAGCTTCGTGAGTGGGTGAAAGAGAAGCACTACTCGGCCGGCATCGCCAAGGTCGAGATCGAGCGCGCCGCCAACAAGGTGAAGGTGAACATCTACACCGCGCGCCCGGGCATCGTGATCGGCAAGAAGGGCGCGGGCATCGATCAGCTCAAGAAGGAGCTGCAGCGCCTCACCGAGAACGAAGTGTTCATCAACATCCAGGAGATCCGGAAGGCCGAGATCAACGCGCAGCTGGTGGCCGAGAATATCGCCACCCAGCTCGAGCGCCGCATCGCGTTTCGCCGCGCGATGAAGAAGGCCCTCACGATCGCCATGAAGTTCGGAGCCAAGGGCATCCGTGTCGCCACTTCGGGCCGCCTCGGCGGCGCGGAGATGTCGCGCTACGAGTGGTACCGCGAAGGTCGTGTTCCGCTCCACACGCTGCGCGCCGACGTCGAGTACGGCGTGGCCACCGCGAAGACCAAGCAGGGCGCCATCGGCGTCAAGTGCTGGATCTTCAAGGGCGAGGTTCTCCCGGCCGGCGCGATCGAGACGCCGCGCGGGGGTGAGCGTCCTGACCGTGGGGATCGCGATCGTCGCGATCGCCGCGACCGCAATGATCGTGGTGGTGATCGCGGGGACCGTCGCGAGCCCAAGAACAGCGTTGCCCCCGCCGGACAGGGCGGTTGATCGAGGTTCGTCATGCTACAGCCGGCAAGAACAAAATATCGCAAGGCCATGAAGGGCCGAAACCGCGGCGCCGCCCACAAGGGCTCAACCGTGGCCTTCGGCACCTACGGGCTCCAAGTCACCGAGCAGGGGTGGATCACGGCGCGCCAGATCGAAGCGGCGCGTATCGCGGTCGTCCGCCACGTCAAGCGCGGCGGCAAGGTTTGGATCCGGGTGTTTCCGGACAAGCCGATCACCAAGAAGCCCCTCGAGACCCGCATGGGCCACGGCAAAGGTGCCCCGGAGTACTACGTCGCGGTCGTAAAGCCGGGACGTATCCTCTATGAAATCGACGGCATCGACGAGGCGACGGCGCGTGAGGCGCTGCGTTTGGCGATGTACAAGCTGCCGGTGAAGACGAAGATCATCGGCCGGTCGGAGATCTAAGCCATGGCGTCGTCGAACATTGCCAAGGTGGCGGACCTGCGTGGGCAGACCGTCGATGAGCTCAATGACTTCGTGAAGAAGAAGCAGGATGAGCTCTTGAAGCTGCAGTTCCAGCACGCCACCGGGCAGCTGGAGAACACTGCCAAGAAGAAGCACGTGCGCCTCGAGATCGCGCGGGCCAAGACGATTCTCTCGGAGAAGTCGCGAGACCGAGCGTCCTGATCTCCATTGTGGAGATCCACGCTTGAGTCGCGGAGGTTAGATCATGGTGGACGATACGAATACCGAGGCCGGAGCAGCAGAGTGGCGCCAGGCCAAGGAGCGTCGCGGAGTCGTCGTGAAGGCGAGCACTGCGAAGACAGTGACCGTTGAGGTGACCCGCCGGGTCACGCACGGCGAGTACGGCAAGATCCTGACGCGCAGCAAGAAGTACGCGGTACACGACCTGGTCGGGTGCAAAGTCGGTGACGAGGTCGTCATCCGCGAGACCCGTCCGATCTCCAAGACCAAGCGCTGGCGCGTGGTCGAGAAGATCGCGCCCTCCCACGGGGGTGCCGCGTGATCCAGGCTCAAACCATCCTCGAGGTCGCCGACAACAGCGGCGCCAAGAAGCTGTTTTGCATCAAGGTGCTCGGCGGATCGCGCCGGCGCTACGCGGGCATTGGCGACATCATCGTCTGCTCCGTGCGCGAGGCGATCCCCAACGGCAAAGTGAAGAAGGGTGACGTCGTCAAAGCCGTCATCGTGCGGACGGCGTACCCGACGTCCCGCTCGGATGGCTCGTACATCCGCTTCGACGAGAACTCCGCGGTGCTGGTGACCAAGGATAGCGAGCCCCTCGGCACGCGCATCTTTGGACCGGTGGCCCGCGAGCTCCGCGCGAAGAACTTCATGAAGATCGTGTCGCTGGCACCGGAGGTCCTCTAGTCATGCAGAAGATCAAAAAGGGCGACACCGTGCAGGTGATCGCCGGCCGCGACAAAGGCAAGCGCGGCAAGGTGCTAGAGGTCCTCCCTGAAGAGGGGAAGGTCCGCGTGGAAGGCATCGCCATCCAAAAGCGGCACCTCAAGCCCAACACCAATCAGAAGTTCCCGAACGGCGGCATCATCGACAAGCCGGCCCGCATCAGCATCTCGAACGTCATGTTCTACAGCGAGAAGCTGGGGCGGCCCGTGCGCGTTGGAATCAAGGATGACGGCGACGGCAAGAAGGTCCGCGTAGCCCGCGGGCGTCGTGGGGAGAGCGTCGCGCTCGATTAGAGCCGCGCGAGGAGTAAACACCCATGGCAGATCAAGAGAAACAACCGAGCCCAGAGCTGAGCGACGAGGCCAAGGCCAAGCGCGCGGCTCGTGAGGCAGCAAAAAAGGGCGGCAAGGGCGGCGGGTCCAAGGCGGCGCATAAGAAGGAGCTGGCTGACAAGCCGCGTCCTCCTCCGCGTCTGTGGGCTCGCTACAAGGCCGAGGTTCGGCCCGCGCTTCAGAAGCAGTTCAATCTGAAGAGCGTGTACCAGGTGCCGACGATCGAGAAGATCGTCGTCAACATGGGCCTCGGCGAGTCCATCTCCAACAACAAGGTCCTCGACCTTGCGGTGGAGGAGCTCCAAGCGATCACTGGCCAAAAGGCGGTCGTCACCAAGGCAAAGAAGTCGATCTCGAACTTCAAGCTGCGTGAAGGCATGCCGATCGGCGCGATGGTCACGCTCCGGAAGGCCCATATGTGGGAGTTCCTGGATCGCGTCATCGCGGTGGCGCTGCCGCGCGTGCGCGACTTCAAGGGCGTCTCTGACAAGGCGTTCGATGGTCGCGGCAACTACACGCTCGGCGTGAAGGAACAGATCATCTTCCCAGAGATCGAGTACGACCGAGTCGACAAGATCCGCGGCATGAATATCTCCATCGTGACCACCGCCAAGGACGACGTCCAGGGCAAGGCGCTCCTCGAAGCGCTTGGTCTGCCGATGTGGCGCAGAGGGCAGGCATAATGGCGAAGACATCAGACATGGTTGAGCGGAAGCTGAAGTTCAAGGTCCGCTATCACAACCGCTGCAAGGTCTGCGGCCGAGGCCGTGGCTATCTCCGCAAGTTCCAACTGTGCCGTATCTGCTTCCGCAATCGCGCCCTCAACGGCGAGCTTGCGGGCGTTACCAAGGCGAGCTGGTGAGGTGCAATTATGGCTGCCGTAATTAGCGATCCCGTTTCTGACATGCTCACCAGGATTCGAAATGGCATCAATGCGCGCCACATGCGCGTGCCGATGCCGCTCTCGAAGGTGAAACTTCGCATCGCCGAGTGCATGAAGTCGGAAGGCTTCATCGAGGACTTCGAAGTTGCGCGCGAGGGGACCCGTGGGACCCTGACCGTTCAGCTGAAGTACGACAACAACCGGGAGTGCGTGATCACCGGTCTGAAGCGCGTCTCGCGCCCAGGCCTGCGCCGCTACGTCGCGACGGAAGAGATTCCGGTCGTGCGCAACGGCCTCGGTGTGGCGATTATCTCTACGTCCAGCGGAGTCATGACCGACCGCGAGGCGCGCCGTCAGCGCGTCGGCGGCGAGCTGCTCTGCACGGTCTGGTAGGAGCGAACGATGTCGCGCATTGGAAAAAAGCCGATCGCCATCCCGGCGAAGGTGAAAGTGGCCATCACCGGAGAGAAGATCTCCGTGGAAGGTCCGCTCGGAAAGCTCGAGCGTTCGATCCATTCCCAGATCGCCGTCAAGGTCGAGGACGGGAAGATCGTCGTCTCCCGTAAGAACGAAGAGCGCCTGGCGCGCGAGGCGCACGGCCTCACGCGCACCTTGATCGAGAACATGATCAATGGCGTCCAGAAGGCTTACGAGAAGACGCTGGAGATCACCGGCGTCGGTTACCGCGCCGAGCTCGAGGGCAAGGTCCTCAAGCTCCAGGTCGGTCTGTCGCACGACGTGCGCCACCCGATCCCCGCCGCGGTGACCTGCAAGGTGGACAAGCAAGTCACGGTGCTTTTGAGCTCGCCGGATCGCGAGCTCCTGGGCCAGGTAGCGGCCGAGATTCGCGCGTACCGGAAGGCCGAGCCCTACAAGGGCAAGGGCATCAAGTACTCGGACGAGAAGGTTCGCCGCAAGGAAGGCAAGACCGGAGCGGGCTGAGCCCAATCCGAGTCGCTTAGGAGCCAGCAATGGACGGCAAGATCAAGAACGAGAAAGAGCGCAAGCGAGCCAAGCGCGCGGGCCGCATCCGCAAGAACATCGAGGGCACGGACGCTCGTCCGCGGCTCACGGTGTTCCGGAGCAGCAAGCACATCTACGCTCAGCTCATCGACGACATCCACGGCAAGACGATTTGCGCCGCGTCGACGCTGACCCCGGATCTCAAGGAGGCCCTCAAGGCCCTCAAGAAGTCCGACGAAGCGGAGAAGGTTGGAGCGAAGCTGGCGGAGATCGCCAAAGCCCGCGGCATCACGAAGGTGACCTTCGATCGCGCCGGCTATCCGTATCATGGGCGCGTCGCGTCGCTCGCCAAGGGCGCCCGCGCGGGCGGCCTCGAGTTCTAGGAGTTACAGCATGCCTCGTCGAGAGATCATCAATCCCAAAGAGCTCGAGCTCGTCGACCGCGTCATCCACATCAACCGGGTGGCCAAGGTCGTAAAGGGTGGCCGTCGGTTTTCGTTCTCCGCGCTCGTCGTGGTCGGCGATGGCGAAGGCCACGTCGGCGTCGGCCTGGGCAAGGCCAACGAAGTGCCGGAAGCGATCCGCAAGGGTCGCGACCAGGCCGAGAGAAACCTGTTCAAGGTTCCGCTCTCGGGCCGCACGATCCCGCACGACATCAAGGGTCACTTCGGCGCCGGTAAGGTGCTGATGCGGCCGGCGCGTCCTGGTACCGGCGTTATCGCTGGTGGCCCGGTCCGCGCGGTCTTGGAGTCGGCTGGTGTCCGCGACGTGCTCACGAAGTCCCTCGGGACCTCCAACAAGCACAACGTGGTCAACGCCGCGGTCCAAGCCCTGAAGAACCTGTCGACGATCAAGCTGCAGGCGGACCGCCGCGGCATGGCGGCCGATCGCATCCAGACGACGGCGAAGTGAGGAGAGGACGATGTCGAGCCTGATCAAGGTGACGCTCGTGAAGAGCACCTCCAACTGCGACCCGCGTCAGCTGGCGACCGTCAAGGGCCTTGGGCTGGAGCGCATCGGGCGCTCCAAGATCCTGAAGGACACCGCCCCGATTCGCGGGATGGTCATGAAGGTCCAGCACCTGATCGAGGTCGAGCGCTTCGATGGTGATGACAGCCTCCGCCAGAGCGCGCGTCTCAAGAAGAAGAAGAAGGCCCAGGCCTAGTCGGCCCGGCCAAAAAGGATCTCATCATGAGTGGCGAGCTCAGCAAGCTTCAAATGCCCCCGGGCGCCAACCGCGCCAATAAGCGCAAGGGCAAGGGCCTGGCGTCCGGCCAGGGCAAGACTGCCGGCCGAGGCACCAAGGGCCAGAAGGCGCGTAAGTCGGGCAACGTTCGCCCCGGCTTCGAAGGCGGCCAGATGCCGATCCAGCGTCGGCTCCCCAAGGTCGGCTTCGTGCCCCGGAACAAGAAAGAGTGGGCGGAGATCTCCCTCGACGACCTGAACCGCTTTGCGGCGGGCAGCCTGGTCGACGAGGCTGCGCTGCGCGAAAAGGGCCTGGTCAAGGGCGTTTGGACCGGGGTGAAGATCCTCGGCAACGGGAAGATCGACCGTAAGCTCGAGCTGAAGGTCAACCGTATCACCAAGAGCGCCAAGGAAGCGGTGGAGAAGGCGGGCTGCAAGCTCGAACTCGTCGCCGACCAGATCAAGTGGCAGCGGCCGGACACCCGCGCGGTACGCCGCACGGCCAAGAAGAAGTAAGCCTCTGTTTTTTGTAGACCTCTTCGAGCAGCCGAAGGAAAAGGACCCGGGATGACGGCAGTATTCGGAAACATCGGGCGGATTCCCGAGCTGCGCAAGCGGATCCTGTTCACACTGGGTCTGATCGCGGTTTATCGGCTCGGGATCTACGTGACCACGCCAGGCGTCGACCGCCACCTCATGCAAGAGGTGATCGGCGCCCAGCAGGGCACGCTCTTCGGCATGTTCAACATGTTCGTGGGTGGGGCGCTGGAGCAGGCCTCGGTGTTCACGCTAGGCGTGATGCCGTACATCTCCTCCAGCATCATCCTGCAGCTGTTGACCGTGGTGATCCCCAAGCTGGATCGGCTCTCCAAAGAGGGAGAGCAGGGCCGGCGCAAGATCACCCAGTACACCCGCTACCTGACGATCATCATCGCCTTGGTACAGGGATCGGTGATCGCCGCGAACCTCGAGGGCATGTCCCCCGGTGGTCGTGCGGTGGTCGCCAATCCGGGCATGGCGTTCAAGGCGGTCACGGTCCTGTCGCTGACGGCAGGCACGGCCTTCATCATGTGGCTCGGCGAACAGGTGACGGAGAAGGGGATCGGCAACGGAATGTCGATCCTCATCTTCTCGGGCATCGTGGCCCGGCTGATTCCCGCGATGTTCCAGACAGGACAGATGGTGTCTCAGGAAGTCCTGAAGCCGCTGACCATGCTCTTCCTCCTCGGCATCGTGCTGGCCGCAATCGCGATGGTCGTGTTCTTCGAGCGAGCGCAGCGGCGGATCCCGGTGCAGTACAGCAAGCGGGTCGTCGGTAGAAAGCAGTACGGCGGTCAGTCGACGCACTTGCCGCTCAAGGTGAACAGCTCCGGCGTGATCCCGCCGATCTTCGCCTCGTCGCTGTTGGTCCTGCCGGCGACGCTCTCGCAGTTCTTCCCGGACTCCTCGGTGATGGGGATGATCCAACAGTCGTTGATGCCGACCGAATGGATGTACAACGTCATCTTCATCTCGCTGATCGTCTTCTTCTGCTTCTTCTACACCGCGGTGACCTTCAACCCGGTGGACGTGGCGGACAACCTGAAGAAGTTCGGCGGCTACATCCCGGGCGTGCGGCCCGGTAAGCAGACCGCTGAGTACATCGATCGCGTCCTCACGCGGATCACCGCGGGCGGCGCGATCTACATCTCCGTGGTGTGTGTGCTCCCGAACCTGCTGATCGCCTGGGTCGGCCAGCTGCCGTTCTACTTCGGCGGCACCGCGCTGATGATCGTGGTGGGCGTCGCGCTCGACACGGTCAACCAGATCGAGTCGCACCTCATCACCCGCAACTACGAAGGCATCACCGGAGCGACGGGTACCCGGATCCGCGGACGTCGGTCGATGGCATGAGCGGTTACCGGATCATCTTCGTCGGGGCCCCGGGCTCCGGCAAGGGCACGCAGGCGCAGCGTCTGCTGGAGCGCTATAGCGCTCAGCAGATCTCGACCGGCGACATCCTGCGGCAGGCGCGCAAGGACGGCACCGCGCTCGGTAAGGAAGCCCAGAAGTACATGGACGATGGCAAGCTCGTCCCCGACGAGCTGATCATCAACCTGATCAAGGACACCCTGGGTGAGGGCAAGTTTAGCTCGGGCTGGGTCCTGGACGGCTTTCCGCGCACGCTGGCGCAGGCCGAGGCCCTGGATCGTATGCTGACGGCGATGGGCGAGAAGATCACCCACGTCGTCGTCCTGGATGTGCCGGCGACGGTCCTGCTCGAGCGGATCGTCGGTCGGCGGTCGTGCCCTAAGTGCGGCAACGTCCACCACATTCGTTTTCATCCATCCAAGGTCGAGGGCATCTGCGACCGCTGCGGTACGGCGCTGGTTCAGCGGCCGGATGACACTGAGGCGAAGGCCACGGTGCGGCAGGCGGCCTTCGAAGCTCAGACCGCTGAGGTGATCCCGTACTACGAACGGCGCGGCCTGGTGTCGCGGGTCGACGGGACCCTGGAGCAGGATGAGGTGTTCTCGCGCATCGAGAAGTCGCTCGGGGCGAGGCCTTGACTGAGGCGTTTGATTTTGCTTGGTCCGTCGAGGCGCCCTGTGTTAGGCCGGGCCCCCCGACTCGAAGATTGATTGAGGAGCGGAGCCGATGAAGGTTCGAGCGTCAGTGAAGAAGATGTGCGTGAAGTGCAAAGTCGTGCGCCGGAAGGGCGTCGTGCGGGTCATTTGTCCCGACAACCCCAACCATAAGCAGCGGCAAGGTTAAGGAAAAGAGAGCAAAACGTGGCACGCATTGCAGGCGTCGACCTCCCCCGAAACAAGCGTATGGAAATCGCGCTGACGTACCTCTATGGCGTCGGCCGAAAGAACGCGCATGACATCCTCGACAAGGCGAAAGTCGCTCGCGAGCTCCGCTCCGACGACCTCTCCGAGGATCAGGTCGCGGCGATCCGCGACGTGATCGAGCGCGAGTACAAAGTCGAAGGTGATCTTCGTCGTGAAGTCTCCATGGACATCAAGCGATTGATGGACCTCGGATGCTATCGCGGCCTCCGTCACCGCCGCAGCTTGCCCGTTCGGGGTCAGCGCACTCACACCAACGCACGGACGCGCAAAGGCCCCAAAAAGGGCGGCGCTAAGAAGAAGTAGAGATGGCGAACCCGAAACCAGCAGGCGGCAAAAAAAGCCCCCAAAAAGAACATCCCCACCGGGATTGTCCACATCAGCGCGACCTTCAACAACACGATGGTCACGGTGACGGACACCTCCGGCAACACGATTTCCTGGAAGTCCTCCGGCTCCATGGGCTTCAAGGGCTCGCGCAAGTCGACGCCCTTCGCGGCTCAGGTCGCGGCGGACGAGGCTGCCAAGCAGGCCGTCGAGCACGGCATGCGTTCGGCAGTCGCGCTGGTCAAAGGACCGGGCGCCGGCCGCGAGGCTGCGCTGCGCGCCTTGGCCGCTGCCGGAATCAAGATCACGTTGGTCAAGGACGTGACGCCGCTGCCGCACAACGGCTGCCGTCCGCCCAAGCGCCGACGCGTTTGATGAAGCGTAGAGCGAAGCGTTCGCGCCCGCAGGCGGGTTCATCCCGCCGATAACGGGCCCAGACGGTTCGCGCCTGCTACGGCGGGACGCGCTTTGAGTTGAAGTTCACCGCGTCGTGAGGGGACCGTCCCCTCGACCGGGCTCGAGTGATTCGGGCTCGGGTTCGTTCGCGTCGTGGTGCGGCCGAGTTGACGCGCGGCCGCGTGGAGACGCGAGGAGGCACGTATATGGATCGTGAGACGTATCGAAACTGGCGAGACCTTATCAAGCCGAAGGCCCTGGTCGTCGACAAAGACACCCTGACCCAGACCTACGGCAAGTTCTTCGCGGAGCCGCTCGAGCGCGGCTTCGGTATCACGCTTGGTAACGCGCTTCGTCGCGTTCTCCTGTCGTCGCTCCAGGGCGCCGCGGTCACCTCGATCAAGGTCGACGGCGCGCTCCACGAGTTCACGGCGCTCCCTGGCATCACCGAGGACGTCGCGGACATCATCCTCAACCTCAAGGACCTCCTCATCAAGATGAGGACCTACGACCAAAAGACGCTGCGGCTCGACAAGAAGGGCCCCACCGTCGTCCGGGCCTCGGACATCGAGACGGACAGCACGGTCGAGATCCTGAACAAGGACCTCGTCATCGCCACCGTCGGCGAGGACGGCCATCTCAAGATGGAGATGACCTGCAAGAAGGGTCGCGGCTACGTTCAGGCCGACGCCAACAAGGTCGGCACCATGCCGGTCGGCGCGATGCCGATCGACTCGATCTTCTCGCCCGTCAAGAAGGTCAACTACCATGTCACCAACGCCCGCGTTGGCCAGCAGACGGACTACGACAAGCTGACCCTCGAGGTTTGGACGGACGCGTCGATCTCGCCGGAAGACGCCGTGGCCTACGCGGCCAAGATCATCAAGGACCAGCTCTCGATCTTCATTAACTTTGAGGACGAGATCGAGCCCGAGATCACGGTCGCGCCGGAGCCGGAGCAGCCCTTCAACGAGAACCTGCTGCGCACGGTGGACGAGCTCGAACTGTCGGTTCGTTCGGCCAACTGCCTGGCGAACGCGAACATCAAGTACATCGGCGACCTCGTTCAGAAGACCGAGAGCGAGATGCTGAAGACCAAGAACTTCGGCCGCAAGTCGCTGAAAGAGATCAAAGAGATCCTGGCGGAGATGGGGTTGAGCCTCGGGATGAAGCTCGACAACTGGCCGCCCAAGGATCTGAAGAAGTAGGGCTCAGCCCACCGAGGAGATCTCGGCGGGCAGCCACTCGGAGAAGACGATGCGCCACGGTAATGACCACCGAAAGCTCGGCCGGACCTCGGCCCACCGAAAGGCCCTGTTCTCGAACTTGGCCAATGCTCTGATCGAGCATGAGCGGATCACCACGACGGACGCCAAGGCCAAAGAGCTGCGGCGCGTGGCGGACAAGCTCGTGACGATCGCCAAGAAGGGCGCCGCTGGCGGCGTCGCCGGAGTGAACGCGCGCCGCGAGGCGCTCAGCTTCCTCCGGAGCCGCGCCAACATCGACCGGCTCTTCGATACGATCGGGCCGCGCTTCCGCGACCGCAAGGGCGGCTATACGCGCGTCATCAAGGCCGGCAACCGGCCCGGTGACAACGCCCCGCTGGCGATCATCGAGTTCGTCGACCGCCCGGCCGCTTCCGCCGAAGAGTAGGCCCCTCCACGGAGCTTTGCCTCCCGCCCGGAGAGGCGGCCCCTACTGGCGGCAAGCTGTCCGCGCGTGTGTGAGCCGGTTTTCGAACGGGATCCACCGTCTCCGGATTCTTGCGGGCCCTGCGTGGCCAGCAAAAGCACTCCTCCAAGG
>Ga0272412_1000168_pt1 | contig 16122 bp, 12 predicted proteins | sample WWTPWeurt_MetaT_FD_193540 | JGI IMG/M metagenome (GOLD analysis project Ga0272412, IMG submission 193540) | Metatranscriptome of activated sludge microbial communities from WWTP in Nijmegen, Gelderland, Netherland - WWTP Weurt (Metagenome... | ecosystem: Engineered > WWTP > Aerobic digester >...
CAACGACGATCAACGCGGGCGACAAAGCCATCGCGCTGATCCACGACGGCAACGATTTCGGCGGCGCCGTCAGCGCCACCGGCGGCGCCACCGCGCTGCACGACATCAACGCGCTTAACGTGGCCTTGACGACCGGCGCGACCATCCTTGAGGCCGCCAGCCTCAGCGCCAGCGGCACGGCCAGCAGCCTCGACGCGAGCACCACCACCGGCATGCTGAACAGCAGCGCCAGCACCACCGGCGACGCCACTTTCCACGCCGGCAGCGCGCTGACCTTTGGCGCCAGCCACATCGGGGGCAACGCGTTGATCACCGCCAGCGGCAATATCGGCCAGACCGGTGCGCTGATCGTCGGCGGCGCAACGACGATCAACGCGGGCGACAAAGCCATCGCGCTGATCCACGACGGCAACGATTTCGGCGGCGCCGTCAGCGCCACCGGCGGCACCACCGCGCTGCACGACATCAACGCGCTTAACGTGGCCTTGGCGACCGGCGCGACCATCCTTGGGGCCGCCAGCCTCCGCGCCAGCGGCACGGCCAGCAGCCTCGACGCGAGCACCACCACCGGCATGCTGAACAGCAGCGTCAGCACCACCGGCGACGCCACTTTCCACGCCGGCAGCGCGCTGACCTTTGGCGCCAGCCACATCGGGGGCAGCGTCGACGCCCACACCGCTGGCCCCGTCAGCCAGAGCGGCGCGCTGGACGTGGCAGGCTCCGTCACCCTTGACGCGGGCAGCAACCGCATCGACCTCTCCTCCGGCGCCAACATGTTCCGGTCGCCCATGGCAGTGACCGGAGGTACGACCGTGATCGCCAGCGACAACGGTAGACTGGTCGTGACCCTGGCGACCGGAGATACGCAACTCTCTGCCAACGAGATCAACGTTTCCGGCAGCATGGCGCTGACGACAACCACCTCCAGCATCCGGAGCGCCGGCCCGATTCCGCTGGGCAATCTGTCCATCACCGGCAACGGTTCGATCGAGATCGTCTCTGACGCGACGATGGGCTCGAGTTACGTGTCGAATGCCTCGGTGCAAAATGCCAGCGGTGTGCCTAATAAGCTGGCCATTTTCGGCGCCAGCATCTATCAACAGGCGGGTACCCGGATTTCGACCAGCCCGAACGTGATGCTTGTGCTGAACGCCAATGGAAAGGCTTCCATCGACTTGTCGGCCGATGCCTCCGTCACCATGAGCGATACCGCACTTAGTACCACGCGCCTCGGTGACCTGCTCTCCGTCTTCTCTAAGGCCACCAGCACCAACCGGATCTTGATGCACGAGGGTACGAATCAGATCCAGGGCGGCATTTCGGCAGTCACCAGGGCAGACGAAAGCCAGGGCACGAATCAGCCCAAGACCATCGTCGCGATTGCCTCGGACACCATCACCGTAGCGCCCGGCAGTGTCGACCCGATGACGTCCGTCAGGAAACCGGCGATCGATGCAGATAGCGTGATGCTCATTGCCCGGGCGATAAACGGCGGAGGTGGCAAGATCCAGACTCATGTTGCGGCGACGGCTTTTGGCGACGGACGCAACATTGCCACCGGCCCGACTCGTGCCGAGGACAAGGACTATGCGATCCTGCCGTCGATCTTCGTGATCTCCGAACCGAACACGACGGGGTACAGCTTCGGCTCCCTTGATGTACCTATCTCGGTCAGTTTCGGTGCGGTGGCGAGCCAGGCCGGCAACAGCCTGCTGCAAACCATCGCGGTCGATCCATTCTCCAAGGATGGCAGCAGCGGCCCTGTGCCAGTCTATCTCGGCACCAACCTCCAACCGGGCAATGATCCCACTGGTCCGATTAAGCGCTACCTCGTTTTCCCGATTGACATCCCCAAGAATGCAATCCGGGCGGTGGTCGTCAACGGGATCAAGATTGAGGATTCGTCAGCATATGATGCAATTCAGACTGCCGTCGCCGAAATTCTCAATCAGGTTCGCAAGGAGCAGTTGGAAAGCGGTTTTTCCAACGAAAACGTCGCCGCGCAGCTACGCAAGGGTGTCATCACCGAAACGCGGGTCGGGCAGGCGGCAGTCGACCGCTTTCAGGGCGTAGCGTCCAGCCATCGCTGCGTTGGCATGATGGTCGGCGAGATGGTGGTGTGCGCCCCCGCAGCCGGCCCGGCGCCGTGAGCGTGACTGATTCCGATGAATGGAGACTAGAGTGAAGATGACAAGCAGTAGTACGCCTCAAGAGGTGATCCACTCCAGATTCATGACGGGGCAAGCATGACGAACGAGATTTGGTTGGAACCGATTTCCGGCGATAGCCCGTGCGGACCCAATCTTGAGGACGATCTCGATTTTCTGAGCCTTGAGGAGGCTGCGCGTGAGAAACGCAGCGAGGAGTTCCGGAAGGACGGCGGCGATGCGATTCTGATACAGGGATCGAGTGTCAATTGGGACACCGTGCAGTCCCTCGCCGAAGCGCTCCTTGGCCGTAGCAAGGATCTGCGGGTGGCCGTGTACCTTACCCGAGCACGGCTCCATACCACCGGCTTTGTCGCCATCGCCGACGGCTTGGCGCTGATCAACGGGCTGCTTGAGCGCTACTGGGATAGTGTTCATCCCGAGCTTGAGGCGGACGAGGACAACGATCCGACAATGCGCATCAATGCGCTTCTGCCACTGTCGTCCCTCGACGCTGGGACCGCCGATCTCCGTGCCAGCTTCGTGCTCCGCTCCCGCAAATTAGGCCAGCTAACGGTGCGGGAAATAGAGATTGCCCAAGGGCGTCTGTCGCCCGGTGCCGATGGCATCAAACTGTCTGAAACCCAACTGGCGGGTCTGATCGCGGCAGCCGTCAAAGAGAACCCGGATCTGCTCCGGCTTGCCTCCGAAGCCTTGGCCGGAGTGAAGCACATCGGCCACATCATCAGTGAGCAGATCGGTGACTCGTATGTCCCTGATCTGAAAATGCTCGAAGCCACGCTCTACAGCGTTGCTCAGGCCATTGGTCAATCAGCACCCTCGGGGGGGGCCGCCGAAGCCTCGCCCGACGTGCCTGAAATCGTCACGGCCACCGATGCCGGTCGAACGACAGCGGTGGCCGTGGGTGAGATACGCACCCGCCAAGATGTAATACAAACACTCGGTCGTTTATGCGATTATCTTTCCCGGAACGAACCTACCAACCCGGTGCAACTGGTGTTGCGCCGGGCACAGAGAATGATGAACATGTCTTTCCTCGAACTCATGCAGGATGTCGCTCCCGATGGCCTTCTTCAGGCTGAAACGGTGGTCGGCGAGAAGCTGAACAAGGACGAGGAAGAATAGCGAAAGCAGAGCTCCGGAGGCTGTATTCCGGGGATTCAGATGTACCCGTTTCTCGGAGGCCAACGTGTCAGGCAGCAGTCAAAAGTTCATCGCCCGCAACCGGGCACCCCGCGTTCAGATCGAGTACGACGTGGAGCTTTACGGGGCCGAAAAGAAGATCCAGCTCCCGTTCGTGATGGGAGTGATGTCCGACCTTTCCGGCATGCCGGCTGATCCGCTGGCACCGGTTGCCGACCGCAAGTTTCTCGACATCGACGTGGACAACTTCGACAAGCGCATGGAGGCCATGAAGCCTCGTGTTGCCCTTCAAATACCCAACACCCTGACCGGTGAGGGCAGCCTCAACGTCGAGCTGACCTTCAAATCGATGGATGATTTTTCGCCAGCCGCCGTGGCCCGCAAGGTCGATGCGCTCAACGAGCTCCTCACCGCCCGTCAGCAACTCTCCAACCTCATTACCTACATGGATGGAAAGAGCGGCGCTGAAGAACTGATTAAAAATGTGCTCAACGATCCGGCCCTGCTCCAGTCGCTGGCCGCGGTACCCAAGCCGAACGACGAGGACGCCGGCTGAGCGATCCGCTCATATTTTTACTCTTGATTAGCAATGAACCTCAGCCGTCCGAATACTCCGTTGGGTGTAGGGCCCGCAGCTGGCGGCGGCGACGATCAGACGCGTATGCAGTGTGCCGAGATGGAATCGGCGGTTGAATCGATAGGCGAAGGCGGCGAGATAGTGGGCCGCGTATTTTCGGAAAGCGAATGCATGGTAACTCCCGCTCAGGCTGGTCTTGAGGTTGCCCAGCACGGTGTTGATCCACTTGAAAGCGGGCAGGCCCTTGGGCTTTCGTGCGCCGACGACGGTCGGCTGATGCACGCATCCGGCCGCGCTGACGGCGGTAAAGCAGGCCAGCCCGTCGGAGAACACGGTGCAGCCCGGCGCCAGGCTGGACTGGGCCCACTGCCCGATGGCCTTGAGGCTGAAGCCGGAGACGGGGGTGAGTTTAATGCGCAGCGGATGGCCGTCATCGCTGAGCGAGACGGCGGCGACGAAAGGGACCTTGTTCTCCGAACCACGACCGACCTTGCCGCCGCTACGATCACCGCCCAGGTAGGCATCATCGACCTGTACCTGGCCTTCGAGGACATAACGCGCCTCGCGTTGGGCCATCGCACGCATCAACTTGTGGTGGATCAGCCAGGCCGTGGGATAGCTCACCCCCAGGTGTCGCATCAGCGCGAGCGCCGACAGCCCGGTCTTGGCCTGGCTGATAAGGTAGATCGCGAGAAACCAGACGCTCAGGGCCAGTTTGCTGCTCTGCATCACGGTACCCGCGATCAGCGAGGTCTGATGCCGACAGGCTTGGCACTGAAAAAGCGGATGGGTTCGTCCGCGCACCCTGCTGTAGGCGGCCCCATCGCAGCGCGGACAACGAAACCCGGTCGGCCAGCGCGCGTGCTCCAAGGCCGCCGCGCACTGAGACTCGGTACCGTAGCGCTTGAGAAATGCGGGCATCGACAGGCCGGGCTGAAACTGAATTCGGTTCATTGCCATGGTTCCACCTCACGTCAGGTTGGCTGTATTTATTTACACCGTAGACCGTGAAGCCAGGGTTGACCAGCTTGGCTGAGCATTGTTGCTAATCAAGTATTTTTATCGAACGAATCCGTTTGCCCCGCCCGGGGCGCATGCTTGCACTGGAGGTTTTTCGAATGTCCGATCAACAAACCCAGGCCGAAGGACTCGGTAGCGCGGTTACGGTTGAAGGTAGCGATTTCGCTTCCTTGCTCAAGAAGGAATTCAAGCCCAAGTCGGATGAAGCCCGCAGCGAGGTTAGCCGTGCTGTCCAGACCCTCGCTCAACAGGCGCTATCCCACACCCGGCTGATCGACGAGGATGCGGTCAAGTCGATCGAGGCGATCATTGCCGAACTCGACAAAAAACTCTCCACGCAGATCAACCTGATCCTGCACCACGACAAGTTCCAGAAGCTCGAAGGTGCGTGGCGTGGCCTGCACTATCTCGTCAGCAACACCGAATCCGACGAGACCTTGAAAGTGCGGGTCATGAACATCTCCAAGGACGATTTGGGCAAGACGCTCAAGCGCTTCAAGGGTACGGCGTGGGATCAGAGCCCCCTGTTTAAAAAGGTGTACGAAGAAGAATACGGCCAGTTTGGCGGCGAACCCTTCGGTTGCCTGGTCGGCGATTACTATTTCGACCAATCCCCACAGGATGTCGGCTTGCTCGGCGAGATGGCCAAGATTTCGGCGGCCGCGCACACGCCCTTCATTGCCGGCGTGTCGCCCACCGTGATGCAAATGGATTCATGGCAGGAACTCGCCAATCCGCGCGATCTCACCAAGATTTTCTCGACGCCTGAGTACGCTGCCTGGCGTTCGCTGCGTGAATCCGACGACGCCCGCTATATCGGTCTGGCGATGCCCCGTTTCCTGTCGCGTCTGCCCTACGGCTCCCGCAAGGGCTGCGACCCGGTCGAGGATTTCGATTTCGAGGAAGACACTGGGGCGGCCGATCATCGCAAGTACACCTGGGCCAATGCCGCCTTTGCGATGGCGGTGAACATCAATCACTCATTCAAGGAATACGGCTGGTGCTCGCGCATTCGCGGCGTCGAATCAGGCGGTGCGGTGGAGGGGCTGCCGGTGCACAGCTTTCCGACAGACGACGGTGGTGTGGACATACAATGTCCGACCGAAGTCGCGATCAGCGACCGTCGTGAGGCCGAACTTGCGAAGAGCGGCTTCATGCCGCTGATCCACCGCAAGAATACCGACTTCGCAGCCTTCATCGGCGCGCAGTCGCTGCAAAAACCCACCGAATACGACGATCCGGATGCCACCGCGAATGCCAATCTGGCGGCGCGCCTGCCTTATCTCTTTGCTTGCTGCCGCTTCGCACATTATCTAAAATGCATTGTCCGGGACAAGGTTGGCTCTTTCAAGGAACGTCCCGAGATGGAGCGCTGGCTTCAGAACTGGATCATGAATTATGTGGACGGCGACCCCGCCCACTCGACCGAGCAGACCAAGGCACGTCGGCCTTTGGCCGCAGCGGAAGTCGTTGTCGAGGAGATCGAGGGAAACCCAGGTTACTACTCGTCAAAGTTCTTCCTGCGGCCGCACTATCAGCTTGAAGGCCTCACTGTCTCGCTGCGGCTGGTTTCGAAACTGCCTTCCCAGAAAGCAGGGTAAGGCGCGCCGGGCAGCCCTGTCGTCCAGGCGGGGGCCCGGTAGTTGGTTGCAAAGGTGAAAGGTGCGACCGGCCCGCTGGTCGTCGGGTAGCGTATGGCTCAATTCGCTGGTCGTCGGGTAGCACATGGCTCAACTCTCTAGGAGACGAAAATGGCTGTCGATATGTTCATGAAGATCAAGACGATTGAAGGTGAATCGACCGACAAGACTCACAAGAAAGAAATCGATGTGCTGGCCTGGAGTTGGGGCATGTCGCAAAGCGGCACCACCCATGTCGGCGGCGGTGGTGGGAGCGGCAAGGTCGGCGTCCAGGATCTCTCCTTCACCAAGTACGTCGATAGCTCAAGTAACGCGCTGATCCTCGGATGCTGTTCAGGCGAACATTACGATGAAGCCCTCCTTACCGTGCGCAAGGCCGGAAAGGACCCTCTTGAATACATCAAAATCACCATGAAGGAAGTGATCGTCACCTCGGTGACCACTGGCGGCAGCGGTGGCGAAGATCGCCTGACTGAAAACGTGACGCTCAACTTCGCCGAGTTTAAGTTCGAATACCAGCCACAAAGTGCCAAGGGCGGCAAGGAAGGCGGGGCGAAGATCGCCGCTTGGGACATCGCGCAAAACACGGCCGGCGGCTGATCGCGTCCGCAGGGGCGCAGGTTGTTGGTGACCCGCGCGCCTGTCACTTGACTGACGATGCCGTCTTCTCCGGCACGCTCAGCGCGGGCCGGGGCGTTGGTTCCTGCGTTCCATGGAGGTCGTTGGGGTTTGAATTCGTCTCCTGAAGGATTGACGCTATGGCTTTGCGCGACATGTTTTTGAAGATCGACGGCGCGAAACAAGGGCCGATCAAAGGCGAGACGGCAGACCAGCGACATGCCGGAGAGATTGATGTGGTGTCGTGGTCCTGGGGAATGGACAGCCCGTCCGATGCGTTTGGCAATGCGGTTGCCCGCACGGCGTTCGACCAACTGCACATCGTCAAGCGAGTGGATAGCGCCACCACCGCGCTGATGTCGGCGCTGCGCAACAACGAGTTGATCAAAAAAGCCGTCCTTACCGTGCGCAAGGCGGGCGGCGCAGATGCACTGGCGTACTTCACCATCACCGTCGAAAAGGGGCGCCTCACCCACCATCGCGTAGGTGGCGGCGACGGGGCCGAATCGTCGGTGCTCACCGAGGAACTGGCGTTGAGCTTCCAGAAGGTATCCGTCGAGTATGTGCCCCAGGGCAAGACGGGAGGCGGACGTGGCACCATGACTTTCGAAACTGAGATCAATCTCAAGGCCTAGTTTTAGTCACTGCGCCGTGTCGTCACACGCCGCGTGCGCGCGGCGCCACCTTTCCGGATCCCGTTTTCATGAACCCAGTCCAAGCTGCCGAACAAGCCCTGCGGGAAGGCAACATCGATGAGGCGCTCGGTTTTCTGCAGGCCGGCGTCCGGGCCAGCCCCGGCGACGCCGCGCTGCGCGTATTCCTGTTCCAGTTGTTGGCGGTGCTAGGCCAGTGGGAGCGCGCGCTCACCCAACTCAATGTCGCCGCCGACCTCGATGTTGCGGTGCTCGCGATGGCGCAGATGTACCGCGAGGCCCTGCGTTGCGAATTGCTGCGCGCGGAGGTGTTTGCCGGCAGGCGATCGCCGGTGATCTTCGGTCAGCCTGAAAACTGGCTCGCGCTCCTGATCGAATCGCTGCTCACCGCCGGGCAGGGCAATGCCGACGGTGCCGAGTCGCTGCGTCAGCGGGCCTTTGACGAGGCGCCAACCAGTGCTGGCAGCATCGACGGCAAGGCCTTCATCTGGATCGCCGACGCCGACATGCGGCTCGGTCCAGTCTGCGAGGCAGTCATCAATGGCCGCTATTACTGGCTGCCATTCGTCCATATCGCGCGAATCGTCATTGAACCGCCGCAAGACCTGCGCGATGCGGTGTGGATGCCGGCGCACTTCGAGTTCTCCAATGGTGGCGAAACCGTCGGCGTCATCACGACCCGTTATCCGAGCTCGGAGTGCGACACCGACCCGCTCGTCCGACTGGCCCGCAAGACCGCATGGGTCGAGCGCCCGGCGGGTGTTTATTGCGGCCTCGGGCAGCGCGTCTTCACGACCGACATTGGCGACTTTCCGCTGATGGACATCCGCGAGATCGTATTCTCACCTGCCGTGGCAGCCGAGGAGTAAATCCGTGGCCGAGCCGACATCGAGCAACCGTCTGCAGCCCACGCTGTTCGACCGTTTCATGACAACGGAGCGCGTGCTCACCAAGATCGACTATGAAAAGGCAGTGAAGCGCGATCTGACCTCGCTGATGAACACGGTGCGACTCGGCGCCAGCGAGGATCTCTCGGCCTACCCGGAAGTTGAGCGTTCGGTACTCAACTACGGTATGCCGGCTTTTGCCGGCGAGATCGCTTCGACCCTCGACATGCACGGTCTCGAAGGCTCGATCCGCACCGCGATCCTGCGCTTCGAACCGCGCATTCTCGCCAACACTCTGCAGGTCGAGGCGATCGACAACGACAACGTGCTCGGTCGGCACAACGTCGTTAGCGTCAAAATTTCGGCCCAGGTTTGGGCACAGCCGGTACGCCTCGAACTCCTGCTGAGAACGGAAGTGGATCTGGAAACAGGGCAGGTTGCGCTGGCCGAAGTCCTCCGCTGAGCCAATTGCCATGGACCCACGACTGCTCGGACACTACAACCGCGAACTTCAGCACCTACGTGAGATGGGCGCTGAGTTCGCCAAGGCATTTCCCAAGATCGCCGGGCGACTTGGGATGGAGGGCATCGAGGTTCACGATCCCTACGTCGAGCGCCTGCTCGAGGGCACCGCTTTCCTCGCCGCGCGTGTGCAGCTCAAGCTCGACGCCGAGTTTCCACGCTTCTCCCAGCGCTTGCTGGGGATGCTTTACCCGCACTACATGGCGCCGACGCCAGCGATGCTGATCGCCAAGTTCCAGCCGATACTGACCGACACCAACCTGGCTACGGGCAGCGTGGTGCCGAGGGGTACGGTGATCCGTGGCGCGCCGGGCAAGAACGATTTTAGTCCGAGCCAGTTCAACACTGCCCACGCGCTTACCCTGTGGCCCGTCGAATTGGTCGAAGCTAGTTATTTTTCCTTCGCGCCAGATCTGCCCCTGGCGGGCCTGCCGCTACGCGGCACTTGCAAGGGCGGTATTCGGCTGCGTCTGCGCTGCTCCGCTGGGCTCAATTTCTCGCAGACCCGGATCGATGCGCTGCGTTTTTATCTGGGTGGTTCCGAGGATGTCGCCTTTAAGCTCCACGAACTGATCGGCAGCGCCTGCCTCGGTGTGCTGCAAGGCGTGGGAGAACGAGGCCGGGCGCGCTTCGGCTTCCTACCTCGCGAGACAGTGAGCCAGCCGGGCTTTTCCGACGACGAAGCGCTGCTGCCGGTGAGCACGCGCAATTTCAGTGGCTATCGGCTGCTGCAGGAGTATTTCTCTTTCCCGCAGCGCTACCTGTTTCTCGAGCTGGGCGGGTTGGCCGCAGCGGTGGCCGCCAACGATACGCCAGAGATGGAACTCGTGGTGTTGTTCGGACGGGGCGAGGCGGGCCTCGAAACCGTGGTTGACAGTTCGAACTTCCTGCTCAACTGTACGCCGGCGATCAACCTCTTCGAAAAGCGTATCGACCGCATACAGGTAAGCGACAGTGTCAGCGAGTTCCACGTGGTGCCTGACCGCACGCGGCCAATGGATTTCGAAATCTACGATCTGAGAGAAGTCACCGGCTATGGCTCGGGCGTCGATAGCCATCAGCGCTTCGAGCCCTTCTACGCAGACTACTTTGGCGCCGATTCCCGCCCCCACGGCTACTATTCATTGCGTCGCGAGCCCCGCCTGTATTCCGAGCGCCAGCAGCGGGTCGGGGCCCGCACCAACTACATCGGAAGCGAAGTCTTCTTGTCCCTCGTCGATCCCGAAGAGGCGCCCTATCGCTCCGATCTGCGCCAGATCTCCCTGCTGGCTCGATGCACAAACCGCGATCTGCCGATCATCATGCCGACTGGCGCCGGTGCCAGCGATTTTTCGTTGGAAGTCGCTGCGCCGGTCGAGGCGATCTGCTGCGTGAAGGGGCCGTCGCGACCCTATTCTGCGATGGCTGAGGGAGCGCAGGCGTGGAGTTTCATCAGCCAGCTGTCGCTCAACTATCTGTCGCTGCTCGACACCGATGCGCGCCAGGGTGCCGCCGCGCTGCGCGAGTTGCTTGGGCTGTATGCCACCTCCGCCGAGGTGGGTATCCTCAAGCAGGTGGATGGCCTGCGCTCGATCCGCTGCGAGCCCGTCATCACCCGCCTGCCGATGCCAGGACCGCTGTGCTTCGGCCGTGGGCTGCAGGTCGTGCTCGAGATGGATGAGATGTTTTTCGAAGGCGGGAGCGCCTTCCTGCTCGGTAGCGTGCTGGAGCATTTCCTGGCTCGCCACGTGAGTATCAACAGCTTCACCGAAACCGTGCTGCGCACCGTCGCGCGCGGCGAGATCATGCACTGGCCGGCACGATGTGGACTCCGACCGATCCTCTGACCCTCGACGGGCTCTTTGCTGCCATCGGCCGCGAGCCGTGGTCGTGGGATTTTCATCAGGCGCTGCGCCGTATCGAATGCCTCAGCCCCGCCTCGCCTCGGATTGGCACCGCTGCTCGGCCGGCCGACGAACCGGTGCGGCTCGGCCAGGAGCCGTCCCTGGGTTTTGCGCCGGCCGCGCTGTCGCGGCTGGTGGCCGGCGAGGATGGTCGTCCGCCACGGATCGAGCAGCGATTCTTCGGCCTGTTCGGCCCCAACGGTCCGCTGCCGCTACACCTTACCGAATACGCCTACGGCCGCCAACTGCAGGCCGGCGACCCGACCTTCGCGCGCTTTGCCGACATCATCCACCACCGTTTTCTGAGCCTGTTCCACCGCGCGTGGGCGCAGGCCCAGCCTTGCGTTAGCCTCGACCGCCCGGCGGAGGATCGTTTCGGCGATTACGTCGGCGCGCTGGCGGGCATTGGCCTGCCGGGCGTGCGTCGGCGCGACGCGTTGTCGGATTTCGTCAAGCTCCACCACGCTGCGCTGCTCAACCGCCAGGTGCGCAACGCGGAAGGGCTTGGCCAGCTCGTCGGCAGCTTCTTCCGGGTGCCGGTCGAGGTCGAGCAGTTCGTCGGCCACTGGATGCCGGTGCGTGATCGCGACCGTTCGTACCTTGGCACCGCGTGCTGTACCCTCGGCCGCAACACCCTGGTCGGCAAGCGCGTGTGGGGCTGCCAGCACAAGTTCCGTCTGCGCCTCGGCCCACTTGATCTCGCCCAGTATCGCAGCCTGCTGCCCGGCGGCCAAGGCGTCGCTCAGTTGCAGGCGGCGGTGCGCAACTACGCCGGCCTCGAATACACCTGGGACGCGCAGCTCATGCTCAAGGCGCAGAGCGTGCCGCCGCTGCGCCTGGGCAGCGGCAACCGGCTCGGCTACACCAGCTGGTTGGGCAGGCGGTGCAGCGAGGCACCGGCCGCCGACCTGATCCTGGACGTAGACCGTGCCCTCGAGCGCCATGCCGCCAGCCGTCCCCAGCCTTCCGAAACCACGAGGTGACACGAACATGAGCGAGATCAGCCGGGTCGCACTTTTCGGCAAACTCAACAGCCTTGGCTACAAGGCCATTGAGGGCGCCACGGTCTTCTGCAAGCTGCGTGGAAATCCTTATGTCGAACTGGTGCACTGGATCCAACAGATCCTGCAGGCGCAGGATTCCGATCTGCAACGGATTGTCCGTTACTTCGAACTCGACGTTGGCAAACTCGCTGGCGACATCACCGCCGCGCTTGACCGCCTGCCGCGGGGCGCCACGTCGATCTCCGATCTCTCTGAGGCCGTCGAGAACGCCGTCGAGCGTGGCTGGGTGTACGGCTCGCTGATGTACCGCGAGAGCCATGTGCGCACTGGTCACCTGATTGTTGGCGCACTCAAGACACCCAGCTTGCGCAACGCGCTGATGGCGATCTCGCGCCAGTTCGAGCGCATTCGCGGCGACACGCTGACCGAGGACTTCGAAAAGATCGTCGCCGGCTCGCCCGAGGAAGCGCTGGCAGCCAACGACGGCTCCGGCGCCGCGCCCGGCGAGGCCTGCGGCGCGATTCCGCCTGCCGAACTGGGTAAGCAGGAAGCCCTCAAGCGCTTCACCACAGACCTCACCGAGCAGGCCCGGTCCGGCAAGATGGACCCGATAGTCGGCCGCGACGAGGAGATCCGCCAAGTGGTCGATATCCTGATGCGCCGCCGCCAGAACAACCCGATCTTGATTGGCGAGGCCGGCGTCGGCAAAACCGCCGTCGTCGAGGGCTTCGCCCAGCGCATCGCCCGCAGCGACGTGCCGCCCAGCCTGAAGGACGTGCAGTTGCGCACCCTCGACGTAGGCCTCCTGCAGGCGGGCGCCAGCATGAAGGGCGAGTTCGAGCAGCGGCTGCGTTCGGTGATCGACGAAGTCCAGGCCAGCCCCAAGCCGATTATCCTGTTTATCGACGAAACCCACACCCTCGTCGGCGCCGGCGGCACGGCGGGCACCGGCGACGCGGCCAACCTGCTCAAGCCGGCGCTGGCTCGCGGCACCCTCCGCACCATCGGCGCCACCACCTTCGCCGAGTACAAAAGGTACATCGAGAAAGACCCGGCGCTGACCCGCCGCTTCCAGTCGATCCAGGTGGATGAGCCGAGTGAGGCCAAGGCGCTGCTGATGATGCGAGGCGTCGCCACGACGATGGAGAGCCACCACAAGGTGCAGATCCTCGATGAAGCGCTTGAGTCGGCGGTCAAGCTCTCGCACCGCTACATCCCCGCCCGCCAACTGCCCGACAAGGCGGTGAGCCTCCTCGACACCACCAGCGCGCGGGTCGCGGTGAGCCTGCACGCCACGCCAGCTGAGGTGGACGACAGCCGCAAGCGCATCTCTGGCCTAGAAACCGAGCTGGAGATCATCAACCGCGAGAAGGACATCGGGCTCGACGTGACCGAGCGTGAAGCTGCCGCTAGCGAAGCGCTGGCCGCCGAGCGGGCGCGGCTGGCCGAACTCGATGCCCGTTGGTCGCAGGAGAAGGCGCTGGTGGATGAAGTCCTCGCCCTGCGCGGCAAGCTACGTGGCAGCGCACAACCTGTCGAGGGCACCGGCAGCAAGGTCGAAGCCGCGGCCGCCGAGGTGCAGTCGGCTACGCCCTCTGCCGATGCCGCCGCCGAAGCGCCGCCCGACCGCGACGCGTTGCTGGCCCGACTCCATGTGGTGCAGACTGAACTCGCCGATCTGCAGGGCGAGCATCCGCTGATCCTGCCCACCGTTGATCACCAGGCCGTGGCCAGCGTCGTCGCCGACTGGACCGGCATTCCGGTCGGCCGGATGGCGCGCAACGAGATCGAGACGGTGCTCAACCTGCCCAGGATCCTCGCCCAGCGCATCATCGGCCAGGATCACGCGATGGAAATGATCGCCCGGCGCATCCAGACCTCCCGCGCTGGCCTCGACAACCCCAACAAGCCGATCGGCGTGTTCATGCTGGCCGGCACCTCCGGCGTCGGCAAGACCGAGACCGCACTGGCGCTGGCCGAGGCGCTCTACGGCGGCGAGCAGAACGTCATCACCATCAACATGAGCGAGTACCAGGAGGCGCACACCGTCTCCACGCTCAAGGGCGCCCCACCGGGCTACGTCGGCTACGGCGAGGGCGGCGTGCTCACCGAGGCGGTGCGCCGCCGGCCCTACAGCGTGGTGCTCCTCGACGAAGTCGAGAAGGCCCACCCGGACGTGCACGAGATCTTCTTCCAGGTCTTCGACAAGGGCTGGATGGAGGACGGCGAAGGCCGCGTCATCAACTTCAAGAACACCCTGATCCTGCTCACCACCAACGCCGGCACCGAGCTCATCACCAGCCTGTGCAAGGACCCGGACCTGATGCCCGACGCCGAAGGCATGGCCAAGGCGCTGCGCGAGCCGCTGCTCAAGGTCTTCCCGCCGGCGCTGCTGGGGCGGCTGGTGGTGATTCCGTACTACCCGCTCAACGACGAGATGATCGGCGCCATCGCCCGCCTGCAACTGGGCCGCATCGCCAAGCGCGTGCGCGAGAACCACCGCGTGCCTTTCAACTTCGACGACGCGGTGATCAAGCTGATCGCCAGCCGCTGCACCGAACTCGAAAGCGGCGGCCGGATGATCGACGCGATCCTCACCAACACCATGCTGCCGCGCATCAGCGAGGAGTTCCTGCGGCGCATGCTCGAAGGCAAGCCGATCGAGCGGGTGCACGTGGGAGTCGAAGGCAACGATTTCCAGTACAGCTTCGACTAACGCAAACCCGTGCGCAGCCACGCTGCGCCGGACGGGTGAAACGAGGAGGCCAGAATGACTGCGATCGCGGAATCAGTGGGCAGTTTCGGGGTGAACAAGCCCGTCGATGTCATCAAGATCATCAATCTGATCAACAACAACGACAGCTACACCGGCCTCGAGCAGCCGCTGCCGATGAGTGGTCTGGTAGATGACAGCCTGATTGGCGCGATCAAGGCTTTCCAGACCAATCACCCGTCTATCCGCTCGGCCCGGCCGGACGGGCGCGTCGACCCCGGCGGCAAGACCCTCGCCTGCCTGGATCAGTACCACAACCGCGCTGGCCGGCGCGTCAGCTATCTGCCCAAGGGTTTCGACGCGCTGACCTTCGGGCGCTTCGCCATCGACGCCTTCATCGACCTGTACCGCCGCCAGTATCCCGTTCCGGGGCTGGGTGCCAGCGCCGAGCTGGGGTTGTACGACATCGTGGATCGCCTGATCGCCGACGCGGACGTCACCGACATCCGCTGGGCCGCCTACATGCTCGCAACCGTCAAGCACGAGTGCGCGAACACCTGGATGCCGATTGAGGAATACGGCAAGGGCGCCGGCAGGGATTACGGCCAGGTGGTGAGCGTGGACGGCCCGAACAACACCAAGCTCCAGAACACCTACTATGGCCGCGGCTTCGTCCAGCTCACCTGGGATTCAAACTACAAGAAGATGGACACCGCCCTCGGCCTGTCGGGGCAAGGCAGCCTGTATCTCTACCCGGCCAACGCGCTCGACGCCGCGACCGCCTACGCGGTGATGTCCTACGGCATGCGCCACGGCTCCTTCACCGGAAAGAAACTCTCCGACTACATCTCGGGCGCCCAGCTCGACTACCGCGGCGCCCGCCGGATCATCAACGGGCATGACCAGGCCGCGCTGATCGCCGCTTACGCGGCCAACATCGAATACTTGCTGCGTTACTGCAATGGCTCCTGACCGCCTCGCCACCGCCTGCTGCCTGCTGCTGCTCGCCTTGCCCGCCGCCGGTGCAGACACCTCCGCCGCTGCCACCGAGCGGACCGGCTGGCTGGCCCGCCTGCAATGGTCGGCGGACGACTGCCCGCCGGAATCCCCCGATCCAGAGCGCAGCGGCGTCGTCGAGCTGGCGCCAGCCCGGGGCCGCGCTTACGTCCAGATCCTGTGCGAACGCTGGGCCTACCAGGGCACCAGCCTGATCTACCGGCGCACGCTGGCGGGCGGTGAGCTGCTCAGCTTTCCCCAGTTCGAATCCGAAGCGCCCGGCCAGCGCATCCGCTAC
>Ga0272412_1000170_pt1 | contig 16111 bp, 17 predicted proteins | sample WWTPWeurt_MetaT_FD_193540 | JGI IMG/M metagenome (GOLD analysis project Ga0272412, IMG submission 193540) | Metatranscriptome of activated sludge microbial communities from WWTP in Nijmegen, Gelderland, Netherland - WWTP Weurt (Metagenome... | ecosystem: Engineered > WWTP > Aerobic digester >...
CACCCTATCCAGCGTATGGACATAGCGTTCCCGCAGGGCCGGCGGCAATGCAATCAGCGAAGCCCGGTCGTAAATCCCGGTGCAATCCATCACGTGATGCGGTTCCAAGCAGAAAAAATCACCAAGCAGAATGCGAATTTCGTCTGCTTCCCAATACTCGAAAGCGCCTTCCCGCCATCGACGCGGCGATAGCCGGTTTTCGGTAAAAAACGCCTCGACGGCAATGGGGCTGAGTTCTACGCCAGTCACCGGATAACCCTCACCCGCCAACCACAATAAATCATTGCTCTTGCCGCATAGTGGGACAAAAACCCGCTGGCCGGGCGGCAATTGCAACTGACCCCAAAATTGTTGGAGGTGAACATTGATATGCTGCTGGTGAAAGCCCGTCTCAGCCCGTTCCCAGCGTTCGTGCCAGAATGAAGGTTCCATATGATTCAATCGCTCCGGTTTGGATATAACCCGATCCACAGAAAGCACGCAAAGCGCGGATGGGCCGTGGTGGAGAAAAGCCGGTTTAAAGATGAAAACACTTGAAAACTTATTCCGGCCGTTATACCCGGCTGAGTCGTCAATAGCGCGGCGATTCCCTACAACAAATGATGCAAGCCTTTGACCGCGCCTGTTCGTCAGCAACGCCGGCTTCTAGCCTGGCTAGTCAGCGAAAAGGCAACTGGCATGAAATGACAACCGGCATGATTCAGTAAAGCCCAAAAGAAACCGGTAACGCCAATCTGCGCCCGCTGCCGCCAAGGCCCCGGCCCAACCGTGATCCAACGGCAAATTCACTACGCCCCATTCCCGACCTGCTGGATCGCGCACTTGCGTCTGCTCGCCTTTCCAAAAACAAACATCAAGGGTTTGTAATCCACAGGAAAAACCACTACCCAGTGCTTTGGCAATGGCTTCCTTGCGCGTCCAGCAGGCAAAAAAGGCGTTATGGCGCTGCTCTTGCGGGATGATCTGAAATGCCGCCTGTTCACGTAGCCCGCAAATCCGGTCAATGATCGCTGGATCATCCACCTGCCGATCCATCTTTTCCAGATCAACGCCGACTTCACGGCGAGCCACTGCGTACAGCGCCCGGTGGCCGCTATGCGCCAGGTTGAAATGCAACCCTGCAGCATCTTCACCCGCCAAGTACGGCTTGCCATGCGAACCCTGGCCGAACCGCAGCGTCACCGCCGGTCGGTCCAGATACGCACCCAGCAGTTCTCGCAGCAAACCGCGTCCGGCGATAAACCGGGCTTGATGTTCAGGAAAGCGAAATCGCGCTGCCCGTTCCTGTTCGTCCCTCGTCAACGTCGCGGCCAGTTCCGACAATGGCTTCGGTGGCTGATCCAGATCCACCAGCCACAAATGAATTTCACCTGCGCTCAGGGCCGGCACCGGCACCGCAGATAGTAATAACCGCAGCGGCTGCCTGTTCACCGTTTCACCCCCGTAACCGGAATAGCCATGCGCTTTGCCCTGCGCTTCCCTACACTGGCGATTTTCACCACCATGAGAATGTCTGCATGAGCCATGTCATTGAGATCAAGGTCCGGGGCTACCATCTGGATTTGTTCCGCCATGTCAACAACGCCCGCTATCTGGAATTTCTGGAGGAAGCCCGCTGGAGCATGCTGGAAAGCCGGGGCAGCCTGGCATTCTTCGAGAACAGCCACTACACCCTGGCCGTGGTCAACATTAACATCGACTATCGCCGCGCGGCTTATATGGGCGAAGTGTTATCCATCGCCACTTCGATGAAAACTATCGGCAATCGCAGTTGCATCATGCGCCAACTGGTCACCCTCAAGGGCACAGAAACCATAGTCGCCGATGCTGATGTAGCTTTCGTCATCGTCGATACCCGAACCGAAAAGGCGGCGGTGCTGGAAGGCGAGCTGCGGACGGTGATGGAACGACTGGCGCCCTCCCCGGAATAAACCCTGAACTCTCGTACGGAGATATCTAATGAAACTGGACTTAATTAGCCGCTACCCAACCACTACCCCCAAACCAACGCCGCTGTTGTTTGTGCATGGCTCATTCTCGGATGCCCGGGTCTGGGATGAAAACTTTCTGCCCTGGTTCGCCCACCACGGCTACGAAGCTCACGCCGTCAGTTTACGCGGCCACGGACTGAGCGAGGGCCATTCGCATTTGCATAACTGGCGGCTGGCAGATTATGTCGCCGACCTGGAAAAGACGGTGCAGACCATGCCGGGGTCGCCATTGCTGATCGGGCATTCAATGGGTGGGATGGTGGTCCAGAAGTATCTGGAAAACCATACTGGAATTGCCGGAATGGCGCTGCTGGCTTCAGTGCCGCCGCAGGGTCTGTTGCCCACCAACCTGCACATGGCGATGCGCCACCCGATCCTGTTCCAGCAGATGCTGATGTTCGCCATGCTGGGACCCCGCTACGGCACCCTCGAAATGATGCGAGGGCTGCTATTTTCTAAAGATATGCCGTTGGCTAAATTGCAGGATTACTTCGATCTGGTGCAAGCAGAATCACAGCGGGTGGCGATGGACATGATGTGGTTCAACCCGCTGCGGCTAAAACCGGGGCAGATGTGGTTGCCAACACTGGTTATGGGGGCGCAACACGACGTGTTTGTCTCGCCGGCGATGGTGCGGGAAACCGCCCGCTTCTACCGCACCGAAGCCCACATCATCCCCAACATGGCCCATGCAATGATGCTGGAGATGAACTGGCGTGAGGCGGCGGATTGGCTGCTGGACTGGGTAGAGCGCACGATGGGCGCTCAACCGGTGGACAAGGCCGCCTAATACAGCGGGCACAGCGGATTTCGGTCCAGTCCGCTTCAGCCCAGCGTGCTGGCGGCGCCTGACTCCCTGAAACGGGGCGACGGGCAGCTTTGGATCGTCGCCGCCAGACTGAACTATGCTGTTCTAGGCGTCTTTGAGCGACTCGACCAGATCGATGTACTGCTGCATGGCGTCTTCCTTGGGCATGCCTTTCAGCTTGGCCCAGGCGTCGTACTTGGCGCGACCCACCAGATCAGTAAAACCGGGGCGCTTGCCTTCAACATCGCCGCCTGATCCCTGCTTGAATGTGGCGTACAGCTTCAGCAACGTGTCATTGTCGGGGCGCTTGCTGAGCTTCTTGCTGTCATCGGCGGCGGCTTGGAAACGGGTGGCTAAATCGGACATGGCGGACTCTCTCGGTAGCGATGATAGGGTTGCTTCACACAAAAATTTACAGGTTGCTGCAACTATAACCAAGTCAGTCGCCGGTTGCATTGGGCAGAGCGTTTACCATGCCGCCGGATCAACAATGCCGGATCATCCCCCGCCCAGGGAGCGGCCAATTCAATAAAGCTCCTTTTAATCCATCTAGTTAGAATCTGCTAAAGCTGATGATTCTGGATTTCCTCATGCCAAAAAACAAAGACAGCGAGCGCATCTCCGGGATTGATACTGCCTGGTTGCGGATGGAGCGCCCAACCAATCTGATGATGATCACCGGGGTCATGATTTTCGCCGAACGGCTAGAGTATGAGCGGCTGCGTGAAGTCATCGAGAACCGCTTTCTGAAATACCGGCGCTTCGCCCAACGGGCAGTGCAGAAAACCGCCAGCGCGTTCTGGGAAACCGATCCGTATTTCGACATCAACCGCCATGTGCTGCGCACCGCGCTACCAGGTCGAGCCGATAAAGCCGAATTGCAGCATCTGGCCAGCAATCTGATGAGTACCCCGCTGGATTTCTCCAAACCAATGTGGCAGTTCCACTTGGTCGAGGACTATCAGGATGGCAGCGCCGTGATTTTGCGCATTCACCACAGCTACGCCGACGGTATCGCCCTGATTCACGTTCTGCTGGCGCTGACCGATCCCGCGCCTGACGCCGAGCCAACCCCGGAATCCGAAGCAGAACACATTGAAGAGGCGGGTATTTTCCGGCGATTTTTCGACCCGGTGGACAAGGCGGTGCATACCACTCTCAAGCTGGGCCGAGGGCTGCTCGGGGAAGGAGTGGACCTGATCAAGCACCCCGTTCATGCGCTGGATTATGCCCGCAGCGGAGTTCGACTGACGGCTGAAATTGCCCGTCTCGCCCTGATGAGCAACGACTCCAGCACCCGCTTCAAGGGCGATCTGGGCGTATCCAAGCGTGTCGCTTGGGCGGATCCGTTGCCCCTGCACGAGGTCAAAACCATCGGCAAAGCGCTGGGCGGATCGGTCAACGATGTGTTGCTGGCGGCGGTGGCGGGGGCGCTACGCAATTATCTGGTTGAGCAAGGCGATCCAGTGCCGGCCGAGTTGCAGGTGCGAGCGGTGATTCCGGTCAATCTGCGCTCACGGGAGAAAGCCGCCAATCTTGGCAATTTCTTCGGGCTGGTGTTTCTGGCCCTGCCAGTCGGCATTGCCAATCCGCTGGAGCGGGTCTACGAAGTACAGCGGCGGATGAACGAGTTGAAGGAATCGTTCCAGCCCATTCTGGCGCTGGGTCTGCTCGGAGCCGCCGGGATGGGGCCAAACCGGGTGCAGCAATCGCTGCTGGAGATGTTGAGCAAGAAAGCCTCAGCGGTGATGACCAATGTGCCTGGCCCTTGCGAACCAATTTATCTGGGCGGGGCGCGACTGGCCGAAATGATGTTCTGGGTGCCGCAATCCGGCCAGATTGGGATGGGCGTCAGCATCCTCAGCTACAACAATCGGGTGCACTTCGGATTGGTGGTCGATCAAAAACGAGTGGCCGATCCGGAAGCGATCATCGGGCGTTTTGCCAGCGAATTTGAAAAGCTGCTGTTCATCACCCTGATGAGTCCCTGGGAAGAGAAACTCGATGCCCAACAGATCGAGCGTTCGCTCAAGGCGCTGGCCGGGCCGGAAGGCTGAACCCCTGTCTTCTGCCGCGCCTGCCGTGGACGGGAATCAGCTCAGATATTCCCGGCTGAGCTGCTGGAGCAGTTGCCGGGCATCGCCGTTCAAAAATGGCGCAACCAGCGACAGCACTTGATAAACCCCTAATCCCAGATCGTTGCTGTCATTGCCGCAAGCCGTGGCGCGGATGCGCTGGAAATTCAGCCAGTAGGTCGCCACCACCGCAATGTTTCGGCTCAAAGCGGCGATGTCTTCGGTAGTCGCGGTCATCACCCCTGCGCCTACCAGCCCCTTGCAAATCGCAGCGGCAGTGCTGACCTTACGTTCGACAATGCGGCGAAAGTGCGTGCGCAGCTTCTTGTTACGACAGAGGATATTGTCCAAATCGCGGTAGAGAAACCGGTATTCCCAGATATTCTCGAAGACCAGATGCAGATAGAGCCACATGTCTTCCATGTCCGGGACCCGCCGTTTGGGCGCTCGCAGTGTCGTATCCATCCGCCGCTCGAATTGCTCGAACAACAGCCAGATGATGTCGTCCTTGTTGCGAAAGTGGTAGTAGAGGTTGCCGGGACTGATATCCAGTTCGTCGGCAATATGGTTAGTGGTAATGCGTGGTTCGCCGTATTCGTTAAAGAGTTGCAGACTGGTCTGCACAATACGGTCGCGGGTTTTCAATGGACGGGACGCATCTGGCGAGGACATGGGCGGCTGGTGGGATTCGCAACAGGTGAGGGTTTGTGCCTTAATCAATCATCATATTGTTGATTGTGGGTCAGGCCGGGCGGTTTTCCACTGCCCCGCCCGGAAATAATAAATTCAGGAGGAGAGCACTGTGGAAAAAATCTGGCTGAACGAATATCCGGCGGGTGTGCCGGCAGAAGTGGACTTGAACGAATTTAGCTCGATCAAGGATATCCTGGAAAAGAGCTGCCGGCGTTTCGCTGATCTGCCCGCTTATTCCAATATGGGCGTGACCTTGCGCTACCGGGATATTGACCGGCTCAGCCGCGATTTCGGCGCGTATCTGCAAGGACTCGGTCTCGGCAAGGGCGAGCGGGTCGCCATCATGATGCCCAACGTTCTGCAATATCCAGTGGCGCTGTTTGGGACGTTGCGGGCCGGGCTAACCGTGGTCAACGTCAATCCGCTTTATACGCCGCGTGAACTGGAACATCAGTTAAACGACTCTGGTTCGACGGTCATTGTGATTATCGAGAACTTTGCTCACACCTTGCAGGAAGTGTTGGCCCGGACCCCGGTTAAGACCGTGGTCACCACCGAGCTGGGCGATCTGTTCTCGTTTCCCAAGCGTCTGCTGGTCAACTTTGTGGTCAAGCGGGTCAAGAAAATGGTGCCGGCGTGGACAATGCCTGGCACGGTTCCATTTCGGCAGGCGCTGAGTCAAGGCGTCGGACAAACGCTGACTGATGTGCCGTTGAATCATGACGACATCGCCTTCCTGCAATACACCGGCGGCACCACCGGCGTCTCCAAGGGCGCAATGCTGACCCACGGCAATATGGTGGCGAATCTGCAACAAGCCTCGGCCTGGCTCAGTCCATTCTCCAAACCGGCGGAAGAAACCATCATTACCGCTCTGCCGCTGTATCACATCTTTTCGATGACCGCCAATTGCCTGACTTTTATGAAAGTCGGCGGCCACAATATCCTGATTACCAATCCCCGCGATATGCCCGGCTTCGTCAAGGAACTAGGCAAGGTCAAGTTCACGGTAATGACCGGGGTCAATACCCTGTTTAATGGCCTGCTGCATACGCCGGGTTTTGAAAAGCTTGATTTCAGCACCTTCAAGATCGCGTTGGGCGGGGGCATGGCGGTGCAACGCGCCGTTGCAGAACAGTGGCGGAAAGTCACCGGCGTACCACTGATTGAAGCCTATGGCCTAACCGAAACTTCGCCAGCCGCCTGCATCAATCCACTCACTCTGACTGAGTACAACGGCAACATTGGCCTGCCGATTTCTTCCACCGAACTGTCGATCCGCGACGATGAGGGCCGGGAACTGGGCTTTGGCGAAGATCAGGTCGGTGAGATTTGCATCCGTGGCCCACAGGTGATGCGCGGTTACTGGAATCGACCCGAAGAGACTGCTCAAGTGATGACCGAGGACGGCTACCTGCGCACCGGCGATGTGGGCTATGTCAATCAACGCGGCTATGTGCGGATCGTGGATCGCAAGAAGGACATGATTCTGGTGTCCGGCTTCAACGTCTACCCTAATGAAATCGAAGACGTGGTGGCGCACCACCCGATGGTGCGGGAAGTCGCAGCGGTCGGAATTCCCGACGAGAAATCCGGAGAAGCGGTTAAGATCGTGGTCGTCCGCAAGGATGAGGCGCTAACGGTCGAGATGCTGCTGGAGCATTGCCGTCGGGAACTGACCGGCTACAAGTTGCCACGCCATGTCGAGTTCCGCACCGAACTGCCCAAGAGCAATGTCGGCAAGATTCTGCGGCGGTTATTGCGGTAGGTATTGGTTCTGATGGCGTCAATCTGAACGCCGTGCTGGTTGATCGGCTGTTCCGGTCAACCGGCTAATGGGCTTTTCCGATCCGGAATAGCTGCCCAGTCTCTTTCAATGGTTACTGGATTCCCGTATTCGCGGGTATGACAAAGTTAAACCGCCGCTGGCCCGCAGCGTTTGGTTTGAACAACACACATCCCCCACCGCTTCCGCACTGTCCCAACCCGAACCTCCTGGTCAACGTCCAGAATTACTGTCGGCTGTTCAGACCCGGTTTTGCAGTCGCCATAAACGACGCGGTCTGGTATCTTTTGCCGTCTTTCCGCAACCTCACCTTCCGCGCATGACCCGATTCATTTTCATCACCGGCGGCGTTGTTTCCTCGCTCGGCAAAGGCATCGCCGCCGCCTCGCTGGCCGCCGTGCTGGAAGCGCGGGGCCTCAAGGTCACGCTGATCAAGCTCGACCCGTACATTAACGTCGATCCCGGCACCATGAGCCCGTTCCAGCACGGTGAAGTGTTCGTCACCAGCGACGGTGCGGAAACCGATCTCGATCTCGGCCATTACGAGCGCTTTGTCTGCATGACCGCGACCCGGCGCAACAACTTCACTACCGGGCGTATTTACGAAAACGTGATCCGCAAGGAACGGCGTGGCGACTATCTCGGCGGCACGGTGCAGGTCATCCCGCATATCACCGACGAAATCAAACGCTGCATCCGCCTCGGCGCGGGCGAGGCCGAAATCGCCCTGGTCGAAGTGGGCGGCACGGTTGGCGACATCGAATCGCTTCCCTTTCTGGAAGCAATCCGGCAGATGGGGCTGGAACTGGGGCGGGAGCGCTCACTGTTCATTCACCTGACATTGGTGCCATTCATTAAATCCTCTGGCGAACTCAAGACCAAACCAACCCAGCACTCAGTCAAGGAACTGCGCTCAATCGGCATCCAGCCTGACCTGCTGCTGTGCCGTTCGGATCGGGAAGTGCCTGCCGAGGATCGCCGCAAGATTGCCCTGTTCACCAACGTCGAACCCAAAGCAGTCATCAATGTCCCCGACGCTGACACCATCTACCGGATTCCGCTACTGCTGCACGCCCAGGGCGTCGATGACCTCGTGGCGCGCAAGCTGCAACTGGATCATCTGCCGCCGGTCAATCTTGCCGACTGGGAGCGAGTGGTTCAGGCCATTGAGACGCCGACTGGAACCGTCGACATTGCGATGGTCGGCAAATACGTCGATCTGGCCGACGCCTACAAATCGTTGAATGAAGCCCTGCTCCACGCCGGCATTCACACCCAAACCAGGGTTAACATTCACTACGTCGACTCCGAACAGGTCGAACGGGACGGCGTCGCCGGATTGCAGAATATGGACGCCATTCTGGTGCCGGGCGGCTTTGGCGAGCGCGGCATTGAAGGCAAGATCGCTGCGGTTCGCTTCGCCCGTGAACAGCGGATTCCCTACCTGGGCATTTGCCTGGGGATGCAGGTGGCGGTGATCGAATTCGCCCGCCATGTCGCCGGTCTGACTGACGCCCACAGCACCGAATTTCGCAAGGACAACCCACAACCGGTCATCGCGTTGATTACCGAATGGCTGGACGAAACCGGTTCAGTGCAACAGCGCCGTGAAGGTGGCGATTTAGGCGGTTCGATGCGCCTGGGCGCTCAACCCTGCCAACTGGTTCCCGGTTCACTGGCCCGGCAGACCTACGGCAAGGATGTGATCACCGAACGCCACCGCCACCGTTACGAATTCAACAACCGTTACCGCGAATCGCTGCAAGCCGCCGGTCTGGCGCTGTCCGGCCATTCGCTGGATGAACGGCTGGTGGAAATGATCGAGTTGCCTGGTCATCCCTGGTTTCTCGGTTGCCAGTTTCACCCGGAATTCACCTCCACGCCCCGCGCCGGCCATCCATTGTTCCGGGGCTTCATTGAAGCGGCGATCCGGCAGCACCGCCAGCGCCATGAGGAGGACTTTGCGCCATGATGAAACTGTGTGGTTTTGAAGTCGGACTGGATCGTCCGCTGTTTTTAATCGCCGGCCCTTGCGTGATCGAATCGGAGCAACTGGCGCTCGACACCGCCGGCCAGCTTAAGGAAATGACTGAACGACTTGACATCCCGCTGATTTACAAGTCCTCGTTTGACAAGGCCAACCGCTCCACGCCTCACAGCTATCGCGGCCCCGGTCTGGACCAAGGCTTGAAAATCCTGCAAAAAGTCAAAGATCAAATCGGCGTTCCAGTGCTGACCGACGTGCATGAATACACACCCTTGGCCGAGGTTGCGGCGGTCGTTGACGTACTGCAAACTCCGGCTTTTTTATGCCGTCAAACTGATTTCATCCAGAACGTCGCCCGTCAGGGCAAGCCGGTCAACATCAAGAAAGGCCAGTTTCTGTCGCCGTGGGAAATGCGGAACGTGGTCGCCAAGGCGCGGATCGCCGGGAATGCCCATCTCATGGTCTGCGAACGCGGCGTTTCCTTTGGCTACAATAATCTGGTATCCGATATGCGCGCCTTGGCCGTGATGCGAACCACCGGCTGTCCGGTCGTGTTCGACGCCACCCATTCGGTGCAGTTACCGGGTGGACAAGGTCATGCTTCCGGTGGTCAGCGTGAATTCGTGCCGGTGCTGGCCCGGGCGGCGGTGGCGGCAGGAATCGCTGGACTGTTTGTGGAAACCCATCCCCACCCCGACCAAGCCTTGAGCGACGGCCCCAACAGCTGGCCGTTGGATCAGATAGAACCGCTGCTGGCTCTGCTCAAAGAACTGGATGCGCTGGTCAAACGGTCCGGCTTCCCAGAAACTGAATTGCTCTCATAACCTTATCTGTTCCTTGCACAACCACACTCAGAGGAGTTGCAGCATGTCGAAAATCAAAGAAATCCGCGGTCGGGAAATTATGGACTCGCGGGGCAATCCGACTGTTGGCGTTGATGTCATCCTGGAATCAGGAGCCAAAGGCTGCGCTGGCGTACCGTCCGGGGCGTCCACCGGCAGTCGTGAAGCGTTGGAGCTGCGTGACGGCGACAAGAGTCGCTACTTAGGTAAAGGCGTCCTCAAAGCGGTCGCCAATGTCAACGGTGAACTTCGCAGCGCCTTGCTCGGCGTCGAAGCAGTCGGTAATCAAGCGGCAATTGATCAGAAGATGATCGATCTGGACGGCACCCCCACCAAGAGCCGCCTCGGCGCGAATGCGATTCTGGGCGTGTCGATGGCCGTCGCTCACGCCGCCGCGTTCGAGCAGGGCCTGCCGCTGTACAAGTACCTGAATCCCACCGGCCCCTACCAACTGCCGGTGCCGATGATGAATATCCTCAACGGCGGCGCTCACGCCGACAATAACGTTGATATTCAGGAATTCATGATCATGCCGGTGGGCGCTCCCAGTTTCCGCGAGGCGCTGCGCTGGGGCGCCGAGGTGTTTCATGCCCTGAAGGCGGTATTGAAAGCGCAGGGCATGAACACGGCGGTCGGCGATGAGGGTGGTTTCGCGCCCAACCTGCCGTCCAACGAAGCGGCGCTGGATGTGGTGGTGGAAGCCATCAAGAAGGCCGGTTACGTCCCCGGCAAAGATGTGTATCTGGCTTTGGACTGCGCCAGTTCTGAATTCTACAAGAACGGCAACTACGTGTTGGAAGGCGAGGGTCAGTCGTTCACGCCCAATGGCTTTGCCGACAAGCTGGCTGACTGGGCCAGCCGCTATCCCATCGTCTCCATCGAGGACGGCATGGAAGAGAGCGACTGGGCCGGCTGGGCTTACCTGACCCAGATTCTGGGCAAGAAAATTCAGTTGGTGGGCGACGATCTGTTCGTGACCAACACCTCGATTTTGCAGCGCGGCATCAAGGAAGGCATTGCCAACTCGATTCTGATTAAAGTCAACCAGATCGGCACCCTGACCGAGACCCTGGCCGCGATCAATATGGCCGCTGCTGCTGGTTACACCTCGATTTCCTCGCACCGCTCCGGCGAAACCGAGGACACCACCATCGCTGATCTGGCGGTCGCCACCGCCGCCAGCCAGATCAAGACTGGCTCGCTGAGCCGTTCTGACCGCATCGCCAAGTACAACCGGTTGCTGGTTATCGAAGAAGAACTCGGTTCTGCCGCTGTCTATCCGGGCAAAGCCGCGTTCAACGTGTTCCCCGGCTAAACCACGGTCTGCGCCGCCTCTCTCCCGCCGGGAGCGGGGCGGCGGTGAGAATCCATTTCAATCGCGCCTTCCCGTCTCCCCGCCTGCGGGGAAACGTGGAGGCGCTGATTTTTTTCGCCTTCGCGCATCATCATGGCCCATTTCACTGAGCAAGACGAATCAAAACAACCCGGATTGAAGCTGCAAGCTCTGGAAGCAGTGCTGATCGCTATCGTGCTGCTCTTGCAGTATCTGCTCTGGATCGCCGGGGACGGCGTCCGACAGACTTACAGCCTGCGGGTTTCCATCCAAGCGCAAACCGAAGAAAATGCGGAGTTGACCGAGCGCAACCAGGCATTGGAAGCAGACATCAAGGATCTGAAAAATGGGCTGACTGCGATTGAAGAACGCGCCCGCACTGAAATGGGCATGATCCGCCCCGATGAAACCTTTTACCGGATTCTTGAACAACCGCTACCGAATCCAGCGGCGGAATCCAGCAAACCCAGCCTCTCTACCGCCAAACGGCCAGCCGCAACGACAAAGCCGCTCGCGCAACCCGCCAAACGACCTATGCACCCCGTCAAACGACCTGCCGCTAAACCAGCGCCATCGTCAGCCAAACCACCGGCGGATGACGCCATCCCGGATTAAGCGATGATCACCCCGCGTCATTGGGTCATGATTCCAGCCGCTGGCGTTGGCCGGCGTATGGCGTCGACCATTCCCAAGCAGTATCTGCCGCTGGCCGGGCGTCCGGTCATCGTTCATGCCCTGACCGCCTTGCTGGAACATCCGCGCATCGCTGGAGCCGTTGTTGCCATTAGCGCCGATGATGGATGGTGGCCGGACATCGCCGCAACGCTCGCCCTGACCAAGCCGTTACGGATCGTGGCTGGCGGCGCCGAGCGCAGCGATTCGGTGTTGAGCGGGCTGATGGCGCTGCAAGAATGGGCCGCACCGGATGATTGGGTGCTTGTTCACGATGCTGCCCGACCTGGTTTACGTCGAGAAGACGTAGATCGGCTGCTGAGCGAACTGGCCGATGATCCAGTCGGCGGACTACTGGCGATTCCGGTGCGGGATACTCTGAAACAAGCCGATGCGGCGGGTCGGGTGGCGGCGACGGTGGATCGTTCGTTACTCTGGCACGCCCTGACCCCACAGATGTTTCGGCTCGGTTTGCTGTATGCAGCGCTGAGTGCGGCGCTGACCCGTGGTCTGCCAATTACGGATGAAGCAGCGGCAATGGAAGCGGCTGGATTTGCGCCCCGATTGATCGCAGGCCGGACTGATAATTTGAAAATCACTCACCCGGAAGATCTGGCGCTGGCTGAGTTCTATCTGACGCGCCAGACCGGCGCTGTCTGAATCCTGGGAACAGCACGATGCGAATTGGTCATGGTTTTGACGTTCATGCGTTCGGCCCCGGCGAGTTCATTATCCTGGGTGGCGTTCGCATCTCATATCAGCACGGATTGATCGCCCATTCTGATGGCGACGTGTTGCTTCACGCCCTGTGCGACGCCCTGCTCGGCGCGGCAGGACAAGGCGATATTGGCCGGCACTTTCCCGATAGCAGCGCCGAATTTGCCCGGATCGACAGCCGGATTCTGCTGCGGCGAGTGGTCGGACTGCTAGGAGCGCAGCAACTGACCGTCGGCAATGTCGACGTTACGATCATTGCTCAAGCGCCGAAAATGGCCCCGCATATTCCGGCCATGCGGGACATCATCGCTGCCGATTTGAACGTCAGCCCGGCGCAAGTCAACATCAAGGCCACAACAACCGAAGGGCTAGGCGCCATCGGACGCGGCGAGGGCATTGCCGTTCATGCGGTGGCGCTACTGACTCCCTTGGCGGCCAGTATTTAGCTCATTTGGAAACCGCTTGCTTATGAACCTGTTTCGACGGTTGTCGGCTTGCCTGCTGCTGGTTCTGCTGGTCAGTTGCGAGCCGCAATCCGCCGCCCCGCAAACCAATGCGCCCGCCGCCGCCTTTACCCTGAATCAACTGGACGGCGGCCCGGTGCGTTTTCCTGACCAGTATCGGGGCCGGGTGGTCGCCCTCCATTTCTGGGCGGAATGGTGTCCCTATTGCCTGAGCGAAATGCAGACGCTGGAACCGATCTATCGCCAATACCATGAGCGGGGTTTAGTGTTTCTCGCAATCAATGTCATGGAAGAGCCGGATACGGTTCGAGCCTTCGTGCAGAAACTCAAGCTGTCCTACGAGGTGCTGCTGGACCCGGAAGGCGAAGTGATGCGCCGCTACGGCGTGATGGCCCTGCCTGCGACCTTCATGATTGATCGGCAGGGAATTATTCGCCGCCGGATCATCGGTGAATCAACCCCGGAGGTGTTTGAGGCGGCGATTAAAAATCTACTGTGATTGGTTGCTTACCATTAGAAAAATCCTTTGAAATTATTGATTAAAACTAGATTCCATAAAAAGCCGGTTATCCGGGCAGCTACCCCAACCACCCCCTCGCGTCTTAGCAATAACACCTTGATTCACCCCTGCCGCTCATCCTTCAAAACGTCGCGGCGCGTCATCGATCAGCTCAATGCCTACCAGTACGATTGGAAACCCCCTGTTTGATGATGCTTTCTGGCGCTACACTCGCAATCCCTTCCACTGCTCACTACCTCAATTGGGAGTTATTCATGAACGATCCCGTCTCCATTAACCGTCGGCAGGTGCTCGCTCTGTTCGCTGCAACCGGAGCCACCGCTGGCCTCGCTGCCCTGAGCTCACCTGCCTTGGCCACGAAATGCGAGACCGACGGCACCCCCTTGCAATTCACTCCTAAAACCGCGCCGGACGCCAACCCGGTCGAAAATGACCTCGTCAAGTATCCAAAATGCCCATACTGCGGCATGGATCGGAAGCAGTACCACCATAGTCGCCATCTGGTGCAATATCAGGATGATCGGGCGGATGGGACTTGCTCGCTACACTGTGCCGCACTCAGTCTGGCGCTGAATATGGATCGCGGCCCCAAGGCCATTTACGCCGCCGATTTCGGCGCAAAAACCGACCCCAAGCCGTTGATCAATGTTGATCAGGCCACCTACCTGATCGGCTCGAAATTGCCGGGCGTGATGACCCGGCAGAGCAAGGTGGCCTTTGCCGCCAAACCCGCCGCTGAAGCGGCCAAGGCCGAACACGGCGGGGAGATCGGCGCTTTCGACGCTGCCCTGCACGCCGCCTATTTGAGCATGGCCAACGATACCAGCATGATCCGCAAGAAGCGGGCGGAGATGAAACAGAAAGCGGGCGACCACGCCGCCCACACCCAATGAGCACTGCCGGCGACAGACTCCCTGTCGCCGGCTTCGGTCGACGGCTGGCAGTGCTGGTGCTGGCGTTCGCGTTGCTACCGGCCTGGGGCGAAGGGCTGCAACTGCCTGCCCCCGGTCCCAAGGACACCTGCCCAGTGTGCGGGATGTTCGTCAGCCTCTATCCTGACTGGGTAGCGACGGTGCTGTACAAAGACGGCCATGCTCATCATTTCGACGGACCCAAGGACCTGTTCAAATACCTGCTGAATCTGCCCAAATACGCACCCGGCCATGCCCAAACCGATATTGCCGCTATTGGCGTTACTGACTACTACAACGTCAGCCGGATTGACGCTCGCACCGCCTGGTATGTGATCGGCTCCGACGTGCTGGGGCCGATGGGTCATGAGCTAGCGCCGCTGGCGACTCAGGCCGAGGCTGAAGAATTCAAGCGCGACCACCAGGGCAAGCGCATTGTCCGCTTTGACGAGATCACTCCGGCGCTGCTGGAACAACTGGATCAGGGGAAATTCTGAATGACTGTCTACTTTATCGGCGCCGGCCCTGGCGATCCGGAATTGATTACCGTCAAGGGCCGGCGTCTGATTAGCGAATGCCCGCTGGTGCTGTACGCCGGTTCGCTGGTGCCAAAGGAAGTGGTGCTGGCAGCTAATCCGGCGGCGGAAATCGTCAATACCGCTGATTTGAGCCTGGATCAGATCATCGCCCGCCTTCACGCCGCACATCAACAAGGGCTGGATGTGGCGCGGGTCCATACCGGCGATCCGGCGCTGTATGGCGCGATTGGCGAACAAATCCGTGAACTGGAAAGGTTGGGGATTCCCTACCAAGTGGTGCCGGGGGTGACGGCCGCCTTTGCTGGCGCGGCGATGCTGCGCCGGGAACTAACCCTGCCGGAGATCAGCCAGACGCTGATTCTCACCCGCCACGCCGGCAAAACACCGATGCCGGAAGGGGAAAGCCTGCCGGAGCTGGCGCAACACCGGGCGACCATGGCGATTTATCTGAGCGTGGACCGGTTACCGGAGATCGTGGCGGAACTGACCCCGTATTACGGATTGGACTGTCCGGCAGCGGTGCTGCATCGAGTGTCCTGGCCGGATCAGGACGGGGTCGTCGGAACGCTGGCCGACATTGCCGCCCAGGTTGAAACCAAGGGTTTTACCCGCACCGCGCTGATTCTGGTTGGGCGAGCGCTGCAACCGGAGGGGTTTCCGACTTCCTATCTCTACAGCGCCGAGCATGCGGAGAATTATCGGCGGGGAGAGTTCTGATGAAAATCCTGATCACCGGTAGCGCCGGCTTTATCGGCGCCGCGCTGGCGCAGCGG